>Ga0247842_10000130_pt1 | contig 168151 bp, 155 predicted proteins | sample LaCruzMarch2015__3_FD_192411 | JGI IMG/M metagenome (GOLD analysis project Ga0247842, IMG submission 192411) | Freshwater microbial communities from meromictic Lake La Cruz, Castile-La Mancha, Spain - LaCruzMarch2015_19m | ecosystem: Environmental > Aquatic > Freshwater > Lake | place: Spain... | reverse complement strand
GGAAAAACGTCCACAATCTGTCCTTCCGCTTTCCGATAGATGAACCGGACGCTTTCCTGTGTATCGACTGGCGGATCGGTGTTCGGCATGCAACATACTTTCGTAAATCCGCCGGCTAAGGCGGCCCGGCAACCCGACTCAATCGTCTCCTTGTCTTCAAATCCCGGCTCGCGGAAATGAACATGTAGATCGACGAAACCCGGCGAAATCGTCTGCCCATTCAAATTGACGGTTTCCATGTCGTTCTTCGGAGTAATTCCTTTTTCGATCCTGACGATGATTCCATTCTCGATCAATATGTCCGACTCGTATATTTTTTCTCCGACCGGATCGGCGATTTTTCCATTCGCGAGTAGTACTTTTCCGTTCATTTTATCTATTTGCATAATTTCTCCTTTTCTCTATCGCACCCGCCGATCATTTACCGCCGACCAGCAGAAATAAAACCGCCATCCGAACCGCTACACCGTTCAGAACCTGATGCAGGATAATTGAATAATCTCCGTCCGCGACATCCGAATCGATTTCAACTCCGCGATTGATCGGTCCGGGATGAAGAATCGTTAGCGGCTTTTTAAGATTCTCGAGTCGTTCGCGCGTCAAACCGTACAGATTTCGATATTCGCGCAAAGACGGGATCAATCCTTTTCCCTGGCGCTCACGCTGAATTCTCAGCAGGTTCACCGCATCGGCGAATTGAAGTGCCTCGTCGAGATCGTACATGATCTTCACGCCTAAAGATTCGACGCCGTAAGGCATAAAAGTCGGCGGCCCGCAGAGCGCGACATTCGCGCCCAGTGTTTTCAATCCAAAAATGTTCGACAGCGCGACCCGGCTGTGACGAATGTCGCCGACGATGGCGACGTTTAGGCCTTCGATCTTGCCAAACTTTTCCTTCAGCGACATCATATCCAGAAGCGCCTGTGTCGGATGTTCGTGCGTCCCGTCGCCCGCATTGATGACGACAGCATCGACGAACTGAGATAATAATTTAACCGATCCCGGTACCGGATGCCGCATGACAATAGCATCCATTTTCATGGCATACAAATTCTGGATTGTATCCTTTAAACTCTCACCTTTTGAAAGACTGCTTCCAGAGGCGGAAAAATTGACAGTATCCGCCGAAAGTCGTTTTTCCGCGAGTTCAAATGAAATTCGCGTCCGCGTGGAATTTTCGAAAAAAAGGTTGACAATCGTCTTGCCTTGAAGCGTCGGAACGCGTTTGATCGGTCGTTCCAAGACTTCCCTGAAAGAAAACGCCGTATCAAAAATCTGTGTGAGGTCTTCTTTGGGAACGCCTTCGAGTCCATACAGGTGTTTAATGCTCAAATTCATTTGTTTTCCTCCACAAGCAAGATGGCATCCTCACCGTCGCTTTCTTTCATCAGCACGCGCACTTCCTCGCCCGGCGATGTCGGAACGTTTCTGCCGATATAGTCCGCTTTGATTGGCATTTCCCGGTGCCCGCGGTCGATCAAAACCGCAAGTTGAATCGATGACGGTCTTCCGAAATCCATCAGCGCATCCAGAGCGGCACGAATCGTCCGCCCGGTATAGATCACATCATCGACAAGGATGAGAATCTTTCCGTCCACAACAAATGGAATGTTCGTGATCTCAACACGCGGAAGCCGGTTCTTCATCCGAAAATCATCTCGGTACATGACGACATCGAGAACACCAACCTGCATTTTGACGTTTTCGATTTCTTCGATTTTCTTTGCGATTCTCTTCGATAAATATTCACCGCGCGTCCGGATGCCGATGATGCCGACATCTTCGATGCCGCGGCATTTCTCGATAATTTCATGCGCCAGGCGAGTGATCGTCCGGTTCAACGCTTGCTCGTCCGCTATCTTGGATTTAACCTTGAAGTCCATAGATTTCTCCTCTATAAAATAAAAATTCCACCGCTTGGGTGGATTTCTTCTTTTTCTTCTGCCCTTGCCAACTCACGGGTTGTAATTAAAAGGCTCCTCATTTTGTTGGGTGAAATTTATCCTTACTTACGAAAAATACCTAAGAAATAGTTTTCGGATCGAAAATTTTTGGATTTTCTTCGTTTGGCGGACAAGTTCACCGACGATTTTTTGCACGACATCGTCCGGAACGCCATCGTGCGTCTTGGACTTCAGGCGAAGATCGATCGGATCGTTGATATAGTCAATAACGACAAATTTCCCTTCTGCTGTTAACGCAATTTCGGTTGAAAAAAGATCGAGCCGGCAAATTTTGGAGATCGTCCGGGCGATCTCGCGCAGGCGCGAAAGTCCGTTTTGCACTTCATCATCTGCTGAAACTGCCGTGTAAATATGCGAATCGGTCGCCCACCAAAAGACGAATGTGTGTCCGTAAAAGTAAATCACCCGAAACCATGCCGCGTGATTGCCAATTTGGATTGGAACGATTTTTTGCTGAAGCAGGTAATAATCGCCCGGAAACTGCATTCGCGCCGACTGAATTTGCATTTCAGAGCCAGATCCGATAATCACGCCGTCACCGCCGCCGCCATGAGCCGGTTTGATGATAAACGGGCGACCGAGCGCTGTAAAATCGATAATCGGTAGTTCAGGTTCCGACTTGATCGGCGATAAGATGATTGTATGCGGCACATAAAGCCCGACAGCAATAAAGTCAATATGCATCGTCGCTTTATTCCACGCCCGCTTTGCATGTTCGAGCGGATTGATACGAAGTGCCCGGCACCGCTTCGCCCAAGCGTCCAGATCCACGAATCGCTCATCCGCATCTGAAGCACGATCCAGAAAAATCCGGCAGGTGATTTCTTTCCGCTGAACCTGTTTTAGAACATCGTCGATATTTTCCAAATTGACAGACAGCAGGTTGAGCGATTCTACAGCGAAAGCATCTTGAACGAGCTGGATAAAATCCGCATCGAACAACCATGTCCATGCAATACAGAGATCGTACTTCATACAATATGTTCTGTGAGTTTATCGATAATTCGTCGGGCAATTTCTTCCGGTCGATCAGTCGGAGAAACGGAAATCCAATCGGCGGAGATTTGATTTCTGAACCATGTGATCTGCCGCTTGGCGTAATGCCGCGTGTTTTGCTTGATTTGCACGATCATCTCTTCATGCGAGCATTTGCCGTCTATAAATTTTACGACTTCGCGATAACCGAGCGTCATCAATGAGTCCAGATTCCGCCGAAATCCGACGCTTAACAATTTCTGAACTTCGGCAACCAATCCATCCGAAATCATCTGATCGACTCGCTCGTCGATCCGACGGTACAAATCCTCCCGCGGCATATCGAGAGCAAATGTGCGATACGCGAACGGCGGTTCGGTTTTTTGTTCTCTAAATAACTGTGAAGGCGTCTTGCCTGTCGTCATAAATATTTCTAGCGCGCGAGTAATTCGTTTGGCATCGTTGAGATGAATTTTCACCGCCGTTTCCGGATCGATTTTCATGAGTCGGTTGTAAAGTTCTGCGACTCCTTTTTCGTCCAACTCCCGTTTGATTTCGGCGCGAATCGACACATCCGTTCGGCTTTCCTCAAATATTCCGTTTTGAAGAGCGCGAATATAAAGTCCAGAACCGCCGACGAAAATCGGCCATCGTTTTCGACGTTGAATATCGGCAACAGTATTAAGCGCAAGCGTTCGATACCTGCCGGCACTGACCGTTTCGTCCGGATCAAAAAGGTCGATTAAGTGATGGGGAATGTCTTTTTGCTGATTGAGTGTCGGTTTGGCAGTTCCAACGTCCATGCCGCGGTATACTTGCCGGGAGTCGGCGGAAATGATTTCACCGCCGAGCAATTTGGCGAGTTCGATGGCGGTCGCCGTTTTGCCGACGGCTGTCGGGCCGACTATAAAAGTGACTGAATTCAGAGAGATTACCTTACCCGTTTGAGACGGATCGTTCATGTAAATACCATCAGAAATATCTTTTAAATCCGTTCAAACCGTTTATCGAGTTCTTTCAGTGACAGATTGACGACGATCGGCCTACCGTGCGGGCAAAAATACGGATTTTTTGTGGCAAACAATCGATCGACCAGATTCCGCATTTCTTCGACGGAAAGCAGATCGCCGGATTTGATGGCGGCTTTGCAGGCATAGGAGGCCGCAACCTTTTCGCGAACGCTTGTATCTTTCGTTCCGTATTCCTGAAAGTGGTCCAGAATTTCCTTAATGATCGTTCCTTCGTTTCCCCAACGCATCCCGGCTGGGACCGCTTCGATCGCGATCGTCTGTTTACCAAATTCCTTCGCGCGGAATCCCATTTTCTCCAAAAACGGAAGAATTTCAAGAAGCGTCGAATAATCGGTCACTGACAATTCGACGACCTGCGGAAACAGCAACTGCTGGGCTTTCCAATCCTCTTTTTCCATCGACTCCAGCGCTTCTTCGAATAATATCCTCTCGTGCGCGACATGCTGGTCGATGATTACCAATCCCGATTTCACCTGACTAATGATATATTTATTGTGTACCTGATATACCTGAACTTCAAACGGTGAAATTTCCTCGTCGATTTTTGACGGTTGTTCAGTAAACCGACGTGCGCGCTCCGACCATTTTTCCTGTTCTTCAGGTCGAAAATAATAAGAGGGCGATGGACGGTTTGGTGGATTCATTTCGGAACGATCAGATGAAGATTTAGGTGGTTCCGTCAGGATAAAATCCGGTGCGGAATTCGCAACCGGCGTGCCTTTCGGCACCGGTGTCGGCGCATAAAAATCGAATGGCGAAAATTTGGATAAATCCGGAATGACTTTCGTGATTTCCTTTAGAGCGGCGCCGACCGATTCCTGCAGGAACCGATACACGTCGTTCTGCTCGCGGAATTTCACTTCCATTTTCATCGGATGAACGTTCACATCGACCATCTCCGGCGGCAATTCAAGATGCAGGCAATAAAACGGAAATTCGCCGCGCGAAACGAGCGCGGCATAGGCTTCCGTAATGGCGTGATTCATCAGCCGGTCGGTAACGAACCGATTGTTGACAAAGAAAAACTGATCGCCTCGTCTCGCTCGTACCAGATTCAGATTTCCAACAAATCCATTGACCTGAAACGATCCGCTTTTTACAGAAACCGGGATCAGGTTTTCGCGGTATTCCGGTGAAAACAGATGAACGATCCGATCTTTCTGGTTCTCTTTCCGAAGATTAAAAATCTCACGGTCATTGTGAACCAAGATGAACCGTACATGATTGTGGATCATGGAAAATTTACGAATGACCTCGACGATGTTGCGAAATTCGACCTCAGCGCTTTTCAGAAATTTTCGCCGGGCAGGAATGTTGTAAAACAGATTCCTGACGGAAATCGATGTGCCTGGTTTCGGACTGTGCGGTTTAATCTCACGGAAATTTCCACCCTCGATCACGAGTTCATTGCCTTCGGTCGTTCCGGCGAGCGTCGTCACAGCATTCACGACGGAAACAGCAGCGATGCTTGCCAGCGCTTCTCCGCGAAAACCGAGTGTCCGAATCCGGATCAGGTCGTCCACCGTCGCGATCTTGCTCGTTGCATACCGTTCGAACGCCAGCAGAAGATCGTCTTTCGACATTCCTTCACCGTTGTCCGTCACTTCGCAAAGCGTTTTCCCGCCGTTTTTTATAACGACGAAGATTTCGGTCGCGCCCGCATCGAGACTGTTTTCGACCAGTTCCTTAATGAGCGATGCGGGATTTTGGACGACTTCTCCAGCCGCGATTTTATTGGTCAGTTGTTCGTTGAGAATTTTTATTTTGGACATATTTCGTTTAATCTATAGCGATCTATTTCCTTCGATTTTTCGGTTAACCGACCGAACCAAACGCCGGACGATCCGTGCGGTCTCTTTTTCAATGTCGTCAACTTCTGATTTGATTGTGGAACGAAATGCTTCGTCGGTCACCGAGATAAGGTTGATGCGCACGTTCATCGCGGCGCCTTTGACGGCAGTTTCCGCGCAAAGCGCCCCGACGCCGGCGTCGCTGATCGAGTTGACGTTTCCGTGCTTCACAACAAAGTCCATCAAGTGGATCGTTTTCTGCGTCGTCTTCATGACTTCGAGCGGAACGAGCGTCGCCTGCTTCATCGCTTCTTCGATGGCAATACTGCGGGCATATTTTTCGTCGTCACTCTTTTTCGGCATGCGGTAACACGCCATCACGCGGTTGAACGCCGCAGTGTCGAGATCGATCAGTCGAAGCAGTTCATCTTTTAATTCCTGCGTCTGACCGGCAATTTCATTCATCCGGTAATTGAATCGTTCGTAACCTTTTTTCCCATAAGTCAGGTTGGCGACCATCGAGATCAGTCCGCTTGCGAGAGCGCCGCAAAGCGCCGAAACGCTTCCGCCGCCCGGTGCCGGTGAATCCATCGACAATTCGTCGATAAAATCCCGTACGGACAGATCGACCAGCGCTTTTTCAAATTCCCGAACCTGAAATTCGATGATCTTCTTCTGAGGATCGAACGGTGTAATTTCATTCATTCCCATCGACTGAACGGCGACGCGAATGAGTTCCGTTTCCGTCACACCATCCGATTTATTCTGTTTCCGTAAATAATATTTTCCTGCGATCAGCATCGCTTCTTTGGGAATCAAACCGACGAGTTCAGAACCGGTGACACGCAGACCTTTTTCAGCGGCGAGCCTGCAAATTTCGTCGAAAACTTCATGAGGCGGAGCGATGGCATAGTTCGTCAGATTGATCGAAACCTGCGCAAGACGATACTGTTCCAGATACCAGCCAACGGCTTTCACCGACTTAAAAATCCCCGGAATGTAGATGGTTTCACCATTTGCATCTTTAACGATCTTGCCGTTAGCATCGCGTTTCGCTCGTCCTTTTTCGCGGATCGTCAGCGCGATGTCGTTCGCCAATTTCGCATCGCGAGTGTTGAGATTCACGTTATAGGCGATCAGAAAATCCCGGACACCGATTACAGTTGCGCCGCTTTTTACGTTGAATTCCGGTTTGCCGAAGTCCGGTTTCCATTCCGGATTCTTCAATTTTTCCGTCAATCCTTCATATTCGCCTTCGCGGATCGCGGCAAGGTTTGTGCGTTCCGGTTTTTGCGCCGATTTTTCATACAGATAGACCGGGATATTCAATTCATCCGCAACGCGTTTCGCCAATTTCTTCGTCAACTCGATACATTCTTCCTCGGTTACTCCGCTGATCGGTACGAACGGGCAGACGTCGGTGGCGCCAAGCCTTGCGTGAGCACCATGATGTTTACGCATGTCGATGACTTCGGCGGCTTTAGCGATCCCGGCAAACGCGGCTTCCAGCACGCCGGATTTCGATCCAATGAATGTCACGACCGTTCGGTTCGTGTCGGCTCCCGGATCGACGTCTAAAAGTTTGATGCTGCTGATGGATTGGATCGCGTCAGTGATTGCCTGTATGATTTTAAGATCGCACCCTTCGCTGAAATTTGGAATACATTCGATAATTTCCTGCATTTTGACTCCCTATAAAATGGGGACGGTTTAACTTAACCGTTTTAAATATGAAAAGATCATTAGGATTAGCGTTCCCAAAATAAATAACCACCAAACCGGGCGGCTAAGTTTACGGGGCGAGCGCCGAACGCGCTTGAAATGGATTCGATGCTCCGGCGTTTCTTCTTTTTCCTGCTGTTTCGCTTCATACTTCTCTTTAATGGAAAATCTTCTATTCTCTTTCTGGAACATCAGACACCTCCAAAAATAGTTGAAAAAAAGTTGACAAACGGATTGATGAAGCCGCCGAGAATGGATATTTTCGTAATCATTTCGGCGACGATAATTGCCATTAAAATATAACCGCCGTAACGTTCGAGCGGAATGATCAGATGTTCGTATTGACGCGGCAACAAACCATATAAAATTTTCGATCCATCCAACGGCGGAATCGGTAACAGGTTGAAAATCGCCAGTGCGAGATTGATCTGCAAACTTAAAATCGTCATGACATAAACCGGTTCCCAAATAGCCCTCATTAAAAAATTGAGTCCGCCAGCCTTTATTAATCGGAGAAGAAGTCCGCTTGCCAGCGCCAACACCATATTCGCGAGCGGTCCCGCAACTGCGACAACGAGCATGTCGCGCTTCGGATTCTTAAAATAGCGTGGATCGACCGGTACCGGTTTCGCCCATCCAAAATGCACTAAAAACAGCATTAGTGTTCCGAACGGATCCAGATGTGCCAGCGGATTCATTGTCAGACGACCGGTTAATTTTGCCGTCGGATCGCCAAAGCGATAAGCCGCGTACCCATGCATGAACTCATGAAAGGTCAGCGCGAGAAGGATTGGCGGAATGAGTAAAATGATCGTCTGTAAGTTCATTGATACCTCGGATGAAAAGTGCGATGTTGTTCGATCAGAAATTCCCGATCGAGATGCGTGTAAATCTGGGTTGTGGAAATATCAGAGTGGCCAAGCATCTCCTGAACGGCACGCAGATTGGCACCGCCTTCCAGCAAATGCGTGGCGAAGGAATGGCGGAAAACGTGCGGACTGACTTTTTTCCGGATGCCTGCAAGCCTGACATATTCCTGAATGATTTTCCAGACGCCCATTCGCGAAAGTGGCGCGCCGCGCAAGTTGAGAAAGAGAAAATCCTTACTCTTCTGATAACGGGTTAGCACGGAACGAACGGCCGTAATGTACATTTTGATTTTCTGACTCGCCTGATGCCCAAACGGGACGATGCGCTCTTTCGAACCCTTCCCGATCACGCGGATAACGCCTTCGTGAAAAAATACTTCGGACATTTTCATCGTTGTCAGTTCGGAAACTCGCACGCCGGTCGAATACAACGTTTCGATGATCGCCCGGTCGCGCATCCCTTTGGGCGTCGAATAATCGATCGTTTCCAGAATCAATTCGATCTCATTCAAGTCTAAAACATGCGGCAGGCGGCGTGGCAACTTGGGCGATTGAAGTTGATCCGTCGGATCGTTGTCGGTGACTTTTTCACTGACAAGAAACCTGTGGAACATGCGGATCGATGAAAAATTCCGCGCGAGGCTTCTGGCGGACAAACCGACTTCCGACAGACAACCGACGAATTGCTGCACATCGGTCATCGAAACGGATTTCATGTCGGTGACATTTTTCTCCTGCAGAAAATCCAGATAGCGGGTGAGATCGTTTTGGTAGGCGGCGATTGTATTACCGGCGAGATTTCGCTCGATTTTCAGATAATTGATAAAATCTTGAATCAGATCCTGCATGTGTCCAATCGGCGATCATTAATTTCCACAAATGGATTGTTCAATCAGGTCACAAATTATATGCCCGATCGTGATATGCGATTCCTGAATTCGTTGCGTGCTTTTCGATGGAACACGAATCACGATGTCCGACAAACCAGCCAGTTTACCGCCGTTCTCACCAGTCAAAACAATCGTTAAAAGTCCAAGTGACCGCGCAAATTCGACAGCTTTAATGACGTTCGGCGAGTTGCCACTTGTACTGATCGCTACCAGCGCGTCATCTTTTTTCCCGAGTGCCTCGATCTGGCGCACGAAAATCGCAGAAAAATCATAATCGTTGGAAATCGCGGTCATAATGGAAGTATCGGTGGTCAGAGCGATCGCTGGAATCGCCTTTCGTTCGCGCGTTAATCTGCAGACGAGTTCTGCAGTGAGATGCTGGGCATCGGCGGCGCTTCCACCATTTCCGCAGAACAGGATTTTCCCACCCATTTCAAGCGTTCGGATCAGATGTTTGGCCGCCAGTTCGATGATTTCAACACCTTCAACCGCCAACCGTTTCTGCAGGTTAGCGCTTTCGATCAATTGAGCAATGATCTGTTCCTTCAAGGCTTTCTCACAGGATTATGTAAATTGTTTCGGATGAGCCGCGCGGACGAATTCGCTGAGCAAACCGAACTTCGTTGGATCGTCATATACGTTGCCGGTCACGACAAACGTCGAGCCGGATTCGATCTTGGCGCGTGCATCTTCCGGCGTACGAATTCCGCCACCGGTGATAACGGGAATTTCCACGTATCGGCTGACGGCTTTGACAACGGCATCCGGAACGGAATGTTCGGCACCGCTTCCGGCTTCCAAGTAGATTGTGCTCATCCCTAGATATTGAGCGGCAAGAGCGTGAGCCATAGCGATTTCCGGTTTATTGACGGGCAATGGCCGCGTGTTGCTCATAAACTCCGCCGTCGTCGTTTTACCGGATTCAAACAGCATATAGCCCGTCGAAATCGGTTCGATTCTGAGTTTCCGGATCGTCGGTGCGGCAATGACGTGTTCCCCGAACAGGCAATTCGGATTCCGTCCGCTGATCAGCGAAAGGAACAGAACCGCATCCGCATTGCAATTGATCTGTGCGACGGAACCGGGAAAGAGTATCACAGGAATGGAACTGACTTCCTTAATCAGTTGAACAGTCGCCTGAAAATCCGAATCGATGATCAGGCTTCCGCCAACAAGGATCGCATCGACGCCTCGGTCGCAAATTTCACGAACGAACGACTTTAACTCGTCGCCCTTTCGTGTCTCCGGATCGATCAGCACGAAATATCCGCCGCCGTTTTTCTTTGCCGATTCTAATAGTCTGTTAAAAATTTTCATGCCTGAAACTTCGATAAAAATGTGACAAAAAAGTCGATCTCTTGGGCTGTTCTTTTTTCGGTCACGGCGATCAACAGATGATTTTTCCAATCCTCACGATAGTCTCCCAGATCGATCCCGGCAAAGAAATTTTCCTTCAGTCCGGCGGCAATAATTTCTTTTGGATTGGCCGGTGTCTCGATGACAAATTCCTTAAAAAAAGGATTTTTCCCGTACGGAAGACGGAATCCTTTCAACAATGAAATTTTTTCCGCGAGATAATGGCTGTTATTCAGGCAGAGTGTTGCCGCCTGTTTCAGTCCGGTTTTTCCCATTAAAGATAAATAGATCGTCGCTGCGAGCGCCATCAAACCCTGATTGGAGCAAATATTCGAAGTCGCTTTTTCGCGCCGGATATGCTGTTCGCGCGTCTGAAGCACGAGAACATAGCCGCGTTTGCCATCGACATCGACGGTCTGTCCGACGATTCTGCCCGGCATATTTCTGACCAATGCTTTTTTCGCGGAGAACACACCCAGATAAGGGCCGCCAAACGATTGATGAATCCCCAGCGGTTGTCCTTCTGCAACGGCGATGTCGGCGTCCCACCCACCCGGTGATTTCAGAATTCCCAGCGAGATCGGATCGACGGATAGAACGAACATCGCATTCTTTTCGTGAATCACAGCGGAAACGCCTCCAAGTTCTTCAATCGCTCCTAAAAAATTCGGCGATTGAACGAGTACTGCCGCCATGCAGTCGTCGATCGACTCCGATAATGAGGAAAAATCGGTCTGCCCGTTTTTCTCTGGCAATAAAACGATTTCGATATTGCGGTTAGACAGATAGGTTTTCAACACCTTCATCGTTCCCGGATTGATAAGCGATGAAGCCAAAACTTTATCTTTTTTAGTAATGCTGCAACTCATAATAGCCGCTTCCGCCAGCGCGGTCGCTCCATCGTACATCGAGGCGTTCGCGACTTCCATATCCATCAGATGACAGATCAGCGACTGATATTCATAAATAGATTGAAGTGTTCCCTGGCTGACTTCCGCCTGATATGGCGTATAAGCGGTATAAAATTCAGATCGACCAATCAGAAAATCGACGACAGCAGGAATGAAATGATCGTATGCACCGCCGCCCAGAAACGAAATCATATTTTCTGTGTTGCGATTCTGATTAGCGAGGTTTTGAAGATGCCGGCTCGCCTCAAGTTCCGAAAGCGGTTCCGGTAAATGAATGCGGCATTTCTCTAAAAATGTCTTGGGTATGTTCACTAAAAGGTCTTCAAAGCGCTGGACGCCGATAGCATCGAGCAATTCTTTTTCAACCTCAGGTGTATTGGGAATTGTGTGCATAACTCAGCTGACCAGTTTTAAATATTCTTCGGGGCTCAACATGCTTTTGGTTTCGGACAAATCTGAAATTTTAATCCGCGCGATCCAGCCTTCGCCATAGGGATCTTTATTGACTAATTCCGACGCGTCTTTCAGGGCTTCATTGACCTCGATGATCTCACCGGAAAGCGGCGAATAAATATCTGCTACTGTTTTAACAGCTTCGATCGTTCCGATCGAATCGCCTTTGGAAATCGGATCGCCGACCGCGGGCAATTCGATATAGACGATGTCGCCTAATTCGTGTTGGGCATACTCGGTGATTCCGACTTTGGCTTCATCGCCGGAAACCAGCGCCCACTCATGATCTTTTGTAAATAATAAATTCGATGGTACGTTCATGTTTTTCCTCCTCTGGAAAGATTAGTAATGGAAAGTATCGAGAAAACTGGTGGTAAATTTACCTTCCCGGAACGATTTATCGCTCAATATTGCCTGATGGAACGAGACAGTCGTCGAAACACCTTCAATAATCATTTCTTCCAATGCGCGTTTCATTCGTGCTAGCGATTCCTCGCGATTTTTCCCATGCGCGATTAATTTAGCCAAGAGCGAATCATAATTGAAAGGAATTTCATACCCGGCATAGACGTGCGTATCGACACGAATTCCCGGGCCGCCCGGGGTGTGAAACGCCGTGATCATTCCCGGCGTTGGTAAGAAGTTGCGGCGCGGATCTTCGGCATTGATACGGCATTCGATTGCGTGACCGCGTAGTTTGAATTTTTTCAGCCATTTCGGCAATTTATTATTGTCGGCCAGCAGGATTTGTTCTTTCAACAAATCAATACCGGTCACCATTTCAGTCACGGGATGTTCGACCTGAATCCGCGTGTTCATTTCCATAAAATAGAATCTCCGGTCGCTACTCATGAGAAATTCGATCGTTCCGGCGCTGGAATAACCGACGGCTTTGGCAATTTTTACGGCATATTTCCCAACCTTCTCGCGAAGTTCGGGGGTCATAGCAGGTGATGGAGATTCTTCGATCAGTTTCTGATGACGCCGCTGAATAGAGCATTCGCGCTCGCCGAGATAGGCGATTTCACCAAAATTATCGCCGATGATTTGTACCTCGATATGTCGTGAATCTTCAATCAGTTTTTCGACGTACAAATCTGGATTACCGAATGCAATCCGCGATTCCTCCTGCGCTGTAAGAAAGGCATTTTCCAGATTAGCGTCGTTCCGAACGATTCGCATGCCTCTTCCGCCGCCGCCAGCAGCGGCTTTCAAAATGACAGGATAGCCGATATTTTTAACAGTCTTCCGAAGATCGGTCAAATCCGTCACGACATCGTCACTTCCCGGAATGACCGGAACACCGGCGCGTTTGACGGTCTTTCTGGCAATTGCCTTGTTGCCCATCATGCGAATCACGCTTGATTTCGGTCCGATGAATGTGATCTCGTTATCTTCGCACATTTGTGCAAAGTCGGCGTTCTCCGCTAGAAATCCATATCCTGGATGGATGGCATCCGCGTTGGTCAATTCCGAGGCACTGATGATCTGCGCTGTCTTGAGATAACTGTTTTTCGCGTCGGCAGGACCAATACAGACCGCTTCGTCCGCAAACCGAACATGCAAAGAAAGCGCATCAGCTGTCGAATAAACAGCGACTGTCGGAATGTTCAATTCCTTGCATGCGCGGATAATCCGAAGTGCAATTTCACCTCTGTTTGCTATCAGGACTTTTTTAATCAAATCTGCGGACCCGATTAGGTGATGTTATGATTTTTCGATGATGAAGAGCGTTTGGTTATATTCGACCGGTTTGCCGTTTTCGGCAAGTATCTTCTCGACTTTCCCGGACACTTCCGCCTCGATCACATTCATGATCTTCATAGCCTCAATGATACAAAGCGGCTGTCCGACTTTGATCATGTCCCCGACTTTAACATACATTTCCGCTCCCGGAGCCGGCGCGCTGTAAAAAGTTCCGACGATCGGTGATTTTACTTCGATGCCTTTCTCATTGATCTCTTCAGTCACGGCGGATTGAGATTCGAAAGGAGGCGCGTAATCAACGTAGGTCGAGTGCTTTGGTTTTTGAAAATTCCGAACGGTGGAAGGATTGATCTCCTGAAGCGGATGACCCGTTTTACCTTTGACAAGCCGGATTTTAGAATTCCATTTGGAATATTCGATCTCATCGAGGTCATAGGTTTCAAGAATCTTGATTAACTCAAATATTTTTGATGTTTTCATCAACGCTCCTTCAGATTATTTGACGCGTTCGACATAGTTTCCGGTCCGTGTGTCGATTCGAATCGTATCGCCCTCGTTCAGGAAAAGCGGAACGGCGACTGCGGCACCTGTTTCCAGAGTAGCAACTTTTGTCGCGCCGGTAACGGTGTCACCTTTTAGTCCGGGCTCGGTTTCGACTATTTTCAAATTGATAAATAGTGGAATTTCGACATCGACCGGTGTTTCATCGTGATACAAGACGTGAATGATCTCATTTTCTTTAATGAATTTTGCCGCTTTTTCAAACAGGTCTTCGTGAAAAGGATATTGCTCAAAGGTTTCGGTATCCATTAAAATGTAGTTCGATCCGTCCCGATACAAATATTGCATATCCCTGGATTCCAAACGAACGATATCGATCTTCTCGCCCGAACGATATGTGTTTTCTACGACCAAACCGGTCCTGATGTTTTTAAATTTCGTCCAAACCCGCGCACCACCGCGTCCCAGTTTTATATGCTGAAACTCAACAACCTTTAATAAATTTCCATCCGAATTAATAACGATTCCGTTTCTGATATCTGCTGTAGTAGCCAAGAAAAACTCCCTTCTATAAAAACGTCACAAAGCGGTCAGCAATTTACATGCTGTCTGCTTTAGAATCAATTGATTTTCACCTTTGAGCAACGATCCAGCCCGATTGGAATCCAGCATTGAGATCATCTTCTGCTATAAAAGACCGTCAGACTATTATATCCGAAAAATCTCCTCGCAAAAAACTACTAAATATTTTAAGTTTCTGCGTGCTTTTAGAGTCGATGTCAAACGGGCTGGATATACTGCGCCTTACTGGCTGGTTAGTCAGTTTTCTGCCTGTTTTTACATATGCTGAGATTCATTACCGCATTCCTTTTTTCAAAGGATTTTTATATCGAAAACAGCCGGAGATCATCTTCGATACACCTCATCGGATCCAATCCGATGACTTGCCGGTTTTGTTGATGATTAAAGACGCTGACCGGTATCCGGTGAAATTGCTTGACGTGACTGTCATGGTCAAATCGCCAGTCTCCGGAAAGACACTGGCGAAAAAATCATGGGATGAGAAGATCGACATTTCCAAAAAATGGTTTATCAGAATTTTCAATCTGGATGTTCGTTTATGGAAAGATGAGCGGATTCTCGTCGAATGCCGGGCAATTTTCCAGATTCGGAATCAGACAGTGACTGTTAAAAACGATAATTACCGAACCGTCTCGCATGCGGACTTTTCCGTTTTCATCGATTCCGAACCGCTCCCGGCCCCGGAAGGTTGGATATGGGGCGATCTGCACTGTCACTCTTCGTGGACAGAAGATCAGGTCGAATTTGGTGTCCCGGCAAACGCCATTGAACCGATCGCGCTGCAGATGGGAATTTCTTTCTGTGCTTTAGCGGAACACTCGTACGATCTTGATGATCTGGAAGGCACATGGACAGAGCGCGATCCCAACTTTCCAAAATGGAAAAATTCACGCGAGACAATTCGGGATTTAAACGCACGATCTTCAAATTTCAGGATCATCCCCGGCGAAGAAGTTTCGACCGACAGCGGTACCGGTAAAAACGTTCATATGGTCGTGTTGAATGACGACCGATACTATCCGGGTGAAGGCGACGCACTGGAAAAATCCCTCGCAAAACCTTCCGAACTCTATTACGGAAAAATCCTTGAATCTGTGCCGGAAAAGGCGCTCGTCTTCGCCGCACATCCATACGCCGATCCGCCTTTTTTTCATGAAATCGGACTCAAACGAGGCGCGTGGAATTATTGGGACAGCCATCGTAAACTCGACGGCTTGCAATTCATGAACGGAATCATGGACGGCGAATATGAACGGGGAAAACACGAATGGATCCGGCAATTATTACGTGGTCGGCACTCGTACGTTTATGCGGGCAACGATTCTCACGGAAACTTCAACCGTTATCGCCAAATCTATATGCCGATGTTTTGTATGAACGAAAAATCCACACAAAAATTCGGCGAGCACCGCACTGGCATTAAAGCCTCATTGACGGAAAACGTGGACAGCCTGACGGCCCGATTGAAAACCGGAAAAGTGATTTCAACCAACGGCCCGTTTGCTAATATTACCATTTCAGATATGACCGGACAGGAATTATTCATTGGCAATAACGTTCTAAATCCGCAATCTATTTCGGTTCAGGCAATTTCTTCCCGTTACTTCGGAAATCTTCGACAAATTCGTTTGTTTCTCGGCGATCTTGAACACAAGCGGGAAATCCTTTATCGAACCATTTCTTCCCTATCAGCATTCAACAGAAAGACAATTACCATTCCGTTGGAGAATCTGCCAACATGCGGATATTTCCGTGCCGAAGTCGAGACCAATCAGAATAAAATCGCTTTGACCAATCCGATCTGGTTCGGACAACATTAAAATTTGGAGATTTGAATGTCAGAGTTCTCGTCTGTTGAAGAATCTAAAATGAATGTTCTCCTCGATCATCTGATCGCGGCTACTCACGACATTTCCAGAAAGCATTTCGGAAATCCCGAAGAAATTTTTGAATTGACCAAAACACAGGTTTATCCCGAAAAAATAAGTGAATTGGCAGAATCTTTCGGAATGATGATCGTAAAGGTCGAGGCGCGGGAATTGCGGCTCGAACAAACAATCAACCGGTTAAAAGAACTCAACGAAGAATTGCATCAGGAGAACGAAAAACGAAAAATAATCGAAGACGAGCTTCGGAAACACCGGAACAATCTTGAAATCACGATTGCCGAACGCACCGACCAACTTTTAAAGGCCAACGAATCGCTTAAAGTCGAAATCCTCGAACGCCAAAAAATCGCCGATGAACGCCAGAAACTCATCGAAGATTTGACCGATGCATTGAAAAACATCAAAACGCTCCGAGGCTTAGTTCCTATCTGTGCTTCCTGTAAGAAAATCCGCGACGATAAAGGTTACTGGAATGAAGTCGAGACATACGTTTCTCAACATTCTGAGGCAGAATTCAGTCATGGCGTTTGCCCACAATGTTTGAAAAAACAATATCCGGCAGAATATGAACGGATGCAAAAAAAAGGAAAGATCGAGTCTGAGAAATAAGATTCAGATCGGAAAAAACTAAATGATTTCCACAAAAAAGGATTTTCATCTAATCATTTTCGATATGGATGGCACATTATATCCAGTCAACCCTGACATCGACGCTGTTTATCCAAAAATTGCCGTCCGGTTTGCCGCTGAGGCAACCGGAAAAAGCGAATCTGAAGCACAGGCAGAATTTCTCGAAAGGAAAAACCAACTTGCCGCGATTATCAACGGCAGGCCGACAAACACGCTGACGTTGATCTATTTTTACGACGTGAATATGATGGAATACGAAAATGCGATCAATCGAGAACTGGACATCGACGCTATCCTTTCACGAGATGATCAGTTAATCCGGATGCTGAAATCGGTTTCTAAACATTATCCACTGTTTTTGTTTACCGGCAACAACGAAAAAATTACGATACGAATTCTTAATACTCTCGGGATCAGGGACTTTTTCCCAAAAAACTGCCGGTATACTTTTACCGACATCATGCGACTGCCAATCTCAACTCGTGAAAAACTCGACTATATTAAACCGGCGCTAAACGGATTCAGATCAGTTCTGAATCTGACGAATGCTCACCCCGGGAAAGTATTGATGGTTGGAGACTCCGAACTCACGGATATTTTTCCCGCCCGGCAAATCGGTATCCAGACTTATCATGTTTCAACCCGCGAGTCACTTTTTCAGTTGCCCGAATGGCTCGGCATTGAATAATCCAGACATAGAAATTTGATATACACATCGATAAACATACCTTCCTAAAAAAACTTGTTATTGCTATTTTGACTGTTTTCCCATATTTTTAATTCGTCATGGACAAAGAAACAAAAGAGTTATTCGAAGTCAGCGTTTCAGAAACCAAGACACGGATTCTGGCCACAACGGCGTCGGGAATTTCTGTTGAATTAGTCGAACATCTTGGTGAAACCGATTATCCGAAAATAATCAAGATTTCGGAAACATTAGTCGATAACTTCGGACAACATGCGCGTTTCAATCGGAATTCTATCAAGAAATATTTTAACTATCCAAAAACCTTACCCTTCATCGTCAAACTTCGCGATCAGACCGAAGGATTCATCGTCGGTGTACCACTGGAATATTTTGAAGAGGAAGAATGGGTGAAATGTGATGAAAATCTTGGTAAAAAGAATACGATCTACACGTACGCTTTTATCGTTCGGAAAGAGCATCGCCAATTCGGACTAAGCAAGATGCTCAAGCGAGTTTATCAAAGCACATTAAAGCGAAAGAACTTCGAATTCATTTCCGGACACGTGATGGAAGGTGTTGCCTCACAATTCACGAAATCCAGTCAGGTTGTACGCAAGTTCGCCAACTGGAACAGTACGGGTTATACATTTGAATACTATCGTTGTCCGCTAAAATAATCTACTTATCAGTCGTCAATAAAACAGCAAATTTGAACGAGAACGAGGATTGAGAATTGCCTTCCGGACTGCCTTGCATTCCACTCGGACCACCGAGACCACCTCCTTGACCGCTCATCATTCCACCGTCTGATGGCGGTTCGCCATCATCAAATCCACCTCTGCCGCCACTGCCCTGAGAGCCTTCACCCATTTCCCGTTCGGGACGTCCCATAGATTTTTCGGCTTTTTCCGTCTTCAATATAATCTTTAAAGGATATTTAGGAGATAGCGGTTCAGTTTTCAGTTGCTGGGCAATCATTTTCAGTGGGATTTGTATCTCGTACCCAAGATTCTGCCGATCACGGTTGATCTTGACTATAAGCCCTTGTTTGTTGACCAAGGGAAGAATTCGTTGATCATCTTTTCCGGGTCCAAGAACAATCATTTCAGTTTGAATGTCATCCATCATACTCGAAAGATCTTCCTGTTGTCCTTTTTGTTTTCCGGGCATTGAGTCAGGCCTTTGGGACGGTCTCCCACCCATTTGGCCCATCTCGCCCATCTCACTACCCATCGGGCTCTTTGCTAATGGAAATTTGATTCCCAGCAACCGTCCTTTCGAACCTTTCTGCTGAATTGTCAAAGACAGCCCTTGCATCATAATTTGTTTTTCCAAATCGCGATCGGTACAAGTTAAATAAAAGTAGAGATTGCTCGAATCATTCGCTACACTGTAACCGAATTTTTGTTTTTCGTTCCACTTAATTCCACATTGCCATTCATTGCCTTTTCCATCAATAATGACTTTCTTATCGTTCCAGACACTCGATATTTGGGATTCTTTACATCCGCTTAATAACGTCGTCACAAAAGCCAGACAAGGAATTACAAGAAAAATTATTTTCTTCATTTTCATACCTTTCAAATACGTTTTTATACAGCAAGAGGGCAACCGGAAGTTGCCCTCTTTTCTCGGAGTGTACACGGAGGCGTACAGTTACAATTCTAGTTTTTTACTGACTCTTAATTTTCACAAAACACATATTAGACAATTCGATTTTTCATTTTATTCCAACTATTTTCTCTATTGATTTGAACATTAAATATTCCCTTCAATTCGGATTCCAAATGGAAATTTTATTCTTCAGGCGGCGGAGGTGGTGAAGGCGGACCAGGGTGACGCTCGGGACGACGATCATCGGGTTTCGGCGGTCGATTACGGATTTGTTCCATTCGCTGTTCAAAGCGTTTCATCTGCTCCGGTGTGAGAACTTCAGACAGTTCCTGATTCAATGTATCGAGGCTTGCAACGAAAATCCGAAATTGTTCGTCGCTGAATTTCTGAATCCACTCCGAGTGTTTCACCAGAATCGAATGTATCTGATCCTTTTGCTCCGGCCTGGGATCAATGATCTGTTCCATTTCTGAGATAAATCCTTCACCGCGCCGGAACTCGGCAAATTTTCGCTCATGGCGAAAACGCAAATAACTGGAAACGGCAACCGATCCGATTACGATCCCGATGATCAGAACTCCGATCAGTAACATTGTTGTTTTTGTAGTTAATTTCATAATTTTTACTCCATCATAAAATAATTGATTGGGTCGATCATCTCTTCCATTGAAGTATTGGGAATGCCAATAACAGACGCCAGACTGTACTCTGCGGATGTACTGACATTAAAAGCGAGTATCAGTACAACCATTACAGAAGCGATCAATGCAACTCTCCGGAATGCCGTTAAAAATACACCCACGGAAATATCTATGCTTTTTTCCAGATTCGAGAGCGACCGAATCCGATTCATCGTCCGATCAACGAACCACGGGCTGAACGAGGTTGTTTTTCTAATTGGCGCTTTTCGATAAATGGATTCAAGATGTTTTCTCTCTTCGATCAATTCGGGATATTCTGCGAGCGCTTCTTTCAGCAGTCTTTTCTCCCGGAGTTCTAAATCCAGATCGAAAGATTGGAACAACAATTTTTGCGCACGACTTTTTCTCATAAATTCTCCTGATAAGGTTTTAAAATTTTTATTAATTGCTTTTTTGCACGTGATAATCTGGATAACACCGTTCCGATCGGTAGTTGAAGTATCGCGGCTGTTTCCTCGGTCGAACATTCATCCATCAGTCGCAAAACCAGTGTGGATTGAAGTTTAGGTTCCAACTGACTGATTGCCCACTGAACTATATTACGTGTTTCTTCAACGTCGAGGTGGTTCCGGTTTTCATACAGGTTCTTGGAAACATCGGGATCGTCGATAGATATGATTCGTGAAGAATGCCGCTGACGACGTTTCAGTTCGTTGAGCGAAAGGTTCATGGCAATTCGGGTTAAATAGGTTCCCACAGATGATTCTCCGCGAAAATTCTTTAAATTGTTATAGAACCTGATAAAAGTCTCCTGACCAACATCTTCTGCTTCGGGGCATCTGCCCAACATTCCAACGACTGTTCCTGCAATTTTCGATTCATACCGATGAATAATCTCCGCAAATGCGTCTGAATTTCCTGACAAACACGCCTGTATCGCCTCATTATCATTCAAATTTCTAATTTCTCCGATTCTATTTCATACTTCTCTTAGACATTTGCACCGATAAATATATTCCGCTTTTCCGATCTATACATCATTTTTTTCAAATCGACCGTCGAGCCGGAATAAAAGCCATTTTCGGATTGTCTATTGAGTGAAATTGAAAAATGAAGAACCGTCAATATAAAAGGAAGAGATAATGAAAAAGAAAAAATGGATGATACCAACAACCGTATTGATAATTGGACTTGTCTGTTTGTTTATTTTTTCTCGCAAAAAGAACAAAGCAGAATCGCAATTTACCTATGCCAAAATTACCAGAGGGAATGTGGAAAATACAGTCTCTGCAACCGGAACCATCAAAGCCAGAGGAACGGTCGAAGTCGGCACACAGGTTTCTGGCATTATCGATCACTTGTTCGTTGATTTCAACGATGATGTGAAGAAAAATCAGGTGCTAGCAATTCTCGACACAACGAAACTGGCAGTAACCGTCAGACAGGCAGAATCCGACCTCCAGCGCGTGCAGGCACAATACGATCAGAGTGTATATGAATATGACCGAAACAGCGACCTGTACACGCAAAAATTAATTTCTGAACAGGATTTTATCCAATCAAAGACAGATAAAAAAACAACAGAAGCATCGCTAAAAACCGCCCGAATCGCGCTGGATAAGGCTGTTAAGGAACTCAAATATGCTTACGTCAAATCTCCAATCGATGGAAAAGTAATTTATCGAAACGTCGAAGAAGGACAGACCGTTGCCGCAAGTTTTACGACACCAACAATGTTCACAATCGCCGAAGATTTAACCAAAATGGAAATTCGCGCACTTGTCGATGAAAGTGACATCGGTTCCATCAAAGTTGGTATGAATGCGCGATTCACCGTTCAAAGTTATCCGGATGAAACTTTCACCGGAGTCGTCCGTCAAATTTGGCTTCAACCGGAAACAGTTTCGAACGTCGTCAATTATACCGTTGTTCTTGATGCGACTAACGAGAAACATTTTCTGCTTCCCGGAATGACGGCAACAATCGACTTTTTAATCGAACATAAAGAGAACGTTCTGCTCATTCCTAATCTGGCACTGAAAATCCAGCCGACGAACGAGATGATGGAATCTCTCCGAAAGAATATGCCCAAAGAGAGACCACTACGACCGGATTCTTCCGCCATGGGACAATTAGCGCGTCCCGATAGTCCAAAAATGTCGACCGCTGCCGATGAGAAAGTTCAACAGCCAGTGACTAATTCTGTCCCGGAAGACATCGGAAGAATTTGGTTTTTGGATGCTGACGGAAATCTTCAACTGGACATGATTCGCACTGGCGTCAGTGACGGCAAATATACAGAAATTGTTGAATCACACCGTCTTGCCGAAGGTACACAGATTGTCACAAACGTAACAAGTTCGGGTGAATCAACAAACTCAAGTTCAAATAGTACGCGACAGAGTGGACCGGGTTTTGGCGGGCCACCTCCATTTTAATGATCACATCACTTCAATCAAGGAAACCAACAGGAGTAAGAATTGAAATGGAAAATGTTGAAAATGTCATCGTAACAAAAAATCTGACAAAAGTTTATCAAATGGGAGTCGTTCGTGTTCACGCACTTAAAGAAATCAATTTGACGGTTCAACGCGGCGAGTTCGTCGCCATCATGGGTGCATCCGGATCCGGTAAATCGACGCTCATGAACATGCTCGGATGTTTGGACCAACCGACTTCTGGCGATTATTTTTTGGATGGGAAAAACGTCAATTCACTCGATAAAAACGAGTATGCAGAAATTCGCAACCAAAAAATCGGCTTCGTTTTTCAGGGATTTAACCTCCTTGCCAGAACGACGGCATTGGAAAATGTCGAATTGCCATTAATGTACGACCGGTATAACCGGATTAAGGAGCCGCATAAAGCGGCCAAAAGCGCGCTTGAGCGTGTTGGTCTCACAGATCGAATGAACCATCTTCCTAATCAGTTATCCGGTGGACAGCAACAGCGTGTCGCTATTGCCAGAGCGTTGGTCACTCAGCCGTCGATCCTGATGGCCGACGAACCGACCGGAAATTTGGACAGTCTAAACTCTATTGAAATTTTCAGCCTGTTCCAGGCACTGAATCAGGAAGGAATTACGATTGTAATGGTCACCCACGAACGCGATTTTGCCGATTACGCCACTCGCATAGTTGAAATGCGCGATGGTCACATCCGCAGGGATTGGATTATCCAGAATCGCCGGAATGCACAAGCAGATTTGGTTCAGTATAAAGCGAACGGATCTGAGACAGAGGAAATTTATGAACAGAATTAATAATCTTATAAAAGTTGCAATGAAAAGCATCGCGAAGAACCGAATGCGGAGCCTTTTGACTTCCCTTGGAATTATCATTGGCGTTAGCGCCGTGATTGTCATGGTAGCGGTCGGTCAGGGATCGCAGGCAAAAATCGAAGAACAGGTCGCGTCACTCGGCACCAATCTGATCGTCATTTTTCCAGGCATAAGTAAATCGGGCGGTGTCAGCCAAGGCGCTGGCAGTTTCAACCGGTTCACATTAAAGGACGCCGAGAAAATTGCCGAACAGGCTACACTCGTGAAAGACGTGTCACCAATCGTCCGAAGCGGCGGCCAGGTAATCGGCGGCGGAACGAACTGGAACACAACCATCAACGGCGTATCGCCTCAGTATTTCGATCTCCGCGAGTGGGGTCTGGAATACGGCGAGATTTTTACCGAAAGAGATGTTCAGGTTTGCAAAAAGGTCGCAATTCTTGGTAAAACGATTGCAGACGAACTTTTTCCGGGACAGGATCCGACTGGCGAGACAATTCGTATCCGAAATACACCGTTCACCGTGATCGGTGTTTTGAAAGAAAAAGGCAAGAACGCAATGGGCAGTGATCAGGATGACATTATATTCGCACCATCAACCACCGTTTTGTACCGTCTCAAGGGACGACAATTCATCGATATGATCAACGCGGGAGCGGTTTCCACTGATAAAATGGATGCGGCGCAGGCGGAAATCCGAAGCATTCTTCGGGAAGCTCATAAACTCGATGAAGGCGACGATGACGATTTCACGATCACGAATCAGACGGAAATTACAGATATGGCGTCCGAAACTTCTCGCACGATGACGCTTCTGTTAGGAGCAGTAGCAGGCGTTTCGCTAATCGTCGGTGGTATTGGGATCATGAATATTATGCTCGTTTCCGTTACCGAGCGCACGCGGGAGATCGGAATTCGTCTTTCCATCGGAGCGCGAGCCAACGACATTTTAGTCCAATTCCTATCTGAAGCAGTTGTTCTTAGCCTGTTTGGCGGAATCATCGGCATTCTGCTCGCGTTATTGATCTCGGGAATTCTAAATAACTTTACAGAATTGCGAACCGTTATCAAGCCGTTTATCGTTATTCTCGCATTTGCGTTTTCGGGTTCAGTCGGCATTTTCTTTGGATTCTACCCCGCTCGTAAAGCCGCTAATCTGAATCCAATCGACGCATTACGTTACGAATAATTCAAAGAGGAACTCATGAAAAGATACTTGTTTTTTATCTCGATTTTATTTCTATCGATAACAACAATACAAGCCGAATCGCTGACTCTACAGCAGGCAATCGACAAGGCGTTGCATAACAATCCGTCGATTCGCGAAAGTTCGATATCCGTTCGGCAATCGCAGATCGAAACCGGACAAGCCTACTCGTCGCTTCTTCCTTCGGTAAGCGCTTCCGCTTCCGGAAATGGACAGAAAAATTCATCTCAGAATTCATGGAGTTCGGGATGGAGTATAAGTGGCGGAGTCAACCAGTCGATTTATCAGCCCGGCCTTCTAACGAACATCAAAATATCTAAAATTCTGGAATGTCTCGCCAAAACGAATTCGGATGATCTCGCATCTCAGGTCAGACAAGAGATCGAGTCCGCTTATTATGGCATTCTCAGTTCAGAAGCGCTGAATGTGGTTTATGAGGAAAATATTCTCGCCGCTGACGAAAATATCCGCAAAATTCAGGCAATGTATAAGTTGGGTATTAAAACGGAATCCGATGTTCTGAAATCGGAAGTTCAGAAAGGCGAAATTGAAATTTTACTTGTAAACGAGCGAATGAATCGTACCAATCAGCAACGGAATCTGCTCACTTTATTAGGGCGCGAACCAAACACTGAAATTGCACTTGAAAAAGTCAATGTCGAAGTCATCGCGGTTCCCGATCTCAAAACAGCAGAAAATACAATGCTTGAAAAAAACCGGGATCTCACTATGCTCGCCCAGAACCGAAAAGTCAAACAATTGAATGTACAGGTTTCCCGCGAATCTGTTCTGCCATCGATCTCAGCAAATTATTCTGCCGGAAAAAGCAAATCCGGCGGCGTATCGTCGGATTTAACCAACTCTATCGGCATTACGGCCAGCATCCCGATTTTCGACGGATTCAACAAACGAATAGATGTTCAGAAAAGCAAATTGGACGTGGATAAAATCGATCTCGAAATCGAACAGTTAAAGCAAGACCTCCGGAAAACTCTGGCTTCTTACTACTCCAGCCTGGAAACGTATAATTTGTTGATTTCCATTCAGGAGAAAAATCTCTCGTCCGCCCAAAAAGACCTCGAACTCGTCACGCGCCAGTACGAACTTGGACTCGTCACGATATTGGATCAGATGAACGCGCAGACGTCGGTTTTGACGGCTAAAAGTAATTTTGTTAAACTAAAATATTCCCGAAAGATTACGGAATCTCAGATCGTTCAATTGATTGGCGATTAAGTCGCCGAGTGATTATTCATTTCCGAAAGTTGCGATGAAGAATAGCGCTTCGGCGGTTCCATCCAGCGTCGGTTCATTGGTCGAATAGTCACCAACATCATCATGATATACGACCAGATCGGACTGGAATTTTGCATACGGATCAGGATTGACCAATCGGATTCCAGCAAGACTATTATAAATCGAGGTGTAAACAGGTCCGTCATTCATCGCGCCAGTGATTCTTCGATTTAAACCGGTCATAACGGAATGCGGATAAAGCGGTGTGTTGCCTTCTTTTTCCGGAATGTCCGCAAACTGGCTGACACCCCAAGGATTTCTGCCTAAAAGCCAATCCCGATGCGCAGACATAATGGGGCGAAACTGCTTGTCGCCGGTCATTTTTTCATACAGGATACATTGCGTGACAAACGCCGCCGCCAGGTGATTGCTACACCAGATAAAAGGCATCCCGACGAGATACGGATTCGATTGCGCGCGCTTTTGAACCGCTTCGATACCAGCGAGATAATAGAGGATAAGCGTATCCTGCAACGACGGTTCGGCAACTTCGTAAAGCGCGTAATGCCCCATATTCATGAATGGATAAAATTCGTAATGCCGGGCTGTGTCGGAACCCATCCATGACGTCGATTTTATCACCCTCGCGTAAATCTTGGCCTCTTCCAGATACTTCTTCTTATTGGTCGCCTTGAACAGTTCCGCTGCGCCCCATTCCATATCGTCCGCCCAGGTGTTTTCGCAGTACCGGTACGGTTGTGTACAAGGCGTCCCTTCCTGACAGCCGGGCTGTTTCAAGCCCATTTCATAGACCTCAATTCCCGCGTTCAGACACCGCTCGGCAAAGTTCATATCTTTTAAATCGTTCTTCCAGATATCATAAGCCATCGCCATTGCCGCGGCGTATCGACCCGCAAGATTTGCAATCCCGGTCGATGTATTTTGGAATTTCTTCAATCCCTGCGGTTTTCCGGTTGCGTAATAAACCGGGCGATATCCGCCTTTTCCCCAATCATAATCAGCCGTATCCAAATAAGGAAGTTTGAATCCGATGTGATCACGGTCGTCGGCGATCTGATGAAACAGTTGATCGGGTTTCGGATGCATTTTAAGCATCCAGTCAAGTCCCCATTTCGCTTCATCCAAAACATCGGGAACGCCGTTCGGACCGGAGTGTCCCCATTCATCGACCACATCCGTGAATTTCGTCTTGTTTTGCTTGTAAGCAAATAGCAGCCGACACACCGTATTTCCCGACGTCATCAAATACCGCAGGTAATCCGCCGCGTCGTGCCAGCCGCCGCTTGCATCTATATATGTGCTATCCGCCATCGGGCCATACATCGTTCGCCCATCTTTTTGATGGCAGACCTGATCGAGCGCCGGATTATAACCGCAACGCTGTTGTGAAATATATCGGATAATAAATTCCTGATAACCTTTATAAGCACTTTTATCAATTGTAAACGGAAGAGAAATCACGTTAGCGGTTTTCAATCGGATTTTATATCTGCCGGGAGTTTGAACTGCTGAAAAATCGAGCAAATAATTATAAGGAAAATTCCCATAAGTTCCGACGGAAGTGCCGATTTTAGGAGATGACCAGACGACCTTTCCGGTGACAGCATCAACGAGATCGAATTTTAGATCGATCAAGGGGGCGGTCGAGAAGGCAATAGCGACTTTTTCTTCGTCCGGAAGATAACCGACTTGATTGGCGCGAATGAAAACTTCATTTTCCGTGGCATTCATCAACGAAGGCATTGTTATCAACATCGCAACCAGAGTAAAAATCCTAATTCCGCATCGTTTACACGTCATTTCCGATTCCTTATATCAGTGTGGTTATTCTTATTCGGGACTTTTCATGTTTGCCAAACCAACTTCCCGGATCACATCACGATAAGTCATCAAACGGTATTTTCCTGTTTCGAGTATGTTACGTAAGTCCGCAGACATCAGAGCGTTTAATTCGCTATTTCGATGGCGACTCATGTTCGGCAGTCCAAAAGAATTCAGGTCGATCATCGCATCCAATTCGGTATTTTCGAGGCCGATGTGAAAAACCAGCAGGTTCATTTGGTCGGCGGGAAGCCTTTTCACGATCTCAACCAGACTATCCGGTTTAACGGACGGACTCAGTGCATAGATGCCCGGCGCGTCGACTTCTCCAAAGTACCGCGAGATGCCGAGCCTATACTCTGTCGCTATTTTTTCGACGAGATTTCGGTATTCCGGCTTGCTAACCGCTGTGCTCATGTGATAATCCACGTAATCGATTTTAAGCCCGGAACCAAGTCCGCGTTCGATTTGCGCCCGCAATTCCTTCTCAATTTCATCAATCGCCGGGTGATTTTCCTCGAAGGAAGCGCGTGAGGGAAAAAAGTATCCGCAGGAATCCACCAGGCTCGGCGCCGCACAGACGCCCACAACAGGTCCCCAGCGAAAATTTTTCCATTCAGCATTCAGCGTCAGATGTATGCCAACGGAAACTTCCGGATGCGTTTTGAGAATGTCCACCGCTTCCTGATACCACGGGCAGACAAACATTACCGACGTTGAAACCGGCAATTCGGATTCGATCACACGCCTGATCGCCGCGTTGATCGCATGCGTCATTCCAATATCGTCGCATCGCAAAATCAACCGAACCGGTGAATCGTCAGGCGTTGCACCGTGTGCTTCCGAAATTTCCAGAAAAACGACGAAAACACAAATCGTGCTTACGACCCAAGACAAGAGATAATCTTTTTTCTTCATAAACCACACTTCAACTTGACGAACCGATTTCGGCTCGCGACAATAGAATCCACAATTTTCTACAGAATCGCTTAGTCAATATCAACGCGTGAGTCCGATCGTGAACGTATGAATTCCGTTAAAAATACCGAAGTCCTGATATGCGTAATCGATCCTGTACTTAATTCCTGAAAATACCTGCCGGACGCCCATGCCGAAAGTCCAGCCCCGCTCATCGTAATTTGCCATGTAGCCGGTTCTCAGGATCAGCAAATTCTGAAAGGTGTACTCGGCGCCGACTCTTATTTTTTCCCGATAATCACGCGGGTGATTTGTTTCAAATCCAAGCATTAGTGCATGAACAGATTCGTCCGGCATAAAGAATGACAGCGGTTTGATCCCTATACTGAAACTTACTGAAAACGGAAGAGGAAATTTCTCTCGTTCATAGCGGACTTCGCGGGAGAAATTCTGGATGACCGCGCCGAACCGGATACCGTTTTTGAGAAAATCGTAGGTCGTTCCGACATCGACGGAAGGTTCGGTCGCAGAATAACTTCTTTGCTTGATGACAAGATTGGTATCGGTGACATCGGTTCCGTAGAGCCCAACCCAGGCGCTGGTCAGGTCCTGAGCGACATATTTAACACGAACCCCATACGAAAAACGATTGCTGACTTTTTGGCTATAGGTCAGGCCGACCGAGTAAGCCGTAGGAGAAAACGTATCGGTATCTTCAAATCCCTGATCGTTATCCGCACGGCGGGTTCCTTGAAATTCACCGTAATCCATACTAAGCAGATCAATGGCAATGACGCCGATCTTGCCGAAATTGACCGCACCAACAAATGAACTGTAATTGATGTCGGCGATGCCTTTCGTATAGTTTGCATTGAAATCGTATTTTCCTTCAATCCAACCGAGTCCTGCAGGATTCCAAAAGACAGTATTGGAATTCCGGAATGTAATCAATCCCAAACCGCCTCTACCGATCGCTTCTGCAGAAACCGGATTTTCAAGGAAACGAAAACCGACCTGACCTTTTTTCACGAAATCAGCCCTACCAGCATTGATCCAAACTAAAACCGTAAGAAGTGCTAAAATCCCGGTTAAATATCTATAGTTTTTCATGGTCATCTCCTCCTATCGAACCAGCACGAATTTAACGTACTGGTCAGGCAGTTTCTTCCCTTCAACAGACTCTGCTTTGGTCATAACAAGAATGTAAATCCCACTGGCGACGTATTGATTAGAATCTGTTCGCTGCCCCCAAATTTCCTGATCGGTGCCGAAGTGATCAATTTCTGTTACGAAGTCGCCTGTTTCCGTATAGACTTTTAGGTTACAAACGTATGGGAGATTGGCAAATAAAATCTGATTTTCGTTTCCGGGAAAACCCAATCCGCCGGCATTGATAGTTGCCGGATTGGGAACGACGCGTATCATATTTGAGACCGAAAGACCTGCCTTGAAGGGAATCGCTGGCAATGCCGAACGGGTCAAATAACGCGAACTTTCCAGTTTCATATTCGGAATAATGTCATCCGGGTTTTGAGTCCCATTATCCACGGCAGTCACTGCATAGTAATAACTGACTCCCCGGGTCACATTTTCATCAATGTACGTTAGGACGTTCCGATCAGTCGTCTCAAAGATCAATTTCCAGGTTTCACCACTCTGTTTATCCTCAGGATCGTTGACCCATGCGGCGCCTTTTTTCCGATAGACACGCCAGGCGTACCAATCATCTATACCGGTGTCTGGGTCTCTGTAATAGGACGAACTTGGATAAGACCATGAAATATCAACTTTATCGGCATCACTTGTCACAATCATATCTGGCGATGGCGGCGGATCGGGAATATCGAATCCGCGATGCCAAGCCCAATTTGCCCGATCCATGGCCTGAAAGAGAGAATCTTTCCCCGTCATGATGATCGCGTCTTTCATGGAGTCGGTGAGGACATTCGAAGCGTCAGGTTGTTTCAGCCACTGATAGCCAATCGTGTCCGCAGCGGTCCATGAAATCGAACCGGTTCCAATGGCATAGACAGCACAGATTGAATCACATTCATCGGGATTCGATCGTTTTTCAAGTTCATAGGGACCGATAGTGATAAATCGCATCGGCCCTTTTTGATAAGCATTAGTTGCTATTTCTCCTTCCGATATCGGATCCAACGGAAATTTCCCCAGCGCATCATGACCAATATAAGTATCTCTCAATCCAAAATCCCGGCGCCCCCACAAATCGTTTTCGATGTCGGCATGCGGCATCGAATAAGGTTGAGTTAGGTCATCATCGGTGGATGTAAAACTATTTTTTGCGGCATGAAGAAGAGCAAAGCCGGGAATTTGACTGGACAGCAGATGCCCAGATTTCCGATCTGGATCGCCTGTATCATCGGAACTCCCATTCAAATAGCTTGATGTACCCGGCGTCTTATGATCCCAATAGTAGGCTACATACAATGAATCACGGTTATTCCCGGGTAACAGGTCTGAAGACCTGGCGAACCAGCTATCCAGATCATCCTGTCCTTCATACCCAAAGCCACCCGTTGTAGCATATTCGCCTGCTTTGGATGGGCCAAAACTAAATGAGAGCGGCCACCAGATTCGCATCGTCTGATCGGGAAACATGTCACTGGAGTCGGGACTTTGAATGGGCGTTTTCGTCTCGCCTGTAAATCGGTAAGTCGCTTTCCAAATCAGGTAGTTTTCATGAAGCGGATGACTGAATCCATATACTTCGATATGAGTTCGGATTCCCCAAAACGGAATGATGTCCTCCCAAACCGCACATATATCAGATTTTAAATTCGGATCCGTCTCCCATGTGTATTCCTGGCTTTGTGCAATGCCATCCACCGTAATGCTTGGCGAACGATAGCGACGGATTTCCTGAGAAAATACGTTCCTGCCATTGCTGACAAAAGTCGCTGGTATAATTTGTTTTTCACCAAAATTGTTAATGAAGCCATCATTGTCGGGACAAATCGGATTGAAAATTTGGTACAACAAGCGTGAATGCCATTCATCCTGAGGATATTGCCAAATCTCATTCGAGACCTCTCCATCCGTCAATCTCCAACTATACTGGGTCGTGAATTGTCCTTCTCCCGCCACTTTCTTCATATCTAATTTAATAGCATTGACGTTAATAAACATCGGACGTCCGGATTCTTTTCTCTGTCCGGAAGCCATTTGGAAATTGATAAAAAGAAAAAATACAGACAAAATTATGACTGCCGATTTTTTATTGATCCAATTCATTTCCTTCTCCTAATTCATGTGTATTGTCAATGTGTTCGTCCATTAGAAATTCACTCTTAATCCGACCAGCACACGTCTGGGATTCAGGAACAGAGGTGTCTGAAACCATCCGAGATCGATATAATCTTTGTCCCATTCACCCCATTTGTCATGTCCATGCTGTTCACCCGATTCAAATGGGAAATGCAGGGACTCTTTGTATCGACTATACTGTGTCGTCGTAAACGCACTGGTGTAAAGCCGTTTTTCATTCAATAAATTGGCAACTGTCACGACAAATTCCAGATTCACGCCTACGACCTGAAACGCTTTTGATGCACGCAAATCGATATTGGAATAGTCCACAATATCAACCTTTTTTGCAATGCCTGTTATCGGATCGGTAAGAATGGTTACTCTTCCGCCATCCTTCCAATCGACCATAAAATTAAAGACAAATCCAGCCAACGGTTTGAGACCAAACAGGCTCGGGCCCCATTTTCTCGGTGTATGAAAGTTCACATTGAGATGAGCTTTCGGTATAGGTTCCGTTACCGTCAGGTTCGCGCTTCGTTCCTCATCGATGGCAAGAATTCTGTTCTCATAAACATAACTCAAACCATGTTGCCCCCAACTCTGAAGCATATATTCATAATTCGCCCAGAACGTAAAAAATTGTCCAATAGATTTTTCAAGTCGAACCTCGATACCGCGAATATCCGAATAACCATCCGGATAGTAAAGAGCAACTTCAAATTCCTGCCAGTAATCGATAAAGTGACGGCTGAGCGGATCGTTTTTCACGTCTTTATAATACATTGTCGTGTTGAAAAGAAAATTTCGCAGGAATCGTTGTTCATAACCAAATTCATAGGCAACAGTCTTTCCCATTTCCAGATTGGTCGAAGGAACAATGGCTCCTATCTGTGAAATTCCTAAATTGTACAGAAAAGTGATATTCGGACGCTGGTAAAAATGTCCGTAGTTGAAATATAACTTACTGTTGATTGTTATTGGAAAGGAAACACCAAGGCGGGGAGATATTTTCAACTGTTGTCGCGCCTTCTTTTCAGGCCAACCGGGTGGGGCGCCCAATAATTCGCGAAATACTAGCCACCGTTCGTAGCTTCCCCATTCACCAGTTAAATAATCATAAACTTCAGAATAAAGACCCGAATAATCCTCGTCGAGTGGAAAACTGACTTCATAAGATGGCTTCTGTGGGTTAAAATAATCTGCGCGCAAACCAACCGATGCAATCATTCCTTCAAATTCGAGTTTATCCTGGAGATAAAAACCCGCATCGATCGGTGCGATTTTATAGTACTGCCAGGCGTCCGGAATACCGGGTGTCCATAGTTTTTCGGATTGGTACCAAGTCCCGGAATAAACAAATGAGTATGAGTACTTAAATGCGAATCCCGTTTCAATCTGATGAAATCTGCCCATTTGAGCTGTCAGATCACCTCTAAGATTAAAAGTCCACGAATATGATGAATCGACTTGTTGAAGTCCGCCATAAATTCTGAACAGGTCGCTGATATCCTGTAGCAGATTCGTCGAACTGTTCGGCGTGCCAATATTTGGAAAAATCAACGCGCGCCAATTTCTCCCTTGCGTCGTATCTACCCAAACCCAATTTTCCGCATTCGAGGTGTCCGAAGAATATGGCTGGATTTCGTTATCCTGATAAGTGTATTGCGCTTCGAGCGTGAAGAACGCTTTCGAAGAAATCGTATGGTTGAGTTTAATTCCGCTCATTAACCAGCGTTGATCGAGATATTGAAGACGGCTTCTGTTGAACATGTTCACATAACCGTCGCCGCTCCCGAGAATTCGTGCCTGTTGTTGCACCGAACTCTGTGTATTACTGAGGAAATTGAACCGGCTGGAATAATCGAGCAGAGCGCCGCCCATTGACGTTGGACGGTCTCCAGTATTTGTTTCAACCTTGGCGTAAAGTGCATTGGTTGATATTTTCGTCTTCGGTGAAATGGCCGTAGTTATTTTCAACTGCCCGTTATAATCTACATATGCGTCCCGCGGTCCGATGGGAAATGCGAATTGCGTGTTTTCATATTTTCCGCCTAACATGAACGTGGATTTTTCCAGTATGTTTCCAATCAAAGGTATCCATCTTCCGGGAACCGGTCCTGTCATCGTACCTTCAATGTACATATCCGGTTTGGTAGCATATTTATACAGTGGATGTTGCGTTTCCCAGAGTTTGCGTTTTTGCTCGGCGGTCAGTTTTTTTGTTCGCGGAATGATGAGCCCAATTTTTTCATAATTCTTGGTACCTTCATTTTTATTGTTCCAACCTTTAAACGTCCAAAACACATCAGGAACACCCTCTGGAATTAATGAATCGATAGGTTGTCCTTTCGCATTCATCGCAAAACCGTTGTAACAGACCGTTTTTGTTTTTCCGTCGCGCGGATCGATATACTTATAGTTGGTATCGGCAAAAATCTTGTAAACCCATGAATCTTCACTCCATTGATTAGTTCCAAAGTATTTAAAATCGTTCGTCGGTGTATAGTCCACTTTAAACGAAACGCTGATTTTATCACGGCTTCCTTCTTTAGTAACGACGTTGACCAATCCGGAACGAAAACCGCCATATTTCGCTTCGAATCCGCCGGTCAATACCTGAAGTTCGGCGACAGAGGTCGAATTCAAAGATAAATAGGAGTTTTCCGACCTCGGATCCCGGGCTGATATACCGTCGATGCGAACATCGGTTTCACGCACTTCGCCACCACGCACACTCAATCCATTGCCATCATTATCTGCAACGAGATCGACGCCTTTGATCTTGCCAACGAATTCATCAACACGCATAATCGGCGTTTCACTCAGTCGATCGACATTGATGACCTCCTGCGTTCCGTAAACATCCGGCTTGATCACTTCTCTTTGGGCGACGACTCGAACAGCCTCCATCTCGATTGATGCCTGTTCCAACTCAAAATTTACAGTAATCGTGCGGTTGATATTGACAACTACCTGTTCCACCTGAAGGGGTGTGTAACCTATCATTGTCGCTTTGATGTTATAAATATTCGGCGATATGTTTAGAATGACAAACCTGCCGTCCTCGTCGCAGGAGGTTCCTTGTTTATTTTCAATCTGAACTACTTTCCCGTTATCCCAAATACTCTCGATCATAACATTTGTACCGGGAAGTGGTGTACCTGTCTTTTTATCCGTCACCCGCCCAACGATTTTCCCATAATCAGCCCATGAGCTTCCGAAAAGACTTAAAATGATGCAACATGCAAAAAACGACCGACTCGCATATCGTTTAATTGGATGAAACATTTTGCCTCCCTGTAAAGAAATTTAAAACTTTCTAACAACCCGCTAATGTTTGTCCCGATCAATTCCGCTTTAACAAGGACAAATCATTACTCCGAATTCATACTATTTTCAAATTTCTAATAACTCTGTACTGTAGTACCTGACCAGAATTTTAAATAAAATTCACTATGATGTCAATAATTATCTTTTAAAAGCCTACTCCTTCATTACATAACAAAAAGTCCGTCATGAATTACATCATGACGGACTTCGTTTTTCATTTCGAGGAAATTTATAATGTCAATAATTGACTGATCTTAACCATTAAAACATTGTCTCCTACACTTCCGAACAGCCGTTTGGTATCTTTGGGAAGGTCAAACCGTTTAAAAGTTTCGTAATCTGTTAAACCCTGAGACCAAACAAAATACACGACCGAGCCGGTCATATACTCCCAGCGTAAGACAAGATTTGATCGGAATTGCTTATAATTGAAGTCTTCCTGTCCATGGAAAGAATAATCTGTGGTGCCGTCATTTCCACGATCCACAATATATTTCCCGACTGACTCATCATAAATAATTTCATTATTTAACATAGTAAAACGTTTATCAAAATCTGCATTTCGCGCGTCTGCCAATTCTTTATAATCGAAGTAATTCCCGGCTGTGAAATAAGGCTGAGCGTAGTACTGAACCGATAGGTTAGTAGAAATCGTGAAATCAGCACGAAAGGTCACAGCAAAAGTCTTTTGGTTCAGTGATGCCCAGATGTATTGTTTGTCAGAATTCAGGTCGGTTGCCGAACCGATCCAAGCCCATGTATCGTTAAATCCTTCGATTGAAAACTCAGATGAAAATTTGAGATTCTGTCGCGGACGCCATTCGATCGTCGGATAAAGACCAATCATACGGACATTGTCAGAATTATACGATCCTGTATATTGTAACCCAAAGATCAGGTTTTTCCGCGCATCCGAATCGACGTACATCCACCAGCTATATCCATCTGGAAGGTAGATGCTAGGACCACCACGGTTATAACTTGGATTCATTCCATTTAAATAACGATTGAGGCCACCACCTGCATCCCAATTGTTGAGAAAAACAACATGCGCGTTGACATTACCACCAAAGGATTTGCGCACACCGCCAAAGTCGTAGTCCATCCACTGATTCAAATTGACACGCAAGTTCCGGTAAAATTTGGTCGGCTCCCAAAGATAATATTGCATCCATAAAAATTGATTAATATTATCAACTTCCTGCAAAAACCCGAGATCATTGATCTCAAAACCCGGACTGGATGCCAATGTTCCCAGCGCCGCACGGAGGTGTCCTTCATTTTTTGAGACTATTGCTTTCATGGCATAACCGGAAAGACTTGTCGCCTGCGGATCGTATTCCAGATGCTCCGCATCGACACGGTTAAAATATCTGGAAGCGTTTTTCTGGGCACGCTGAATGGCCAGAGTATCACCTTGAATATGGCTAAAAGCTACTGCACCTTGAAAAGAATATTTCCGGTCGAAAAAGTCATGATCGATATCCAAGCCTCCTGTATACGCCGCATCGGTCAGATAATTAATACCGGTCCCGTTAAGTTTACGATTGACGCCGGTAAGAATCCCGCCGATACTGGTCTGTCCATTGTTATAATCCTGTTGAAAACGCGCAAGAGCATAATTGGTCTTGGGTTCGATAACAGACTTATCTTTGGTACCGTCGTCGTAGTACACAATAGCGTTTTCTTCAGTCGTTACCGCCTCCATCAAACCAAGAGAGAGTCCTTGGGTTGTTTTTCCGGTTACCTTGACTGCTCCAAGAATATTCGTACCTTCCGGACGTGAAATACTGACTGCTGATTTATTCGGATCCTGAATCGCCCATCCTTGTGGTGTGCGTCCAATCCGGCGTGAGTAAAATAATGAATTGTTCTGGTTGTCACCATCACCAAAACCCAATGAATATCTCAAAATGTTAGCGCCTTCCATGAAGAACGGCCGTTTCTCTGAAAAGTATGTTTCAAATTCGGTCAAATTGAAATCAGCCGGATCTGCTTCCACCTGTCCGAAATCCGGGTTGATAGTTGCATTCAGCGTCAGTCCCAGCGGACTACTATATCGGACATCGCCGCCCATATTCATCAGCAAATCGTAATTATTCCGATGGGCAGAATTTACCAAATTCTCGGATATGTCACCGCGATTCGCCAGATAAGGCATCAGATAGATCGGCTTACGAACCTGCACACCGCCCAGCCCTTTGAGCGAACCATATCGGGAAACAAATCCGTCGTCAGCCTGCGACCAGAAATTCCAAACGGCGAGTTCATTGTTCTGGCGTGGAATTTCACGATAGAACTGAAGTCCCCAAGCCATTTCCTTTCCGGATGAAAACCGCAACTCTCGAAATGGTATCCGCCATTCGGCTGTCCAACCCAGCGAATCAATCTGAACTTTTCCATCCCAAACGGCATCCCAGCTCTCATCCATATTCTCATCATCGTACCGCCGAATATCATGTTTAACACCAGCCGCACTCAACCCAAATTCAAACGCCGTTCGGTTATCATCATAACTGTCGATAGAAATATACATCCAGTCAGATTCTGTATAATCATCACGCCGAGATAAAATAGCAATTACTTTTTGTGGTTCTGGATCGTATGCCCTGCCCGCAACATATAAATAATTTTCGTCATAAACGACTGCAAATTCGGTGCGAAAACTGACCGGAGATCCTTCATTTGGATTTCGCTGAACAAAATTTCCATTCCAATTTGAGGAATTCCAGACTGTTTCATCTAACTTTCCATCAATCTCGATTTTTTGTTCATTCAACCGCACCGCCTGTGTTTCGCGGGAACGAAGACTGTTTAAAACTTCATCGGAAAGCTTGGCAGAGAGGCTATAGGGAATTAATAAAAGGAAGCAGAAATAAAGCGACTTTTTCATTTTTACTCCGGGTTTGTGAACAAAACAAATAGCGCTCTTAAGACGTTCTATCCGTTTAAAAAGTTGCCGGACTAATAACCTCTCATCGAGATCTATAACCGTTTGCAGAATTCATGCCGATCACACTGCAAGATACTTCAATATTGTTTAAAATGAGACGCATGACTATATTCTTTTTCAGTTATTTACAATGAACTATTATCCGATGCTTTTTCAGAAAGGAATCATTCATGGCAGTTATAGGCATCGACCTTGGCGGAACAAAGTCCGCAGCCGCAATATTTGATGAAAATGGGAAAATCGTTCATCGAAATATCTCGCCTCTGGATAAACGAACCGGCGGCAAAGTCGGTAAATTGATCCTGAGTCAGATCGCTTCACTCAGACAATACGCATCCGAAAACCGAATTACAATTCGCGCAATTGGCGTTTCAATCCCCGGAATTTATTACGCATCGACCGGAAAAGTCTGGGTGCCGAATATTCCCGACTGGACGGATTACCCGCTTTTAGACGAATTGACTTCGAGTCTGAACGATTCTTCCATTCGCATCAAAATCGACAGTGATCGCGCAGCGTATATTCTGGGCGAAACATGGCAAGGTTGCGCCAAAGGTTGCCGGAACGCAATCTTCGTCGCTGTTGGAACCGGCATCGGTGCCGGTATTCTCATCGACGGTAAAATTCTGCGCGGAAGCCATGACATCGCGGGAGCGACGGGATGGATGGCGTTGGACAGACCATTTTGGCAGGAATATGTTTCATGCGGTTGTTTTGAATATCACGCTTCCGGCGAAGGCATTGGCAAGGTCGCACGCGAACTGCTCATTAAAAATCCAGACTATTCCGGAATCCTTCGTAAGAAACCAGTCGAGGAAATCACATCTCACGACGTTTTCGATGGTTTTTCGTCAGGTGATCCAATCGCCAAACAGACACTTGAATCCGCCATCGAATTCTGGGGAATGGCAGTTGCCAATTATGTCAGTTTGTTCAACCCGGAAAAAATTATCTTCGGCGGCGGCGTTTTCGGACCGGCTGTACAATTTATCGATCAGATTCGCACAGAAGCGCTTAAATGGGCACAACCAATCAGCATTCATCAGGTCAGCATCGAGGCCAGTATTCTCGGCAATGACGCAGGATTGATCGGTGCCGGACGATTAGCGCAGATGGAGATCGATTCTGCTAATTAAAATGGATATAAAATTTTAATCAAATAAACGAGGATTTATGTATAACAGGAAATGGGTATTTTGGGCGGCTTGTCTGGGCATGTTGCTGTTCGGAATCGTAATGATTTCTTTGGGAACCATCAATACGTTTTTAACGGCCAAATTCCAGATCGATCCGCAGACTGTCGGTTCGCTGGCCGCTTTATTGCCGTTTGGAATTCTCGCGGGTTCACTGATTTTCGGCCCGATCTGTGATCGTTACGGATATAAGGGAATGCTGATTATTTCCGCGATCCTGATCTTAATCGGCATCGAAATGACTGTCATAGCAAAGAGTTCTTCCATACTTCGTTACGCATTTCTCCTGATCGGATTCGGCGGCGGAATAATCAACGGTGGCACGAATGCGGTCGTCGCCGATATAAGCGCCGAAGAAAAGGGAGCTAAACTAAGTTTATTGGGAGTATTTTTCGGAATCGGCGCACTTGGAATGCCTGTTTTGGTTGGTGTTCTCGGAAAATACTTTTCGACGGAACGAATCGTGATGTGCATCGGACTGCTGATCTTCATCCCGATCGTCTTTTTTTCACTGATCCGCTTCCCGGAACCAAAACACAAACAGGGTTTACCGCTCAAACAAGGTATCAGCCTGCTGAAAAACGGCACGCTCATTCTCATTGGTGTCATTCTCTTTTTCGAAAGCGGCATGGAAGGAATGGTCAGTAACTGGTCAACGACTTATCTTGAAAAAAGCCTGTTGCTGACGCCAAAAGACGCTTTATTTGCGCTCTCTTTTGTCATGTTGGGAATGACGATCTCACGGATTTTACTTGGATATTTATTGACAAAAGTACGGGATTACATCATCCTGCTCGTCTGCATCGTAATCATCATCTGCGCCGCGTTGATATTGAAATTTTCCGGTTCGTTTCAGGTTGCAATCATCGGATTGACGTTGTTCGGTGTTGGTTTTTCCCCGGCTTTTCCCGTACTTTACGGATACGCCGGAAACCTTTACGCTCAATATTCCGGAACGGCCTTCAGCATCATCCTGACGATCGCTTTGTTAGGAAATACGGTTTTGAATTATTCAGTCGGTGTCATTTCCAACAATTATGGAATCGAACATTACTTGACCGTCATTTTAATCAGTGCCATAATTATGCTGATACTGGTCAGTATAATTACAAAACGTACTTTATCGAAATTTAAAATGTAGAAATAAAGGAGTCAAAATCATGCAATTAGCAAAAGAATGGCTAAATAATGCTAAAACCATTATGGATAAAATTGACAATACTCAGATGGAGAATATCCAGAAAGCCGCTGAAGTGATGGCCGATACGATCGAATCAGGTCGATGGGTTCATACGTTCGGTTGCGGACATGCAACGTTGCCGATCGAAGAGATGTACCCGCGTATCGGCGGATTCGTCGGTTTTCATCCGATGATCGAACTTCCACTCACGTTCTTCACGAATATTGTTGGCGGCATGAGTGTCCATGAATTTGTTTTTCTCGAACGCGTCGAAGGTTACGGCATCGAAATTATGAAAGGTTACAATTTCGATCCGCGCGACTGCATGTGGATTTTTTCACACACCGGAATTAATAACGTCAACATCGACATCGCGCTCGAGGCAAAAAAACGCGGCATGACTGTCATCGCGTTCGGTTCGGCAGCGGAAGCAAAAGGCAAACAAACACGCCATTCTTGCGGGAAAACGATCTTCGACCTTGCCGACATTGTCGTCGATACCTGTGTACCGATCCAGGACGCATCCGTCCCTTTAAAAAATCATTTCGATAAAATCGGTCCAGTTTCGACGATGGCATTTGTCACCGCTGTCTGGATGACAGTAACGACCGTCGCAGAAATTCTCGCAGACCGCGGCATCAAACTCTACATTCACCCATCGCATAACGTCCCCGGTGACACGACGGCAAAGGATCGGCTTTCTGAAGCGTTAGCAATATATAAAAAGAGAATTGCCGGCATCTGAATATTCACTATATTTAAGCAGAAAACATCTTTGGAAATTCCAAGGAAGATTGAAGTAAAAAGGTAGATCGGATGGTGAATAATTTTCTGAAACAAACCGTTGGGTTCCTTAAAAACCCGCTCATCAATGACTTGTTCTACAGGCTTAATCTTGGCATCACCAAAAGCTATTTACTGAAATGTACAGACGGGTATTTACTGATCGACGCCGGATATAAACATAAATTCCGCAAATTCATCCGTGAAATTCACCGCTTAGGTATCAAGATCGTTGACATCAAATACATCCTGCTGACGCATCATCACGACGACCACGCCGGTTTTATCGCGGAAATGCGGACCTACACCAACGCCCGACTGATCATCCATGAAGAATCTGCCCCGGCCTTGCGAAAAGGAGAATCGGAAAACACGATGCAGCCGGTCAATCGACGGATCAAAAAACTGTTTCCGATTTTTCGGCTTATTCATCCCGACTTTAAATTTCCGCAGGTCTTCCTGAAAGAAGACGATATTCTGATCGCCGGAGATGACAATGAACTGTTGAGGAAAATCGGAATTCACGGACAAATTATGATGACACCAGGCCATTCGCATGATTCCATGTCGGTTATTATGGACGATGGAAGTGCGTTCGTCGGCGATCTGGCAATGAATTTTCTCAAGTTGACCGGCATTCGTTACCGCCCGATCTACTATGAAAATATCGAACAGGTTTTCGACAACTGGAAAAGAGTCATAGATGGCGGAGGAAAAACGATCTATCCGGCACACGGCAAGCCGTTTCCGGCGGTTAAACTCATCACTTCTAAATTGTATAAGCTTTACCGAAACCAAACCGATAAAAAACAAATCGACCGAGAAATAGAACGATCCGGTTAACCGGTAATTAACTTTTTTATTCTCGGGAAGGAATAAAAACTCTACCACCGATAATCGTTTTCCAGACGGACAAATCTTGATTCAATAAAACGAGATCGGCGTCTTTTTCTGCTTCGAGTGTGCCTTTCCAGTCATCGATTCCCAACAATTTTGCCGGCTGGATCGTAATGGTATTGATCGCTGTTTTCAGATCACAATTAGTGAACCGCATGAACCTTTTAGCAATTTCCAGCACGCTAAGAGATGTCCCGATGAGCGTTCCATCGAGATATGCAGCGGCACCGTTTTTCGAGTCATATTCTTTGCTGTTGTAAATGTATCGACCATCCGGCAGTCCCATCGCCTGAATTCCATCGGTGATACAGATGCAACGTTCTTTTCCTAAAATCCGGTAAAGCATATCGATGATTCCTGGATGCAGGTGAACGCCGTCGCTGATTATCTGAGCGGTAGTTGTTTCGGATTCAAATATTGCCGCCAGCGGACCGGGAAATCGGTGATGCAACGACGGCATTGCATTAAAAATATGCGTAACGTGGTTAATTCCAAGTCCAAATCCCTTCCGCGCTTCATCGTAATTTGCGTTTGAATGTCCGAATGACGGAATCACATTTGCATTGATTAGTTTACGGATAATCGAATGACTTCCGGCGATCTCTGGTGCGATCGTCATCATTTTCAGCGTATCACCGGTGATTTCAAGAATCTCCTCCAACGAATTATCCTTCGGGGGATAAATGCTTTGAATGGAAATTCCACCACATTTAACCGGATTGATGAACGGCCCCTCGAGATGAATACCGAGAATCGTGGCACCGCCGAGATCTTTACCGACTTTTTCCGAAACTACACGCAGGTGACTATTCTTTTCAGTCGGTTTGACAATGGTTGTTGCAAGGAAGCCGGTGATTCCCAGACGCGCCAATGTGCGCGACATCGTCGTCAGTGCATCTTCAGTTCCATCCAAAACGTCGGCACCGCCCGCGCCCTGGACGTGAATGTCAATCAATCCCGGGATCATTGTCCGACCATCAGCATCGATTTCGTGTTGGTAAATTTCATTTTCCGAAAGATTGCCTATAGCCGCAATTCTCCCATCGGAAATGGAAACGTCGGTCAGCATAGTCGGATTTTCCGAATCGTAGAGTTTGCAATTGCGAATTAAAAGTTGATTTTTCATAATTTCCTGAAGTTTAAAACATTTCATCGATCCTGACAAAGCGGTAGCCTTTCGAGATCAGTATATCAATTAGTTCTCCAAGCCGGAAATAAAACTTGTCCGTCCGTTCCGGATGCGTCCCGATGTGTGTTAGCAGAAAGAAGCCGTTTAGACCATTCAGATCTTTTTTTTCATAATCCAAAATACTTTGGAAAATGGCGGCTGTCGATCGATAATTGCTCTCCGATGGGATCGTATAATCGGCACAGGAAATCGTTCCCGGCGAGTAATTGATCAGCGTGAAGCCCATCTGTTTTGCCCACACGGTCACCGAATCATTGTACCATTCATATGCAGGCATGAAGTAACGATGTTTTTCGTCGATTCCGAAGCCCTTCATCTCTTGGTAATTCGCCAGAAGATCAGATTGAAATTGCGCCCGATCGACCAGTAAAGAATCGCGTTTTTCCCAAGCACAATAAAGCAAATGTTTATCCGAGTGCGGCCCGAGATAATGTCCCGCCTGAACGAGTTTCGGGATTAGTTCCTGAGTTCCTGCGTTCCTGTAAAAATCACCCGTGAAAAAGAAAGTTGCCTGGATGTTTCGTTCTTTCAGGATTTTTAAAATAATCTCGCCGCCGTCGTAAAAATCACCGCCTGTAAAAATCAGCGCGATAGTTTTCAGTGACCTGTCGCTGCGCACGATTCCACCACAGGCATAGGAATATTTTCCTTCATTATTTGGATTTTGCGCAAGCAAACCGTCAGAACGATAAAACAAAAAAACGATCAAGCCAAGAATTGTCAGGAAAATATTTCTGCAATAATTCATCGTTTTTCTTCCTTTTACTCCGTTTTTATCGAGCGTATTATGGACATACACATTTCTTTCAAATGTAATTAATTTTCGGATTTTTTCCCACCCTAACATCGAACCTGATCCGGTTAAGTTTTTGAAGATCGACAACCTTTACTTGATTCAATCCGTCCTATGACTGATTTTTCAAATAAAATTACTGAACCAATAAACGCGACACGACATACATCCCCCACAGGGTCCGGAGAAATTCGGACCCATTCTACTATTATCAGGTGCCTGTTTTTCCTCTTGAATATTTATCGAAATATCGGTAGCATAGGTTGGTTCGTTTTGGAAGCCATGAAATCGGGAAAAATATGAAGATTGTTCCGCCACTCACATCTCAGCCGCTTAGGCTGATCAATTCTATTCAACATTATTCATGGGGCATGCGCGGAGCGTCTGCTTTCATCCCCAATTTACTCGGCATTCCGGCAGAACCGGACACGGCATACGCCGAACTCTGGATGGGCGCGCATCCCGGTGCTCCTTCACAAGTATCGTTAGGTGATTTCCAAATTCCATTAACAGAATTGATTCGTCGATACCCGCGGGAAATTTTAGGATCACAGATTATTTCACACTTTGGAAAACAGTTGCCGTTTTTATTCAAAATCCTTTCCGCCGGAGAAGTTCTGTCGATTCAGGCTCATCCGGATAAAAAACAGGCCAAAGCACTTCATCAAGCCAGTCCGAAGCATTATCCCGACGAGACGCATAAACCAGAAATCGCCATCGCCATCGATGAACTGACGGCTCTGGTTGGATTTAAAAATACTTCCGAGACGCTCGCAGTGTTGAAGAATTATCCGGAAATCACCAATTTCATCGGGCGTGAGATCGTATCGTCATTCCAATCGAAATCAAATGAATCAAAAGCAAAAAGACAATTATTCTCCGCTTTCTTTCGTTTCTCAATCGAAAAAAAAGACGAATTGTTGGAGTCGATCAATCATTTGGAAAACCGCCTGCTGACACTTTCCATGCCGACTGAAACCGAATCTCTTTTTCTGGAGTTGCGAAAGAAATATCCCGGCCCTGATATTGGACTATTCGGCTTGTTTTTTCTGAACCTCATTCATCTGAAAACCGGCGAAGCGATCTTTTTACCAGCCGGTGTTCCGCATGCTTATGTCCATGGCAACATCGTCGAGTGCATGGCGAATTCGGACAATGTAGTCCGCGCCGGACTAACACCCAAGTTTCAGGATATTCCGACGTTGATCGACATCCTCGATTATTCGGAAAAACGATTACCGATTTTAACAGACAATGAAAACGCAGAGCGCTTCATATATTCGACGACTGTAGACGAGTTTACCGTCCAACGATATTTTCTCTCAAATAAAAACTCATTGCTCGTTCAAAAGTTACAAACACCGGAAATACTGATTTGCGTCGATGGCACTGCCGATCTTTTGTTTACGATCGACAGTTCGATCCAGACGATGCGTCTGAAAACAGGAGAATCGGTACTTGTCCCGGCTATTCTGGAACAGTATCAATTGAAAACGGAGAAACAAGCGGTCGTCTTTTCGGCTTCGACGCCAAATCAATCCGCTCTGCAATCGTAAATGGAGAAATGATGTCCGCATATTTTATCGCCCAAATTACTATCGAAAATCTGATCGAATATGAAAAATATTTCGATGGATTTGACAAAATCTTTTCAAAATACAATGGCGAAGTCCTCGCAGTTGATGACGAACCGGCACTTCTCGAAGGCGAATTCCATCATCGTCGCGCCGTCATCATTCGATTCCCGAATGAAGCCGAGTTAAAACGCTGGTACGATTCCCCGGAATATCAGCAATTAGCCGAATATCGGCATCGGTCTGCGCGCACGGACATTCTATTAGTTCACGGAAACGATTGATCCGGTAATAATTCTAAGGATATTTCATGTGGTATATAATTTCTCTGCTTTCCGGTTTCTTCATGGCAACCGCCGACGTATTCACCAAAAAGGAATCTTCGCGTACACAGGCTATTGTACTTTCCTGGATTCGCGAAGCCTATGCGCTTCCGTTTCTATTGCCGATTCTCATCTTTATCGATATTCCGCCGATTGACTGGATATTCGTCGGCGCCATGGCGATTTGCGTCATTATCGATTTGATTTCTACCTTTTTATACATGCGCGCGCTTCAAATCGCTCCGCTTTCCCTGACAGTTCCATACCTCGGATTGACGCCGTTATTTCTTCTCGTGATCCCGACACTCGTCCTCGGAGAAACTCTCTCGCTGGCAGGAATTCTTGGCGTAATTCTTATTTCGATAGGTACCTATTTATTGCAAATCGATCGCGCAAAGTACGGATTATTTGAACCGTGGCTGACGATTTTTAAAAACCGCGGTTCCTTATACATGTTCATCGTGGCGGTCTGTTATGCTGTCACGGCAACATTCGGAAAACTGGCAATTCAGCATTCGTCGCCGCTATTCTTTGCCATCGTATACTTTTTTTTGTTAGCCGTCGGATTCACGCCGTTCGCACTGATTTCTTGCAAGGGAAAAATCAAACCGTTGTTTCAATTTCCGATGAAGAGGATACAAATCGGTTTGGCCATGGCATTGATGGCTATCTGCCATTTCACCGCTATCGGAATGATTCAGGTTGCCTATATGATTTCCCTGAAGCGGCTCTCGTTGTTGTTCGCAATTTTGTACGGTTGGTGGTTTTTTAACGAAAAAAACATCCAAGCGCGACTCGTTGGAGGAACGATCATTATCGTCGGCGCTGTATGTATTGCCTTCGCATAGCCAAGCCCGTAATTTTTTATAATGAAAAAATTGGAACTCTTCGCCCGACGACAACGCTCACGCCGAGTTCTCGTGCCCGCTCGATGAAGCCGTGATAAATTTTATGTGAAACGAAGACGAATCCTTTGGCATTTAGAAGTTTGGTCGTTTGCTGAAACGCTTTCAATTCCGTGAACGAATCATGTGTAATCGGATAGGAAAAACACTGGAAAATATAAAGCGAACTTCCCTTCATCAACGCGATATCGATCAGGTTCTCGTTTTTATTTCCTTCGGGAAGAGATTCTTTATCGAGCCGTACATCCAGACGGACGTCATCGTATTGGCTTTTATGCACACGGAGAAAAACCATTTCGCGGAGCCAACCTCCGTTTAATAGATATTCATCAGGATTTGTGACAACATCGATTATTTTCTGGCTGACACTGCCGCCGAATTTGAATTTCATCCGGTCTTGCTCAGCCTCATAATCAATCAGAAATTTTATCCTTCCATCGTCGTAATCCCAATTTGCATTTTGTTTGACACTACCCATTTTAATCCATTCATCGCGAATACTATCAATAAATGGTATCACATTGTCCATGTTGACCGCAATGAAATAGGTCAGCGGACTTCTCTTGCCGATCTCCGGATCGAAGCGGATTCCGGACGTCATCTTAATTCCCTGTAGAGCAATGTATTCGTTCACGGTCAATGCGATCTGGTAAAATTTCGATTCGCCCAGACCGATATTCACGATCTTGGAATGATGCGTATCGATGTAAAAAACCTTTTTGTTGGCCTTTCGGAAAATATCAGTCGCTAAAACCGCCTGCAGGCGATCGCCGCCAGTAACATTGAGTAAAATCTCGTGTTCGGGATAATCATTGAATATGCCTTGGCAAAGTTTAACAAAGGAATCGACATCGTCGCTGAGTATTTCACGTGTTTCGAATGTGGGTGTGATGTAAGTTGCGACAGCCGTTTCGATTTGTCTGGCAATGTTTTTTTGTCGTGGTGTACGAAGCCAAACGACAGCGTCCGGTTTTTTCAACACTAATCCGAGAAAACCGTTGATCGGCGAATCATCAAGAAGGCAAACTTCCAGTAAAGGCATATCCGACTCCTTTTTTTCCATTTTTCATAATATTCATGTGCCTTAAAACTTCTTAACACTCGAATTTACTAATAAATTATTCTTTGTCAAGAATGGATTTTTATTTCCACGTGAAAAGATAAAAAAAGCGGCTCCTTTTTTATGGAACCGCTTATTTTGGAAATGAGATAGCCGGAATGCTTATTTTACTGTCGGTTGTCTATAATGGAATATCTTTCCTTCATAATTCTTCAAAACAACTTCGTTTTCATTGATTTCCTGCAGATATTCGGGAAGAAGCGGTATCTTTCCGCCGCCGCCGGGCGCATCGATAACGAATTGCGGGACAGCCATACCGGATGTCCAACCGCGGATCGATTTGATGATTTCCAATCCTTTTTCGACGCTGGTCCGGAAGTGTTCCGTTCCGTAAACCATATCGGTCTGATAAATATAGTAAGGTTTGACACGGGCGGCTAATAACTTCTGCATCAGTTTTTTCATTACCACAGGATCATCATTAACGCCTTTGAGCAGAACAGTCTGATCGCCCAATGGAATTCCTGCGTCGGCGAGTCGTCCCAACGCTTTCACCGCGATCGGTGTCAGTTCGTCCGGATGATTGAAATGTACGTTCATATAAAGCGGATGATATTTCTTCAGCATCTTGACGAGTTTACTTGTGATTCTCTGCGGCAGGTAACACGGAACGCGTGTGCCAATCCGGAGAATCTCAAGGTGCTTAATCTTACGAAGTCTCGATAAGATACTTTCGATCTGCTTGTCGCTGAGAAGCAAGGGATCACCGCCCGAAATGATAACGTCCCGAATTTCCGGATGGCTGGCGATGTACTTAATTCCCTGATCGATGAATTTTAGGCTTATCTTGGTCGGGTCGCCGACTTTTCGCTTCCGGGTACAAAACCGGCAATAAGATGCGCAGTCATGCGAAACCAAAAACAGGCATCTGTCAGGATAACGATGCACGATGCTGGGAACAGGAGAATCCTTTTCCTCGCATAGCGGATCGGAAAATAATTTATCCTGCTGGAGTTCCGCTAAGTCGGGAATGACCTGTTTATAAATCGGATCGCCTTTCTCTTTGATCAGCGATAAATAGTACGGATTGATTTTGATATCGAATACCTTATCCAATCCTTTCAATTCTTCGATCGGAATGTTAAATCTTTCCGAGATTTCTTCGACGGTTGTCAGACTTTTCTTTAATATTTTCTGCCACTGCTCCATGGCTGGTTAGACTCCTACTCTTTCTCTTTAGGTTTAAAATATTTGACAAAAATAACACGGTCGTCGCCTTCACAGTAAAAATCCTTGATCTGTGCGGCGATCGTGTAGCCGTTTCGTAAATAAAATCCCCGGGTCGGTAAATATTTTTCGACCGAGGATGTCTCAATAACGATCAATCTGCCGACTTTTTGTGAAACCTCACTTTCGACAAATTGAAGTAATTGTTTGCCGATTCCCTGATTTTGGCAAACAACATCAACAACAATCCAGTAAAGATCGAAGGTCCCAATCGTTGCCGGGGTTGGTCCATAGCATACGTAGCCGACGATAGAATCCGTTTCGTCGGTTGCCACGTTAATTATGTAATCTTTTTGTTCTTTTTGATTCAGGCAGACGTCGATGAGTTCCATCGCTACATCCATCTCCGCCGGAGAAAACATGTTGGTCTGCTCGATTATGTGAAGGAGAACCGATCGGTCTTCCGGTTTAATTGAACGAATGTTAATCATGATCCTTTCTTTTTATTGCCGTGTCGATCTGTGTCGTCACGAATTCATCGTATGTAATCCCCGCGGCTTTCAATGCTTTGATATATCCCGCCGTGGGAGAGATATCGGGATTCGGATTATATTCAAGAATGTAAATTTCGCCAAGCGCATCCATCCGGAAATCGACTCGCCCGTAACCGCTTCCGCCCAGTAATTCATACACGCGGAGCGCTAACGATTGCAGTCGGGTTTGCGTGGCAAAATCCAGCGTCGTCGGACAGATAGAAGGTGTCTTTTGGTAAATCGGGTCGTCTTCGTACCATTTGGCATCATAGCTTGCAATGTGTGGCAGATCGGCATCAAGCGCATCGAACAAGATTTCCGATGGAGGCAACGCTGTCGGCGAACCGTTTTCCAGAATTCCGACGGCAAATTCACGTCCGTCAATGTACTGTTCGACTAAAATTTCCTGATGATATCGTTGTAACAACCGATCGACCGAGGTCTTCAGTTCATCCAAATTGCGAATCACTGCATCCCGTCCGATTCCGATGCTTCCGTCTTCTCTCGACGGTTTGGCAATCAGCGGAAATTGCAGTTGTGTTGCAGGCGGAACTTCAGAAAATGTTTCGTAATCGGGAGTCGTCAGACCGTTCGATCGAAGCATTTGTTTGGTCAGAACTTTATTTTGAGCGGTTCCAATTGTTAGCGCCGAATTCCCGGTGTACGGAATATTCAAAAGTTCCCAGATCCCAGCAACGAACATTTCCTGCTGGGTGTTTCCGCGAAATCCCTCGCACAGGTTAAAAATGACGTCGGGTTGAAACGACACAATCGATTGAATATCCGAAGTTAAATTTTTCAACGGCAGAATGAGAAGTCGATGCCCGAGTCGACATAACGACTGCGAAACAGCCTCGGCTTCGTCTTTGACGCCCGCTTCGGACAAAAATTCGACGTTCTCCGGATTAGAGACGTCATCGAAAGAATTATAGACGACTGCGACTTTTCTTCGTTGGTCTTCTTCGGCAGTCATTATCGGAGGCCGCACCTCGCGGCGGATATGTCTAAGACTCGGTTGAGCATTTGCGAATATGAATAGCCTGCGGTGCGCGCGGCTTTTGGAAAACAGGAATTTTCGCGCGGATCGGGCAAGATTCCCGGTAGTGGGTTCAATTCAATTATATTTGGAACACCGTTCGCATCTAAACGCACATCGATCCGGCACCAATCGCGGATGTTTAAAACCTGATAGGCGCGCTTGACCGTTTTTTCGATCGACGTCCTTAATTCGGCAGAAATTTTCGCCGGACATTCAAAAATATCCAGTGGCTTTTCGGTTGTATCCCACACCCATTTCGCTTCGTAGGAGTAGATCGGTTGCGCTTCTTTCGGCAACTGAGAAAAATTCATTGAGATAATCGGTAGAACTTCGACTTCGGTACCGTTTCCCCAAAGAGCTGCTGTGAATTCGAGCCCCGGTAAAAATTCCTCAACGATCACAGGCTGCATATATTTATCGAAGTTTTTCCGCACAATTCGTTTTAACGATACGAGGTCTTTGACGACGGAATTGTTAAAAATGCCTTTACTGCTTCCCTCTGAAATCGGCTTGACGATTGACGGAAAAGAAATTCCGGCTTCCGGTATTTCCCGACCGGGAAATATCATTTGGAACCGTGGATTCGGAACACCGTAATAACTTAAAATTTCTTTGGAACGGGCTTTATTCAGACAAATTGCGAGTGCCAGCGGGTCCGAACCCGTATACGGTAAACCTAACCGCTCGCACATCAACGGAACATAAGACTCACGCAAGTCTCCGAACAAACCTTCGGCAACATTAAAGACGATTTGTGGTCTGGCTTTATCCAGACGCCGCATTACAGCATCATCGCCTTCGAAGCCGACGACTTCGTGCCCGTTTTCTTTGAATGAATTGATGATTGATTGTACCGTCCGAAGACTATCGCCTTCGGCGAAAAGGTCAGGAGGAATATCTTCGTCATCCAGCTCGGTGGCGAAGCGTTTTGCATACTCCTTCCTTAAACCTTTTTTTGTACTATACGTAACAGCAACTTTCATTTTTGTTGCGCAGAATTTAAGTATATTTTCATATAAAGAAAGAAAAATATTTATTGTTTTTTTAAAAATATTTTGATACAGGACATACAACCGGAAGCATAAATTATTTCAGCGGCACAACATATTTGACCATCAGAATAAAATGGCAAATACTGCCCAGAATCACGAATAAGTGGAAAATTTCATGAAATCCAAAGACTGGCGGAAAAGGATTCGGCCATTTTCTTGAATAGATGACTGCGCCGATTGTATAAAAAAGTCCACCGGCAAACAACCAGGTCAATGCATTAAAACCCACCGCCCGATAGAGCGGAACGAGTGCAATCACTGCCAGCCAACCCATAAAAACATAAATTATCGTCGTGAGACGACGCGGCGCATCCATCCAGACGGTTTTCATGATAATTCCTGCGAGCGCTGTTGCCCAAACCAATCCGAACAAAGTCCAGCCCCACCCACCCCAAAGCGGGATCAGGCAGATCGGTGTGTAGGTCGAAGCGATAAAGATAAAGATCATCATATGATCGATCCGTCGGAGTCGAAGCGTATTGTTCTCGGATAAATTTAACCAGTGATAAACCGTACTCGCGGTGTAAGACAAAAGCATTCCCGCTCCGTAGATCGAAAAACTAACGATATGCCACGGTTTTTCTGGATTGCAGGAACGGACAATAAGAAAAACAAGCGCGGCGACAGCAGCCAACGAACCAAGAAAATGCGTGAATCCACTAACAGGATCTTTGAGTTTTTTCATTTTGAAAATTCTTTCTTAAAAACAATGACGATCTCTAAATCCGACATCGATATCATTGTCCGATTTTAAAAGCCTTTTGCAGGGTCTTGAAATAGGAGGGTTCGTCAGCAAAAGTTTCATATGAAAAGAAAACAACATTTGGGAAGCCGCTTGACAGACTGATCATCGTTTTCGCCATTGCATCGAATTTATTTTGATTGTAAACGCCAATACCCATCCAGACTTTATTTTTCGGAATAGATGGATCCATTTCCCGTATGATCATCTCAAACTTGTCGGCGTTTTTCGTATAATTCATCGGAACTGCGAAATCGATCCAACCGTTTTTCAACCAGGTTTCCCAATCCTGAAAGAAGTGATCTTTCGCTTCGATGGGATCCGGTTTGACAGCAGTGCTAAGTAGAACAGGTCTCTGTGAGGCCGTTATAGATTTCCGGATACCGCGAATCAGTTCGTTAATACCTTCTCTTCTAAAATCATTCCAGTCATTTATGTTTTGCTCTAACATTTGATCGTCCAACCCGTTATAGAACGATTTATTGGAAATGGATAGAAGAATCGGATCGACACCGCATTTTTGTTTAAATCGAAACCGCGCCTGCTCATTGAAATCATAACTATCTTTTGGATAACGGACGTAATCCAGATGCACACCGTCAACCAGATATTTCTGCACTATTTCGGAGACGACTTGAATGAGATGTAGCTGGACTTCAGGAACAAGTGGTGAGAGATAAATTCCTTCCGTTCCTTTTTTCTTAAATTCATCAGCCGATCGGTCTATATCCCGGATCCCATTTTCATCGATCGCGCACCATTCCGGATGTTTCCAGTAGAGATGTTCGCGGCTTTTCGGTCTGTCATCCGAAGACCACAATAAATAAACGTTCAACCAGATATGAATTTTTAACCCGTTGCCATGAGCCGCAGTGACTGCATAATCAAGCGGATCGAAACCGCTCCCGTCGAGACGGTCGGCTACCGGAACGATTTCCGAATTATAATACGCATCGCCGCGACCTCTGACCTGAACGAAGATATCGGTGAACCCGTTAAGCCATGCAAAATCGATAAAACGGTCGATACTTTTCTTATCCGTCATCTGATTGCGGACAACCCACAAACCAAGATGGCGTTCCTGAGGATAGAGTTGAGAAAAATCCACTAAGACAAAAAGAAAGAGGGCAGCGAGTATCGCTGCCCGATGATTATTTCGCCGATCTTTAAACAATCGGATATTCGCTTTTATTCTCCCTTCTCCTCAGATTCTGGAGCGGGAGATTCGGTCTTTGCTTCTGCTTTAGCAGGAGTTTTTTTCACTTTTTCGCTGGTTTCTTTTTTAGATGGCTTCGCCGGTTTCTTCTCGGTTTTTGGAGACAGAGCGGGTGCCTCGGTTTTTTTCGTGGCTACTGCGGGAATTTCTTTCCCTTTTTCATCGGATTCTTTTTTGGCCGGTTTTGCCGGTTTTTTCTCTTCAGCCGGTTTTTTATAATCGACAAATTCGATTAGCGAAACCGCAGCGGCGTCATTTTCCCGGAATCCTAATTTTACGATTCGTGTATATCCGCCATTGCGCGTCGCATATTGCGGCGCAATGTGATCGAACAACTGCTTGACGAGAGTTCTGTCGTTCAGAACTTTGTAGGCGAGTCGTCTGTGGTGAATCGTGCCTTTTTTTCCAAAAGTGATGAGACGTTCAACAACGCGTCTGAGTTCTTTCGCACGGGCGTCGGTCGTCTTGATTTTTCCATGTTGGATCATCGCACCTGCCATACCGGATAACATCGCTTTCCGGTGACTGGCTACCATCCCAAGTTTTGCTACACGTTTCTGGTGGCGCATTTCTATAAACTCCTATCGGTGTTAATCTTCTTTTTCAATTAAATACTTCTCGACGTCGATTCCGAATTCGAGGTTCATGCTCTTGAGTTTCGCCATCAGTTCGTTCAGTGATTTACGTCCAAAATTTTTAAACTTCAACATCTCCGATTCTTCTTTGGAAACTAAGTCGGCGATTGTCCTGATGTTATTGGCTTTCAGACAATTGTACGAACGAACGGAGAGTTCCATCTCATCGACACTCTTCCTTAACAGATTCCGTACTTTGACGATATCTTCGCTTGGAATGTCCTTCGGGAAATCGACCGGTTTGGATTCCACCTTTGAAAAGAGGCCAAAATATTCTCTCAGCAGATTCGATGCGATGTCGATGGATTCTTCCGGCGTGATACTTCCGTCGGTTTCGATTTCCACGATCATCTTTTCCAAAACCTCGCGGGATGTGCCCGGCAGGTTTTCGACATGGAAAGAAACATTGGTGATCGGTGAAAAAATGGAATCGATAAAAATCGTACCGATCGGAAAATCCAGCGTCTTGTTTTTCTCGGCAGGAACCCAACCGGTTCCGCGCGATATTTTCAATTCTATTGAAAAATCTGCTTTTTCATTCATCGTACAGAGATGGAGTTCAGGATTGAGAATCTTGAACTGTGTCGTGTCTTTGCCAATCTCGCCGGCAAGAAACTCGCCTTCGCCCTTGAATTGAATATGAATCTTGTCGGGCTTCGGATCATACAATTTCAGGCGCACCTGTTTAAGGTTGAGGATTATGTCAGCCACATCTTCTTTGACGCCTGTAATGGAGGCAAATTCATGAAGGACGCCGTCTATTTTGATCGATGAGATCGCGGCACCGGGGATCGAAGTCAGCAGGACTCGTCTCAGCGCGTTTCCGATCGTCGTCCCAAAACCACGCTCCAACGGTTGTACGACATAAACGCCGTGCGTAGCTGTGGACTGTTCTTTTACAACTCTGGCTATAATTTGCTCTTGTGTGGTCATTTATCTCCTCACTATTTAGAATAGAGTTCAACGACTAATTGTTCGTTCACGTCCACACCCATTTGGTCTCTTTCGGGAACCTGAACAAAAATGCCCTGCAGTTTGGCTTTGTCAAGGATCAGCCAGGAAAGATCATGGTCGCCGTGAATTCGTTTCATGGATTCATGGATTGCGTCCATTTTCCGGCTTTTTTCTCTGACCTGGATGACGTCGTTTGGTTTAACGAGATAGGAAGGAATGGTAACGATTTTCCCATTGACGGTAAAATGTCTGTGGCTGACCAACTCGCGCGCCATTTTCCTTGAGGATGCGAATCCGAGCCGATAGACGACATTGTCGAGACGGCTTTCCAAAAGTTTCATCAGGTTAGTACCTGTGATACCATGTTGTCCGGTCGCGATCTCGAAATAGCGCCTGAACTGCTTTTCGAATATCCCGTAAATCCTTTTGATTTTCTGTTTTTCTCTCAACTGCAAACCGTAGTTTGACAGCCGTCTGCGATTGGTTTGTCCATGTTGTCCCGGGACGTAACTTTTCTTCTCGAAAGAGCACTTGGTGTCATTGCACCGCTCGCCTTTCAGAAAAAGCTTTTTGCCTTCCCTGCGACACAACTTACAAACCGGACCTGTATATCTTGCCATCTATTTATACTCCCAAGATTTGACTTTATACTCTTCTGCGTTTTGGAGGTCTGCATCCGTTATGCGGGATGGGCGTGACATCCTTGATTGACATGATCTGGAGTCCTGCCAGATTCAGCGCGCGTATGGCGGCTTCTCTGCCTGCGCCCGGGCCTTTGACCCGAACCTCGACGCGACTCAATCCCAGTTCCATCGCTTCCTTTGCGGCTTTCGTGGATGCTAGCTGAGCGGCAAACGGAGTATTTTTCCGGGAACCTTTGAAACCGGCGGCTCCCGCCGATGCCCACGAGATTACATTTCCGAAATTATCCGTAAGCGAAATGATTGTATTATTAAAGGTCGCCTTGACAGTCGCGATACCTTCAGCGTCCACCTTAATTTTTTTCTTTTTCTTCGTTGCGGCGCGTTTTTGTGGCAATTCAGATACCTCCTTTATTATCCTTTCTTACCGACTTTCGTCTTCTTTCTGGTGACCGTACGTCTCGGACCTTTGGCGGTGCGGGCGTTGGTCTTCGTGCGCTGTCCTCTGACAGGCAATCCACGTCTGTGTCTGAGGCCACGATAGCTTCCGATTTCCATCAGACGTTTGATATTCATCTGGTTTTCCGTTCGGAGTGCGCCTTCGACTTTTTCTTCGTTGCTGATCACGTTTCGTATGTCTTTGACCTGTTCTTCCGTCAGATTTTTCACACGGATTTCGGGATCGACTTTCGCTTTCAGCAGAATATTCGTGGCTGTCGTTTGACCTATTCCAAAGATATAGGTCAAAGCAATTTTTACTTTTTTATCGTTAGGTAAATCTACACCGGCAATTCGAGCCAAAATTTCCTCCTACTACCTGTTAACCCTGGCGTTGTTTGTGCTTTGGGTTGCTACAAATGACTCTTACCACACCTTTGCGACGAATGATTTTACATTTATCACAAATTTTCTTAACTGATGATCTCACTTTCATGGTCTGTCCACTTTATTTATATCTGTAAGTTATTCTTCCTTTGCTCAAGTCGTATGGCGAGAGTTCCAGCGTCACTTTGTCACCCGGCAAAATCTTGATGAAGTGCATTCTCATCTTGCCGGAAACATGCGCCAAAACTTCGTGCCCGTTTTCAAGGACGACCCGAAATGAAGCATTGGGTAAGTTTTCTTTTATCGTTCCATCCACCTTGATCAGTTTTTCTTTCGTCATGCGTTCTGTTCTTTCATTCGCTCACGGACAGAATAACCGGCCCGTTTTCGGTGATGGCAATTGTGTGTTCGTAATGCGCTGACGGTTGATGATCGGCCGTGACTACCGTCCAGTCGTCATCCAGAGCATAAACTTCGAATGTCCCGGCGTTCACCATCGGTTCGATCGCCAGGCACATTCCCGGTCTGAGAACCGGTCCTCTGCCGGCTTCACCGTAATTCGGGACTTCCGGACTTTCATGTAATCTTTCTCCAATGCCGTGACCGACCATGTCGCGCACGACAGAAAATCCATTCTTTTCGGCATAAGACTGAACGGCGTTTCCAATATCCGACAGGTGTTTACCCGGAAGCGCTTTTTCGATTCCTTTATACAAAGAATCCTTGGTAACCTGCATCAGATGGGCTTTGACTTCACTGACTTCGCCGACGGGAAATGTGTAGGCGGCGTCACCAAAGTAACCATCTTTCTCGACGCCGACATCGACTGAAACGATCTGTCCGGCAAGCAGTTCTCTTTTTGAGGGAATACCGTGAACGACTTCTTCATCGATGCTGATGCAAATACTCGCCGGGTATCCACGATAACCTTTGAAAGCCGACTTCGCATGACAACTGTGAATGTAATCATCCGCAATCTTATCGAGTTTTCTCGTCTGGATTCCGGGTTTGATCTCTCGCCCAAGAACAAGTATGGTTTCTGCTACGATTCGGTTACTCTCGCGCATTTTCTCAATTTCTTCTTGTGATCGAATATAGATCATATGACGTCTTTTAATGACGACCTCTCATCTTACCGCTTTTCAGGAATCCGTCGTAATGCCGCATCAGTAAATGCGATTCGATTTGCTGAAGCGTATCCAGCGCGACGCCGACGATAATCAACAAACTGGTACCGCCGAAAAATGATGCCAACTGATAGTCAATGTCTATGACTTTCATCAGGATATAGGGAAAAATGGCGATGAACGCGAGGAAAATAGAGCCTGGAAGGGTCACTTTTGTCAGAATATTGTCGATGAATTCGGAGGTCTTTTTTCCAGGACGAATGCCGGGAATGAACCCACCGTATTTCTTCATGTTATCAGCCACCTCGATCGGGTTGAAAGCTATCGCCGTGTAAAAATAAGTAAAGAACACAATGAACGTACCGTAGATTATCCAATAGACGACAGACTCCACGCCGAAAAAGCGCATCATTCCCTGAATAAATTCGCTGTTCGGGAAGAAAGTGGCAATCGTGCTTGGAATAAACATGATCGATTGCGCAAAAATGATCGGCATAACACCGGCAGTATTGACCCGCAACGGAATATGCGTTGCCTGGCCGCCATAGACTTTGCGTCCGACGACTCGTTTGGCATACTGAACGGGAATTTTCCGCTGTCCCTGCGTCAGCAGCACCACAAATCCAACAATAATGAACATCAAACCGATCAGAATGACTTCAGTAAAAATCCCCCGGACATCTTCCGAGATCAGCTTAATTTCGCTGACAACCACATTAGGAATGCGCGCGATGATACCGATCATGATGATCAGGGAAATTCCGTTTCCGATTCCGCGTTCAGTGATTCGTTCGCCGAGCCACATAATCAATATGGTTCCAGCGGTCAATGTAATCATCGCCATTAAAGTAAAACCGACTCCGGGATTCGGAACGACTGGCAGAATCTGATTGCCGATGCGAGCGGACATCTGGGAACTCATCAGGAACTGGGCGATACCGAACGCCTGAAGCGCCGAAATGAGAACCGTCCCGTACCGGGTTAACTGTGTAATTTTTTTCCGTCCCTCTTCGCCTTCTTTCTGAAGTTTCTGGAAATAGGGAATCACTGCGCCGAGCAATTGAATGATGATCGAAGCGCTGATGTATGGCATAATGCCGAGAGCAAAGAGCGTTGCGCGTGAAAATGCGCCGCCCGCGAAAAGATCATACAATCCGAACAGAGTATTGGATAAATTCCGCATCGCCGCACCCATGACTTCGCTGTCAATCCCGGGAATGGGGATGTACGAACCGACCCGGAAAACAATGAGGATCGATAAGGTATAAAAAATACGTTTTCTTAATTCGGGAATCCGAAAGATACTCTGGAATTGTTGTTTCATATGATCTCAGCCTTTCCCCCAGATGCTTCGATTTTTTCTTTTGCAGTTTTGCTGAATGCATTGGCAATGATATGAACAGGTTCGGTAATCTCGCCATTTCCAAGAATCTTGACCGGTTTTGCCGCTGTTTTGATATATCCTTTTTGAAGAAGCGTCTCAATGGTCACTTCCGGTAGTTGCAGACGCGCAACAACATCTAAATTGACGATCTGAACTTCTTCTTTGAAAATGTTCTTGAACCCGCGCTTCGGAAGCCTTCTGTAAATCGGCATCTGCCCGCCTTCATGCCACGGCCGAAATTTCATGCCGACGCGTGAGCCGGAGCCTTTGTTTCCGCGTCCGCTTGTGCCGCCGGTTCCGGAAGCGTTTCCTCTGCCCACTCGTTTTTCATTCGTCTTTGCGCCTTGCGCATATTTGAGGGAACCTAAATTCATAACTATTCCTTGACTTCTTCAATTTTTAATAAATGTGAAATCGAATTGACCATGCCGCGAATTGCGGGATTGTCCTGATGAATGACCGTCTGATGCATTCGGTGAATTCCAAGCGCTTCCAAAGTCCGCTTGGCGCGTGCCCGATAATCGATTCCGCTTTTGATCTGCGTAATTTTCAACATATTGTTTGCGGCCTTTTTCTTCATATTCCAAATACCTCCTGAACCGTCTTCTCGCGTTTGTGAGCAACAGAATACGGATCTCTCAGTTTTTCAAGAGCAACCATCGTCGCTTTCACGACATTGTGGGTGTTGTTGCTTCCGATTGATTTGGATAAAATGTCTTTGATTCCTGCCTGCTCCATGATCGCACGTATTGCGCCGCCGGCGATGATTCCCGTTCCGGGCGTTGCCGGCTTGAGAAACACTTTCGATGCGCCGAATTTGGCGGTAACCGTGTGAGGAATAGTGCCGTTGATGACGGGTACCTTCACGATGCTCTTTTTAGCGCTTTCTTTTCCCTTCGCCACGGCAGTCGTCACTTCCAATGCCTTTCCGAGGCCAATTCCAACGTGACCTTTTCCGTCACCTACCGCGACAATGGCATTAAATCTGAACCGGCGTCCTCCGGTGACCACCTTCGAGACTCTATTGATCTTTACGACTTTTTCTTCTAGCAGTTCAAGCTGTGTAGCGTCGACTGTTTTCAAATCTTAATTCCTCCCGAGTTTAGAATTCCAATCCGGCTTTTCTGGCGGCGTCGGCCAATGCTTTGACGCGACCATGGTATTTATATCCACCCCGGTCGAAAACTACTTTCGTTATTTTTTTCGATATTGCCTTTTCGGCTAAATACTGTCCGACGAGCGCACTCTTGTCAACTTTCTTGGTTCCCTTCACGATTTTCTCTTTGATTTCGGGCGTCAGGTCCGAAACTGAGAAAAAGGATGTATGATTCGTGTCGTCGATCAATTGTGCGTAGATGTGGGTCAGGCTGCGAAACACGGCGAGCCGGGGTCTTTCCGGTGTGCCATGGACATTTTTTCTGATCCTACGTCTTCTTTTATTCCGAGCGAATTCTTTTTCTTTAGTGATATTTTCCATTCCGTTACCCCTATTTCACTCCAACTTTCTTGCCGGCTTTTCTCCGGATATGTTCACCCTGATAACGAATACCAAATCCTTTGTAAGGTTCCGGCGGGCAGATCAGGCGCAGTTTGGCGGCTACCTGTCCGACTTTTTGTTTATCGATGCCGGAAATCAGAATGTTGAGGTTCTTGGGCACCGAAAGCGAAATTTCTTCCGGAGGCGTAAATAAAATCGGATGAGAAAGTCCGACGTTCATAAAAAGCGATTTCCCTCTTAACTCGACGGAGAAACCGATGCCTTCGATTTCCAGCAATTTTGAATATCCGACTGAAACACCCTGAACCATGTTGGCGATCAGCATGCGTGTCAGCCCGTGTAAGGCCTTGTGCGTTTTGCTGTCGCTCGGGCGGGTCACGACGATTTCATTCTCGGTTTTCGTTACGGTCATGTCCGCCGGGTATTGCCAATGCAAATTCCCTTTCGGTCCCTTGACTTCGACGGTATTATTTTGAATTGAGATATCTACGCCTTTAGATATTTCAATAGGTTTTTTTCCGATTCGAGACACTGTTTACTCCTTACTACCTATCATTACCATATATAGCAAAGTACTTCGCCGCCGACATTGTTTTTCCGCGCGACTTTATCGGTGATGACGCCCAGTGGCGTAGAGAGGATGGCGATGCCCAATCCTCCGACAACGCGGGGAACTTGCGATGATGGTACATACAAGCGTCTGCCGGGACGGCTGATTCTCTCAAGCCCTTCGATGACCGGTTCGCCCGTCTTCTGATATTTGAGATAGATACGAATCAATCCCTGTCTGCCGTCTTTGACCAGAATGAAGTCCTTGATATAGTTCTCATATTTTAGGATCAGAGCCATCTTCTTTTTCAGATTGGATGCGGGGATATCTACCCAGCGATGATTGGCAACCTGAGCGTTTCTGACTCGTGTTAAAAAATCTGCAATTGGATCGGTTACTGGCATATTAAAAATACTCCTGTTTTACCAGCTGGCTTTCGTGATACCCGGAATTTCGCCCTTGAGCGCCAATTCCCTGAAACATAAGCGGCAAAGACCAAATTTGCGATAATATCCTCTCGGACGTCCGCATATCGAGCACCGGTTGACGCTTCTCGTTGAAAACTTCGGTTTACGTTTTGCTTTCGCAATCAAAGATTTCTTTGCCATATCAATTTCTCTCCCCAGAAGTCGATGCGGCGGCACGCTTCTTGAACGGGAATCCGAAGCAGGCTAAGAGTTCGTACGCCTCGGCATCCGTCTTTGCACTTGTCGTTATCGTTATATTCATTCCGCGGATCTTATCAACTTTATCATAGTCGATCTCCGGGAAAATGATCTGGTCTTTCAACCCCATCGAATAGTTTCCACGCCCGTCGAACGATTTGTCGGATAATCCTGAAAAATCGCGGACACGCGGGATTGCGGTCGAGATCAATCTATCTAAAAATTCATACATTCTTTCATGTCTGAGGGTCACGCAGCATCCGACCGGATCTCCCATACGAATCTTGAAATTCGAAATCGCTTTTTTTGCGCGGGTCGTGACCGGTTGCTGACCTGATATCGTGCGAATGTCCTCGATAGAACTCTTGAGGCTCGCCGGCTCTTCCTTGCTCTTGCCGATACCGACGTTGATCGTGATCTTGGTGAGTTTCGGAACCTGCATGATATTTTTGTACTCGAACTTTTTCATCAATGCCGGAACGACTTCTTTTCCGTACAATTCGAGTAATCTGGGTTTATATTCTGACTTTTTCGTCACTGACAACTCCTTATGATATGCTGTCGATTACTTCGTCTGTTTTTTTGGAATAGCGCACTTTTTTGCCGTCCTTGAGAAAGCGGTAACCAACTCGGGTAGGTACGTCCGTATGAATGAGGACAATCTTGGAAACGTCGATCGGCGCTTCTTTTTCGATGATTCCGCCTTGCGGATTTTTCTGGCTCTTGCGCATGTGTCTCTTGATAAAATTAACGCCTTCGATGATGACCGTATTTTTATCGGGGAAAACCTTCAACACTTTTCCGGTCTTTCCACGGGATTCTCCCGTCGTCACTTTTACTAAATCATTTTTCCGAATACGAAACATTCTGATTCTCCTTTAAATCACTTCAGGCGCCATCGAGACGATTTTCATATAATTTTTTTCTCGCAGTTCTCTGGCAACAGGCCCGAAAATACGGGTGCCCTTCGGCTCCAAATTGTTGTCGATGAGAACCACCGCATTGTCATCAAAGCGAATATAGGATCCGTCTTTGCGGCGAATTTCCTTCGTTGTGCGAACGACGACCGCCCGTGATTTTTCGCCTTTTTTCACCATTCCGCCGGGCGTCGCCTGCTTGACCGTTACAACCAGAACGTCACCGACCGATCCGAATTTCCTTCCGGAACCGCCCAAAACCTGAATACAGAGCACTTTTTTTGCGCCGGTATTGTCTGCAACATTCAACCTTGTTTCTTGCTGTATCATTGGATATTCACCCTACTCTTTCTCTGCGGATTTGACGATTTCCAACAAAGACCATCTCTTCAATCGGCTTAGCGGACGGGTCTCAACGACCTTAACGACGTCGCCGATGGTGCATTTGTTTTCCGGATCATTGGCATAGAACTTGGATGTCCGTCTGACATATTTTCCATAGGTCGCATGTTTTACGGTTCTTTCTACGGAAATGACGATTGTCTTGTCCATTTTATTACTCACCACAGTACCGATGAGGACTTTTCTTTTCTCTTGTGTCGTCATTTTTCAATTTCCTGTGTTTGTTTGCTCTTTTCGGAGGTTACTCGTTTACCCAGTTCGAATTCGCGAAGAACCGTCTTGATTTGCGCGATCTCTTTCCGGACTTCCTTTATCTTCAGGGGATTTTCCAACTGCTGCAGCGCCTTTTGGAAATGAAGGTTTTCGAGAGCCGAAATATCGTCTTTCAGTTTCGTTTCCAGCTCGGCGACGGACAATTCCGATAATTTATTTTTCTTCACGTTACGCTCCTACCTCTCGTCGTGCGACAATCTTTGTCTTGATGGGCAGTTTAAAAGCACCCGTTTCGAATGCCTCTTTAGCTTCCGCTTCATTGCCGACTTCTACTTCAAATAAAATTCTGCCGGGTTTGACAACAGCGACCCAGAACTCTGGCGCGCCCTTGCCTTTTCCCATGCGGGTTTCTGCCGGTTTCTTAGTGACAGGCTTATCGGGAAATATCCGAATCCACATTTTCCCATGTTTTCTGACCTTTCTGGCAATAGCTACGCGGACGGCTTCGATCTGACGAGCGTCGATCCAACCACATTCCAGCGCTTTCAAGCCAAAATGCCCAAAGCAGACTTCGTTACCGCGATTGGCAACACCTTTCATCCTGCCTCTGTGCTGTTTTCTATGTTTAATTTTTCGAGGTGCCAGCATTGTTAAATTCCTTTACTGCTTTTTCTTGAAAGTTTCTCCGTTACAAATCCATACTTTAATGCCGATACATCCATAAGTCGTATGAGCCGTAATCGAGGCAAAATCTATGTCAGCGCGGATAGTATGCAACGGAACACGACCTTCACGAGCAGTTTCCCTCCGTGCGATTTCCGAGCCGCCGAGTCTTCCACTGCACTGAATACGAATGCCTTCTGCGCCCATTCGCATCGTCGCCTGAATGGCCTTTTTCATCGCTCTTCTGTAAGATACTTTCTTGACGATCTGCGCGGATATATTGTTGCCGACCAACACAGCATTTAATTCAGGTCTCTTGATCTCATTGACATTGATCTGAACGTCCGTCTTGGTGATCTTTTGGAGTTCCAGTTTCAATAAATCGACTTCTTCGCCCTTTTTACCGATAACGATGCCGGGACGGGATGTATTGATCGTGATCGTGATCTTTTTGGAAGTCCGGTGAATGTCGATACCAGCTATTCCTGCGTTCGGGATTCTTTTTATTAAATAACGGCGAAGCGTTATATCTTCCGTCAGTTTGGCCGTAAAGTTTTTTTCATCGAACCAGTTACTGCTCCAATCTTTATTAAAACCCAGACGAAAACCTATTGGATGAGTTTTTTGACCCAAGAAACCTCCGATTATTTTTTCTTTTGATTCTTGCCGACTTTGTCTTTTTTCTCGGCAACGGTTACAGAAATATGACTACTGCGCTTGCGGATGATCGACGCGCGCCCCATCGAACCGGCGCGAAAACGTTTGACCGTTGCGCCAGCATCGACTAATATTGTTTTCACGAATAAATCTTCGGGACTCACGCCGGCTCCGCCTTCCAGTGTCATTAGATTTGAAACGGCGGACCGAACGGTTTTTTCAACCCATTCCGACGCTTTTTTATTGCTGAAATGCAATTGATTCAGCGCCGTCTCGACGTCTTTCCCGCGAACAAGGTCGGCAACCATGCGAACTTTTCGCGGAGATTGCTTGATATGTCTGCTGATGGCTTTTGCTTCCATATTCGTTACTTCGCACCCTTCTTTTCTGCTCCGGCATGTCCGCGGAATATTCTCGTGTGCGAAAACTCGCCGAGTTTATGTCCTACCATGTTTTCCGTGACAAATACCGGGATAAACTTATTTCCGTTATGAACGGCGACGGTTTGGCCGACAAATTCGGGAGAAATCGTCGATCTTCTGGCCCAGGTCTTGATGACCTTTTTCTTGCCCGAAGTATTCATCTGCTCAATTTTCACCAGCAGTTTGGCGTCAATGTATGGTCCTTTCTTCAGCGAACGACTCATTCGTCTCTCTCCCTATTTAGCCCGTCTTTTTACAATGAATTTACTGCTCGGATTCCGTTTCTTGCGAGTCCGGTATCCTTTCGTTGGTTTGCCCCAAGGTGTGCAGGGATGTCTGCCGCCGGAGCTCTTTCCTTCTCCACCACCCATTGGATGATCGAGTGGGTTCATCGCGACGCCTCTGACTTTCGGTCTGCGACCTAACCAGCGATTCCTTCCGGCTTTTCCTAAAGAAATATTCTCGTGCGTCTTATTTCCAACAACACCGACCGTGGCGTAGCATTCATCAAAAATCATGCGCATCTCGCCCGAAGGCATTTTTAACGTGACATACTTGCCTTCCTTCGCCATAATCTGAGCGGAGGTGCCTGCACCGCGAGCGATTTGACCGCCGCCTTTTGGCTTCAATTCAATGTTGTGAATAAATGTGCCCGCCGGAATATTTTTCAATTGGAGCGTGTTTCCAACCTTGATCGGTGCTTCGGAACCGGATATGATGACGTTACCGACTTCCAGTCCGTCCGGAGCAATGATATACCGTTTCTCGCCGTCTCTATAGCAGACCAGAGCGATGCGGGAACTGCGATTCGGATCGTATTCGACCGTTTTCACGGTGGCTTCGATGCCGTATTTGTCGCGCTTGAAATCGATGATACGATAAGCGCGTTTGACGCCGCCGCCACGTCGACGCGATGTGATGCGTCCCCGGTTATTTCTTCCGCCTGAACTCTGTTGAACGGCTAATAAACCTCTTTCCGGCTTAGTCGTCGTAATCTCTTCAAACGTATCGACTGTTTTAAAGCGCTGTCCAGGTGTATTCGGTTTGATCTTTTTTATACCCATAGCTTTATACCGCGGTTTCTCCCTGATAAAAATCTATTTTTTCACCTTCCTTTAGTGTCACGATGGCTTTTTTCCAGTTCGAACGTCTTCCATTCGTCCGGATGACTCTGCCGCCGCTTCTGACCGTCATCTGTTTTAATTTGCCACCCATTTGAATGGTCGCGACCTTCTCGACTTTCACGCCGAAACGGTCTTCAACGGCTTTTTTGACTTCAATCTTATTCGCTTTCGGATGGATAATGAAACCATATTTTCGTTCCTTTTCCTGAAGCGCGTTCATCTTCTCGGTCAGGAGCGGTTTGATGATGATAATTTCCTTGATAGACATCGTTGATCCCTTATTTATTCGCGAGGAGACGATTGTTTAATTTTTCGAAGCCTGCCCGGTCGATCAACAAAACTTCGCAGTCCAACAAATCATATGTAGATGCGCGTTCGGCTTCGACCAACAGAATGTTGTAAAAATTGCGCGCCGCCAACGAAAGATTCTCGGTGATTTCCGTCGCCAGCATCGTGATTCGCTTATCGGAAATATTAAATTTTTCCAGCAACTCGCGGACATTTTTGGCTTTCGGATCGCCGAAGTTAAAATCTTCCACGACGATAATGCTGCCGTTCTGATATTTATAAGCGAGAGCGCTTTGTCTTGCCAGACGTTTGACCTTCTGATTGATCTTTACTCCATAGACTTTCGGTTTCGGTCCGAACGCCTTTCCGCCACCGACCCATACCGGGCTGGTGCTAGAACCGGCGCGCGCCGTGCCGCGTCCTTTTTGTTTCCACGGTTTCCTTCCGCCACCGCGTACTTCCGCGCGCGTTTTAGAGGAAGCGGTTCCCTGGCGGCTGTTGGTCATCTCGGCTTTTACAGCCAGCCAGATCGAGTGATCGTGCGGTTCGACGGTAAAAGAAGGTTGGTCAAATACCATCTTCTCGCCGGATTCCGATCCGTCTTTCTTAAAAATGGTGAATTCTATACTCAACGTTCCTGCCTCCGAATAGTTACGATGCCACCGGTCGCTCCGGGAATGGCTCCTTTTATATACAATAAGTTATTGGCGGCGTCTATTTTGGCAATCTTGAGATTCCGAATCGTCGATTGTGTTCCGCCCATTCTGCCCGCCATCTTGACTCCCTTGATGACGTGCGATGGATAAGCCGACGCGCCAATCGCACCCGGCGCTCTCAATCGATCGCTCTGACCGTGCGTCTTCGGACCGCCTTTAAAACCATGGCGCTTGACGGTTCCCTGAAACCCTTTTCCTTTCGAGGTGCCGGTGACTTTTACAATGTCACCTTCTTTGAAAATTTCGACGGTAATGCTCTCGCCGGCTTTCGCGGTTGTCGGGCCAAAATCCCGAATTTCTGCGACATAGCGAAGCGATTCTACCTTGACGGCTTTAAAACGGCCGAGTTCTGGTTTTTTCATCAGGCGTTCGACTTTTTTCTCGAATCCTAATTGTACCGCAACATATCCGTCCGATTTTTTCGATTTTACTTGAATGACCGGACAGGGACCGGCTTGAACGACCGTGACCGGCACGATCTCACCCGATTCCCTGAAAATCTGGCTCATTCCCAATTTTTTACCAATAATTCCAATCATAACCGTATTTCCGTTATACTTTAATCTCGATATCGACGCCCGCCGGCAGGTCTAATTTCATCAAAGCATCGACCGTTTTCGACGTGGAATTCAAAATATCAATGAGTCTTTTATGGATTTTTGTCTGAAATTGTTCTCTGGATTTTTTATCCACGTGCGGCGAGCGCAATACAGTGTAAACCGTTCTTTGCGTGGGCAGCGGAATCGGACCCGAAACAATCGCACCTGTCGATTTCGCCGTTGCCACAATCTTTTTAGTGCTTTTATCTAAAAGATTGTGATCGTACGCTTTCAAACTGATTCTTATTCTTTGTCCTGGCACAGAATGCTCCTTATTCCAATATTTCGGTTACGACGCCGGCGCCGACCGTCCGGCCGCCTTCTCGTATCGCAAATCGTAACTCTTTTTCCATCGCGATCTCTGTGATCAAATCTACCGTTACATTCACATTGTCGCCCGGCATTACCATCTCAACGCCTTCCGGCAATGTCACTACACCTGTCACATCGGTCGTCCGAAAATAAAACTGCGGTCGATAGCCCTTGAAAAACGGCGTATGACGGCCGCCTTCTTCTTTCGTTAAAACGTATACTTTACCCAAGAATCTCTTGTGGGGTGTGATGCTCTTCGGTGCCGCTACGACCATGCCTCTCTGCAGCCAATCTTTCTCGATCCCACGCAGGAGTAAACCAACATTGTCGCCCGCTTCTCCCCGATCCAATAACTTGCGGAACATCTCAACGCCCGTGACAACTGTCTTCTTGAATCCGCCCAAGCCGATGACTTCGACTTCTTCTCCAACCTTGATGATGCCGCGGTCGATTCTGCCGGTGCCTACCGTTCCACGGCCCGTAATCGAAAATACGTCTTCGATCGGCATCAGGAACGGCTTCTCGATGTCGCGCTTCGGTTCCGGTATGAAACTGTCTACCGCATCAATTAATTCCATGATGCATTTCGTCTTCTCCGGATCATCCGGATTGTTCAACGCTTCCAACGCGCTTCCCCGAACGATCGGCGTTGTGTCGCCCGGAAAATTGTACTTGTTCAACAAGTCGCGTAGTTCCATCTCAACCAAGTCGATCAATTCCGGATCATCTACCATATCTACTTTATTCAAAAACACAACAATGCTCGGAACATTGACCTGGCGCGCTAACAATACATGCTCTCGGGTCTGAGGCATCGGTCCGTCAAATGCCGATACTACCAATATCGCTCCGTCCATCTGGGCCGCTCCCGTGATCATATTCTTGATGTAATCCGCATGCCCCGGACAATCTACGTGTGCATAATGACGCTTCGACGATTCATATTCTACGTGCGCTGTATTGATCGTGATCCCGCGCGCTTTCTCTTCCGGCGCATTGTCAATACTGTCAAATGTCCGTACGTCCGCAAATCCCTGCTTATGAAGTACAAACGTCATCGCCGCCGTTAACGTCGTCTTACCATGATCTACGTGACCTATCGTACCTACGTTCACATGCGGTTTCGTCCGCTTAAATTGTTGCTTTGCCATCACTGCTCCTTAATTTTTATTTCTTATCATATTTTCCATTTGACGATTTCTTAAATTTCCATGAGCCCAAGACCAGGATTGAACTGGTGACCTCATCCTTACCAAGGATGCGCTCTACCAACTGAGCTACTTGGGCATACAGTTTCAGTATCTCTCCGTTTTCAATGAACTTCCCGAAACCTCAGGATGCTCTACCAATCGAGTTTCTTAAGCATTCAGTTTCAAAATCTCTTTACAAGGCTGAGCGGGTGAAGGGGATCGAACCCTCGTAGCCAGCTTGGAGGGCTGGAGCTTTACCACTAAGCTACACCCGCAAATGATGAGTGGGCCGGGATGGGTTCGAACCACCGTAGGCATTCACCGGCAGATTTACAGTCTGCTGCCATTAACCACTCGGCCACCGACCCATTATGTATTTTTTGATGACTTTTTTGGAAGAGGATTTTGAAAATCGTTTGAATCTTCAATCTGACACCATCGAAAGCCTTTACTCTCTCCCAAGAACCCGTCAGTCACGAGCATTGGTAACCGTCAAATCTCTATTTCAAATATCTTCATTTCAAACGTCGAGCCACCAGTAGGATTTGAACCCACGACCCGCTGATTACAAATCAGCTGCTCTACCAACTGAGCTATGGTGGCATTCATTTGTCAAACATTTCACCCGTCAGTTCCGTCGGTCGCATCTCAACTGTCCGCGCTTTCCGGGCTACGGTAGCTATCAGTCTGCGTTTTAAAAAAGCCACGAAATTTACAAATTATTTTTTCCATAACAACAATATTTTTTCACCATAGAATATTCTTCTCTCAAAATGGCTGATAGTTTACGATCCGCAACCACTCTTGCCGCTCTGATAAATTTACATTAAGTTTCTTCTGATTATTTTTCAGGAGAAGGAATGGCAATTTTAGTCACCGGCGCCGCCGGATTCATCGGTTTTCATCTAGCAAAACGCCTGCTCGACGACGGACAAGAAGTCATCGGCTACGACAACGTTAATGATTACTACGATCCGGCTCTTAAGTACGCACGGCTTGAAATCCTGAAAAAATCCAACCGGTTTTATTTCTCGCATTCCGATCTTTGCGATTTACCAGCATTAGAATCGGTTTTTCAACGATACTCTATTCAAAAAATCGTTCATTTGGCGGCGCAGGCGGGTGTCCGTTACTCGCTCATCAATCCGTTTGCCTACCAGAAATCCAATCTGGAAGGTTTTCTGAATATCATCGAATGCGCCAAACGTGCCAGAGTCGAGAATTTCATTTACGCATCGAGTTCCAGCGTTTACGGCAATAACACGAAATTGCCGTTCGCCGTCGAAGATAACGTTGATCATCCGATTTCACTTTACGCCGCTACGAAAAAAGCCGACGAACTCATTGCTCATACTTACGCACATTTATACCAATTGCCGTGCACCGGATTCCGCTTTTTCACGGTTTACGGTCCATACGGCAGGCCGGACATGGCGCTTTTCATTTTTACGAAAAATATCCTCGAAGGAAAACCGATCGACGTCTACAACTTTGGTAAGATGAAACGTGATTTCACCTTTATCGACGACATCGTTTCCGGGTTGGTTTCCGCTCTGAACAAACCCTTTTCCTATGAAATCTTCAACCTCGGAAATCACAAAAGCGAAAATCTGATGGACTTCATTCGGCTGATCGAAGATTATCTCGGGAAAAAAGCGACCATCAATTTTCAACCGATCCAGCCGGGTGATGTGCCGGAAACCTTTGCAGACATCTCCGCGACGACCGAAAAACTCGGATTTTTCCCGACAACATCGATCGATGTCGGTGTGCGGAAGTTTTTAGATTGGTATACGAATTTTTATCGAATATAATCGGAAATTAATACTATGAAAGAACTCTTTCAAAATTTTAAAAACCTTAATATCCTTGTCGTTGGCGATCTAATCCTCGACAACTACATTTGGGGAAGCGTCAATCGGATTTCACCCGAAGCACCAGTTCCGGTCGTCACCGTCAACCGCAGAGAAAATCGAATCGGCGGTGCGGGAAATGTCGCGGCAAATCTTGCTTCGCTGAACGTCAACGTGACGATCGCCGGCGTTTGCGGCGAAGACAAAAACGCGGAAATCCTTGCGGACTTATTCAACAATGGAAAAATTCGCCCGTTCCTAATCCAGACACCAAGCCGGAAAACGACGACGAAATCCCGCGTTATTGCCCAGCGTCAGCAACTGCTCCGCATCGATGAGGAAGACACAGAACCGGTAAAGAAAGATATTGCCCGGAAATTGATCTCGATGATCTCTTTGGTTAAAGAAAATTTCGACGGCGTCATCCTCTCGGACTACGCCAAAGGATTATTGTCGGAAGAGTTTATCCAGGAAATACTGGCGCTGTTCGATAATAAACCGGTCATCATCGACCCGAAAGGTTTTAATTATAGGAAATACCACGGCGCGACAACGATCAAACCGAATTTCCGGGAATTCACCGCCGCTGTCCGCCATCCCGAACTGACAAAAGACGAGATGGATGATTATGCACGAAAACTCGTGAAAGATCTCGGCTTAAAAGGAATCATCGTCACTCTCGGCGAAGAGGGCGTTTACATTCTGAACGATAAGTCCGAAAGTCTCCGGATTCCGACAAAAGCCAAAGAAGTCTATGATGTCAGCGGTGCAGGCGATACGTTCATCGCTTCTTTTACCGCCGGGCTTATTCTCTCCGGCGACTGGTTCGTCGCTGCTAAAGCGGGCAATCTTGCGTCCGGGGTTGTCGTCGGAAAAATCGGCACAGCGACAGCCACCATCGAAGAGATGTTCAATCATATCGATTTAATTGGTTAGAATTCGGCGGTTGCCGACATCGTCAGGTTTTAAGAATATCCTCGTAAACTTTCAGATATTCATCGGCAGATTTATCCCACGAGAAATCTTCGGCCATTCCGTTCATCATGAGTGTCTTCCACTCGGATTTATTCCGAAAAATTCCGAGCGCATTTCCAAGCGACGCCAACAGCGAATCAACTGAATAATCATCGAATAGAAATCCGTTTCCGAATTGACCGTTCCACTGTTTGATCGTATCGGCAAGTCCACCAGTCTTATGAACGACCGGGACCGCGCCGTATTTGAGTGCCAGCATCTGTGTGATTCCGCATGGTTCATAACGGGACGGCATGAGAAATATGTCGGCACCTGCGAGGATTTTGTGACACATCGGATTGTTGTATCCGAAACTGACCGATACTCTACCGGGAAATCGCTCTGCGACATATTTAAACGCGTTATGGTATTTTTCCTCGCCGCTTCCCAGCAGAATCAATCCTATATCCATCGCCATCATCCGGTCGATACCTTCAAGAATCAGATCGACGCCTTTCTGCTCGACGAGTCGCGAGACAATGCCGATCAACGGCTTTTCAATAATGTAATCTTTCAGGTCTGTTCCGAGGATCAGCACCTGTTTGTCCTTGCGCCGACCGGCCAGATTTTCCAGACTGTAATTAACGGCGATTTCCGGATCCGAAACCGGATTCCACATCGAGTAATCCACACCGTTTAGAATTCCGATGATCGGCTTTTTTCGGCTTACCAGCACGCCTTTCATCCCGGCGCCGATAGTGGCATTCGTCGTTATTTCAAGCGCATGCGTTTTGCTGACCGTTGTAACAGCATCGGCAAAAATGATCCCGGCTTTCAGCGGATTGATCTGATCGTACCATTCCATTGGTTCAGTCGGCGCAAAGAGATAACTCGGAAGGCCGAAAACATATTTTTTATCGAAAGAAGTCACACTTTGGTAAGCGATGTTGTGGATCGTCAGAACGGTTTTAATGGATTTATAAATCGGCATTTCCTCACAGACCGTTTTCAGATAGACCGGGATCAGAGCGGCATGATTATCGTGACAATGAATGATGTCTGGAATCCAGTTGAGTTCGGCGATCAGTTTTAGAGCACATTTCTGCAGAAGTACAAATCGTTCCGGATTATTGATGTATGAATTTCCGCGTTTATCTGTATAAATGCCCTTGCAGGAGTAAAATTCATCGTTATCAATTAGATAGATTTCGAGATCAGGTTGCTCCGGAGGATTCCATTTCAGCAGAGAACATTTCGTCGGGATGCCGCTGATTTCGATTTCAAATGTCAGTGCGGTTTCCTGAAAATTAAATTTTGTCCTGTCGATGGCGCCGTAGGCAGGTGTGATGATCTTGACCGAGACGCCTTTTTTTGCCAGCGCCGAAGGCAACGCACCTATAACATCGCCGAGCCCGCCAACTTTCGAGAACGGACTGACTTCCGCCGCAACAAACAAAACATTCATCGTTACTTTCTTACACCTATTTTTTTTCGGTTTCGTGGGTTTTCAGCGAACGCCAGTAAGTAAAATCGATTCCCGGAAAAACGTCGTCAACCTCTTCGATTTTCGCCAGATAAACCTGTTCACGCTCTGTAAGAAGCTTGCTCTGGTCGTAGCTATCTAAAATCTTTGCGAGATGTTTGATATGTTCGGCGTGAACCGTCAGGCGACTTTCGGCATAATCGCGCGCACTCCAAGTGCTGATCAGGAATTGCCAATCAGAACTCTCGATGAGTAAAACCTCCCGCGCCAACTGGTTCAAGATGCGGCGAACGACGCCGTCTTTGGTTTCGGCATACTTATTCGCAAGTTCGACCATTTGATCTTCCGCGGCATAAACATGTTTCCATGTCCATTCGGTCCATTCATTGAGCCAGATATAATGAAATCCACCCTGTCCCCACGAACCTTCAGGCATCGAAATGACCGTTTTCGGACGACTTTTTTCTAGATGATTTCCGAGCGTGATGACTTTGACATCGTCGTTTTTATATAATTTCCTCAGCACTTTCCCGATGAAGCGCGGACCTTCAAACCACCAATGGCCGAACAATTCCGTATCGAACGGCGCTGTCAGGATTCCAACCTTCCCGCTTTCATCGTAATATTTACTGATATAGGAATCCAACAACTCGACGAAGTGAGTCGCCTGATTTTCAAGCGCCTCTTCAACGGCTTCGGGATAATATTCCTGTTTGTCGGCGAGATCGGCTTTTGCACTGGTCACTTTCCAGTAGCGATGACCGCCCGGAAAATGCTTTTTGTGAAAATCAAGATAGCGACCGTCGCCGGGATAGCCGTATTCACCGCTCCAAACCTGTAGTGAGGATTCTTCATGCCGCCCGTAAGTGACTGCCGCGTGGCTCGTTCCCGTCGATGAAACAAGATAATTTTCATAGATCGACCGCTCTTTTTCCTCTTCGAGCGGTTTCCAGTTCTTTTCAAATTGTTGCCAGAGCGCTTTCAGCGAGTCGAAACGGTCCAGATAAACACCACGGTTTTTTCCACCGAGGATCAGATGTTTATCAACGATGAAATACTGGATGTCATATTTAAACAAAAATTCTTCGACGCCTCTCCGGTAAAATTTCTTCGGATATTCTGTGATTGGTGACGACCATTCATAACTCGGACGATAAGCACATTCCGGTAACCAGATTCCTTTCGGATCGCGTCCGAAATGTCTGCGGTAGGTTTCCTTCCCAACACGAACCTGCGCGTCAATGGATTCGTCGGTTCCCAGCAGAGGGAAATAGCCGTGAGTCGCGGCGCAGGTGATAATCTCGATGTGTCCGCCATCCTGCATTTTTTTGAAAGCCGTGATGATATTCCGGTCGAGTTGCGATGAAAAATAGGATTTGACATCGCTGTATTTATTTCGCCACATCTCAGCCAGATATTTGAGATGTTCCTGCCCTTGATTCTCGAACTCGGTGAGATTCTCTTCAGCGGTGGCGATCTTCTGATCGAGATAATGAATAAAACCGTGTTTGAACTTTTCGGATGCCAGTTGTTCCGATAAAATCGGCGTCAGCCCTATGGTTATATTCGGGGAAATCCCATCTGAAATGAGCGATTGAAATTCTCTCAGCAGAGGAATATATGTTTCGGCGGCGGCTTCATACAGCCAGTCCATTCCGTGCGGCCATTCACCGTGATTGATGACATACGGCAGATGGCTGTGAAGGACAAGACTAAAATATCCTTTCATATTCATATCCTCGTTTTATTTTCTCTTGAGTACACACGAACAAAATACAACAACATGGGAAAATTTCAAACGCTTTAAAAATTCAATTCAACCGATTAAAACAAAAACGGGACAGTCCATTAAGGATTGTCCCGTTTTGTTTATATGGACGTTAATTTCGTCGAAACGACTTAGAAACGACCGCCGCGTCTGGGCGCGCTTGAGTTTCTGTTGCCGCCGCCACCGGGACGACCGCCACCGAAACCGCCGCCAAAACTTCTGCCGCCGCCGCCATGGCCGCCTTCACTGCGCGGACGAGCTTCGTTGACAGAAAGAGCGCGGTTGCTGAGCTCTTTACCATTAAGACCGCTGATAGCCGCTTGCGCTTCGCCAGTCGTCGGCATTTCAACAAACGCAAATCCTCTCGGATCTCCGGAAAATTTGTCTTTAATGATTGATACGGTTGAGACCTGACCAAACGCTTCGAAAGCGGTTCTCAGTTCTTCTTCTGTAACGTTGGGTGATAAGTTCCCTACATAGATATTCATGTTGACCTCCTTTTGTGATCTTGAACATTTTTCTTACTCTTACTAAAACCTGGGCTAAATTCCCAATCGCCATCCGGGGCTCCATGTCCAACACCAAAAAGAAAGTCCTGTATGTTTTCACGCCGATTCAGAGAATCAGGCGTTCTTGAGGATTTCTCAGGCGGAATGTTTCCTTGTCGATTAGTTTCCACTGGTTAAGTCACTTATCAAATAACTGTGGCGTAACATACTCGTACTTTTCTAATTAAACAAGATTTAATTTTTCATGCGGTTAATTTTAATCATTCAGCCCGTCAGTTTTCATTACTTACAATTTATTAATTTTCCGGCCTTTTATCGGATTTGAATCTTTCTGACAAATTTGTAACTTTTCACCGCCATGTTACCTTGAAAGGAATTTACGATGAGTAAAAAATCACTCCTGCTACTTTTTGGCCTATTCGTTTTCATCGCTACACCATCTTTCGGGGAGAAACCGCCAATACGTTCCGGCTGGAAACTTATCTGGCAGGATGAATTCAATGGCAAGGTCATCGATCCGACTAAATGGAACATTCTCTTGCGCGAACAGAGTAAGCATACCGAGATGCAGTATTATGTGCCAGACGAAGTTTATATCGAGAACGGTTGCCTGAGAATCCGAAGTCGCGTTCGCGATTACGGCACAAAGCATTACACCAGCGGACGCTTGGACACCGAAGGCAAATTCAAACCGGTTTACGGGCGGTTCGAGATTCGCGCCAAACTGCCGGGTGGCCAAGGCCTCTGGCCGGCACACTGGCTCTATCCGCAAAATCGCGACTGGGCAATGGAATGCCTGATGGAAGAAGCCATTGCAAACGGCCTGGAACGCCTGATCCCCGAAGAGCGACCATGGTACAGCGAGATCGACATCATGGAATTTCTCGGTCACGAACCGAACACCGTTTATGGAACGCTTCACTATTACACATTCGACGGACAAAAACGAACGAGTTCGGGAACGTGGAGAGGCGACTGCGATTATTCAAAAGATTTTCATATCTACGCGCTGGAGTGGAAGCCGGATTCGATTCGCTGGTATATCGACGATAAACTGATCCATGCCAGCACGGTCGGCATACCGCATATGCCGCATTACCTAATCCTGAACACGGCCATTGGCGGCAGCTGGCCGGGAAATCCCGATTCAACTACCGTTTTTCCGCAATACCACGACATCGATTACGTGCGAGTTTACCAGCGCGACGGATATTTCAAATAACCACAAAGTGTTTAACAGCAGATAGAGTTGTATTTAAACAAACGCCAAAGGAGGGTGCGATTATGAAAATAACAGTTCTTGCACCGAAAATGCTCATAATATCATTTGTGTTTGTATTGTTGGGATATTGCGAAGACGATAGGCCAACCATCGGAAAAAGTGACCTACACAACTGCGTTTTAGACACTTTGATCGTTAGAGCAGTCAATCTCACAATTCCGGGTAGAAGCGACCGCGTTATCTACCATCTGATTGTCGAAGACTGGGAGAAGCCGGTAACATGGAGTTTAATGATTGTCTCTGATAAGGACACGTTATTCCAAAAAAATTCCTGTGATCAGAAGATCGACCACTTCTTTTACGATCCGTTTTATTTGGGGAATTGCAATTCTGGCTATCTTGTATGTAAGAAACTTTGGTACTTAGAAAAAATCTATAATTTCCCGGTTGGCCCCGTACCAACCTCAAATATTGAGTGGATAAAAGAAATTACCGAAAACAGTAAAAATCTTGCCAGACAGACACGAGGCGAATACGGGCAAGACGAACAAACGGCTTTGCAAAACTGGGATTCATTTTGGGAATATTACCGGGACAAACCGCTGATAACATTTCGAATTCAATTTGCACCGGAAGGAAGTAATACTAAAGTCTTAGCTTACCATCCAAAAATGAACAAACTGGTACCTATTTATCAGGAATGATCGATTACCCGATTTCCAGCGCTATCTGATTGTAAACCACATTCAACAACGAATCATAATCCAGATTCCCCGGATAGACCGGCTGGTGGAATTTCACCAGAATCTTTTTCCAGGGACGCATAAAATGCGATCCGCTGGGCAATGCTTCGAATGCGCCTTTGATCGAAACCGGCACAACCGGCACATTGAGTTCGCGGCTCAGGATGGCAAACGATTTCTTGAATTGGTTGAGCTGGCCGGTGCGCGTCCGAGTGCCTTCCGGAAAGATAATGATGTTTTTCCCGTTGTTCAAAACAGCGGCGAGCTTCTGAAGCGACTGTTTCAGATCGCGATTGATATCGAGAACAATGACATTATTCCGGTTTGCTAACGCCCGGACGAAGCGGTTTCTGACATGCTTTTCCTTGGCGTAGAAATATGTATTCTTGAAAACTTTCCATTTGAGAAAAGCCACCACAAACAGGCCGTCGATAAAACTCTGATGATTCGATGCGATAATGAACGGACCTTCCGGGATATTTTCCGTGCCTTCACCCTTAAACCGGAAATAGATTTTGAACAGGAATTTCGACGCGTTTTTCATCACATGCATAGTAAACCAGCTGCGTGGAAGTTTCAGATCGACTTTCTCTTTAAAAATCTCCGCCCACTTGACCGCTTCGACCGATAGTTTATTTTTCGTTTCCTTCATTAACTGGGCGAGTTTCTCGACGGTCGGGTAATTGAGCAGAATATCTTCCTTGATGTTAATGCCGAAAGTCGTCTGTAAAAAAGTCTGAAAACTGACCTTGTCAAGCGAGTCTAAGCCGAGGTCGATCTCGAAATGGTCGTCCGGGTGAATGTCGGTCGTTTTCTGCTCGCTTAGGTAATCACGGATGACCTGATACTCCTCGTAATCCGGTTCCGCGCTGTGCCCTTTCTTCAAGCGGGCGGATTTGTCGGCCAGCATAGCCAGTTTGAAGCGCTGGACTTTACCGAGGCGCGTCTTCGGCAATTCTTCTTTCAGCAGGATGAAATTCGTAATCTTTTTATAGGCCGCGACGCCGCGGTTGTAATGGTCGATGACATCCCAGCGGAACATTTCTTCGAGGTTCAGAATGCCTTTTTCCGCGATTTTACGGAAATCGGGATAGATGGCCGCCTGAAGGGTGTCATTGCGGGCGAATACGCCGATCTCGGCGATCAGGTCGGACAGGTTGCAGATTTTCTTCTCGATCTCTTCAGGATTGATGTTCTTTCCGTTCGATAAGACAAGAATGTCCTTACTGCGGCCGGTGATGTGCACGAAGCCTTTTTTGGTAATGTGGCCGAGGTCACCGGTGTACAGCCAGCCGTCTTTTAAAACCTGCGCCGTTTCTTCCGGCCGGTTGTAATAGCCCTGCATAACGTTGCGGCCGCGGGCGATGAGTTCGCCGTTCCGCGTCGTCACTTCCATGCCCGGCATGGCCTGACCGGCGGAACCGATTTTCCAGTGGCCGGGGCGCGTGAAGGTAATCATCGGCGCGGCTTCAGTCATGCCGAAACCTTCCAGCATTTCGAAGCCGAGCGTCTTGAAATCGCGAGCAACGGCTTCGTCCAATTTGGCGCCGCCACTGACTAAATATTCCAGTTTTCCGCCGAAGCGCTGGTGAACCTGTTTGAAAATGATTTTTGAAAAAGCCCTAGAATGGGCGAGCCGCGCCAGCCCGAACATCGTACGGGCAATAAAACTCTTATGGACTTTGTCCATGACGCCTTTGCGGATCGCGGCGTACAGGCGCGGCACGCCGATGATGATGCCGACGCCGTTTTTTTGTAAGGTGCCGATGATGTCATCGGATGCCATGCTCGGCGAGAAAGCGACGACCGCACCAACTGACAGCGGCGCCACCAGCGAACCCAACAGCGGGAAAATATGATGAAACGGCAACAGCGCCAGCACGGGGCGTTCGGCGGTAAAAATCTGAATGGATTGCGAGACGGCCTCAATATTCGCAAGGAGATTGTCGTAGGAAAGCATGACGCCTTTCGGACTGCCGGTCGTGCCGGAAGTGTAAATCAGCACGGCGGTCTTCTGCACATCGGCCGGACCGATTTCTTCGGGCGCAAAGTCGGCGACATTATATTGCAGATCTTCGAAAATCCGCAGACTGATGGTGTAATTCAGCATTTCCCGTGCTTTCTCGAAGGTCGCAACCGTTTCCTGTGCGCAGAAGATGACTTCCGGGCGGCAGTCATTCAGGATGTAGGCGACTTCGTCGGCAGGCGACAGATAATCTATCGGAACGGCGATGCAATGATTTTTCCACGCGGCATAAAAAGCGTACACCCATTCGGGACAATTGGGAGCGAAAATCGCCACTTTGCCGGATTTTCTATCCGGAAAAAGCGTTGCAAAAAAATGAATGTGACTCAACAGATCGCGGTAACTGACGAGTAGGTCGCGCCAGACGATAGCGGTTTTTTCGGAATTTTCAATAAACACTCAAGGCTCCTTTTGTTGACGCAATGATTATACGAAAATTTTGGAGAAAATGCAAAAACGGGAATTTCAGCCGGTTTAATAATAGTCGGTTTCTACAACGACAAACTGACTGCCACTGATATCCGCGGTCAGCGAAATAGAATGTACTAACTCATCTTCGTTTTGGGCAACCTTTAGCACTTCCTCGTTGATGAGAATGGTCGCCGTGAGTTTGCCGGGGGAGCCGTAAGTGCTCGGCGAATAGGCGACGATGTGAGCGTAAAATTCGCTGTTTTGTATAAAACTGATGCTCCATGGCAACTGTTGTGAATCGAGCGTAATCTGATTTCCACCGGTTTCATAATATCGGATCAAACAAGAATCGATGTTCTCGCCGGTCACCTGATACGTTACAACATAATCGACCGAAACGATGTATTTGTACCGGATCGGACTTTCTTCACAAGCATTGATAGTCAGGATGAAAATAAGAGCGAGAATGCCCAGACTAAATTTTATTATTTTTCCCGGATAAACCATCTATTGACCGTTTCCAAACAACAGCGAAAACCGAATGCCGTAGTAATTGATTGCGTTGTTAAAATTAGCATAGATTTCGGTTCCAAATCCAAATTCTTTGGCCGATGGAATGCGGAAAAATATCTGACCGTTCAATACAAGTCCGATGCTATTGGTTTGTCCCCATAAAGTGATCAGACCCGGTACATCCGGAATCCTGGCTTTGCCAAAGTTTAGCGACGGACCAACAAACGCCGCAGCCAGAAAATGACGCGATGTGTCGCAAATCCCGGCACTGAAATGAAAAGTGTTTACGATGTAATTCGTCCCGCCGGTAAGTCCTTGTGTCATATCAAGACCGGCCTGATAAAAAATCCTCTCTCCAAACTGATAGTTCAAAGAAAAATTATTACCGTTTCCCCAGTGGGAGTAAACCGGATAACTGGCACCCGTACTGAGATTAATCCACTCGACTTTATTCTCGAAAAGCGGCTTGGCGGAAATCGTCTCCGGAACCGAAAACGGAATCAATAGGCTTATCAGAAGAAGAAAACAAAGGATTTTTATTTTCATGCGAACTTATGCTCAGGATTCTATCTGGAATTTCAGATAACGGCCTGTCACACTTTGTGGATTTCGGATAAGGTCTTCCGGTGTGCCTTCAGCAACGATCTCGCCGCCGTCCTTTCCGCCGCCGGGTCCCATGTCAATGATCCAGTCGGCGTGCTTGATAACGTCCAGATTGTGCTCAATGATTATGACGGAATTGTGGTTTTTCGTGAATTTACCGATAATGGAAATCAGTTTATCAATGTCCGCCATGTGCAAACCGGTCGTCGGCTCGTCCAGCACGTAAATATTTCCACGCTTATGCAGTTCCGCGGCGATTTTCAGTCGTTGCGCCTCACCACCGGAAAGTGAACTGAGCGCCTGACCGATGGCGAGGTAATCCAGCCCGACTTCGGCCAAAATATTCAGCCTCTTTTGGATTTCCTTATTCTCGAAGAAATCGACTGCCTCGCCTGTTTTCATGTTCAGAATATCAAGGATGTTTTTATTTTTGTATTTCAGTGCGAGAACTTCGTCCTTGAATCGTTGGCCGTTACATTCATCACAAGTCATTTTAATTTCGTCGAGAAAATTCATTTCGAGGCTGATGAATCCCATACCTTTGCATTTCTCACATGCGCCATCTGAATTGAAACTGAATAGCGCTGGACTGGCACGGGTCGCCACAGCGATTTCCTTGCGGATAAGATCGAAAACACCAATATACGTGACGGGAATTGAGCGGGAAGATTTTCCGGCGGGCGTCTGATCGATCAAGATCGCATCGGGAAATTCATTCATAAAAACATCGTTGATCAGACTGCTTTTCCCGCTTCCCGCAACGCCGGTAATGCAAGTCAAAATACCTTTAGGAATTTTCACCGTCAAATTTTTCAGGTTATGGAGAGTAGCATTGCGGATTTCGTAATATTCCGTCCACGGTTTGCGCTGGAACGTCTGTTGCCTGTGATTTCGTAAACAGAGTCCGGTCAGTGTGTCCGCCCTGCAAATTTCGTCGTACGTTCCGGTAAACACTACCTGTCCGCCCTTGACTCCCGAGCGCGGTCCGATGTCAATAATATGGTCAGCGTTCTTCATGACTTCTACATCGTGTTCGACGACGAGAACGCTGTTGCCTTTATCACGCAACTCTTTTAACATGCGGATCAGATGTTCGGTATCTTTCGGATGCAATCCGATCGACGGTTCGTCGAGAATGTACATCATGTCAACCAGATCGCAGTCCAATTGACGCGCCATTTTCACTCGCTGGCTTTCGCCGCCGGAGAGCGTCGAAACCGGACGTTCGAGAGACAAATAATCCACACCAATGTCGATCAGGTGTCCCAGAATCGAGCGCATTTTATTCACCAATGGCGTGGCTTCCGGAACAGGAAATTGTGCGAGAAATTCAGACAGATCGGTCAATTCCATTCGCGACAGGTCGCCGATGTTTTTACCGTCGATCCTGACTGCAAGCGCCCGTTGATTCAGCCTTGTACCATGACAGGAATCGCAATCGAGATATTGGAAGTAGCGTTGATAGGCATCTTTGCGTTTATCGGGTAATTCGTCCTCACTTTTATCGATATAAAGACGTTCTAAGCGATGGGCGATACCCTCAAAATTTTTCATATAGGTTCCGGCGCCATGCGGTTTGACGATCGGGATCGCTTCGGCGTACAGCAGATCGTGAAGTTGTTTCTCGTCAAATTCCTTGATCGGCTTATCGGGATCGAACAATCCACAGACCAATATTTCCCGCCAACTCCAGCCTCCAATCCGAAAGTCCGGATGGGTTACAGCGCCATCGCGCAATGATTTTCCCCGATCCAGCAAGAGATTGGTATCGACGAAGATACGTTTGCCGAGTCCTTTGCAGTCCGGGCACAATCCTTCCGGATTATTAAAGGAAAAATAAAACGACGGACCGATAAACGGCGGCACAAACCGGGAAAAGAAGAGGCGTAGATAAGTTGAAATTTCAGTTGCGGTTCCGACGGTACTTCGGAGATTTCGTCCCATTCGCTTTTGATCGATAACGATCGCGGTCGAAATGTTCTGAATCTCATCGACGGGCGGACGCGATAATTTGGGTAAACGACGTCTCGCAAACGAAGAAAATGTCTCGATGAGTTGTCTCTGGGCTTCTGTGTAAATCGTGTCGAAAACGAGGCTCGATTTTCCCGAACCGCTAACGCCAGTAAACACGACAATCTTTTTTTTGGGAATGGCGATGTCGATATTTTTCAGGTTATGCGTCCGCGCCCCACGAACGATTATCTCATTTCTCAACTCGTTCTTACCTTTCTAATCAAAGTCAATCGATCCATTGCTGGTTCGTATTGATATAACGGGTGTTAATATAATCAAAGACGGTAAAAATTACCAAAAATGAATCTTATAAAAATGGCTGATTTGGGTTATTTTAACAATCAGAATTTTATTTATTAATTGATAATTGGCATCTATACAAGAAGTAAGGCATAATGATTTTTATCAAACTGGTAGTAAAGTTTTTATACTATTGAATTTTGACTTGACTAAAGTTAAGTAAATGAGTAATATTTCGACGTTAAGGAGGTTGAAAAAAGTGCGATATACAAATTTATGAGTGGCACCGATTTTTTATGGGCTGTTTTGAAATCATTACTTTACAGGGAGGAATGACCATGCCATTGAAGTTTGAAAATTTTCCGTTGTGGATTGTATTGCTGGCTAATCTGCTGTCGCTGTCCGTCTATGCCATTGGCATATTTGTTTTCGCCAGATTTGGAATCGTCTGGATGCTTTTGTACCTGGCTTATTGTATTTATTTCGAAATCAGACTGCTGCGTAGTAGTTGTGTGAACTGCTATTACTACGGCAAATCCTGTAGCTTCGGCAAGGGGTGGTTGTGTGCCCTGTTTTTCCGCCGCGGAGATCCCGGGAAATTCACTAAACGCAAAATCACCTGGCGTGATCTTGTACCGGATGTTCTGGTGACGTTATTTCCCTTAGTAGGCGGAATCATCCTGCTGATCCGGCAATTTGACTGGCTAATCGTTCTTGCTTTGGCAGTAATGTTGATTCTGACTACAACCGGAAATAGTTTTGTGCGAGGTTCTTTGGCCTGCAAGAATTGCAAGCAGAAAGATCTGGGCTGTCCGGCCGCACAAATGTTCGATCGGGCCCACAAGAAGAAGGAAAAGGTGATTTAAATGAAAAAGCGAATTATCATCGGTCTGATAGTTGGTTTAGCGGCGGGAATTCTGGATGTGATTCCAATGCTTATCCAGAAATTGACCTGGGATGCCAATTTATCGGCTTTGTCGCTGTGGATTGTGGTTGGCTTTATGCTCGCAACTTCTGATTTGCATTTACCGACAATGATAAAAGGTGTCGTCATTGCTTTCTTCTGTTTATTGCCGAGCGTGTTTATTATCGCGTGGAACAATCCAACCAATTTGATCCCTGTTTTCGTGATGACCGGGATTTTAGGAGCCCTGGTGGGATTTGTCTTTCATAAGTTGGTGGAAGAGTAGGTATGGAACCTGAAATATAAAGGGTAAATCTGCCGTTCTTTTTATGACATCAATTAATCATGTTGCTTGCTTGGCCGTTGAAATAAATATGAGGAGTGATTCGTAATGAAAACAAGAACATTAGGAATTTTATTGGCGTTATACGTCTTGCCGATCTCTATTGTCAATCCACAGAATTCAACTGAACCGTCCGTTCCAACGATGATTCAAAATGTATCTTATTTCCCAGGCGGTGACTCTCTACAGGTAATGGACATTACTTTACCAGTTAAAAGCGACAAGACGGTTCCGGTCATTTTGGCTATGCACGGTGGTGGCGGCGACAAAGCGGAGTTCAAGGCCTGGGCAAAGTATTTTGCAGAACTCGGATTTGCAACCGTCTCGATCAATTTTCGCGGGATGCCGGACCGGGACATGTCACCGCAGAAGAGTCTCTATCCGGCGTCGGTTAAAGATACATTCTATGCGCTGGCCTGGATTTGTGCCAATGCGGACGCCTATCGATTTGACGTGCAACGCGTCGCCGCATTAGGTTTTTCGCTCGGCGGGACTTTGGCGGCAATGTTGGGAACGGTGGACGACCGAACGCCGTACCTGAAAGATTGTTCTTATACTCTGTCAGACGAACAAAAGCTGAAATGTGTAGTTACGGTTTCGGCAATCTTCGATTATAAACTTCCGATGAATCCGGGGGTTGAGCGATACTCTTCGGCTTATTTGGGTGCGGACCTTCAGTCGAATCCGCAACTTTGGGTGGAGGCTTCGCCAATTAATTATGTGAATGGCAATGAACCACCGTTTCTGCTTCTGCATGGTCAATCAGATAAATCAATTGACGTCAATCAGCCAAATGCTTTTATCGCGGCACTCCAAAATGCGAATGAACGCGTAGATTTTAAGTTCTTACCTGGCGGCCATATGGCAGTCATCAAAAATCCGGAAGCATATAAAATCACCGGCGATTTTCTGAAGAAGGTTTTTAAATAAGGATTTGCTGCATTACTCAGATCAGACTGGATAAGCAAATCATTGATAATAGATCAAAGAAGGATTAGATTGAATACTGTGAAATTGAAAGACAAATATAAATATTTCATAATAGCAGGAAATGTTTCCTATATGCATGAAACTTTTCACGCTAATAGGAAAAATATCGGGGAAATCAAGGCGTCTAATACATATTTTGGCCAGCAATAATAAACAGAAGAGGAGTCTGATACACAATGCCTGCGAACCATGACGATATCATTCAAGGTTTGGCTGAACGATCTAGTCGAGCTGTAGCTCATTACTGGAATACTCGACAGGGACAGAGAGACAAGCAGAAGGAGACCGGAAAAGCTGATCAGGGGCTACGCAGTGCTGTGACCGGCGGAGCGCAGATGGATGGATTCATCGATCTTTTCACGGAACTTATTACCGATTCCGGTATCTCCAATAGATACGTGTTCAGGAAAAAGGCTGTCGAACTTCCTGGCTTCTTCCGCCCCACGAAAGAATGGGATCTCCTTGTCGTCCGTGAGGACACTCTTCTGGTTGCCATCGAAGCGAAGTCACAGGTCGGCCCGTCTTTTGGCAACAACTTCAACAATCGGACAGAAGAGGCGATGGGAAGCGCCCTTGATCTTTGGACTGCCTTCAGGGAACGCGCCTATCTGAATAGTCCCCAGCCATTATTGGGTTATTTCTTCATGCTGGAGGACTGCGAAGCTTCAAATCGACCTGTCAAGGTCCAGGAACCCCACTTCAAGGTATTCCCGGAATTTATAGGCGCTTCGTATATGCGCAGGTATGAGCTCTTTTGCCGGAAGCTGGTGCTTGAGCGGCATTACACGGCAGCGGCTTTCATTTCCTCGACACCTCATGGGGGAATTTTGGGGCGTTTTTCGACACCTGCGGACGATCTCTCTCTTGAACGATTTGCTAGAGTTCTTGTGGCCCATTTGGGGGCATTTGTATAATCAACATGGAAAAAACGACATTTCACAGATTGATAAACGGTGATTCGCGGGATCTTTCATTTATCGACGACGCTTCGATCCATCTTGTCGTAACCTCACCTCCTTACTGGAATCTCAAGCGATACAACGAGAACCCTGACCAACTCGGCCATATTCAGGACTATGAGGAATTCCTCTTTGAGATAGAGAAAGTCTGGAGACACATCTATCGAATCCTTGTACCGGGTGGCCGTCTTGTATGTGTTGTTGGGGATGTCTGCGTAGCGAGGCGTGACTTTGGACGTCACCTAGTTTTCCCATTACACGCCGACATTTGTGTTATATGCCGGCGTATCGGTTTCGACAACCTTAATCCAATCATCTGGCATAAGATTGCAAACGCTTCCTATGAGGTTGAAAACGGCTCGAAGTTCCTTGGAAAGCCTTATGAACCGAATGCTATCGTCAAGAACGATATGGAATTCATCCTGATGCAACGGAAACCGGGGGGGTACAGAAAGCCAACGAATGAACAACGAGAGGCAAGCAGAATTGGCAAAGAGGAATTTGGGCGCTGGTTTCAGCAGATATGGAATATTACGGGTGCCTCAACGAAGCAACATCCTGCTCCCTTTCCCCTTGATCTTGCCACTCGGCTTGTACGCATGTTCTCATTCACGGGTGACACGGTCTTAGACCCCTTCTGTGGTTCCGGAACCACAATGATTGCAGCTCTTCGGGCAAGCCGAAACAGTATCGGTATAGATATCGATCCAGAATATTGCCGAATGGCGGCGCGTTTTCTCAAAGCCGAAACTAGCAACCTTTTTTCGACGGTGAAGCTCCATTTTGAAAGGATAGCAACCGAAACGGCGAATCTTATTCAGGAGGATCAGGCTCTTTATGAAGTGCGGCCAGCGAGGAAGAAACTCGAATAGGCCAACAAGGCGCTTCACTGGACGGGTATTCCGCTATGCTCCATCCCCGCCAGTGAGCTTTGTCATTATAATTCATATAAATCTCTGCCTACTTTCCCCGAAGCTAAAGTTTACTCTGGATTGCCCTATCTGATAATCGCGCATTTGAGGATTCGCCTTTCCATTCCGAAATTCAGGCAGATGAAATAAATGCCGGATGGCATTCCGTCCGCCTGCCATTGAATTGTCGTTTCCCCGTCAGAACCATCGATGTCCGGAATTTCCATTACCAGATTCCCGGTCAGGGAAAATATCTTCATTTTTCCCCTTTTACCATAAAAATCCAAACGTCCAATTGACCGATGGAATGATCTTTACTTTACTTGCGCGATGCCAGTCGCCACCTCTTTCTTTAGCATAAAACGATCCGACTGCCAGACAAGCCGATGGCGATGAAATGAAATGCGTAAACGGCGTCCCGGTCAATCCGATTTCCACTAATCCGCCTGCAAAACCATAATCAATAGCATCTTTATCGAAAATGAATGGTTCTAGTAATTCCGAATCGAAATGAAATGTCCCTCCTCCGGCTCCAATACCATAGAACAAACCCTGAAGGTTCGGCTTTTCATAACGCCTGATACTGAATGTGTAAATATTCAAATCGTGAATTTCAAACAGCGCTGCTTCGGGTTCTCCGGCTATATGAGTTAGATTCTTGCTGTATGAATATGAAAACCTGACTTCCGCCTGTAATTTTCTAAACCTTCTGCCATAAGTCAAATCCGCCCATTGAAACAGAAGCCGCGCCGGTTTGATCGACAGGTAGTTTTTCTTGCTCAACGATAGATTGGATTTATCCGGAAACGGTGGCGTCGGTGGATTGAGATTACCGGTCAGTTTGACAGATTCATCCCAGATCGAATAACTCCAGACGGTTTTTTTGTTCAATTCGATAACCGCGTCGAAGGCATTGTAGTTGATGTGCAACTGTTGCCGGGTTGCCAACTGGGATGAACGGATTAAATAATCGGAACGAACGATCTGCTTGATGACTGTTGTATCGATGACAAAAAGGGTTTTCCCCGATACGATGAGCAGTTCGTCTTTCTTCAGTCCGATTGACTTTCCTTCGATTTTTCCACTATTGATTAGCGTGACCATCACCGTTTGCGAAAATACAGACGACGCCAATAAAAATACGATTGTCAGACAAAAAAGGAATTTCTTCATTCATTCCTCCAATTGGTTACCCGGATAAATCTCCTTATATGACTTTTGAAATGGAAATCCGTGTTTTTTTGAGGAATTTTTCTTCATAACGAACGGTAAAATTTACAGGCAGATGAAGAATGAAGCAAATCTCTTTTCCAGATCAGAAAAATATCCGGCTGTCGATGCCTTCCGATTTGGAAAATCCGTGAACCGCATCGGATACTTTTCGCCAGTAATCTTCCCCGGAAGTATAAATTTTATCGTAACGGGACAGTAAATCCGGATGACTGGTCGCCAGCCAGCGACGAACATTCGACCAAATCGCGCCGCGTGTGTTGAAACTGTCGATCATGTAGTAATTAACAAAACCTTTAGTGGCGGAAATGATCTCCTTCCAGCCGGTCAAATACGGGAGAATCGGCCCGATGAAAATATATGTCGGTATTCCCTCATCGTGAATCTGTTTCAGTGCCGCAATACGTTCCGCGATCGGCGATGCAAACGGTTCGATTTCCCGCCGGAGTTTTTCGTCTATCGTCACTATCGTAAAACCGACTTCGCAGGACGAAAACTGTTTCAATAAATCCAGATCGCGCAGAACTAATGACGATTTGGTCTGAATTGAGATTCTGGGTTGGAACTGAATGAGTTTTTCCAATATTTTCCGGGTGAGTCGGTATTTTTTTTCGAGCGGCTGATAAGCATCCGTCACGGAAGATAAATAAATGCTTTTGTTTGCATATTTCGCCGGTTTAGCGGGCAGAACGTCAGCCGCATTGATCTTTATATCGACAAACGTTCCCCACGGTTCGGTATGGGCGCTGAATTTTTTCATGAAACAGGCATAGCAGTAAACGCAGGCGTGTTGGCAACCGACATAAGGATTGATAACATAATCCGCAGGCAGACCGGTTGTGGAAAGAATCGAGCGAGCGCAAACTTCGGAAATTTTCAGCACGTAATAACTTCTAAAAAGACAAGGAAGAAATCAAGGTGAAGTTTATCAGGAAAATATTAAGCGGCGCTGGATACGGACCGCCAGCGCCGCATTAATAATTACAAAATCTAAGGCTGTCTAAATTTTACCTTGAGATTTTAGACGAGCGACAATTTTTTCCATTTCTGCGACAAGATCGTCAAAGCGTTTTAGGGCTGCTTCCGTCGGCGCAGAGGTCGTCATGTCAACACCGGCCGCTTTTACAATATCGAGTGAATAGGCCGAACCGCCGGCTTTCAACATGTTCATATATTTTTCAAGCGCGCCCGGTTCTCCGGCCAGGACTTTATCGCTCAACGCTATCGATGCAATGATGCCGGTGCTGTACTGGAAGACATAATAATTCAGATAGAAATGCGGAATACCGCTCCACTCATTCTGGATATAATCGTCAACCTGCATAACACCCTTATCATGACCGTAATAGTACCGGACGAGATCTAAATAGGTTTTATTAAGCCAATCCGGGGTTAAAGAATTTCCACCTTCAACCCGCCGATGCATAGCCAGTTCAAATTCTGCGAACATCACCTGCCGGTAGATCGTCGCGCGGACTTCATCCAGATAACTATCGATGATGAAGAGTTTAAACAGATCGTCCTTTTCATTTTTCAGGACATAATCCACTAACAGATTTTCATTAAAAGTAGAAGCAATCTCCGCCATAAAGGTCGTATAGTGAGCGTCCGCATAATGCTGATTCTTCGAGGATAGATAGGAATGCATCGCGTGTCCCAGTTCGTGGGTCAGGGTTGAGACGTCGCTATATTTCCCCGTATAATTCATTTTAACGAACGGATGCACATCATATATTCCACCTGAATAGGCGCCTGTTTCCTTATCCTTATTGGGATACATATCGATCCAGCGATCGTTGAAGGCCTTGCGCACGACGTTCACGTAATCGGTGCCCAGCGGTTTCATAGACGACAGTACGATTTCACGCCCTTCATCGTATGGGTAACGGCGATCGATTTCCTTAACGGATGACGCATAAATATCTTCATAGCGCATTTTATCGATACTGAGCAATTCCTGTTTCAATTTTATTAGCCTGTGAAGCGGAGCCAGATTTTGCCGGGTGGTGTTAATCAGCTGAATATAAACCATCGTATCAATGGCCTCGTCATAGAGACGGGCTTCAAGACAATCTTTATAATCGTACACCTTGGCAAGAAAGAGTTCACTCTTCATCTGACCGTTCAGAATGGAAGCGAAGGTGTTTTCGAACTGAGTGTGATTTTTCCAGTAGGTTCGCATGACTAAAGAGCGGTCGTCGCGGTTGGGGGAGGTTCGCAGATTCGCATAGTTGATGTAATTCAGCATGGTTTTCTCGCCATTGGACAGCGTTACTTCCGGCGTTGGCATATCGACATCGTCCAGCAGGTTGGCCGCATCCTGCATCGTGCCAGAAAACAACCCGGTCATGGCGACGATCTTCTGCTTATCTTCTGGCAGGATATGCTTTTTTGACCGGAGAATCTGTTCGACGGTAAAGCGGTATGGTTCCAGTTTGGGTTCCTTTTTAAAATATCCAAGAAGAACCTTTTCGTCCATTTTAACCAGATCGTCATTTTTAAATGCCAGTTTGGAACTATAATCGACAAGAATTGACTGAAGTTCGCCCTGTAAAATGCGGTAGTGGCTGTTGCTCAGTTCCGAAGCATTTTGGTGGTTTGCATACGATCCAAGGCGGTTTGCTTTCAAATTGATGGAATTGAGCAGGTCGAACATCACCAACATATTTTGGGGTGATTTCGCCCAGCCGGTTTTAATCTGATCAATTTTAGAAATCAGATCGACCATTGCCGCCTTATCCTTCTGCCAATCGGCCTCAGTGGCATAAATATCCTCTATCCGCCACTTATACTCCGTCGGAATATCTTTACGGGGCGTATTAGAATAGTTGGGAATTTTGGCTGTCTGGGCCGATAAGATTCCGGTGAAAAACCATATCAGACAGAGCCAGAGAGAGATCTTTCGTTTCGTCATTTTTTACTCCTTTTTTGTTGAACGAACCTGTTATTTATTGCGCGGCGTTTGACGGTGCGCGATTCGGTCGTAATCCGATCGTCGAACGATCCGCTTGATTTTTTAAATCGTTTTCAAGAATTCGCTGAGCGATTTTTGCAGCTATTATTTCCAATTTCAGTTCGTTTGCAATAATCAGATTTTCAGCATTCGGTGAAATTGAATCCGCGTGAGCATCCGAATGAACCGTCTTGCACAGTTCTTCGATAATACCTGCCGACACAAATAATCGTGTTCCATCGCAGGTCGCCGCAAGCGTCAATCCATGTTTATTGGCATCCCGGATCAGCGATACAACGGCAAGACTATCTTTCTGAAGCAAATATTCCGGACTGTTTCCGCCGGGGAAAAACAGTGCGTCGACTTTTGACAAATCGACCTGAGAGATAGACATATCAATCGCAAATTCCCGGTACTCGGAGTTGATCCAGCCAACAACGGTCGGTTTTGATAAACGGCCATTCAGTTTTTGGTCAATTCCGACCGTTTTTACCTCTGCACCCCATTTTTCCAGATGTCCTTTGACTATCGCAAATTCGTGAAAATTAAACTCGTTTCCCAAGACAAACAATACCCGATGCTCCGTCAGATCGAAGGTGCGGTTTTTATCAGAAACTTCCCACCACGATTTCTTACTACAACAGGCAGTCAGTCCGAACCAAAGAAAAATTGCCGAAATCAGAAAACGGTTCATTTTCATCGAATCACTCCTATTTCATGAAAAGTAACGGATTCCTCAAAATGCAGGGTCTTGGAAACCGATTTTAATATTCAGGTTGTCAGGATTTCTATAAACGATCAATAGACTCGATGAATGGTCATAAAGAAGATAACTTCGTCAGTCAGTTATCATCAAATTTATTTTTCATTCCCATTAATTACTATTTGGGTTTAAATTAAATTTTGTGTTTTGAAATAGAGATTTAATATAAAATTAGATTTTCATTTCCGGTCAGATGCGGTCACATCGTTTTATGGAGTAAAAAAATGAAGAGATTTTCGTTTCTGGCTCCGTTTTGCTGTTTTTTAGCACTTATAACACCGGCACCTATTTTTGCGATGGATTTTTATATGTACTGCAGCAATGGTGTCACCGTTCCAATCGGTAAAGTCACCGGCGTATCTTTGATGAATTTAAAACCCTATACATTTCAAGCGGGCACATATTATTTAGATTCGTATAATTTTGCCATAGGAACCGGAATTTATATTCCCAATTTCCTGAACGGCCGGTTCAATACCCTCTTTGAAATTGATTTCAGCCCTCAAAAATTGAGTAAAGTCGGTCAAATCATCGCGAATGCTTCAACTGAACACACTGAAGAAGTCAAACTTACCAATTATGAATTTAGTGCCGCTTTAGTTTATGACATTATAAGTCGTCGAAGTAAATTTCCAATGACGCCCTATATCGGGTTTGGAATTAAAAGCGTGATGATGTCCATCGAAGCTAGTGGTTATACGCCGGAGTCAAGAAAAAAAAACAATGTCTTAGTAATTGCCGGTATTGACGTTAAAATCTTTAAATCATCCAACAACTCCAATGTGCGACATGTCTTGAAACTCGAAGTCCAATATTCACCTAACATAAACGTTACGACTGTTCCAGATAAATGGCGTTTCAATATAGGATTTAGTTTGACGAAAAGGTAATCAATATGTGCAACAATCAAAAAATTCCCGCTTGCATTTTAAGCATTCCTAAATGGTGTAACGTAATCATAGATCTTTTTCTAATGTCAACATTTATTTGCTGTACAAAGGATGTCGAACCGGAATATTCCGTAGATATCATTGTTCAGGAAGATGCCTATCATACGGTTTTTGTCGGGGAGAGCATTACGACTACCATCGATCCTTATTTGAATTTGAATGATCAATTACTTTTCGGACCGGTACCTTTCGATTCTGAAGAACCAATTACCTGGAGTACAACCAGTTCGGCAAGGGCAACCGTTACAAAAAACAGTAAAACGGAAGCCAATGTCAGAGGTATTGCTCCCGGCAAGGTGACAATTTCCGCCCAGTGTGGTACGTCAATCAGTTCCACACAAATCAGAGTCCAGCGAAAAACGGAACGATTGCTTACGACAGGTACTGGTGGGCGCGATGGCGTTTGTTGGTCACCGGATGGAACAAAGATTGCCTATTCCAAAGACGGGAAAATATGTGTGATCTCATCTGCGGGATCTTCCGGACAATTCGAAACTATGGTGGCTCCGGGAGCTAATTTCGCTCATGAGCTGCATTGGTCACCGGATGGCAATTGCATCGTGTTTGTCGCTAATATTGGTATCTCTAATCCTTACATATACATTGTAGAAGTTGCCTCAGGAAATATTACTAAGATGACATCTGTACCCGGTGAAAGTCCACGCTGGTCACCTAACGGAACTATCATCGCTTTCTATTACAATTCCATGATTTATACTGTTCCTTCCAATGGCGGTTCTGAACAAGCCTTAACAAATTATAAGGGATATTCCGCTGCATGCCGTTCTTTAGATTGGTCCCCGGACGGAAATAAACTGGTTTATAGTTTTAACGATGAAATATACGTTGTCGATGTCACCACTAAGATCGAAACAATGCTGATCGAAAGCGGAGTAGGCGGTTTTGGTTATAGGGAGAATCCGCAATGGTCTAACGACGGCAACCTGATTATCTATACGAAACATTCAAATCAAATCTACTCAATTTCATCAAGTGGCGGACAGGAAAGCCTGATCGTCGATTCGCCGTCTGGCGCCATGGGTATTCCTTGTGTGTCCAAAGTTGATCCATACATTATTTTTGATGATTACTCAGGACTTCTCATGGCAGTGAGTACAGATGGATCAGACCTTTTCCGTTTGAATAGTGGCATCCTCGATAATGTCTATTCGCCGCAAGCATATCAAAATCCTCAGTTGTCACCGAATGGAAAACAGGTAGCATTTGCTCGTTATACTGACGGTATGAATTCACAAATCTGTACGATCGCATTCATTCCGTGACGACTTAATCCATTTAAACTAACTGGATTCAAATTTGTTGTTTTATCTTCCCCGACAAATCTACCGAATCCAAATATCGATGTAATGCAACAAGTAATAAATGTTAATCTTTCCGATCTTGGCTATCAATTCTTTGGGCAACAAGTCCAAGATATTTGCCGCGGATGGTGTTCTCCGAGCAATTCAGAACGCCCCAGAGATATCGTCCTTTTCGAATGACGATCATTTCGCCATGATATGGATCGAGCAAAGTATAGCGCCCGTCGAGCGGTTCGACCGACGGCATCTCGCATAAAGCGAAGTAATTCGTCATCATTTCTCGCGCCGCTGTCGTATCGTCGCTGACGATGACAAACACCTGAAACCGCCGGTTTTGATCAAAATATTCCACCGCAAATCCATTCGTCAGGAAATCGAATCCCAGAAAATTCCGAGCAAAATATTTCTCGGAATTCGGTAGTTTGCCTTCCATCGGCAGGAGGTTTAATTCGGCAGGAAATGTCTCCATTCCGTTTGTCTCTCCGACAATCTTTCGGGCGAACGTTTCGAGCACTGCCGCAGTTTGATCACCCAAATCGTAGCTGTAGAGTTTGATATAGCAATCGCCGGTGAGAAAATTCAGGTTTTGCTTTCCGAAATACCCTTGAACGCCGATGGAAATCCAGTTGCCTTTTACGGAACACTCCTGGCTGTAAATCCCGAAAGCCGAGCGAGGAGAATCGTGTCGGTAAATTTCAACAACGACCGTCGCACTCTCGGCATTTTGATACTCGGCAACGGTCAGTTTCCGAAAGTCATAGTTGAGATACAACTCCGCCGCATCGCCGATGTAATCAGCAAGCGTTTTCGGCGAATAAATGGCAATTTTTCCAACGATCGCCCATCCATCGACTTCCAGTCCGGATGTCGTCTGCGCATTCAACGCCGAGAAAAATGCCGTCAACCCAATCAGCAAACGATAATGTTGAAATGCCAATCATCGAAATGCCAGCAATAAGATCTGTCAGAAAATTTTGCAACAAACACTTTTTCCCCGAACCGTCCATATCGTCTTTCCCTTGATAATTCATCATCTCAACCACGATACTGATTATCTTACGATATTTATAAAGGATTGTGAACGTTATTGTTATTATTATATCCTTTATCACCGAAAGGCTTAAGTTTCTCTACCCACATTTCTTCCAGCACTTCTAAATCTTTTGTATAATTATAGGACGGATCTTCTTTCGGTTCAAGATAGTCAACAACATTGAATAAAAATTTCTCTTTTCCGAAAGCCGTAAAATCGGCCTGAAGCTCTTTGTTCCGGTAGGAGCCGAGTTCGAGCTGGAATCTGAGGCTGTTGAATGTCCCGGTTAGATTTTTACTACTTCCAATGAATATTTTTCCATTTGTCATATTGGTAATTCGATAAACGCCCATTGGTTGTATGGTCTGTTTATACTGTCGTCTGATTTCCTTTTTATCGATCATTCAATTTGACTTTCTATGAAATATATACTCAAAGCATGCCTAATTTAGTCAGTCCTTTTCTGTTAAACCAACTGGAATCTCTAACTCAACGAATTATTTATAACCACTAAAACGAAAGCCCCCGACATCTGGCGATATCGGGGACTTTCCGCAGTGAGGTGGGGGAATAGTAAATTTTACATAGCAAATCCAATGCTGAAATATTGATTAGCATCGAAATGTAACATAGGTCTGTATGCATAATCAAACATCAGTTTTGTTCCGCCAACGGGAAGATGCAATCCGAATCCGGCTGTTATGCCAAATGCCGTTTCATCCTCGATATTCTCAGGATAATCCGACGGCAATAGTGACATTGCATAGCCGCAACGAGCGAAAATCATATTCCGAAAAGCATATTCCGCTCCGACATTGATCTGATCAATAGCAAAGCTATTGTTCGAATACGCTCCGGTCAGATTCACCTGCTGAGACGCGCCGAATTTTTTCTGATAGCCGACGCCGAGACTCAAACTGGCCGGAAGTTGATTCGATGCCAGATCGAGTGCGGTTTTTCGTGTAGTGCCGCTTGGACTGACATATGGAATATCGGCGTCGAATTCAATGCCTGTTCCGTCGAATTTCATTTTGCTACCGATATTTTTCATACTGACGCCAAAGGAAATATCCCATGGTGACAAATACTGAAGTCCAAAATCGAATGCCATTCCAGTGGCGCTCATATTTCCGATCTTTTCCGAGACGACTTTAAAGTTCGTCCCAAAGTTGATCCGGTCAGTGAAGCGCTTGGCGAACGAACCGCTGATAGTCAGGTAATTCGGTTGAATAATTTCACCAGTTCCCTCCGGTACTTCAATCGTCGTTACCTTAATATCACCAATATTTAAAATCTGCAGGCTGAGGCCCAGAACACCGAGATTGCCAACCTTCGCTCCCGCGGCGAGATAGGAAACTTTCATGTCGGCAAAGTAGGATGTTTGGGTAAAACTTGCCTGCGCGGTCTGAATCAGTGCAAGTCCAGCCGGGTTCCAGTATAACGCATCTGTACCCGATACGCTGGAAACATTCGATCCGCCCAACGCGACGTTTCTGGCTCCCATCGGAATCTGGAGTTCTGTTCCAGCAGCAGTCCCGACTTTCGGAGCGCTTGCCTGAACCGTTTGGGTAAAAATGACGGTCAGGAAGAGTAAACTGAATATCATGAATTTCTTTTTCATTTTCATTTCTCCCTATTCCAACTAATTAATAGGTATCCAAACGTTCATTTGGCGTAAACACGGCCATCTTACCGATTTTCTCACCGAGTCCGGGAACATCAATATGGAAAATATAGACGCCACCAGCGACAGGCAGACCGTATTCATTCTCAAGATCCCATCTCAATAAAGTCAGAGTCGGATCATCTTTTTCCAGTTTCCGAACGATATTGCCCGCGAGATCGAATATCCGAATCGTGCATTTTTCAGGAAGATTCGTGAATTGTACCCACCGGCTGAAAATATCCAGTTCGCCGCTATGATAACCATAATACGGATTTGGAACAACATTGATCAGATCAAGGTCTTCCTTCTTGTCTTTCTTGACCAGCGATCTGGCGTCCGGCGCCTTGAACACAAACTGATCGTTCATTGTGTTCGGTTTAGTGGTGTAGATCCGTAAATATTCTCCAGCATGAGGCGGACCATAAAAATATCCGTCTGCATCAAGATCGCCCGCTTGTGCATAGCCGTTTACGTCGGTATACATATTGATCATAAAACGGTTGATTGCCGGATAGACGACACCATAGGGGCCATAACCCGGCTGGGATGTGCCGTCATTTGTTGAAACATATGTTGCAACATCGGCTGGTTTGTATTCAGCATTATCATAGATGTAAAGCATCTCGAATGCGGGACCAAAAATGCCGTCAGCAGTTGTTAAAGAACGGTTCCATCTGCCATCGCCGTCATTATCGAGGATCGTAACGGGCAACCGGGTACGTGTTCCGTCTATGTCAATTCTCCAAACTGTAAAAGGAAGATACGACGGCTGACCGGTTAAGGTGTCAATCAACACCAAATCAGTATAATAATCCCAAGCCAACGTACTATCCGTATCCGTAAAAATGATGTCATAATCTTTAGGAGTCATGATACTAAACCGGTCAACTCTGGCCAAATCGGTTCCGATATTTTCTGACAGGACAAATACCGGCCAATGTTGAGAACGACCATAATTATTCAGACTGCCCCACAGATTTGCATCATATATTGTCAAATCATTAGGATTCAGTTCAGCTATCTGCTTGATACCGGCAGCCGGTCCGATGACCTTTACGAGAAGACCTTCAACCACATTATAAGCGTCATCTCCGGCCTGATTCGACTGGTTAAGCAATACTGTATCGATCGGTGCAGTAACCACATTTGAATCTGTTGCACTGGCAAACAGATTCCATGTGTCATCAGCATTGAATCCAACACGATAATATTTTCCTGTCGTTTTCGACGGATCGACAACCGTTACCGTGCAGGAACCATCGCCGGCTGGAATCGAAGCATTAACCGGAACACTTTTTACTGCCAGAGAACTATCCAGGGCTGAACTGTATCTTTCACCGGGATGGTTTTGAGGCGTCACGGTCACTTTTGCAATCGAACTGGGAAAAACCTGCGGTTTTGCGAAGCGACAATATGATGTCGCCTGCACGCCGAAATAGTATTCTTTTCCATTGTACAGTTGGTCACCTACAGCCGCTACAACGGGATTTTTATTCTCTGTTAAACGAATAAACCGACGTCCGGTATAGGGTTCCGCATCTGCAATCTGATCGACGCCAAAAGTAGCATACTCGACCGGATCGGCGCCAGAAGCATCTGAGAATTGGTAAACCGTGTATCCGGTAAAGTTGAATGTACCATCGGTCACATCAACATACTCATCACCGACTACCATTTTCTGCCCTATCAAACCATTGGCGACGAGATCGGCGACTTCATAAGGCGAAACGCCATCATCCATAAATTCTGACCGTTCGTTCCAAGTTAAAACGATTTCGTTAGATAATTCGCTGACTGAAACCGCCGGTGTTTTCGGCGCAGGCGGTAATTTGAAATTCAAATCATAGGCCATCTGCGCAATCTCATCGATAGCTTTCAAATAGGTAACGCTATTCAGGTTGTCCTTGCCACGTCCCACAAGGATACCGGCAACGATTTCCTGAACACCATCTTCGCCAAAATCCGGCATATTATTTGAATTCTGATCAGTCCATTTTTTAATCTGAAAAGGTCCGACTACCATTAAAAACCGACGGTCTGCCTCGTTCTGATCCAACCAACCGGTATTTGTTTCGGGATCGCCCGAGAACATGAATTTGGTCGCTGGCGCAGTTGGATCAGTTCCGGTGCCGCCTTCAGTAATGGGTGTTCCGTCTTTCCAGAATCCGCGCATGTAATTCCATGCGTCCTGTGCCGTTTGCGGTTCTCCTTGCGGTGAATCGTTGTTGTTATAATAAATGAACGAAGTCATTTTTCGTATTTTTTTATCAGGATAACTACTTCCATCAGGCAAAGTGGCGGTATCGCCGGGTGAATCTACCAAAGGCCCTTGAAAGAAGTCGATACCGACAGCAGGCGGTGCCGTTCCGTAACTTTGATCATTATCGGTAGCGTTATAACAAAATGCCATTCCGAGTGTCGTATCGCAACCCACAAAATCATCACGGCCGTACCCTAAATCCGGATCAGACCAGATAACCAGATAAGTCTCATCCCAGTCGTATATGCTTTTATTAACGATCTGCCATTTCATAAAAACCATATCGCCAATAACATCAGCCCGGTCGAATGCCCATGCAATTTGCCGAATTTCCACACCGATCTTTGGTGTTACGAATGCACTATGAGTGCCAACATCGTTATAAACGGAGAAAACAGTCTGATCGCCGATAAGCATCGGTTTTCCCAATGAATCAACGGGCGCGCCTTGATTGACCGGCCAGTTGTCCCAGTCTCCTGTTCCATCGCTACGCAATTCATACCAGCGATTAGCCGCATCCAATGAATTGCCCGCGACCGGCGGATCGACAGTATTATTTAAGATCATTCCCGGTTGATAATCAGTACTACCGTGGATCACTCCGGCGATTCGGGGAGCTCCGTTGATAGTTGTTCCAATCCACTGCCCGGCAGCAAAGATTGGGGAAATGCCGGAGCCTTGCGGCCATTCAAGTCCCCAGTCACCAATGATATTATCGTAGAACCAAGTGCCGTTATTACGCATGATGCCGTTCATACGATTACAATTGATCCATATATCATTCAAGGCTGTCGTTTTGGCAATCGGGCTTCGTTTATTGAAGGATTCAGCGCCGAAAGCCATGATTCCCGTCATTAGAATAACGATCAGCAACCATGATAGTTTTTTCATAAAAGTACCTCCAAAAATTCGATAGAATTTCGTCCGGCTCATCTTATAATTCCACCTGAACGCCGAGCCGGATTTGACGAGGCGATCCATAATAATTATAATCCATTTCGCGCATCTTGAACATCGCTTTACCGGTTTCATCCAGTTCGTTCCATGCAGCCTGTCCGGTCGGTGTTCCCAAGAATCCGCACTGATCCGGTAATCCGGTCGTTAACCATACATCCTGAACATTCGGGCTGTTAAGTAAATTGGTGATCCATGCATAAACGACGATCTTGGATTGTCCAATATAGAATTTCCGGTCTAATTTCATATCGACACGGAAACACCACGGTGTAGTTTCTGCTCCAATGGCACTAATAGGTTCCGTAGAGAGTCGCGTATTGTCATATCTGCCATTGAATGGATAAGAATTGACAATTTTCTGTCTCGTATATGGATTTCCGGAATTGAATGAGAAAAATACGTTCACACCCGAATTGCGTACCCAAATCGGAGCATCGTTCTGGAGGCGATAATCAACATTCAGGCCACCGCTATGTCTCTGCTCGAAATCCAATGGTTGTGTAAACTTCGGATAATTACCACGCACACCATCCAACCAGGCAATATTATAATTGTCGAGTGAGGCAGAACCGGTTCCTTCTGCAAATTGCAATTCATAGTTAAAATTTAAAGAGAGGTTTTTGGTACGTCTTAAATTGAAGATAAAGTCGAGTCCTTTGATCGTTCCAAAATCTCCGTTTTCAGGCAATGCCAGTGAACCAATGTCCGTCACATATGAAACCAACTGGATATTGTCCTCTGTCTCTTTATAGAAAGCCGTTAACTGGATCGATGCGCTCGTCCCAAGCATTTGTTTGAAACCGACTTCGTATGAAACGGTTTTCGGGGGACGAAGATTCGGATTGTTCAGGTTTGTAAAATATCCAGCCGCTGATACAAATCTGTCCAGATAAAACGGGCTCAGATACAGGTTCCCCAGTAACGGTGCCTGATAGAAAACACCATACTGCGCATGAAAAATTGTATTTTCAGTGACAGGGAAACTGACACCAAATCGCGGGCTAATGTAGTAATAAGTTTCAGAATCTTTTACATCGTTCTTATCAAAGATGCCATCGCCGCCAAACATACCGGTTCCGGCAACGATCGATCCATCTTCGTTAAATTCTGCAGCGATTTGTTTGAACATCCAGGCATTCGGATTTACGTAATCATACCGAAGTCCTAAGTTTAAAACGATATCCTTGAACTCGATCTTATCCTGTAAATAGGCACTTATGATAATCGGATGGTATGGCGCCTGATTTGTGAATCCGCTTGTAGGAATATTGGTCGAATCCCTAACAACATCTTCAAGATAATCGCCTTCATCCACTTCATTGCCCTTGAGATCATACCCATATGCCCGGACATCCAGATTTCTCCACCGTTCTATTTCAGATGAGTAGTACGGATTGGCATAAAAAGAAGGATTGTACATCCGGTACGATCTAATCGTGTGATATTTGTATTCGAAACCAGCTTTGAACGTATTATACTTCCCTTGCTGGTGTGTCATATCAAAATCGATACCCCAGTAAGTCGTACGTCCTTTAATATAGCTGTCATATACACAGCCCGGTTGGAAATAATCAACCATCGGCGTTCCGATTCTTCCTGTGTAAGGTACGCCGAGATAGAGCGAATCGTCCGGCCATGGATTGTACGCCGGGTCGCCATATTTCTCCAGATCGTCCTTGAACATCGGATCGTAACATTCCTGCTGTGTATCGAAAAGATTCAGTTTAGCATCGTAAAATGTCCGTGATGAAAGCATATGCGTAACAGTGAAATTGATCGACCGCGTCTTGTTAATCGTCACCGCGCGATGGTCGGTGTCGAAGAACATGATCGGTTGAATGGTAAACGCATTTCCCAAAACATCACTGCTCAACTCGCGATTTGTTTGGATCAGACTGGTTTTCAATTCGATATTTTTCCCAATCTGAAATTTCGCTTTTCCCTGAAATGACCACCGTGAATCAAAATTTTCAGGCAGACGGGCATTAAAGTGATATTTGTGCGCGACAGTATCGCCCCAGATGATGTTCCCCGCAGAGTCGATGCCTGTGCCCATGGGTTGATAATATGTGTAATCCGTCAATTTATCATGATTTTCTGCCCATCCCCATGAAGGAGTCGCATCGGCGTTATAATTCCGTGTCAAACTCATATAAAAAGTATGCTGTTTTTTAGGAATGATCGGCCCGCTGATCGAACCGACATATTCATTGGAACCGTAAGAATAAGTTCCGAGATGTTTTTTCTCAGCGCTCAAGAACTCGTCCGTGACAGCTTCGACCGACACATGATATTTATCTTTTCCGGCATTGGTCGTGATCGCTACAATACCGGACATGGCGTCACCATATTCGGCGTTGAAACCGCCAGTCTGAACGCTGACCTCTTCAATAGCCTGATTCGGAATATAAAGCCGCATTGACGCGCCCGCCGGGTCAGTTACTAAAACGCCGTCGATATATGTCGCCGTCTCGTTTCCGCGCCCACCGCGTACATTTAAAGCTCCGGAATTCTCCGCCCGGATTACACCAGCCGTCGTAGCGGCCAGATTGACGAGTCCGCGAATAGGCATGTTTTCTATTTCTTCAACAGTTTTGATTACATTCGTATTCGTCTCATCTTTCCGGATCATTTTTCTTTCAGCCGTAACGACAACCTCATTACCGAGATCGAGTGTCTTTTGATTCATTTGAAAATTCGCTTCAGTCGTCAAATCAATGCTGACACGAATATCTCTCTCCGTAATGTCCTGGTATCCCATGTAGGTCACTTTCAACGTATGTAAACCTACGGGAACGTTTAAGATGAAATAATAGCCGTCCATATCGGTCGAAGCGCCAAGCATCGATCCTTCGATGACGACGTTGACACCGATGAGTGGCTCCCCGGTTTGGCTATTCGTAACGATTCCCGAAATCTTCCCTGTCGTCCCCGCAAACAGGTAAAACGGAAGCATTCCAAGAACGAAAAGCACAAAGACAATTTTCCTCCACATAAGAACCTCCAGTTTGGTTTTTAAAGAAAATAAAACCTGTCAATTGACTTACGTGACGAAAATAAAATTCCCTGCATTCAATCCGAACAACAAATCGACAACCGGCGAGCAGACTCGGCGAATGGCGAAACTTCTCCGTAAAATGGTAATTGAATATCAAGTAGTACTGACATCTCAGATTTTTGGCCATTTTTAGGTAAAAAATCGACAATTACCGCTTGTCAGCTATATTGACCGCTTACCTATTTATGTTTTCTTATCGCTGAACACTTGGATAATATTGACTTGAGTTAAATTGTTTTCTAAAATTGACTATGAATTATTTTGTTAAAAAATTCACAACATTTCGAAAAGAGTCTCAAATGTAGGTGAATTTGGAGCAAAGTTGAGGACCGAAACGCCGCACTTTCCATTTATTTTCCATAAAACAGAGTCCGTCTCATCCTTTTTTTCCTTCACAGTTTTTACAGGAGATGCTTGCCGATGAAACTGCGTTTCCCGACGAGAAAGGAATCCAATTTCTGGCTGATCAACATCGCCGGATGGAGCGGCTACTTCCTCCTGATGATCGTCAGCGTATCTTACAACCGACCGCTGACCATGCGAATGGCAGTTTGGGACTTCCTGATTATTTGTTGCGGTTTTTCCATTTCGCTTCTGTTGAGGCAAATCTATCATCGGTTCAATTTCCGTACATACTCTTTTCCGCGGCTGGCAATTTTCGTCTTTCTGACAGTTTTATTCGGTTACGGGATCTGGTTTTTTCTTGATGCGGGATTAAATCTCATCATGGCGCGTCCAAGCGATACGCTTGTTCCAATCAACCTGATCGGGTTTTTAGATTTGTCGCTTCAGTGGGGAGTTTTACTCCTCGCCTGGATTTTTTTGTACTTTGGCATCAAATTCTGGGAAGAATGGCGCCAGCAGAGAACCGCCGCTAAACAAGCGCAACTCCTCGCCCAAAAAGCCCAACTCTCAATGCTCCGCTACCAGCTCAACCCGCACTTCCTGTTCAATACGCTCAATAACATCCGCGCCCTGATCGAAGAAAACGAGAAACAGGCAAAGGAAATGATCACCGAATTATCGGAATTTCTGCGATATTCACTCATCAGCGGCAATGCCGCCAGCGTTCCGCTCAGCGATGAGATCGATGCCATCCGGCACTATTTTGCCATCGAAAAAAAGCGCTATGAAGAAAAACTGCAAATCCAGTTTGATATCGATCCGCTTGCCGAAGATTTCCCCGTGCTGAGTTTTCTTGTGCATCCGCTCGTCGAAAATGCTATCAAAGCCGGAATGGCGACGAGTTCACTGCCGTTGATCGTCGACATTTCAGCGAAAGTCACGGGCGACACGCTCCGTATCGAAGTTTGCAACACCGGCAACTGGAACCATCTCTCCGAAACACAAACGACCGACAATTCTGTCAATCATTCAGGTTTGAATAACGTCCGCCAACGGTTGGAAAATATGTTCCCCGGCAGACACCGATTCGAGATTCTTGAAAAAAAGGATGGCATGTGCGTCCGTTTGGAAATGACAAGGAAAGTGCATGAATCCTGAAACGCTCCGAACGACGAAACACTCTTTGACTTTCTGGCTTTTCAGCCGCATGAAAATGAACAGATTTTCATTTTGGCCGATCCACCTGACGGGAATGACACTCTTCATCGTGCTTGTCTATCTGAACAATTATTTCATGTGGAAGCCGGACGAGTATCTGGTTCTCAGACTTGCCATCCGATTTGTAACCATGACATTGTTGCTGGCGCTGTTGCGGAAAATTTACCTGCTTATCGATCTCAAGTCCAAATCCATTATCTCGATTATCGTCGGTGTGCTGGGTTTCTCTGTTTTGTTGGCGCTGGCGAACGATTTATCGCACAGAATGATCTTTCATTACATCATTTACCGGAATTTTGCATGGTACGTGAAACTACGATTCGTCGGCGTCATGGTTCAGGTTTTCTGGGATTCCATCGCTTTTATCTGTTGGAGCGGTGCTTACTTTACCATCAAATTCTGGATCGAATGGAATGATCAGAAATTGCAGACGGTTGAAGCCAACGCATTTGCTCAGAGAGCACAGATTCAGATGCTTCGCTATCAGATGAACCCGCACTTCCTGTTCAATTCGCTCAATTCTATTCGCGCACTGATCTCCGAAAACAAGAAAAACGCTAAGACGATGGTCACGGAGTTGTCGGAATTCCTGCGTTATTCGCTTCTCAGCGAGAGTTGCACCGAGGCGCCGCTCAGCCATGAGATCGAAGCCATCCGCCATTATTATGCCATTGAAAAAATACGTTTCGAAGACCGGCTGGAAATCACATTCAACATCGCGCCCAAGGCGGAAGAGTACCCGATCATCAGTTTTCTCATTCATCCTTTGGTTGAAAACGCCGTGAAGTACGGCATGCGCACAAGTTCGATGCCGTTGAAAATTCGCGTGACCGTCAGCGCCGACGATCACCGGCTTTCGGTCAGCGTCTGCAATACGGGAAAATGGATCGAGCCGGGCGACTATGCCGCTTCCGGAAACATCGGCACCGGCACCGGCCTGGAAAACGTCAAAAAAAGGCTTGTCAGCTCTTATCCGAACCGACATACGTTCGGGATCGAACCGCAATCAGATTGCGTTGCGGTCAAATTTGAAATCTGGAAAAATTCCTGAGGCAGTGACATGAAAAAACATTACAAAGCGCTTCTGGTCGATGACGAAAGACTCGTACGGCAGGATTTGAAAGAAATGTTGTCCGAATTCGATGTCATCGACGTCGTGGGTGAAGCGGACAGCGTCGCCGCTGCCGCGACTGCCATTGAAAAACTCGATCCGGATGTCATCTTTCTCGATATTCAGATGCCCGGCGAATCCGGTTTCGACCTGCTGGAAAAGACGAAAGTTCAGGCTAAAATTATCTTCGTGACCGCCTACGACGAATACGCCATCCGCGCCTTCGAGATCAACGCGCTCGATTACCTTCTCAAACCCGTGAATCCCGAACGACTTAAACGCGCCATCGAACGCCTCGAACTCCAACAGGAAACCGTCACCGACAGCCAGCGACCGCTCGTAGATAACGACCACCTATTCTTACTCGTCAACACGCAATACATTTTCCTGACCGTCAAGTCGATCATGTACGTCACCGCCGCAGGCGATTACACCGAGGTTTACACGTCCTCCGGGCAAAAAGGATTGACGCAAAAGACCATGAAAGAATGGGAAAATCGCCTCCCGGAAAGTCACTTCTGCCGCATTCACCGCTCGACGATCATCAACCTCGACTTTTTGGACAGGCTCGAGGAATGGTTCAACTATTCCTACCGTGTTTTCATGAAAGGCGCCAAAGAACCCTTCGTCATGAGCCGCCGCTACGCTATCCGCCTGAAAGATAAACTCGGATAGGCGATCGGGTTCCGGATTTGATCAAATGAAAGAAGAAGTGCGGCTCAATGAAATCATTATAGATAATTTGCGGGAAGTGAAATTCAATGGCTGAAAATGCAATCATCAAGAAAGAAGAAATCCAGAGCAGGATTTATACCATCCGCAACGTTCAGGTAATGCTGGACAGGGATTTATCTATTCTGTACAAGGTGGAAACCGGGGCATTAAACCAGGCTGTCAAAAGAAACAGAGATAGATTCCCGGAAGAGTTTTGCTTTCAGCTCACGGACATGGAATTCGATAAATGGAAATCACAGATTGTGATGTCCAATGCCGACAAGACGGGATTGAGAAGATCCCCATATGCTTTCACAGAACAGGGCGTAGCCATGATTTCGGCAGTTGAGTGCATAGAGGCAGTCGAATATGTAGAGACCCAACCAACCTCCTGCAGGCGACGTCCCAAAGGCCGCGCCTGAGGAGTGACGTTAGCAATATTCAATAAGGAGGACAATAAATGAGTACCGAATTGATGCTTGAAGCAACGCATACCTCACTGCTTATTATCGAGACGCGAAGATGCACAGATATCGTTATCGGAGTGCCTCACCATGCTCCTGCCGGTGTAGACCATCTAGATTGTCCGGAACATAAAGAATCTGACGAGAATGCTGGATTTCTAGGGCAATACCTGGCTGAGCGACTCGATGCGTGTAGCATCATCGCATGCAACTACTATGTTGACGTTAACAAGTATTTTAGAACCGACTACTGTATGCAGATCGCTCGTTGGAATCCAAAAGTGCTGGTTGAAATTCATGGACATGGGAGCGGGAAAGCCAAGAGTGATATAGAGATATCATCTGGTGCATCTAATAACGATTGTTCGGAAGCTCTTGCCAGAACACTGAGGATTAAGTTTGCAGCTATCAATGGACTTAATTCTTATTCAATTTGTGGTACACATAGCAAACTCGGCTTGGCTGCAAAAAATGCCGTAACTATCAACGATGGGCGCTGGATTCCGTACCATATAGAATTGCCGAGTGAAATTCGTAAAATACCCAGCACAAGTACGGGCAAACCGCCGAAAGTTGGGTACCAGTTCTGTGACGTGTTAGCGGAAGCATTGACCGAAATACATCGAAAAGGGATCTGCTAACAAACGCATTGAGGTGGGCGGCAGGACGCGGGTGAGTGACTTACGAGACTAGTTTATTGAACGTCGCTGCTCATGCGCAGTGTTAGATATCGAAATAATCTTTTGTAATAATCGGATGAAATCACGAAATCCTGCCCTGTAAAGGAGATTGAGTTTTGGGAAGTACTTTCCATTCTCATTCTCCTTCCATGAAAATCCTATATAATTCTTTCTCTTATCGTTACTAGTATCGTGCCTCATTCAATTCCCAGTACGCGGCAGTATCTCTGATATTTTCATTATCTTTAGCATAATCGAAAGCGGTCTTCCCTTTATTGTCTTTTAATTTTCCATCAGCGCCGGATTTTAAAAGAACAGTTATCACCTCAGGATTTTCATTGTTGCAAGCAGCGTGCATTAAAGGAGTCTTCCCCTCTATATCACGATCATCAACATTTGCTCCAGCCTTGATTAAAGCCGTAATCATTTCAGGATTTTGATTATAACTGGCGGCAGCCATAAAAGGAGTTGTTCCACTATCAAGACATTCATTGACATCAGCCCCAGCATTAATCAAATAAATAACTACTTTAGGATTTTGATTGTTAGCAACAGCTGTAAACATTATATCACTCAATTTAATTGTTTCATTCAAACCATTTGAACTATACCTAATTGTTTCTGATTCTGCTTTAAATAAAACCATTATTACTTCTGGATTTTGATTGAAAATAGTAGCGCATATTAAAGGAGTGAATCCTTCGGATATACTATAATCAACATAATCAACATCAGATCCTGCTTCAATTAAAGCCTTAATCACCTCGGGATCATTATTATACTTTGCTGCCTGCATTAAAGGAGTAAATTCATCGGAATCCTGCTCATTGACATTTGCTCCTGCCTCTATTGCTTTTTGGACTTCTTCAAGTGTTCCGGTTGACACGATATCAACAAAACTTTTACTCATATAAAACCTCCCTTTGGTTAATTCTTATGGTGTATTTTTCAGATACTTGCCTTTGATTTGTCAATTCGTAATCAACAAAAAACTGTTCTACAATGAATCAGATTTCTTTTAATCCCTGACACAGCGAACTGAAAAACCATGGAGTACAATTACAGAGAATCGGCGAACTTCAGAGCTGAAGTAATATAATGCCCAGCACCATGAATAATTGTTATTATCCGCTGTGCTTGACCATAACTGAGCGTTGGTAGCTATATTTCCATAACCGCTATAAGGATGGCGATTACCACCAGGAAATAAAGAAAATCCGTAATCATCAGTACCGTTACCATTATCATACCAAAGACTCGTGGATTTCAGTTTTTCGCCTGCAACACTGTTACCCCCACAATAATCCGATAAAGTCTGCCAATCCGCATCCGTTGCCACATGCCAGCCCTCCGGGGCAAGACCGCGACTGTTGTTGACTGCGTACCAGTTGTAGAGCCTTCCATAAGTGTCAGCATTTGTTGCATTATTGTCATAATTGCAGTAAGCGCCGGTAGTCAACCCACTCCATGCTGTATTGTCGGTTACATTGGGTATCGCATCGCTATTACGGTAATGGGTTACTTTCAGATTTTCAGCCATCCACCATTGATTACCGATTCTAATTGTTTTATAGACATTACCATCTATATCCTTACATCCAACCGTGAATGATTTTTCATTTGAATAATCCGATTGATTTATCGAAGTGAATGTCCTTATCCGATAGGTGTAAGTCTCGTCGTAAGTCAAACCGGTTTCTTCGTACTCAGTTGTGTTGGCGCTCAACTCAGCGATTTGGACAAAACTCCCGGTTCTGGTCCTGCATTCGATTCTATATCCCGCTTCAAAAGAGCAGTTATCCGTCCAAGTCAGTTTTATCGTCTGGTCATCAATGGCTGTTGCTGATAGATTTGTTGGAGCAGGAATAATCATTCGTGCTGAATTTTCATTTGAATAACCGGATTGATTGATCTGCTTAGAAGCCCTGACGCGATAAGTGTAAGTCTCACCGTAAGTCAACCCGGAATTGTCATAAGTCGTTACATTTGCGCCGACTTCGGCTATTTGCACGTAATTACCGCCTTCTTCTTTGCGCTCAATCCTAAATCCCACTTCAAATGAGCAGTTATCCGTCCAGGTCAGACGCAAGCTTTGGTCGTCAATCGCGGTTGCATTCAGATTACTTGGTGCCGGGAAAATTGTTGCAGTTGATTTCTCGTTGGAATACGCAGAATTATTCAGCGATGTATAGGCACGTACTTGATAATAATAGTCATTCCCGTAAGTCAACCCGGAATCTTCAAAACTAGTCACATTCGCACTGACCTCGGCTATCTGGACGTAACTACCACCCGCTTCTTTGCGTTCGATCCGAAATCCTGTTTCAAAAGTGCAATTATCCGTCCAGGTCAGGTGAACACTTTGATCGTCAATCGAAGTTGCATTCAGATTGCTTGGTGCCGGGAAAATTGTCGTAGCTGATTTCATGTCTGAACAGGCAGAATTATTCAGCGATGTATAGGCACGTACTTGATAGTAATAGTCATTCCCGTAAGTCAACCCGGAATCATTAAAACTGGTCACATTCGCGCCTACATCTGTAAATGAAGGAAACCCTACGCCTTCTGTGGAGCGCTCAATCGAAAATCCTGTTTCAAAAGTGCAATTATCCGTCCATGTCAGGTGAACACTTTGATCATCAAGAGCAATCGCATCTAAATCGCTGGGAGCGGAAATTACTATTGTTACAGATTTCTCGTTAGAATAGACTGAGTTATTCAGTGAAGTATAGGCTCGTATGCGATAGAAATAGTTAGTCCCGTAGGTCAAACCGGCATCATCAAAACCGGTTACATTAGCGCCGACTTCGGCTATCTGGACGTAACTGCCGCCTTCTTCTTTGCGCTCGATCCGGAAACCATCCTCAATTTTACTGTTATCTTGCCAGGTCAGAAATATTTTAGTATCGCTTATTGTTTGCGCCGATAACTTTGTTGGTGCAAATAGCAACCTTACTGAGACTTTAACGACCGGTGTCGTAGTCACATTATCGTCGGCGTCATAGGCTCTGGCATAAACCAGATGATCACTGCTGTCGCTTAAATCAGTCACATTCCACGTGTAAATATAGGGAGGCATGATCCATGTTTTGGCGACTTCATTATCAACGATAAACTCGACCTGAGTGATTCCCTTATCATCAGTGGCGGTGATTTCTACCGAGACCGAATCAATCAAAACTTCATTTTTAATTGGTGATACTAACTTGACTTCGGGTTCTTCGGGTGGTTTAGTTACGTCCTTTTCGCAATTGACAAAAAGGAAAAAGGATATTGAAAGCGAAAGAATCAAAATTCCCAACAAAACCTTACGCATTTTCAGCCTCCCGTTTAAGCCAGATTTTAAATCTATTGGATGGAGATTTGCCATTTGTCGAATATTAGCGCATTTTCTTTTATTTGTCAACCAGATTTTTACCCATCACGTCTCTATGCTCTGCATTGAGACGCCTGAAGTACATACCATTGCCACGACTTTTAAGTCGTGGATTCAATTCGTGATAATAACTCCGGACTTTAGTCCGTCAATGTTGGGCTAAAGCCCATTTTAAGAGTCTATCCTTTTCCACGCGCTAAAGCGCGTGGCAATAGTGACATTACGATAAAAACAAAATCTGATACGTATGTCCATTTTTTCTTTCGTCTTCTTTCGTCTTTTTTCGTGGTCATCTCTTTCTTTTCTGTATTCATTCATGGTTAAGAAAATTGTAATGCAAATACCATTGTTTATTGCCACAACTTTTAAGTCGTGGATTCAATTCACGCAATAATAACTCCGGACTTTAGTCCGTCAATGTTGGGCTAAAGCCCGGTCATTTTCCGATTCACCATATCCACGCGCTAAAGCGCGTGGCAATTATGTCTATTTCTTTTTCGTCTTCTTTCGTGTTTTTCGTGGGCATCTCTTTCTTTCCCGGCTACGAAACCCATAACTCTTTGACTATTGTTTTATTTTGTAGAGCAAGTATCCGCCGATACAAAGAAAGACGATGTTGCCAAGCCAGACGGACAGCATGGGCGCCAGAATGCCTTTGTAACCCAGCACCTGTCCGAATTTTACGAATCCATAGTAAACGAAAATGACCAACAGGCTCATTCCCGCGCCGAAACTGATGCCTTTTTGTTGCTTCATCGCCGCCAACGGCAATCCGAACAAAATGACGATCAGGTTGGTGAACGGAAAGGCTAACTTGAAATGGCGATTCACTTCCCATTTTCGCGGATCATTACCGCTTTCGCGCAACCGCTGGATGAAATAGGTCAGTTCGGAATAGCGCATCGTTTCCGGATTGATATTTGCCTTGACGATGTCGTCCGGTCTGAGATGAAATTCCATCAATGAGTCGGCAAAGACCGTTGACACCAATTCGTTGCCCTCTTCATCGAACGAGCGAATCTTGAAATCCGACAACCGCCACTTGTTCTCTTCCGGAATCCAGACCATTTTCCGAACGTCGATCCGGCGCTTGAGGATTTGATTTTCAATGTCCTGAATCGTCACCGATGAAGCGGTATTGTCTCTGACATTAAAAACGGAGATCACGATGTTGCAGTTCGGTGAATCCTGATGCATAATATTGGTGAAGATCGTTTTGGTATAATTACGGCTACGCTTCAGGTTGTTTTGCTCGATCTCCGTGCGAACGCGGGAAGCGGGTATGACGACAATATCCTGAAAGAAAAAGGATCCGACACTGAACAATATCCCGAGGAAAAGTAACGGAACCGAAAGCCGATACAAACTGATACCGGAAGATTTCATCGCCGCCAGTTCGTTGTGTTTGGATAGCGTTCCAATCGTGAAAACCGACGCGAGCAACAGCGCCATCGGAATGGCAATATCGACATAATACGGTAGTTGATAGAGATAAAATGTTGCGATGAGCCGCCCGGGCATTTGGGCTTTCAGAAATTTATCCATCTTTTCAATGAGGTCAACGATATTGAAAATTGCTAAAAACGCCAGCAAAGACAAAATGAAAAGCAGGAAAAATTTCCGGAGCACATATTGATCTAACAGTTTCACTTCAATCATCGCCCGAAATCTAAAACGTCCGGTTCGCTTAATCCAAGCTTTTCTCTTACGCTTTACCAGAAAATTGAATAATATTACCGCCGTGTGATTCTCTCGGGATTTTTTAATCAGCGATAATTCAGCAGGATGAATTCGATTATGAACGAAGCCAAACCGACGATCTCTTTCTGGAAAGCCATCACTCCGATCATCTATCTCGCCGTTGCGCTTATCGTAACGTTAAAGATCTGGAACGGCGATCCGCATTTGCCAATCCTTTCCGCGGCGATTCTTTCCGCCGTCATCGGTGTCCTTTCCGGTTTCAAATGGAAAGAAATCGAAGAGGGCATCGTAAAAACGATCAGCATGTCCATGTCGGCGATTTTAATCCTGATGATTATCGGAATGATCATCGGTGTTTGGATTCTCGCCGGGATCGTGCCGACCATGATCTATTACGGTCTGAAGATTCTCACGCCGAGCATTTTTCTGGTCGCCACGACATTGATCTGTGCGGTTGTTTCGACGGCGACCGGCAGTTCGTGGACAACGGCAGGTACTGTCGGAATCGCATTGATCGGCGTTGGACAGGGTTTCGGCATTCCGCTTCCGATCGTTGCGGGAGCGATCATCTCCGGTTCCTATTTTGGTGATAAAATGTCGCCGCTGTCGGACACGACAAACCTGGCTCCCGCCATGGCCGGCGCGACGCTTTTCGATCACGTCCGACATATGTTTTATACGACGACACCGAGTCTGATCATCGCACTCATTCTCTATGGGATTATCGGAGCGAGATATTCCGGCAACGATCTCGAACTCAGTTCGATCAATGCGATATTATCCGGTATCGCGCAAAAATTCAATATTTCCGTCTGGCTCTTCTTGCCGCCGCTACTGGTCATCACGATGGTCGTTTTGAAAGTGCCGGCCATTCCGGGATTGATGGGCGGAACGATTCTCGGCGCGCTGTTTGCCGCCGGATTTCAAGGCTCATCGATGACTGAAATCATCAAAGCCGCGCACTACGGATTCGTTTCACAGACCGGCGTTGCTTCGGTCGATACATTACTGACGCGCGGCGGAATGGATTCGATGATGTGGACGGTATCGCTGATTCTCTGCGCCCTGACTTTCGCGGGAGTTCTGGAAACGACCGGAATGCTGGTCGTCATTGCCCAGAAGATCATTCGATTTGCCAAAAGCACCGGCTCGCTCGTGCTGGCAACGATTCTATCCTGCATCGGTACCAATTTTATCGCCGGCGATCAATATCTTTCCATCGTCATTCCGGGACGTATGTTCAAACCGCTGTTTCAGGAAAGACATTTGAAGCCGAAGAACTTATCGCGGATTCTCGAGGACGCGGGAACGCTTTCATCGCCGCTAGTTCCGTGGAATACATGCGGAGCGTTCATGTTCACGACGCTTGGCGTTTATCCGTTCGCTTATGCGCCGTATGCTTTCCTGAATCTGATCAATCCGATCGTTTCGGTGATCTACGGATACACCGGCTGGACGATGGAAAAAATGTCGGATGAAGAGATTGCCGAGTTGGAAAAGAATTCGGATCGCGGCTAAAACGATCTCAAATTATCCGATCTTTCCCATGACGTATTTCATGACTTTGCCGATCTTTCGCTCGATGCAGATTATTCCCGCTTCGGCATAACCGTGTGTTCGCGCGGTTTCCCTGAATTTTTTCTTTACGTCGTCGATGAAACTTTCGATGGTCGTAAATTTATCGGTGTCGGTTTGGTCGAGGATCTTTTGGAAAGCGCCGATGGCGTGAAGTTCGTTATGAAATAGCGCCATGTTTTCCATAAAAACATAATTGGTGATTTTTCCGCCTTCGCTCCGTCGCTTGTTTTCCCCGATCATGAACTCGATGTCTTCCTTCAGATCATCCATTTCGATCCCCAGAATCCTGAGAAAATTGTTCAGTAAGTTCTTCATGGCCGAGCTCCTGATTTAAAATATTTCCTACTTACAATATAAAGGGATTTTAAAAAAAATCAAGAGGCGGAAGGACTCAGAACTGGACTTTAATTCCCACCGGGCGGTGGTCGGTCAGTGTAACCGCGTATTCGTTCCATCCGTTGCTGAAATATTCATCGACGTGGATCGTCTTTACTTCGGTACCGGTTCTTGCCAGTTCGTCGAACAATTCGTTCGTGACTAAAATGTGATCGAGATGACTGGGCCAGGTTGGATATGACCAGTTGCTGCTTGAACCTTTGGCGATCGACATATCGGCGAACCGGTAAGCCATCGAATTGTCGATGAAATTCTGGAAAACATTTGCCGCCGCGGCATCGGTGATCTCGTCGTTGAAATCGCCGACAACGATGACATTTTCACCGGGAAAATATGTGTTGATGTAGGTTTCCAGCAGAATGCTTGCATCGAGACGTCGGCGCTCTTCGTCGTACGGATCGGGTCCAATGACTCCGTCTCCATAAGCTTTGTAATGATTGTCGATGACGATAACACGGTTACCATTCCACTCGAGATCGAGAACGAGCGGCGGTCTGGGGAATTCACGGTTGTTGTCGATATAAATTTCGTAAACCGAGTCGATCGTCATGTTTTCGGAACGATATAAAAAGGCGAGCGTTCCGCCCCATCCGTCGGCACGATAACCGTTCCAATCGGTGAGTCTTGCATCCAATTCCTGGAAACCCGAATTTTCGGAAATTTCCTGAAGCGCAATGACATCCGCGTTCAAATGTCGAATGGCTTCCACGGCTGAATCGATTGTTGCCGTACCGTTTCGCGGAAAATTGTAAATGTTCCAGGTGATGAGATCGAAAGTTTGGTCGGTACCGAAATACAAATCCGAAAGGTTGATATCTCCCGGCAAGTATTTTACTGTTCCGCTGACCGGCGAACTCGATATCCCCGACGTGGCAGAAACCCGGTAACTCAACGTGTCGGAGACGTCGGTCGATGAAGCAGTCGCATCGATATATTCAGTCGAGTTCGATTCCATTTTTGCCAACTGCGCCCATTTTCCGGTGCTGGTCTTCCGCTCAATCAGAAATTTATCTTCTCCGATAGAATTGTCCGTCCATGTCATACGAACGGTCGTTTTTCCGATCTGTCTGATCAGCAAGTCGCCCGGCGAACAATATTCTGAAATCCACGCCACAGTTTCCGAACATTCCGTCGTATCGCCAACCGCCATTGCGCGGATGCGATAGGCAAATATCGTGTCGGAATCCGTCGGAATATAGTCGCTGAAAGAGGTTGCATCCGCGTCGGTCTGCCCATATGCTTCTTGCCACTCCGATTCGCCGGTTTTCTTATCGATGATGAAACCGGTTTCTTTGGCGGAGTTATCGTGCCAGGTCAACTTGACGACATTTTCCGAAATACAAGCGATTTTAATCTTGTCGGGAATTGCAAGATCGTCCATCGGATTTTCACAATATCTTACAAACGTCAGCGCGATCAGTAAAATTGTAACTTTATATTTGGCGATAAAACTTAACAAAATATTTTCAGATGTACTTTCTAACGAAATCTATAAAAAAACGGAGACTAATATAACAAACCGGCATCGATACGACTAAAGAATTTTATATACGGAAATTTCAGTGGTGGTTCCGATTCGGATCGATTATTTCACTAACATCAGTTTCATTGTTTTCCGGTGCGTTTCCGAGATTATCTGGAAAAAATAGATACCAGAAGCGACTTCGCGCCCGGTATTGTCTTTTCCGTTCCAAACTGTCTGATAATATCCCGCCGGTTTAAAACCATTTTCCAGTGTCCGGATTTTGTGTCCGCGAATGTCATAAATCGTCATTTCCACCGACGCATCGATTGGCAGATCGTATCGGATCGTCGTCTGCGAATTGAACGGATTGGGATAATTTCGTGATACTGAAAATTGCGCCGGAAGTCGCCGAATGGCGGTTTGAATCGGATTGCCAAGCAGATCGGAGACAATAACCGATTGAATCGTACAATTTTCCGTAAGCGTACAAAGTCGCGTTTCACCTGCCGATAGTATTGGTCCCTGTGTATCATAAAGCAGAACCGTTTCGGCATTTGTTCGGAAGACGAGCGAACCGCTTTCCCGCATTGCCGGTGAAAGTTCAATTGCGCCGCACATCGGTTCTTTCAATTTAATCTGAATTCCCGAGACATCTCCGTTGCTTTGGATCCACAAATCATTACCGCGGAGGATCATTTCGACTTGCGTCGCTTGTATCCGGTTTGGTTTAGCCAGCGATTCCAGTCCGAGTGCAAGCCGAATGATGCGAACGACATCCAGCACATCGATCGAACTGTCTGCGTTGACGTCCGCGCAGATGCTTTCGTAGGATTTCGGCGAGTTTCCGATGTTCAGAATGAAATTGACCGTCCGAACGACATCGAGCACATCGAATTTTCCGTCAAGATTCACGTCGCCTTTCGTCAAAGTTTCCGGCGAGATCAACCACGAAACGACATTTTCCAGCAACGCTTTCCGGCCGAGTGAATCCCCTATATGATCGAACGCCACGCTCATGAACAGGCTCTGACCGCCAATCGGAATCTCGTTATTGTCATAAGCAATGATTCCGGCGTAATCGGCCATTCCGGAACCGCAGTAAATCGCCTGTGCTTCCGAAAGCACTCGACAGCCGTCCTGATCACCGAACGACGTATATTCAACATTATAGACATTGGGAAGCGAGTTCGGCATCGTGGAAACGGGATGAGCTGGGAGCATGAGCGAGAGATGGCCGGCGTTATCTTTGGACCATTTGTCGATATGTAAAACATTCAATCGAAAATTTTTAAATATGTCGGCAGTTGAAGCTTTCCAGGCGATTTCGCCACCTTCGATGAGCAATTTCCCGCCGCCGGCACTGTAGTTTTCAAGAGCTATCCGGTATCGATCCGCACTGACCGGTATCGTATTACTGCCTGAAGTCCAGACGACCAGATCGTAACTCGCCCAGGCGGATGTTTCGGACGATGCCGATTTTTCACAAACAACCCAATATCCGAGTTCCATCAGGATGCGCGAAAATTCGCTCGCGGATTGACTTTTTTCGGCGATGACAACATCCGATTTCACGTCGTAAAATTCTCCGGAAAGGATCTTCTGTTCATCTGGTGTTCGCTTGCCGGTGTCATCATCCACGATCAAAATATCGGCTCGTGTTGAATCCAACGAAATGTTGAATGTTAATTCCGGCTTGCAAACGGTCAGGAAGATTAGTCTGGAAATGTGTCTCGGTGACGAAAAAGCGAGCCGGTAATCGCCGTATGGTAGATGAACGCGATAATTCCCGTCCGTCGAATCGTCGGAAACAATTGACAAATAACCGATCCATTCATCGGCGGATTGCCGGTCGATTCCGACCTTCGCGTCAAGCGAAAGATTCGTTCCGGTTTCGGTAATTTTTCCCGACAGCCAGCCGCCGGAGTCCGCCTGCATGACGATCGTTGTGAGATTCTCGTCGCATTTTAAGAATATTTGTTTTGAAAAAAGTTTGTACCCAAACAGTTCGGCGCTGATCAGATAGTTGCCGACGCTCAGTTCCGATGAAATTGAAAACGTTCCCGATTGTTCGGTCGTCACATCGAAAACGGCATTGACGGAATCCGGCAGAAGAAAACCGGTGACGCGAGTGTCCTGTAATCCGTTTCCAGAGGAATCCTGCACGACGCCTGAAAGCTGAGCGGTTACTTTATGAACGAGAATGGTCTCTTCATAAATGTCATATCCGGATTTCGTGATGGCGACACGCAATTCGCCGATCGTTCGCGGCGTCACTGAAATGGATTTCGCAGCGACGGATGTATCGATGCCACATCCTTTGATGAATAATTCGATACCGGATTCGTCGCACGATGCCGAAATGTTTCCTTGATAATCCGTGGTCAGCGATCCGAACAGGCCGATGGAATCGACGCTTGCGGAAATGTCCGGTTGCTGAAAAACGCTTCCGCCGGTCACAATCAACGAATCAGTAAAAAGGATGCGTTGATCGATATTGCGCCTGCCGGTTATTTGGATATTTTCCCCGAAATGAGGCGTCACTATAAAAACAGCGAGTCCGCTCGTATCTGTTTGGGTAAAAATGGAATCGGAATCGAATTCCCAGTTTGTCAGAGAGATTTCGACATTTGGAGCCGGTTTCAACGTTGCCGAATCGGTTATACGCACCCGGATTTCGGTCGTTTGTGAAATGACGACCGTGTCTGGTTCGATAGTGACGATCGACGGTAATTTGATTTCGATTGTATCGACGATGGTCTTCAAATCGACGCCGGTGATCGTTACCCAAATATCTCCGGTCGAATCCGGCTGAATATCGATCGGAATCGTTGCTGTTCCCGTTAAATCCGTATGACGGGAACCGATCAACGTTTCGTTGTTAAACAATGCAACGAGCACATCCGGTTCGCCGGTTCCGCTGACGTTGACCTGAACATCGAAAGTTTCATTGCCAAGATAAAAAACCGGTTCATGAACGACATCGGCGACGCGTGGCTGCCCAAACCATGGAACGATGGACGGATCGCCGAGAATGTTGTAGATATCAAAGTAATATTCGGCATAATCCGGAGAGTTTTTCACGACGTTCATCAGGCCGACCAGTTTCATCGCGCCAATACTATACAATTTTTGGTTAAAATAGGCATCGTACATTTGGCGTTCCATCCAGTCGTCTTCATACCAGTAACTCGAATTGGATGCACCAAGGAATGCGAAACCGCCTTTATTTGCCGCCCGAATCCAACTCTCGCCGAAACAGGTCGTCGTGCCGAACGAACCGGTCAGACAGGCATTGCTGACAATAAAAGGCGTCATTCCTGAATTTGTCAGAGAATTGATGTTGGAAATCGTGAACGTCGGGCCACCCCATGCCGTTGCCGAACCGTGACCGGAATAGTTGCAAATTGACGTTCCGGAGTTGATTGCAGAAATAATATTGCCGGTCGTTCCGCCGGAAAATCCATGGATGTGCGTCGAAGTGATCGCATTCGGAGTCATAAAACTATCAATGACAAATTCGTGCGTACTATCGGAAATCGTATAATAATCCGGATCGTCGGACGAAATGAATGTTGCTTTATCGAGCCAATTCATCGTCTGAAACTGTGCTAATTCGTAAGTTAGCGATTTGTCGATGATCGCAGTTAGTTCGGTAGCGGTTTGAGCGGAAAAACGTCCCAATAAAATATCCGAAACGTAATCGTCTTCCGTCAATTGTGTATAGTCCACATCCGTTTCGGAAATGCTTTGGTCACCGGTCCACGCCGGAATATCCCCAACGTCACCCACAAGCAAAACATACGCTGGTGGTTCCTCGTTTTGGTAAGCGGATAAAATGTAATTTCGGATAGAAACCGCTGTTCCGCCCAACTCGGTTGCCGATTTAACTGTAACGTGAAAACCTTTCTGCTTTTTCCACTCGATATATCGCAACAAATCCGGATGCGAGACGAATTTGTCACCGACGATGAATAGAAAATTCAGGGATAAATCCGAAGAGATCGATGCTTTTTCCGGTGGATTGAGAAACATTTCCTGTGCGATTTTATCGAATTCCGGAATGCCGGTGACTGATGATGATTTTTTCGCGGTCGGAGTATATTCAATTCCGATTTCCATGTCTGCCGAAACGCTGATAATGCCTTGCTTCGGATTGTATCTCACCGGACAAATTTCAACAATGACGCCGCGATGGTTCCGTAATTGAAATTCTCCGACGACGTGAACCGGATTTTCAGGATAGATCGCGTCTTTTTCGTAAAACTCGTGGTTCACGATGAATGCGCGATTCGGATTTGCGGACGATTTTGGGATCGGCGGTTGTGCCGGGCTAATTGGCAAACTTCCGGCGACATCTTTTAAATCGACTGTTTCGACCGTCGAATGAATCAGCCGAACGGAGATTTCCGAACCTTCAGGGACATAAACGATCCGCCGGACAACTGGTAAACGCGCCTTGCCGGTTTCCTGCGTGTAACTTTCATCCTTCATCACCAATTTTAAAAAATCACCCGTCGAATCATGAACGACTTCTTTGGCCAGGTCGCCGAGGTGGAGTGTAATCGTCAGCTCGTCTGTTTTCGGACGAGAGATTGAAATCCGGGAAGGCGCCAGCGTCTGTATCGTTTCGGCCAGACGGACATCGGCGGTCGCTGTTTCCGATATTGCGGCAAGGAGCAGGATGGTGGTAATATTTAAAAAGACACGTTTCATCTGGTAAATATCTAGGCCCAATTTACTCTGCGACCCAGTTAAGTAGTGTGATGGAAATCCAATTACTTTGTTTTGCTTTTCTTTTGGAAGACTTTGGTGCTGAAAGAAAGTTGGAAGGAAAGTCCAACGAGCCGCGAATTCTCCGTCGGAAAACCATATTCGGTTACCGCCGGATATTTCGGATCGTTGTGCACTTTCGGACTGAAGAGGTATTCGATCGGTTGTCCCCGGTCAAGATCGTGGCAATAGCCGATTTCGATGCCGACTTTTCGGGAGAAATTCAATCCCATCAGAAAGCCAACGCGAACGGATCGTTGATCGTTGATCCCGTGAGGAATGATCATCGCCCGAAAGCCGGTGTAATAAGAATTCTGCGGTTTGGCGGGAAGCCTTTTCACGGTGTAATAAGTCATGTCGAAACTGGAATTCGGTGTGATTGAAAAGGCAAAATTCAGAATATCGTACGCGTTTTTCCGGGAATAGACGACGCGTGAATAATCAATGCCGGTGCCGTAGAGCGGAATCCCGACGCGGACGCCAAAGTCACTTTTTTCCGACAAACCTTTTCGATAGACAAACATTGGTAAGACGTTTTCCATCGAAAGCGTAACGCCGGTATAGACTTCGCCTTTCTTTAACGGGATCGGACTGATCGTCGGGTGCGCGGCGCATCCGCCAAGGAAAAGAATTGCCAGCAATAACCACGGCATTCTATTTATTCTGATGTTTTTATCTAAAATTTTCATCGTGCATAAAATATCAATCATTTCGACGAATTCAAAATGACATTTACAATTCCCCTAATATCCTGTCTGTCAATGTGACCGTCCGCGTTCCAATCGGCAGGAAATTTTTGCTGTCCGTCCGGCTGAGCGCGGTTCAGTGAAAAGCGAACGACGTGCAGGAGATCGGTCACGTCGATGGATCCATCCTGATTGACATCACCGGCTATGCAATCTTTTTTCATCTGGAAATTTTGAATCGTTGGACGATCCGCCGTGACAACTACAGAATCGATCTCCTCGGATAGAAATCCATCCGATTCGATCTTCATCCGGTAAGTTCCGGGCAAACAAAGACGGTAATAATCGCCAACATCCGGATCGGTAACGACTTCCGAATTGTCTGTATCATGGCCGATCAGTGTTATGGTTGCGTTCAACGGCGTTCCAAATGGATCGGCGACGATTCCGCGAATCCCGAATTGAGCATTTTCGAGATAATGAATGAGCGAACGGTAATTTGCCTCCCAGTAATAATCCAGAATCGAAGCGGCGGGCATTTTGATATCGGAAATTTCGATCGTGACTTCACGACCATTCTGAAAATAGGTCATAAAATCCTGTCGGCCGCCATGAACCGGATACCAGCAATAGCCGTTCGTGATACCGTCGTCGAATTCTTCATTATTGAAATAGCCGCTCCCGCCGAATTGCTGGGCTGTGTCGGCGTACTGGTGAGCGATAGATTGAAACCATGCGTCGTCTGTGTGAAGCCGCGACCATGTTTCCCACGGATAATTCACGACCTCAGAGCCGCCGTGAAAATTTGCCGACAGGACAAAATGATGCACCTCAGCCAAACTCACCATTGCCGATGTTTCCGGTTGATAAATTTCTACATCCGGATGATCTCCATACGCCGGATCGGGAAAATTACGGTTCAAATCGACGCTGTTTGAATTGTATCTCGTCGCTCCGAAAACTGTTGAATCACTACCGGCGTAGGTCCCATCAGGATTAGCGAGCGGATTGATCCAGATTTCAGTGCTGTCGAGTAGTTCTGTAATTCGTGAATCGATTGGATAATTCGTCAGTAAATAGTCGATCAAGCGGAGCATCAGAACATAACCCACGACTTCATCGCCGTGCATTGTAGACGTCAACATTACTTCCGGTTCGGCTTCTTCGGTATCGACGTGATCCGAGATTTTCGCGAACAGGATTTGCCGGCCATTTACCGAAGTGCCGGCTGAAACGATCTTACATAAGTCGGGATGATCCGTCGCAAACCGGTTCATCAATTCGAGATACGTTTCATATGTTGGATAGAATGTCCAGGCGGACATTTCTGCGGCGGATTTCGCCATTTTCGATTCGATAAGTTTTCCGGGATGCGGCAAAACTTCGTAAGCATATCCAAGTTCAGAAAAAGACGTGAATTCCTTCCGGTTGGCGTAAGCATATACCGTCAGGTCACTGACATTGTCGATGGAAATTATCCGTGTCAGTCGTTCGAGTTCAACCTGGCTTTCTATCTTGAAGCGAAAATAAAATTCCGGCATGTCCGGTGGAATCGGCTCGGCGGCGAAAAGCGGAAAAAATGCCAGAAAAATCAAGATCAGTCGTACGGCTCTAAACTTTCCTGAGTAGCGATGCTTCCACATTCCGTCGGAAAGTAGAAAATCCGGCGTAGTTTTACAAATGGTAATTTTCTTCCGCATTTATGACCTTAAAATATTTTAACCATAACCCTTCACCAATTTGTTTAAATTTAGAAGCGAATCGTTAGAATTTGGCATGGAATAATGAATAGCAAACGAAATCTTGAGACTTACTTTTTAAAATATCGCCGCAACGTCATCGGCCACAATCAGCAACACAATTTTCCGGGCGGGCGCCTGCCGATTTTATATGCGGATTGGGCGGCCAGCGGACGACTTTACAAGCCGATTGAAGATTATATGGCAAATACCATCGGACCGTATGTTGCCAATACGCACACCGAAACGACTTTGACCGGCACGATCATGACCGACGCCTATCATCAGGCGCACCGCATCATCAAACAACATGTCAATGCCGGACAGGACGACATTCTGCTCTTTGCCGGGTTTGGGATGACAGCCGTAATCAACAAATTTCAGCGCCTGCTTGGATTGCGCCTCCCCGATAAATTTCGGGAGAAAGTCACGATTCCTCCGAATGAAAAGGCGCTTGTCATTCTAACGCACATGGAGCATCATTCCAATCAAACTACGTGGGAAGAGTGCTGCTGCGACACCGTTCTGCTCTGTAAAAAGTCAGACGGCTTGCCCAATCTCGGTCACCTGCGTAACATTTTGGAATCGAATCGCGACCGGAAAATGATCATCGGCTCGTTCACAGCCTGTTCAAATGTCACCGGTCTGATCACGCCGATTCATGAAATGGCTGAGATCATGCATGAATTCGAGCGGCTTTGCTTTGTCGATTACTCGGCTTCGGCGCCGTATGTCGAAATAAATATGCACCCAGCCAAACCGGATCAGAAATTAGACGCGATCTTCTTTTCGCCACATAAGTTTTTAGGCGGACCGGGTTCGTCCGGTGTGATACTGTTCGATAAAAAACTTTATGACAACCGCATTCCGGATCATCCGGGTGGTGGAACCGTGGTGTGGACAAATCCATGGGGTGAACATCATTTTTTTCAGGATATTGAAGTGCGCGAAGATGGCGGAACACCCGGTTTTTTACAGGCGGTTCGTGCCGCGCTGACGATTTTGCTGAAAGAAGAAATGGGCATTGAAAATCTTCTGGCCCAGGAGCATCATCTGACCGATATTCTGCTGGCGGAACTCGCTCAAGTCCCGGAAATAACCGTTCTCGAATCCCAGAACCATAACCGCATCGGGTTCGTTTCATTTTATAGTCGGGCAGTACATCACAACCTGATCGTACGCCTGCTCAACGATCGCTTCGGGATTCAGACGCGTGGCGGCTGTCAGTGCGCCGGAACTTACGGTCACGTTTTACTACATATCGACGATAAACAATCAAAGGAAATCACCAACCAGATTAATAAGGGCGACCTCAGCCACAAACCCGGCTGGGTGCGGATTTCTATGCATCCGACCATGACAGAGGCCGAAGTCCGCTTTATCGCAAATGCCGTCAAAGCCATTATGCAAAACTACTCTGAATGGGGAAAGGACTATCGGCTAAATCCCGAAAAAGGCGATTTCGAAAATCCGGGACGATCCAAGGCAGGAATCGACCTGAAATCGACTTTTAAAACCGTCTGAAGAATTCTGTTCCGGGTTTCATATCCGGACAGTTATATTTATTACAGTTATTAGGGTAGTTTTTAGTAACATTTTTAACCTTGTTTAAGATAAAAACCTCGAAACATTCAAAGGAGCCTTCCAATGAGAAAAGCCGTGTGCATCCTGTGCGGAATTTTTCTGCTATTTATGTCTTGCAGTCATAAGATCGATAACCCGTTTTTCAGTGAATTCGATACGCCGTTCGGGACTCCGGCATTCGATAAAATCAAAGACGAACACTATTTGCCCGCATTTAAAGCCGGACTCGAACAGGATAGTCTGGAAGTAATCGCCGTTGCGGATAATCCCGCCGAACCGACCTTCGCGAACACAATCGAAGCGCTGGAAGGAACTGGCGAAATGCTTTCACGCGTCAGCAATGTTTTTTACAACATACTCGAATCAAACACAAACGACTCGCTTCAAAGTATCGCCAAGACCGTTGCGCCTTTATTATCAAAACACAGCGACGACATTTTAATGAACGCCAAACTATTCCAACGCGTCAAAGCCGTTTACGATCAAAAAGATCAGTTGGGCTTGAATCCCGAACAGATGAAACTGCTTGAAAAAAATTACAAGGAATTTGTCCGTGGCGGCGCGAATCTCGACGACTCCAAGAAGGCGGAACTCCGGAAGATCAACGAGGAACTCTCGGTTTTGTCGCTCAAATTCGGCGATAACATACTCGCGGAAGACAATGCATTTGAACTCGTTATCGAAAATCCCTCCAATCTCGCCGGGCTCCCACAGTCGGTCATCACCGCGGCGAGCGAAACCGCTACCGAGCGCGGGAAATCAGGCAAATGGGTTTTCACGCTCCAGGCTCCCAGCATCTGGCCGTTTCTCCAGTATTCCGAAAGACGCGACCTGCGGGAAAAAATCTTCAAGGCTTATGCCAGCCGCGGAAATCACGACAATGATCTCGACAATAAAGCGATATTAACGCGAATTGCCGCTCTACGTCTGCAACGTGCGAATCTGCTGGGTTATGCAACACACGCCGACTTCATACTGGAAGAAAACATGGCAAAGAATCCGGCGGCTGTTTACAATTTACTCAATCAATTGTGGCAGCCGGCACTCAAACGCGCTCAAAACGAGGCGAAAGATCTCCAGAAAATGCTGACCAAAGAAGCGAAAAATCTGAGACTCAAACCGTGGGATTGGTTCTATTATACAGAGAAACTCCGTAAGGAAAAATTCGATCTCGACGATGAAGCGCTCCGCCCGTATTTCGATCTGGAAAAAGTGCGAAACGGCGCGTTCGACGTTGCGACGAAACTCTGGGGCATCACATTTACCGAGCGCACCGATATTCCCAAATACCATGACGATGTTAAAGTCTTCGAGGTTAAAGAAGCCGACGGGACACACATCGGAATCCTGTATGTTGATTATTTTCCCCGGGCGAGTAAAGGTGGCGGCGCCTGGATGAACAATTTCCGCGAACAGAAACGGAAAGATGGAAAAAACATCGCGCCAATCATCGTCAATGTTTACAATTTCACAAAACCGACATCGGACAAACCGTCGCTGTTGACGCTGGATGAGGTCGAAACGCTCTTCCACGAATTCGGACATGCGTTGCACGGTTTGTTTTCCAATTGTTCATACAAAAATATTTCGGGCACAAACGTCCCACGCGATTTTGTCGAACTTCCGTCGCAAATTATGGAAAACTGGGCGACGCATCCGGAAGTCATGAAATCCTATGCCAAACATTACAAGACCGGCGAACCGATTCCCGATGAACTCATCGAAAAAATCAGAAAGTCAGAGCAGTTCAACATGGGATTCATCTCCCTCGAGTATCTCGCCGCGTCGATTCTCGATATGAACTGGCATACGATCACCCAATCGGAGACCGATGCCATTACGTTTGAAGATCAGGCAATGGCAAAGATCGGATTGATCCCGGAAATCATTCCGCGTTATAAGAGTTACTATTTCCGGCACATTTTCGCAGGCGGTTATTCGGCCGGTTATTACGCCTACATTTGGGCTGAAGTTCTGGACGCCGACGCATTTCAGGCTTTTGAAGATAAAGGATTGTTCGATCAGGCGACAGCCAAATCTTTCCGCGATAATATTCTTTCCAAAGGCGGTACTGAAGACCCGATGGTCCTTTATAAACGTTTCCGAGGCGCCGAACCGAAGATCGACGCTCTGCTGGAAAGAAGAGGTCTCAACTAAAAACGAAGTTTAATAACTCGTAATTTTCGAGGATTAAGCATGGGAAAACCTGTTAAAATTTACGCACTCAGTACCTGCATTTACTGCCAGAACACCAAGGCGTTTTTTAAGCAAAACGGAGTTTTCTACGAATGCGTGGACGTCGATTTGCTCGACGAAACCGAGAAAACTGCGACGCTCAGGAAAATCCGAAAACTCGTTCCGTCGGTCGTTTTTCCAACGATCCTGATCGGCGACGAAATTGTTCAAGGTTATAAACCGGATGTTCTTAGAAAACTCCTGAATCTATGACTGCCGACCAATTATTCGAGGCGCTGAAAAATGCGCAGGAACCGAAAGGGTATTTTTTTAATTCCGACAGAAAGCATGTTTTTCGCTTACTGAACTCTCTATTGATCAATAAAGCACGTTACGGCTATATGGCTTGTCCGTGCCGTTTGGCCGCTAACGATCGCAAATGGGATATGGATATTCTTTGTCCATGTGTTTACCGCGAGCCGGATGTTAAAGAGTTCGGTCGGTGTTACTGCGGGCTGTACGTATCGGCGGATTGGCTGGCCGGGAAAATCGCCGACCAGTATGTTCCCGAACGTCGATCGGTCGATAAGCTCTTCCGGGACTTCTGATTTCAATTCGCAGCGAATGATAAAAAAAAGGGGCGAAGTTTCTTCGCCCCTTTTTCATATCCGACTGTTCTGCCGAAAGTTACTTCAACAGAATCATCTTCTTTGTTTGTTTGAAATCGCCGGCCGTCAGTGTGTAAATATAAACGCCGCCGCTGACCATATTACCCGAAGCATCGCGACCGTCCCAGACGTACCGATGATAACCGATCGGCAGTTCACGGACGTTGTACTCCTTGACAATCTGCCCCATCAGGTTGAAGATCATCAGGCGAACGTCACTGGCTTTCGGTAATTCGAAGTCGATGCTCGTCCGCGGATTGAACGGATTCGGATAGTTCTGCGAAAGAGTGAACGACTTCGGCAGTTCCGCCGTCTGTCCGATCGACGTCATCGTCATGTTGATCGAGGCAGCCGTTTTTGACTCGTTCAAACCGTAATCGGTTGCGGTGACGGAATAAGTATAGATCTTATTGCTCGTTACATTTGCATCTACATATTCCGGAGTTGTCGAATAACCGAGCAATGCAAATTGTGCCGCATCGATTTTACGATAGACCGTATAATACTTGACCGGTTCGCTGGTCACTTCATCCCAGGTCAAAGAAATCTTGCTGTCTGCAATTTTTCCGTTCAGATTCAAAGGGTTTTCAGGCGCCAAATTGTCTTCCGACCAGCCGCCTTTGACATTTGAATCCCAGTATGACCAATTATCAAAACCAATGGCCGTGACCATGAAACCTGTCCAGTAAATCACATTCTGCACTTTATCATACAATGTTGGCGCAACATAATTGTAACTCTGCCAATCAGGATGAGCAGAAACCGTGGCAACGAAATCCCATGCCGTTACCATTCCGGGTGACATTTCAGTACCGTTCAATGGAGTGACCGCACGCCAAATCTGGAATTCCTTCACTGAATTTTTCAACAGATCCGGACAATTCCACGTCAGACGCACCTGTTTTCCCTGATCCATCGGCACGTCGATGACTTCCGCGAGAAGTGGATTGAGCGTGTAATCGGATGCGTACATCACTAACGGGTTGTCAATCGTACTGCCCGGCCATGAGAAATACCGGAATTCATCGTTGTAATTTTCTTTCGAGAATGCCGCATAGTAATGTCCGGATAGCAATGGAATTTTATAACTTCCGTCATACTTGGTAAATGCATATGCCATGTAGGTTTCCGACTCCATGTAAATCCAGACATTGCTGAGTGGATTTCCCATATTGTCTGTGACTATACCGGTTAGCGTGTCGGTGAAAACACCTCGATTGAGTCGATAATCAATGACTGTATCTTTATCGATCCAAACATTCGTATCAAAAACGGCAAGATACCCGTTTCCACCCATCTGGAAGTTATAGGTTCCCATATTTAAGTGAAATTCATATTTGCCCAGCGAGTCGGTCAACATTCCAACGGGATTTGAGTAAGATTCATCGAACACAACGGTAAGGGCACCTTTAATCGGATTCCCGGTCGCTTTTTCTTGAATTGTTCCGCTTACACGAACCCTTGCAGAATCGTTGCCCATCCAGAAATCGACCCAGGCTGTGTAGTATTCACTGACATATACATTTGTTATTGTCCATGATGTAAAACCCTGCGCGGATGCTGTGCCGGTATACTCGCCCACATCGACGTTATCTATAACATAATGGCCATTGGACTCAGTATTGATACTATAGAAATTGGGGCCTGTAAATTCGACGTGAGCGTCGTAAATACCGCTTCCATTCTGACGATACACATACCCTTCGATACGGCCTTTATGCTGAAGCTGACTGATATAGTAATCGCGAGTGAGTTTGTCGCCAGCCATCACGAATATACTATCAGTGATAGAAGGCATCCCGGAATTGGGATAGTACACATCTATCTGATATAGTATACCGGATGTTCCGCCGACCAAATCGAACTCATAGGAACCGTTATCTTCATCTCCGGTCCAATACCACTGATCAACCCGTTCGGTAACTCCTGGGATGTTGCCCCAAATGTGAATGCCGGCATTGGTCAGCGGATTATGATTTGTTTGGTCAAAAATAGTACCACTGAGTGTCGCATTTGTGCTTAGAATCATGAAATTCAGTCCCGTCGTATCTGCCACGATTCCCCAATGACCATTAGGAATAGGGACGCCAGTTTGAGTCCAGCACCAAACATTATAGGTGGCATTGTACTCGGAAATCTCCGGATGTTGCAACGCTTTGCTGACATGAAGGATATAATGTCCAGTAGCATCGGTCTTCGTCCAGGCATAATAGTTATCCTGTTTGCCAGTTGGATCAGGTCGAGTCCCGATATTCGCCCCGACTTCTATATCGGTAAGGCGAGTCTGATTGACATCGACCACATAACCTTCGATGGTTCCGTCTGTTGTGAATAAAATAAAATCTTCCTGACTGGCGACACCCGATACGACTTGAACATAGCGTTCGTTGATATTCATGTAATTGCCGGTTAGATCATCCGTATTGAAATACAGACGCCAGTATCCTGGAGCTACCGTCAGAGTATATTGTCCGTTTACATCGGTGACGGCTTCCGGGTAAAATGATCCTTCAGCGTAGATCGTGAGCCCGGAAATCGGCGCGTTAAAATTATCCCGGATAGTTCCGTAGATATGATCGGTCGCCTGTTCAAAAGTAATGTTATTTCCCGTTATATCGGTATTGACATAAATGGGCTGCTGCATCTGGTTTGCAAATAAACCGGGATAGAGTCCCCAAATATCTTCCGCGCCAATATAATAATATCCGCGATAGGCATCCGGGATTTCAATGGTATAGGCGCCGTTGACATCAGTTGTTGTCAGAAAACCGATCATCTTATCATCTTCTTTGGTTGGCACAGTGCTATCACCTAAGAACGCCGCCCATACGACGACATTCGCAAGAGGAGTTGGTCCGAAATATACATACCCGGAAATGCTCGTGTTCTCATCGGGGGCAAGAATATCGATAATGCCTATGGCCGGAGATTGAGAAACCCGAAGTTCAGCAACCATAAATAGGCGGAAACCTTGTAATCCGAAAAATGCACTGATGTCGTCCAACATAGTTGTCGACATGACAAATGCAACGATTCCGTCCCCAGCCGGTGTCATATCGGGTTCCTGGCCATCCAAAAGAATTAGTTCTTCACCGGAAAATTCTGTAATCGATGGATCATTTTCCGTTAACACCTTATCTCCATCATCGACCAAAATATCCAAAAAGACTGTGTCAGGTGCGGGAACGACGAAATAAAACATATCTCCGGCGGTATAAGCAATGGAATCCGTCGCTCCGTACATCATCGATAACGTATCCGCAACCTCGATGATTCCCTTGGCATATTCGAGTTTGCTATTGGCCGTCATCATCTCGTTCAAATTGAGTCTGATGGTCGCCGGACGATTCGAGATCGCCGATTGCGTATCCATTGATTGCTTCACCTGACGACTTTCTTTCACAAACGTCCTCACTGGTGTTGCGACGCTCTTTACAACCGCTGCTTCGGTCTTTTTCGCAGTCAATGTTTTCATCATTCGCAACTTGGACACGTTTTGTACCGCATCGCGGTTCGCGCTCAGAGCGAAACTAAAAAGCAACAAAAAGCACATGAAAATCACTAGACTCTTACGCATTTTAACCTCCTGTTTGAAAAAATAGCCATTCTGTTGTTAATAATCTCTAAAATAACTGTTCCTTCTACCATATCTGTCTCAAGAAATATTTTAATGCTAAAGCGTGTCATCCATTGTGATTATAAACACACAGTATATTTTCTCTTCATTATTACGCTGCACTTGGATTATCCAAGCCCGACCTCCAGAACCATCATTACGGCGAATCCGAGCATCATCCAGACGGTGGCCAAATCGGTATGTTTGCTCAGTTGGCTCTCCGGAATCAATTCTTCGACAATGACAAACATCATGGCGCCTGCGGCAAATGAAAGCGCATAGGGAAGAACCGGTTGAATAAACACAACCGTCAACGCGCCGATGACACCCGCTATTGGTTCAACAAATCCGGAAAGTTGACCATACCAGAAACATTTTTTACACGCCATGCCTTCCCGACGAAGTGGCAGAGAAACCGACGCGCCTTCAGGCAAGTTTTGTAGTGCTATGCCAATAGTCAGCGCCAAAGCGTGCGTCAACGAAGCGCTTTCCAGATTCGCACTCAGAGCCCCGAAAGCAATACCGACAGCAAGTCCTTCAGGGATGTTGTGCAAGGTAATCGCTAAAATCAGCAAGACGCTTCTCTGCCAGCTTGTTTTCAAACCTTCTGCTTCATCGATTGGAAAATCAATGTGAAGATGCGGCAGGATTTTATCGACAATCCGCAGAAATAAACCACCCACCAGAAAGCCGATAACAGTCGGAAGCCATGGATGCATGAAAGTCTCCTTTGCAATTTGCATCGATGGGATCAGAAGCGACCAAACACAGACGGCCAACATTACACCTGCGGCAAAACCGAGCATTCCGTCCAATATTTTCCGGTTCACACTTTTGAATAAAAATACCAGTGCGGCGCCAACCGCAGTGACCAACCATGTAAATCCCGTAGCGATCAGTGTTTGAGTAACCGGTTGAAAATTCCCGAACCATTCAATGAAAGCTTCAATCATGTCTTCCAAAATTCCTTATAGGTGTTAATCAATCCGTTCGTCGAAGAATCGTGAGTGGTCACTATTGAATCGCCCGTCAATTCCGGCAGGATTTTAGATGCCAATTGCTTACCAAGTTCGACGCCCCACTGATCGAAACTGTAGATATTCCAGTAAAATCCCTGAACGAAGGTTTTGTGTTCGTACATCGCGATCAAACTGCCGAGAGTTCTCGGCGTCATTTTTTTATATAAAATGGATGTCGTCGGACGGTTTCCGGTAAAAACTTTAAACGGCAGAAGTTTTTGAATTTCTTCGTCATTCTTGCCACTATCTATTAATTCCTTATAAACATCTTCTTTCGATTTACCGTTCATCAGCGCTTCGGTTTGCGCAAAGAAATTGGACAACAGAATCCGGTGATGATCGTTTATCGGATTCTGGCTGATGGCAGGCGCGAGAAAATCACACGGGACGATGCTCGTTCCCTGATGCAGAAGTTGATAAAAGGCGTGCTGACCATTCGTTCCCGGTTCACCAAAAATCAACGGCCCGGTTTGATATTTTATCGGCTCGCCATTCCGATCGATATTTTTTCCATTGCTCTCCATGTCCAACTGCTGAAGATAAGCAGGCAGGCGATGCAAATACTGGTCATAGGGCAGAAACGCCTGCGCCTCGTATTTGTAAAAATTCCGATACCAAACGCCGAGAAATCCCAGTATTGCGGGAATATTTTTCTCGACCGGCATTTCGTGGAAATGTTTGTCCATTGCATGCGCGCCTTCGAGCAATTCACAGAAATTCTCATACCCGATCGTGCAGGCGATAGAAAGGCCGATCGCCGACCAGAGCGAATAACGCCCTCCGACCCAGTCCCAGAACCGGAACATATTTTCGGGAGCGATGCCGAATTTCTGAACTACCGCTTCGTTTGTTGAAACAGCGACAAAGTGAGATGCTACCGCCGACTCGTTTTTAGCATGTTCCAGAAACCATTTACGCGCCGTTTGGGCGTTCGTCATTGTTTCCTGCGTCGTGAACGTTTTCGATGAAATAATGAAAAGCGTCGTCTCGGGCAAGACCTTCTTCAACGTTTCGGCGATGTCCGTTCCATCGACGTTCGACACAAAGTGCGGGCGAATGTGTTTCCAGTACGGGCGAAGCGCTTCCGTCACCATGACGGGACCGAGATCGCTTCCGCCGATTCCGATGTTGACGATGTCGGTAATCGGTTTCCCGGTAAATCCTTTCCATCTGCCGGAAAGTACGGCATTCGAGAATTTCTCCATCTGTTTCAGAACGGCGTTGACTTCAGGCATCACGTCTTTACCGTTAACAAGAATCGGCGTATTGGAACGGTTTCTCAGCGCAATATGAAGTACCGGCCGATTTTCCGTCTCATTGATCGTTCCGCCGTTGAACATCAACCGGATCGCTTCCACTAAATGTGTTTCATCCGCCAATTGGAGCATCGCCGGGATTGTCTCATCACTGTAACGATTCTTGGAATAATCGACGAGAATATCCTCAAATCGGATCGAAAACTTCCGAAACCGGTCCGGATCGTTTTTAAAATAATAGCGGATCGGCGTCCTTTTTGTGCCCATATAATGAATGGATAAACGGTACCAGGCGCGCGTATGGGTGGCATTGATCTTGGGAATCATGATCCCTCCGAACGATGAAATGGGGTTGAACTTTTCTGCAGATCGTGAAGCGTCGTTTCCGGTTCGCTGTATCGACGGTAAATGTGCGTCAGAGTCGTCCATGTCAATAAAGTGTTGCCGAGTGGAACCAGCGATAATCCGAAATACAGTAAATATGCCGCCGAGACTGCCGACAAGTAGATCAGGAAGTACAAAGCCGCGAAAACGATTTCAGATAATCCCGGAATAAAAACACGACCGAATTTCAGCATGCTCCACGGCGCGATAAATCCGTGCGTCGGCGAGACAAATCCGACGAGCGATTTTGCATTATCCGTGAGTTCCTTCACCGGATTTGCCAGATGAATCGGGATCAGTTCGACGGGCAAACCCGCTTTTTGGGTGGCTTCAGCCATCCAGACGGCGGTTCGGTACGAATTGCCCGTGCCGGATTGATAATAAAGAACCAGTTTTTCATAAACAGATCTTTTATTTAATTCGTTCATACATTGTAAAAATACAGAAAATTCATCTGAAAAAGAAGTAGGAGAATTCAAAGGGAGTACACCGAGAACACGGAGGAAGATAAAGATAAAGGCAGAGGCAAAGGTAAAGAGAAGATCGAATGGAGTACGAATCGTACTCTTAAAAATGTCTTTCTGCTCTATAGAAACGAAATGATTTTGTGATTTGGAAATTTCCCGTTGATCTCCTCCTTCGTCAACCCGTACATTGTCTGAACTACGATTCATAAGATAACAGTCTGTATAATAAGCGCCAAACCAACAAAATTCCTGAATGACGAATGACCAATGGCCGAATCTCCCGAAGGGTCGGGACAAGTTCCCGCCAACGGCGGGGAATGACCCAATGACCTGTTTTCAAATCATTCCTCCCTTTTTTCGTCTTTTTTCGTGGTCAATTCTCTTTACACGGTTTTCCGGTAACGCCAAGTCGCTAAACTCAGCATGACAACGCCATAAACAGCCAGCGAAATGACATCGCGGTAGATGTCGGAAATGCCGGAACCTTTCAGTAAGATCATGCGGACGAGTCGCATAAAATAGGCAATGGGATTGAGGATATTCACGCTTTGCGCCCAGTCGGGCATGCTTTCCGTCGAAGTAAAGAGCCCGCTCATCATCATAAATACAATCATGAAAAAATAACTGATGAAAATCGCCTGCTGTTGCGTCTTCGCCATCGTCGAAACCAAGAGACCGAGGCCGAGCACGACCAATAGATAAATCGCTGCTGTGCCGAAAAGCAGAAAAAGCGAACCGGTGATGGGTATATCGAATAATAATTTTCCGAGCGTCAGTCCGAATCCCAATTCCACCAGTGCAATCATGAGAAACGGCGTCAACTTTCCGATGACGAACTGATATTTTCGAATCGGCGTGACGTTGATCTGTTCAATGGTGCCGATTTCTTTCTCACGAACGATGTTCAAGCCCGACAAAAACGCGCCGATGATCGTGACAAGGATCGCCAGCACCGCCGGAACCATGAAGACTTTATAATTCAATTCAGGATTGTACCAGAAAGAGGATTTTACCTGAATGTTCTGCGCGCCGGTCGTACCCGCCGGAATCTTTTGCCACTCCGAGACGATCTCCCGATTGAAACCATTGGTGATCGAAGCGGCATATCCGTAACCGATTCCCGCGACAGTGCCGTTGATGGCGTTGATCAGGAATTGAATCTCGGCGCGGTTCTCTTTGACTAACCGTTTTTCAAAATTAGCCGGAATATTCAAAATGATGTCGGTCTTGCCGTGTTTCATGCTGGATTCGGCGTCGGACAACGCCGTAGATTGACCCGTTATCCGGAAAAATGGCGAGGCGGCGAATTTCCCGACCAATTGCCGGGAAGTCGTGGAGTAATCCCGATCGACGACGAAAATGTTCAGATTCTTCATTTCCATCGTCGCGGCATTGACGAGGATAAGCATCTGGACGAGCGGAAGGACGAAAATGATCGGCAACATCATCCGGTTGCGGAAAATCTGGAGAAATTCTTTTTGCAATATGAACAGGATCGTGCGCATTTACTCCAGCCTGATTTTGAATTTTTTCACACTGAGCAGGATAAATAGAACGGTGAAACCGCAGAGAATCAGCGTCTCTTTCCAGACATACAGCAGTCCGGTATTTTTCAGCATGATATTCTTGATGATGGTAATGAAATATTTAGGCGGCATCAGCGCACAAAGCCATTGTAAAATCTTCGGCATATTCTCGATGGGAAAAATGAAACCGGACAGCAGGATCACCGGCAGCATCAACGCCATCGCAGACATCATCATCGCCACTAATTGATTGTTCGTGATGCTGGAAATCAGAATACCCAGCGAAAGAGCCAGCAAGATGTACAACATACATTCCGCCAGTAACAGCACGACGCTTCCGTGAACCGGCACGCCGAAGACAAAAAACCCGAGCAGAAGAATTGTCACAGCGTTAGTAAATGACAGCAAAACGTACGGCACCACTTTTCCGATGATTATCTGGATCGGTTTGAGCGGTGAAACGAGCAGGATTTCCATCGTTCCCATCTCCTTTTCGCGGGCGATGGAAATCGATGTCATTTGCGCGGAGATCAACACCAGGATCAGCGCCATGATTCCCGGAACGAACATAAACACGCCTTTCATCTGTTCGTTGTAAAGCATCCGGACCTCCGGAACGATCTGCATCAGCATCGAATGCTGCACATTGGACTTGTTGATGTAATCCTGAATGATTCCCGTCGTGTAAATAGTGATCAGGTTTGCCAGATTGGCGTCGCTCGCGTCCGCGATGATCTGAACGTTTGCCGTCCCGGTTTTTTCCAGATTCCGCGCGAATTCCGGCGCGAAGATGATCACCTCCTTGACCTTTCCGCCACGAAAGGCTTTACCGATTTCATTCTGGCTGTGGATGTCGTATTCCAGCAGGAAATAGCCGGAGGAAAGGATTTTGTCGGTGATTTTCTGGGTGATGGCGTCGTGCGATTGATCGAAAACGGCGATACCAACGTTCCGGATTTCGTTACTGATGACAAATCCGAAGATCAACATCTGGGCGATCGGCATGCCGAACAGGATCAGCAGGGTTTGCTTGTCCCGAAAGATATGGTGAAATTCCTTTCGGACGAATCCCCGGAACCGGTTCATGCTTTTACCTCCGGTAAAGAAGAACGCGCCAGTTTCAGGAAAACTTCGTTCATGTTCGCGGCATCGTAAGTCTGAATCAATTTACCGGGCGAATCGAGCGCAACGATCCGGCCGTCCACCATCATGGAAATCCGGTCACAATATTCGGCTTCATCCATGTAATGCGTCGTGACAAAAACGGTAATTCCATTGTGTGCCGCTTCGTAAATGAGATTCCAGAATTGACGCCGCGTGATCGGATCGACGCCGCTGGTCGGTTCGTCGAGGAAGACGATTTTCGGATTGTGAAAGATGGCGACGGAGAAGGCCAATTTTTGCCGCCAGCCGAGCGGAAGATCGCGGATGAGCTGATCCCGGTAATCGTTCATACCGAGTTTTTCCAAAAGAATTGCCGTCTGCGTTTTGATCTCTTTGCGTTTCAGTCCGTAAATCCCGCCGTAAAAACGGATGTTTTCGGCAATCGTCAGGTCCTCGTACAGCGAAAATTTCTGACTCATGTAACCGATGCTCCGTTTGATCTGTTCGGTTTGGTTGTAAATGTTGAAGCCTGCGACGGAAATTTCGCCGGAAGTCGGCTTGGACAAACCGCATAAAATGCGGATGGCGGTTGTTTTTCCGGCGCCGTTCGCTCCGAGAAAGCCGAATATCTCGCCGCTGAAAACGTTGAATGTCAGATGATCGTTGGCGACGAAGTCTCCAAACTTTTTAACCAGATTTCGGACGCGAATGATTGGCACGGAGTTATTCATGATTTTGGTAAATCTCCGCGGTCGGACGATTCGGTCATCAGTTCCATAAAACAGTCTTCGATGCCGGGTTCGATCGAATGAACCTCCGGATTCTGATGACCGTTTTGAAGAAGAAAATCTATCAGCATTTGCGGAAAGAACGCCGGCGATTTCGGCGTGAAGTGAACGCTTTGGCCGAAGGGAAACGCGCTTCCCGTTTCCGGAAAACGTTGCAGGTCTTCGATCAATTTGTAAGTGTTTTCCGCCTTGACGGAAAAGAGATTTCTGCGATACTCGTCGATGATTTGCTGAGGCTGAGCGATTTTCATGATCTTTCCGAACTGCATCAACGCGACGCGGTCACATAACCCGGCCTCTTCCATATAAGGCGTCGAGACGACGATCGTCACGCCTTCGGATTTCAGTTTTTTCAGCATTTCCCAGAACTCGACGCGGGAAACGGCATCGACGCCGGTCGTCGGTTCATCCAAAACCAGAACGGTCGGTTTGTGGATCATTGCGCAGGAAAGGGCGAGTTTCTGTTTCATTCCGCCGGAGAGTTTTCCCGCCAACCGATTTTTAAACGGTTCGATCTGAACGTAAATATCACGTATCAGGTGATAATTTTCCCGGATCGTCGTGTCGAAGATCGAAGCGTAAAACTCAAGGTTTTCTTCAACGGTCAAATCCGGGTAAAGCGAAAATCTTCCCGGCATGTAACCGAGCATCGTCCGTAATTTTTTGTACTCTTTTACGACATCGAGATTTTCAACCGTCACGGCACCGGAATCCGGCACGATGAGCGTCGTGAGAATCCGAAAAAGCGTCGTTTTGCCCGAACCGTCCGGGCCGATGAATCCGAACAGTTCGCCTTTTCCAACCTGAAACGAAACATTTTCCAGCGCGTGAATATGCTGGTAGGATTTGCCGATCTGCTCCGCTAAAATAGAAATCATTGTAGATTTTCGCTTATTTGATGTTTGATAAAAAGATCATTTCGCCGGGCATACCGATTTTCAGCGAACCATCATTTTTCACTTTCACCTTGACGGCATAAACAAGATTGACACGCTCTTCCTTCGTCTGAATCGTTTTTGGCGTAAACTCGGCGGTCGGTGAAATCCAGCCAATTGTCCCGGTCAGATTTTGGTTGGTCTTTTTATCTTTATCGATCATGACTTCGACCTTCTGACCGACGGCGATGTGAGAAAGTTGCGCACCGCTGACATAGACACGTAAGTCCATCGTTGATAGATCGGCAATATTATACAATGGTTTCCCGTAAGCCGTGATTTCGCCGGCTTCGGCAAAACGGTTCAGAACCGTTCCGCAAATCGGATTCACGATTCGGCACTTTTGGATATTTTCATCGACCTGATCGATCTGCCTGTCGATTACGGCGATCTCTTTTTGGGCGGAATTGACCTGCGTTTTCGTGGATTTGATTTGTTTGGCGATCAGGCGAAGATTTGCGACGATGTCGTCCATCTGCTTCGGCGCGGCGGCGTTGTCTTTCAACAGGTTTTCGATGCGCGTTTTCTCGATCGAAAGGTTTTCCTGCTGTTGCAGTTGAACGTCGATTTGCGATTGAATTGTCGAAATTTTACTTTCGCCCGCATCACGCTGGGCGAGAAGTTGCGCCTTGCGGATTTCCAGATCGCTCGAATCGATCATCCCGACAACGGCGCCGGTTTCCAGCGTTTGGCCTTCTTCCGCGTCGAATTGCAGAATTTTTCCATTGGCTTCGGCGGAAACGGTGATCTCCACTGCTTCAAAATTGCCATAGGCATCGGAAATGCGGTCGTTCTTTGAACAACCGGCAATCGTCAGCAAAATAAATCCTGCGAGAATTGTCGGTGCAATTTGTTTGCGTTGATTGTAAATCTTTTTCATAGGTCATTCCATTTTTCCAGAGTCGTATTGATAATTAATTTTCGCGCTTGCCAACCGGATCCGGTGCAGTTGCTGACTCAGTTTTGCCTGCGTTTCGGCGTTGAGTTCGGCGAGATAGTCGGTCGCCGTGATGACGCCGTTTTCCAATTGAGATGCGGCGGATCGCTTAACATTTGTCCGAAGAGCGATGATCTCGTCGTCTTTGGCGATCAGCGCTTCATATTTTTTAATTTCCATGCGGTCATTTTGAAGCAGGATGCGCAGATTTTTCTCCAGCGTTTCCTTTTGTGAAAGCACGATATTTTTTTGAATATCGAACCAGCGCTGATCGTTTTTCGTCTGATTCCAATTCCACGGCGACCAGCTGAGCCGCATTCCGACCATCCAGAAATCGTCGAATTCATTCAACAGCATATTCAATCCGGGGCGACCGTAACCGACCTGCGCGAAAGCGGAAAGTTTCGGCATCCGGCGGACGGTCAGCAGGGATTTACTAATGTCGATTTTTTCTTTTTGCAAGTCGAAGAGCAGGATTTCAGGTCTGGCTTCCGGTGAGACGGTTGTTTGGACTTCAATTTCCGGGATCGCGATTGGAGTGGTCGCTGACAAAAGAAGATTGATATATTCGGAAAGAACGGCAAAGGTAGATTCCCTGCCAAGCGATAATTCAAGTACCTGTTGCTCGAGTTTGGCAATTTCGGCGCGCAAAGCGTCGGCATTCATCGGCAACAAAACGCCATTTCGAACACCGGATTCAACACTCGCCAACCGGGATTTTACTTCATCGCAAACAAGCCGCAGGAGTTTTTCGTTCTCCTGTAAAAGAAGCGCGGTCATATAAACCTGATTCACATGCTCTTTCAGTTGGTAAAGGCTGACTTCGATGTTTTGGCGATCGACATTGAGAGTCGCTTGTTCCAACCGCTTTTGCTTACGTGTCGCGCCGCCGTCATAAAGCGTGTTCGAGATGTCCAACGTCAACTTGTAAGCATCCTTCTCGATTTCCGGGATCGTGACATTTGGGATCGGAATGTCGATCGACGTAACGTCCGACTGATAAGAGGTCTGACCCGTGAACGAAAATTGCGGATACCAGTTGGAAGTCAGGTTGCGAATTTTTAGTTTGGAAGCCGACTCTAAAAGTCCCGTTTGTCGGAAAAGCGGGTAATTTTCACGAGCCTTCTGCTGGCAAAAATCCAGCGTCAGGGTATCCGGCGTTTGCGCCGACAAAATGCCGACTAAAACGATCATGCAGAAAAATGTTTGTTTCTTCATTTTTTCATCAATGCGTTAAGGATGAATTTGGTTACTTCTGTTTTTCGGCTTTGAATGAATTCGTCAAAGCGGTCGTCGTCGTTTCCAAACAAAATAGGCTGGATAATCGGTCTGCCAACGAATGGAAAAATACAGAGGCCGATCATATTGATCATCAACTGTTGCGCAGAAATCTCGACGTAACCGGCAGATTTGATTTCCTGCGACAAAGCCGATAGCAAACCACCGGCTGTTTGCCCTGTGAACGGCATAAGATCTTTAATACGTTCGGGATTCCGGTTCAATTCATGTAAAACGAAGGCCGGAATGTGCGGATTTTCCAGAATGATGTCGATATAAGAATCGATGAAAAGTCTAATTTTTTGAGAAAGTTCGATCGGCGAACTCATGATCTCAAAGATCCGTGGAGAAAATGTGTTAAACGATTCGCGGAAAACGGCTTCAAATAGTTGGTCTTTGCTCCGGTAGTAATAATGAAGTAGCGCTTTATTGATACCCGCAGTGTCGGCGATTTCCTGCATCCGTGCACCGTCGAAGCCTTTTTCGATGAATATGTTACGGGCGGCATCGAGGATGAGTTTTTCGGTATTTTTTTCGTTCCCACTCATAATTTGCTCCTTTTAACTCTTCGGTTTATCCTTTCGGTTTAACCACACGGTTAATTTATAACTACGGATAAACATTCCGCAAGAAATTATTTCACTCTGCCTTCACTAAAACATTCAGCATACACAAAATAGCGAATGGATAAAGAAAGTCTTTTGCATATTGACAATTCGAATGTATCTTCATTGTAGATTATTTCTGGAGGTTATCATGCTTACAGTGATTCAAAAATGGGGAAACAGTCTGGCGCTACGTCTTCCGAAATCCTTCACAAAAGAGGTGAAAGTGGAAGCCGGAAGCCAGGTCGATTTAACTTTGGATGGTGAAAAATTAATCATCACGCCTATTAAGGAAGAAAAGGAATATAAGTTAGATTCTTTTCTATCGGAAATCACGCATTCCAGTATCCATGAAGAAGTGGACTTTGGTGAATCGGTCGGAAAGGAATGGTTGGAATGACGACAGCTTATGTTCCTGATAGAGGTGACGTCGTTTGGTTAGATTTTTCACCGCAGATCGGACATGAACAGGCGGGCAAAAGACCGGCTATCGTCATTTCGCCGATGGCATACAATTTAAAAGTCGGTTTGGCGCTGTTCATGCCAATTACAAGTCAGGAAAAAGGATATGTTTTTGAAGTCAAGCTGCCGGATGATTTACCGATTTCCGGAGTGATTCTCACCGATCAGATGAAAAGTCTGGACTGGAAAAGCCGAAATGCCCGACGAATTTGTACCGTATCGACGACCTGTTATATCGAGATCATTCGAAAGTTTTCCGTTCTGATTGCTTGAAGAATCCGCGAAGCGCTACATTCCTTTTTTCAATGCCAGTTCGATCGCTTCGAGAATAACCAAACTGCTGGCGGTCGCCCCGGAAACAGTATCGACTTTCAGCGATTGTTTTTCGACGACGAGCGACGGAATCACCTCCGCTTTTTTCCCGCGTCCATTCTCGTGTTTAACCAGATCGATGCTTTCAATGCGATGATCTTTGACTTTCACTAATACGCTTACTTTAACAAGGATTGCATCGTAATCGCCGGTATATTCACCGTCCTTGACTTGCGACAGGTCGATGTTTTCGATTTCAATCGAATTGATCCGTTGGCGATACTCGTCCATTTTCTTACAGCCGGTCAGACCGAGCATAAAAATACTTAGAATCATAAGCGCCAGTCGAATGAAATGATATTTCTTCATGATTTTACTCCCGAAATTAGAGAGGCTTATTGATCGTTTCCGCAAAACGAGCGATTGTGTCTTGGTTGATTTTGTGAATATCCTGATCGGTTTTGGTAATCTTTTTCATGATAAAACGCGACAGCAGATTCAGGCCTGAAAAAATGACTTCGCCTCCGAAAAACCCTTTGGCAAAAGCATGATCGCGCAAGTCCTGCGGGAAAGAAGTGGTGAAATATTTATCACGCTCGGCTTCTTCTTCTGCCATACAGCAAATGAACAGTCCAACGCGTTTTTTCATCAATGTCTCGCGGTTCAGATTGAAAAATTTACGAACGACTCCCTGGATCTTTCCCGCGAGAATCGATCCGCCAATAACGATCGTATCGTAATCCGCTACATTCGTCGGAAAGCCTTTTTTCAGGTTGACGATTTCTTTTTCGGCAGTCACTTTTTCTGCCAATAAGTTTGCGCACTTTTCCGTCGCCCCATTGCCTGTAGCAAATACGATCAATGTTTTCATAATCCCTCCGTAAAAGAAGTTTGTAAAACACGAATAATCATGCGAAAAGATATTGGTTTTGGAGAATTTCAGCAAGGAAATAAGAAGATATAGCCGTCAGGTCTGAAGACCTGATGGAGCGTGTGAATATAATCCAGTCCTGAACAACCCATCGGGAAAATTATCATCCTATGACGGTTATTTCTGAACAAAAGTAATTCTACTGCGGAGAAGAGCGGAGAAGATATGTTTGTCAATTACATGAAAATCGCTATCAGAAACCGGAAAAAATACAAACTGTACTCGATCATCAACGTTCTCGGTTTGACGATCGGCGATTCGCACCGCAACATCCAACCTGATTGAAGCACTGAACTACGAGTGAGATAAACGAAAGATTTTTATTTCCTGGATATTACCGAAAGTTCTTTCATCTGATGCTGATACATTTTCCATGTTAATAAGAAGAAAATCACGTCGGTGATCGGAAACGAAGCCCAAATTCCGGTCATCTTAAATAACGGTGGAAGGATCAGCAGTAATGGGATGAGACAAATTTGACGGAATACGGCAAGATATAGCGCCTTTTTTGCTTTTCCAATCGATTGAAAAAGCGTACCGCCGGTGATAATAAAACCCAGGAGTGGAAGAGATGACACAAAAATGCGCATTGCGGGAATGCCGAGTTTGATCAATTGTTGGTCGGTCGTAAAAAGATTAAAAAGTGTTTTTGGGAACAGAAACAGCACCAGAAAGCCCAGAATGGAGATGCCGGTCGCGGCTTTATTTCCAAGATGAACCGCTCGTCTGGCCTTATCAAAACGTTTCGCACCGAAATTATAACCGACGATCGGCTGAACGCCCATGGAAATACCGAGCATCGGCATCATCACAAATGCGACTAACCGGTTGATGATCCCAAAAATAGCGATATACACATCGCCGCCATAAAATTTCAAAGAGTGATTCACGACGACGGCGATGAAACTCGAAGAGATCATTCTGAAAAATGAAGCGGAACCGACGGCGACTATTTCGCACATGATTTTTCGGTCGATATTAAAATCCCGTCGGGACAATTTCAGAATACTCTTACCAGTCCAAAAATAATAAACGAGATAAATGACGGTTACGGCCTGAGAAAGAACTGTTGCCCAGGCGGCGCCCTTGATTCCCCAACCGAACCAGAAAATGAAAATCGGGTCAAGAATCATATTCAAACCCGCAGAAATCAGCATCGTCGTCATGGCGACCTTCGCCTTGCCTTCGGCGCGGAGACTTCCGTTCGTTGCCATCGCAAAAGAAAAAAGCAACGATCCGAAAAGAATAATGCTTGCGTAATCTTTGGCATATGGCAGGATCGAATCTGTCGCTCCGAATAATTTCAGGAGTTCGTCGATAAAAACATTGCCCAGCGTCGCGAAAATCACGCCGATCACGATAACTCCGGTCAGGAGATTTCCAAAAGCCCGGTTGGCTCGCGGCAGGTTTCCTGCGCCGAGACTCCGCGAAATGAGCGACGCACCGCCGATTCCCAGCATTTGCGCGACCGCGCTCATAACCATCTGGAGGGGGAAAACGATGGCTATTCCCGCGATTCCCAGCATTCCGACGCCACGCCCGACAAAGATCGAATCCACGACATTATACAGCGACTGCACGACCATTCCGATCATCGCCGGAAAAGATAACTCCACCAGCAATTTCCCGATTCGTTCGCCGGCTAAGACGTGATTATTTTCCTTCATTTCCATAATTTATTTGTAATTCATGATACAAATTAACTGATTCCATTTTTTTCAAGATTCCGGTGATCCTGTTAGTCAGAAGAAGAGAAGCAGAGAAATTCTCAGGCTATATGTTTGATAAAAACCCGGCGACGTTTATGCTGATGCATATCGAAGAATTTCCACTGTGCCTGAACTTTTACATTTTGTTCAAGTTCCGGATTGGTTTCCACATGGACGATGCCGTTTCGGATGAACGACTTCCCGATTTCACTCAGGATCAGCGCGTTGACACCTTTGCCTTGATATTCGGGAAGAAGCCCAATCAGATACAAGTCTGCCATGTCGTTCTTTTTCAGTGCGTGAAGCAGGTGAATGAAACCGAATGGAAACAATTTCCCACGAGCCTTTTGCAACGCTTTGGAAAGCGACGGCATGGTGATTCCGAAGCCGATCACACGGTCGTTTTCATCGACAACAACGGATACGAAATCCGGGCGGATGAATCCGAAATATTGCTTGGTGTAGGCTTCCACCTGTTTTTTAGTCAGCGGAACAACACCATAAAGTCCGGAATAAGCCACATCCAGAACCTCGAAAATACGCGGCGCGTAGGGCAGTAATTCTTTTGCCTTTTTAATTTTCAGCGTGTGGAGATTCAGTTTTTCCTCAACATTGGCCGCAATTTCTTCGATCTTTTTCGGAATTTCCGTAGGAGCCGTCGACTCAAACTCTACCCAATCGACGTCTTTTTTATAACCGAATTTTTCGAGATGAACCGGATAATATGGATGGTTGTAATTAGTCACCATTGTACCGAGCCGATCGAAACCTTCGACCAACATACCTTCGCGGTCCATATCGGTGAAACCGAGCGGCCCGTGAACGGCGGTCATGCCGGTTTCCTTCGCCCAATTTTCAACGGTTTGCAGGAGCGCTTTGGAAACCTCTTCGTCATCGATGAACTCGATCCATCCGAATCTAATGTAACGGTTTTTCCATTTTTCGATATAAGGACGATTCAGAATACCGGCGATACGACCGGCAATCTTGCCGTCTTTATACGCCAACCAACTGCGCGCCTCGCAAACCTCGAATGCCGGATTCTTGTCTTTGCTTAGTGTGTTCATTTCGTCGAAATCCAGTCCGGGCACCCAACAGGCATTTCCCTTGTAAATTGAATGCGGAAACCGGATAAATTTCCTCAGATCGCGTCTTGTTTTAACTTCACATATCTCGATGCTCATTTAACAACCTCATCATTTCTGAAATAGACCATCAATAAGAAAGGCGGAATTTAGGAAATAATTCCTTCTGTTAGATGGTTTATTTTTCCACTTGGAAGATAAAAACAAGGCAATTTATTGAATAGAAACCCCATGCGTGACCGGCGTTTTTTTATTTGCGTTTGCCTGTCGTATAAACGGAAAAACTAAAATTCAAGCCTTTAGCAGAAGTTATCCAGAGCCCGTGATTTAATCCGATTGCCCAATCGAGATGCAGAAAGCCGGTGTGGTAGCCGCTACCGAAAGAGATTTCCCTGTGATCTCTTCCGCCGAGCGAAACACCGACGCGTATCGGCCACTTCGGAGAGCGGGTGATCTCTGCACCGACGCACCATTTCCATGCGCCGAAGGCGAAAAGCCTGTCTTCAAATCCAGTCACGAAATCACTGGAAACCAGTGTTGTTTCATCGAATTGTTTTGAAACGCTAAACCGCGCCAGCGTTGGATAACTGGTCGAGAATTTGGTTGAATCGTCAATGGATTTTCCTTTTCCGGGGAAGAGTTTTTTATAGGCGTCTTCTTTGAAAAATTTATCGAAACTCACTTCATTGATCTGGAATTCGTATTCAAAATATTTCCCGTTCCACGGCAGAATTTTTTCAGGATCGGCGATTCGCGAAAACATCGTCTTCTTTCCCCAGTAGATTCTTCCGAAAAGATTTGTCAGCGACAAACCGAACCGGTAACCGTCGATTTCATTCGTCGAGAAACCCAAATCCATGGCAAATCCGCGTCCGCCGAGCGACTGCTGAAATAGATATTTCGCCTCGCCGTTAATATAATCTTTTCCCGGTTCGAAATACGTGTTGATGTATCCATACGAAGAATCCGGGTTCAGGCCGATATAACCAATGCCTTGCAGATATTTGAACGTAAAACCGAGAAAAAAGTCCTTCACGGGAAATGCCATAGAATAACTCCATTGAGACATCACCAAAACTTCTTCGGAAAATTTTATATCCAGGTTTTCGCCGATCGGATTCCCGTTGAAAATGAATCGGACAAGTCCGCGCGGCAGACCGAGATCGCCAATGGCGATCAGATCTGAAGTGATTGCTTTATTGTCAAAAGAATAATTGACGAACGGAAGGACGAAATGCGCGTCGGTAAAGAAACGCCATCCGTCGGATGGAATTTCGTCGAGGAATTCCTGCTTTAGTACGCCGTCGCTGGCCTCCATATTTTTCCCGTTGTATTTTTTATATGCGTTCAGCGACAGAAAATTGCTGGAAAGGCTCATATCTACACCCGTCCAGACACGGTAGGATTTGTATTGATTTTCAATGGCGAGGTTCGCCGGATTGTAGTCAATACAAAAAATGCCTCGGGAGACAGAACCATACGCTCCACCCATTGCCACGGCGCGTGGGTCCCGGCGTGTCTGCCCGCCCACTATTGTTGACAGCGCCATACTTAGGAGTAAATACGAGACGATCAGTCGCTTACGCATCCGCCGGCTCATTTTCTTTTCGATAGTTGTTTGGGGTGAACAATCGGTTTTGTTAAGGAATCTTCCTCGTCTTCCGAGAAAAATTCACCGGCATCGATCGTCAGCGACATCAGCGACAAGACGTTTACTTTATCGTAATATCCGACAGTGATAAAGTCTTCCGTCCCGTCTAAGTGAATTCTCGCGCGGATATAATGCGTCTGATCGCTCATGAGAAATTCCAGCCGCACCGAATCCAGTTCGGCTATATGACGCCGATAGCCGGGAATGACGACGCGCCCATCGTCGTCCATTTTCAAGGGTGTCGGCAGATCGATCCGCATCAACGTATCATATTCGATACAAACTAAACCTGTATCGGACATTGTAAACAGCGAATCATTGATCAGGTAATATCCCGAATCCAGCGAATCGATGCTCAACGGAAAATAATCGTAGTTGGAGACAAGAATTTCCAGGCTTCCGGTCATCGGGAAATCGTTCTCCACGTCCGTGAGAATCGACGCTTCGATGAGCCCTGATCGGATCTGGTCACGCGTCTGTTCATCCATTGGAGACATTTTGTTGGATTTGACGGGAATAAACGTCATCGGATTCATTTTCAGCCGGAACGGCACAACGACCTCGTACTCGCCCCAGAAACTTTTATTGACCTGAAGTTTCGACGTATCGCTGGCCGGAATCGCCGCTTCGCCGGAAACAATAATCGAATCGGGAAGCATGTTGAAAACCGGCGCAATGTCGATGTTCAATTCGGATTTTGCCACCGGTTTTTGATCGGTTGCTTTCAATATTTCTCCGTCGGCAGAAACCAGTTCGGGATTCATTCCGGCACGGAAACCCTGAATGTCAAAACTCAGATTCGTCTGCGCCTGAATCTCATTGAAAAATGTCAGATTCAGTAAAACCTGATCGAAGTCAACATCGCCGAATCCTGTCGGGATATCCCGAATCGTCATCGGCGGAATCGTGAATGTTTCGTTGAAAAAACCGTCGATCTGGTTGAATTTGATGGCTGAGATTCCGATCGACACGTCCATATAATCGGCGGCAGTCATGTTCAGTGGAATGGTCACAACCGTATCTCCGGGATCGGGTAAAAGGAGGATTTGCGTCGAGACCGTGAACGAATCCACGATTGAAACACCGTCCGTATTCCGAAGTGTGTCAAGATCGAACCGCTCGTAGGTCGTTCCAGACTGTTGGGCATTCATGACCGTATCGACCGAGAGCACACCGGTTTCGCCATAGAAATTGTTAAAATCGATGCGCATTCCAATATTAAGCGGCGTTTGGTTGTTTAACGACAGCGCGATGACGTTCGTGTCAAGCGTTCCGGTAGTCGTCTGTCCGATGAATCCCCGAATGACCGTGTTGTTCGATGGCGGGATCGCCTGGCTTTGAGTGATCTCGATGGGTTTGGGAATGCCCGTGCAACTTTCAATCTCTTCAACTTCAAATCGCGCGCCGATGCGCACGTAAGGATCGGTGCCGGCGAGAATCATAACCGGCTGACCGTTACTCCCCGCGATGATGGCCGTATAAACAACCCGAATGGAATCCTGAAGACGTTTTCCGTCAAGGTTTCCCGGATTTCGGTCCGAACGCGTCTGTCCGCTCGGGATCGATTCGTAGAATGAAGTGACGATTATTTCGCCTTCCCGATTCATCAATTGGAGTTTAACGGAATCCAGATCGACTGGCAGCTGGTTTTCGATTTCGGTGCTAAATGTGCCGCTACCGATCGTGATATAATCGACGCGTTCGAAATAAGGAATCCCGTACGGATCAAAAATTTGAAATGAACTTTCGGATTCCGGTGACTTGGTTCGTTCGATAGAGGGCAGAATAATATCTTCGTTCTGAGGAAGCGGCAATCCGAATTGCTGGGAAAGTGTTACCTGCTGTGAAATCGAGATGTCAATTGGATTGTTCGCCATAGAAATTTGCGAAAAATCCTGCCGCAAACTAACGGGATCAGTCGCCGGGATCACAAAAATGTCTTCGGTCAACGTCACGGTGTCGAGCAAACCGCCGAATTTAAAATAGATCATATCGGCGGATGAATCGCCGAAAATGAAGTTGGTCGTATCGACCAGCGAAGAGACCTCCAGTGAAATTTCAGTCAACGGCAGATTGAGCGTTTGATAGAATTTGGGCATATCGGGCGCCGGAAACGGATCGTATGTGCAACCTGCCAACAGGCAGACGACGATAATTATTGCTAATAACCGGGAAATCTGTCTGTAATTAAGCAATGGGCTGATGGTCATACTTCAAAATACCGTAAAATCTATTTCTTCGTTTTGCCGGTAAAATAGGCGCCGAGCGAAAAATTCAATCCCTGCACCGTGTGGATCCAGACTCCGCGGTGAAATCCAATCGACCAGTCGAAATGCGCGAAACCGAGATTAAATCCCGTACCGAGATCGATTTCATATCCGCTCAAACCGCCCAGCGCGAAGCCCATGCGGAACGGAATTTTTTTAAAGTATGAATACTCGATACCGACCGAAGTTCTCCAGCCTTTCCAGTAATTCAGACTTTCCTGAAAAGATGCCGCAAAGTCTGCCGCCACTAACAGGTCAGGCCTGATCTGTTTCCCTAATCCTACGCGTAAAACCAACGGTAAACGCGTGGTGAAAACGGTCGAATCCGTGACGATCTTCCTGTGACTGACGAAATAGTCGCCGTATGAACTGTCTCCTTCGAGAAAATTATCCTTGTTGACGTTGTTGATTTCAAATGAATACTTATACGATTCACCGGCGAAATCCAGATCGACGTCACTGTTTTTCATGTAACCGTTTGTAATCAACCAGCCCATCGTATTCAACGGCCAGTCCTTAAGCGTTTTGGAAACCATCGTTTCGGTATTCCAGCGGATGCTCGAGCCGAGATTGATCAGGCTGATTCCGACTTGCCAGCCGCCCAAATCCTGAAAAGCGACACCGAAATCGAGGCCGAATCCCCGTCCCTGCGTCGATTGCCGGAAAACATAGTCGCCGCTTCCTTTTAGGATGAAATTGGCGGTGTCGACCATAACGGAACCGGTTCGATGATCGGGATCGAGTCCGTAATAACCCAATCCCTGATAATATTTGATTGAAAAACCGAACGACATATTTTCATATGGAATTCCCATCGAGTAGGCATATTCCATTGCCGTCAGCGCGTCACATCTCAAATCCAACTGATAATTAACGCCTTTTTGCAAATTCCCGAAGATCAGATCCAGCATCGGTTTGGAAACATAGTAGTCAGTGACGTATAGCAAGTTGGCGGTAAAGGCTTTGTTCCCAGACGAAAAACTGATCAGCGGTACGGGCATATTGAGGCCAATAGATGAACGCCAACCGTCCGCGGGCAATTCGGATAGTAATTCCTTTTGAAGTTTTTTATTGTCGGCAGTCAAATCTTTTCCGCCGTATTTCGCGCTCGTCATCAGTGAATAGAAATTGTTGGTTGCGTAACTGTTGAGCCCATACAACGTTATATAAGATTTATACTCGGACGGCAAGGCCAGATTCGCGGGATTGAACCCGACGCTGAATACGCCTCGGGAAATTGCTGTAAAGGAACCGCCCAGCGCATTCGACCGCGCATTATTGTAAGATTGTGCCGATGCCGTCCCCGCGATGATTAAAATCAACAGGACCGTCATCAACGATTTGCGCATCGGTTTTAATATTTTGGTTACAGATTTCATTCCGAGTCGGTCGTGTCCTTCCATGACTGTGACATGGCGACGGGATCAAAAAGCAAGTTCAGGTATGTTTTCAGGCGAATCGATTGATCGCTCTTCAATCCGGTCTGGACGGAATCCGAGTTAACGAATCGGAAAACAGGTTCGATGTAACAGGAATCTTCCATCAGCGCGATGGCAGTCGGGCTAGATAGATAAACCTGCGAGGTTTTGCCGGGTTGTACCAATTCACCATCTTTATAAGTCGCTTTTGTAAATTCGACAGATGCCAGTGTATCGACCACGACGATCTGCGTATCCGCTCCGAAATGAAACCACGCGCTGTCTGCCCAGGCAAAACCGTTAGTTGCCTGCGTCGTATCCGTTGGGAAGAACGGGAAGTTGCCGATCAACATATACAGACTTCCGTGAAACGGCGAGCGGTTTTCGATAAAAATGTCCATTTCTGCGCCGTTCTGCGCCTTGGTTATATTCGAGCGCGTCGAACTGTCGGTAATGAAAAACGTCGTAGGATCGGCAGCGGCGATATAAACAATGGGCGGCAACATAAAAATCAGCGGCGCTGAAATTTCATATTTGAATCCGATGATCTGATTCAGTATCTGACCCGCAGAAAACCAATCGTCCGGCAGTGAGGCTTTGACACCGAATCGAATACTGTCAGGCAGATTGGAGATTACGTTGGGAATTTGCACGAGAAAAGTGTCCGTGCTCAGAACAAAGACCGAATCCAGCGACGAGTCCGGCTCTCCAAATTTTTCGCCTGAAATCGTTGTCCAGATATTTGTAAAATCGTTGGCAGGATCGTCGATGATGAACCGGACACTTGCCGAATCGAAGATAATATTTTCGGCGCCCGACGGACTGTTGTAAAAAAGTCGCGTAGCGTGTTCTCCGCTGGCAAAGACAGTTCCGTAAAAATTATCTAGATGGATCGGCGCGACTCCGATTTTCACTGAAAGATACTGGCTCAGGGACGAGATCGGGACCGTCAGCGTTCCCTGAACTTCGACCGTGACGTCAAATTGAAGAGAATCGATGGTCGAGTGGCCAGTCATCCGGACGAGCGAATCGTTCGAAACGTCTATCTCGGTTTGTCGGAAAAGGGAATCGACCGCCAGTGTCAGGGTATCACGAAGCATAGTTCCGTCCGAGGCATTTTTAAAATTCCGGAATGCGACGCTCACCCGGACGTCGTTCGGAAACGTATCGGTAAGCGAAACCGAGAAAAATAAACGATTGACATCCGCGCCGTTCTGATTGTCGATCAAACCAGTTTTGATCAGCGCTTTTGAATCGTCGGTCTTCCGACGGATCGAGAATTGAAATGATTTAACGCTCTGGTTCGGATTGATCCGCACATGTTTGGTCATTTCGATTTGCGATGAATCTTGGAATGAAGGCAATGTCCAAAAACTGTCAGCCATAGAAATGGCATTTTGAAACGAATCGACCGCAAAGTAGAACAGATTTCCGGATGTGTCGGCAAAGATCGAGTCACCGGAGTTTTTATAAATCAAATCGGCGACACTATACGATTGATTCAGTGCCGGAATGATGACCTTTGAATCCCATTTTTTCGGAAGTTTCGGTAAAGTGGGAAAGTCAAACTCACAACCCCATATCACACAAAGAGCGAGGATATTCAGATAAAGTAAGACTTTTTTCACTTCTCAATTCCTATGGGAATTTCCCTTCTGAGAAGCCGGAATATTCAGGTTCCTTCGTTGTAAGCCGTCTGATAATAAACCTGTTCATCGGTCAGTTTGTCAATGGAGACACTCATCGTTTCCAGTTTCAGACCGGCGATCTCCTGATCCTGCTCCTCGGTAATATCATAAACTCTTTTTTCAAGATTGTCGCCGTTTTTCTCGACGAACATCATCGCCATGAACTGATTGGCGAACGACATGTCCATCACTTCGGACGGATGTCCTTCAGCGGCGGCGAGATTAACCAGACGACCTTCAGCCAGAACAAAAATACGTTTTCCGTTTTTCAGCGTATGTTGAACGCAATTCGGGCGAATTTCTTTCTTGGAAACCGTCAGCGTTTCGAGTTCTTTTAAATTGACTTCACAGTCATAATGGCCTGTGTTGCAGACGATTGCGCCGTCTTTCATGACCTTGAAATGCCGCTTGACGATCACATCCTTCATACCGGTTGCGGTGATGAAAATATCGCCAACCCTGGCCGCTTCGTCCATTGGCATCATGCGAATGCCTTCGAGGATTGCCTTCAGTGCGGCGGTCGGTTTAATTTCGGTTGCGATGACATCCGCGCCGAGTCCTTTTGCCCGCATCGCGACGCCTTTGCCGCAATGTCCGTAACCGGCGACGACGAACGTCTTACCGGCGAGCAAGATCGACGTTGCGCGAATTATGCCGTCGATGGAAGATTGACCGGTTCCATACACGTTGTCGAAGTCCCATTTCGTTTCAGCGTCGTTGACTGCAATGATCGGATAGAGCAATTTGCCAGCGTCACCCATCGCTCTGAGGCGATGCACACCAGTGGTCGTTTCTTCCGAGCCGCCAAGCACCTGTTTGGCCAATTCGGGATGTTTGTTATGAATCGTGAAAACGAGGTCAGCGCCATCATCGAGTGTGATCGTCGGCTTTTGAAGCAACGTCTGCTCGATGCACCAGTAAAATTCTTCGGTCGTCAATCCGTGCCACGCCCAGATCGGAACGCCTTCGGCATAAAGGGCCGCGGCAACATCGTCCTGCGTGCTCAGTGGATTACAACCACTCCATGCCACCTGCGCTCCGGCGGCAATTAGTGTCCGGATTAAAACCGCTGTTTCTTTGGTAACGTGCAGACAGCCGCTGATCCGCATTCCGGCGAGCGGTTTCGTTTCACTGTATTTTTTTCTCAGCGCCATCATGACGGGCATATGTGCTTCCGCCCATTCGATTTTCAGGCGACCCGAATCGGCCAGTTGAATATTTTTTATTTTTCCGGTCATTTTTTACCTCTGAAATAATTTTTCAATTCTTCGGCCTTGTCTTTCTTTTCCCATGTGAATTCTTCGTCTTCACGACCGAAGTGACCGTACGCCGCTGTTTTCATATAAATCGGGCGTTTCAAATTCAGATGCTTGATGATCTCTGCCGGTTTGAGCGGAAAGACTTTCCGAACCGCAACGGCCATTTCATCGTCGTCAACGTTTCCGGTTCCAAACGTATCGACACGCACCGAAACCGGATCGGCGACGCCGATCGAGTATGCCAGCTGAACTTCGCACCGGGAAGCCAATCCCGAAGCGACAATATTCTTGGCAACATAACGCGCCATGTACGATGCCGATCGGTCGACTTTTGACGGATCTTTTCCGGAAAATGCACCGCCGCCATGACGGCCCATTCCGCCGTATGTATCGACGATGATCTTCCGTCCGGTCACGCCGGTGTCCGCTTCCGGTCCGCCGACGATGAAAATACCGGTCGCGTTGATGTAATATTTTGTTTCAGGTGTCAGATATTCCTGGCAAACGGGTTGGATGACATGCTTCCGAATGTCGGCGACAATCTTTTCGTGCGAGACCTCTGGGTTGTGATGAACCGCCACGACAACGCTGGTGATCCGATGAGGTTTGCCATCGATGTATTCAATGGTTACCTGCGATTTTCCGTCCGGGCGAACCCAGTTCAGAATACCTTTTTTTCGAACTTCAGCCAGGCGCATCGTGATTTTATTGGCAAGGCTGATCGGTAATGGCATCAGTTCTGGCGTTTCATCGCACGCGTAACCGAACATCAAGCCCTGATCCCCGGCTCCTTGTTCGTGTTCTTCGGTTTCGTTCACGCCGAGCGCAATATTTTCACTCTGTTCGTGAATGGCAGTGATAACCGAGCAACTCCGGCAATCCAGCCCGAAATGCGGATCGGTGTAGCCGATTTTTTCGAGTGTTTGCCGAACGACTGTGGGAATATCGACCCAGATTTTCGTGGATATTTCACCGGCGACCATGACCAAACCTGTCGTCGTGAGCGTTTCACAAGCCACACGGCTGTCAGGATCTTTTACTAAAAGTGCGTCGAGAATCGCGTCAGAAACCTGATCGCAGATTTTATCGGGATGCCCTTCGGTTACAGATTCAGATGTAAATAAATATTTCTTCATATTACTCCTTTTAAAAAAATCTCATAAAACTAATCAACGGCGGTTATAAAATCAACTCAAATTCTGACGGGAAAAGTCGCCCAGATCAAAAACACCGCTGGCGCCCTTGACTTCAGCGTTCACGCCGATAAGGCTATTGTTCAAATTTGCGTCTTGTAAAATGGCTTTTTCGGATATGATAGAATCGGTCACGACCGAGCGGATCAATTCCGCGCCGGCGCCAACGCTGACATACGGACCGATGATAGACTCGTGAACGACCGCGTCCGGATGAATGAAAACCGGCTGAATGAGAGTTGTGCCTGGATATTGTTTTCCGGAAGGTTCAAGGTTTGCCAGCAGAATGCGGTTGGCTTTCAGCAACGTTTCCCGCGTACCGCAATCATGACATGCCGTAATCATTTCCGTTCTAATTTTCTCACCATGAGAAAGCATCATCTGAAGCGCGTCCGTCAATTGAAACTCGCCTTTTGTCGTTATATTTTTTTCAATGATCTGATCGACGGCTTTCTTCAGTTTCGACTGATTTTGCACGAGATAAATCCCGGCGATAGCGAGATTACCGTCGAATTTCTTCGGTTTTTCGACCAGCTGAGTTATCCAGCCGTCTTTCAGTTCGACCATACCAAATCGGCGAGGATCATCGACTTTCATCACGCCAATGACATTCTCTTTGCTTTTTGCAAATTCGGTGAAGTTCAGATCGAGTATCGTATCTCCGAGTAAAATCAGGACCGGTTCGTCTGTGTTTTCCAATCCCAAACCGACCGCATGTCCAAGGCCGCGACGTTCGGTTTGATGAACGAATCGAAAGTTCAGATTAAAGTTCGACTCTGAGTAATCGATCACCTGTTGGGCTTTGTAGCCGACGATAACGGTCACATCTCGGATGCCGGACAAAATGATCCGGTCATAAATATGTCCGATGATCGGTTTGTCAGCGACAGGCAATAACACTTTTGGTCTGGTCAGTGTCAGGGGTCTGAGTCGTTCGCCGACACCCGCCGCTGGAATAATGGCTCTCATTTCGAGTTTCTCCGGTTATTCATAATCCTTTTTCAGGTAAGATTCGAGATTGTTTTGCAACGTCTTTTTCCGAATGGTCGCCAATAATTTTTTCTGGAAATCCTTCGCGGCGTTTTTACCCATATAGTTCAGAATGTGGTTGAGGGCGATCACTTCGGCGATGACGGTTATATTTTTCCCTGGGTAGATTGGCAACCGGATATGCGGTGCCGCGACGCCCAGAATTTTCGTACTTTTCTGCGTCGTTCCGACTCGCTCGTAAGCACTCTTCTCGTCCCAATCCAGAAGTTCGACGAGGACTTCAACACGTTTCTGTTGGCGAATCGCGCGGATTCCGAAAATGTTCTTCACGTCAACAATTCCCAGTCCGCGGATTTCGAGCAGATGCTCGTGGTTTTCCATTCCCGTTCCGATGATGACATTGTCGGAACGACGAATGATCTTGACGAGATCGTCAGCGACGAGCCTCTGACCTCGTTCAACCAGGTCGAGCGCGATCTCACTTTTTCCGATCCCGCTCCGTCCCGTCAGTAAAATGCCGACGCCATAAACATCGACCAATGAGCCATGAAGAACTGTCGATGGTGCAAGGTGCCAGTCCAAATAATCCATCATCTGTGAAATGATGTGACTGGTTGTCAGCGGTGTGGACATCAGCGAAATATTTTGGGTGTTAGCGAAAGAAATCGCTTCCGGAAATGGTTTTGTACCGTGCGTAAAAATAGCGGCTGGAATTTCCGATGAAAACATTTTTTTAAAAATCGGGATGCGTCCCTCTTCGGTAAGAGTGTCGAGATATTTCTTCTCCTTCATCCCAAAAAGCTGGATGCGGGTTTTGTCGAAGTAATCCCAGAAACCGGAGAGTTCAAGCCCCGGACGATTCATTTTCTCTGATTTGACCAACCGCTCCTGCCCGATGCCATCGTTGATCCGGCTGAGTCGCAACTTCTTACGATTATCTTTGAAAATCTTTTCGACTGTCAAATTGTTTTCTATCAATGGTAAATCCTTTTTTCTTTGAATTTACGTAACTGCCGACCCATTTTTTCCACGACGGAATCAATCGACTTTACCATATCGTTCGTACATTCTGTGGCAATCATGTCTTTTCCTGAGACATGAAGAGTGAGCGTGATGGTTTCTCCGTCCTTGGTTTTCTCAAGAATGACTTTGCATTTGGAAATCAGGTTTTCGAATTCGCCGAGGTGGGCAAGTTCGCTCTTAACATATTCCTTCACGCGGTCAGAAGGTTCATAGTGTCTCGATGTCATTTCGATGTTCATAAGATTACTCCTTCTTTTGTCGATTATTCACCATGCGGATGAGCCTGTTTATAGACTTCTTTGAGTTTTCCGATTTGAATGTGCGTATAAAGTTGCGTCGTGCTGAGACTGCTATGTCCCAGCATATCTTTCACGGCATTTAAATCCGCGCCCTTGTCTAGAAGATGCGACGCGAATGAATGCCGCAATGCGTGCGGACTCATATGATCCTGTTCCGAAACCGATTCGAGGAGCGCGGTGACGATCTGTTGAACCCATGGTCTGGAAATCCGTCGGCCCAGACTGCTGATGAACAGCGGATTTTCCAACTTTAAATCTCCAAATTCTTCTTTCCGGAATTTAAGGTACGACTCCAGTGCATCGTTCGCGCGTTTTGTAAATGGCACAATCCGTTCTTTGGAACCTTTTCCCAGGACGCGGATCGTCAGTTTGTAAAAATTGACGTCGCCGATATTGAGCGACAGCAGTTCATTCAACCGGATACCGCTGCTGTAAAATAATTCCATGATCGCACGGTTACGCTGGCCGATGAAAGTAGTCATGTCCGGGATTTCCATCACGCGGGTGATCTGATCTTCGGAAACGACGACAGGCAGCCGTTTTTTCGTCTTCGGTGATTTGACCATCGAGGCCGGATTTCCCGGGATTATTTTCTGGATCGTCAGATATTTGAAAAACGACTTGAGCGCGGCCAACTTGCGCGAAATGGAGGTCATCTCCAGTCCGTTTTCCGAGAGCATCCCGAGATAATGACGAACGGCGATCTTTGTGACATCGTTAATTTGGATCGGAACCGTATTCGAATATTCGGCAAAAAAGAGGAAAAACTGATTGATGTCTCGTTCGTAGGCTTCGATTGTATGCACGGAATAACCGCGCTCCTGCTTGAGATAACGGGTAAATCGCGAAAGTAAATCCTGAGTCGTCAATTCTTCGCTCATTTTACCACCAACATCTTTTCGACCGCCAGAAAATCTTCGGGAATCGGCGCTACGATCTCGATTTCCTTGCCGGTCAGCGGATGTACGAACCCGATTCGGTGCGCATGCAACATTTGGCGTCGGATTAAAGTCATCACGCGGTTTCCCAGATCGTTTTCCGCCTTCGTATTGCGGAGCAGGTATTTGATGCCGCCACCGTAAGTCGGATCGCCGACGACCGGATGACCGACGTGCGCGAAATGAACGCGGATTTGGTGTGTGCGGCCGGTTTCAAGAATCACTTTGAGAAATGACATGATGTCGAAATCCTGCCAGACTTCATAACGTGTCCGCGCATTTCTTCCCGATTGCGTCACGGTGAATTTTTTTCGGTTATTCTGGCTTCTTCCGATCGGCGCATCGATCAGACCGATATTCGGTTCCGGTGTTCCCCAAACCAGCGCGCGGTACTCTTTGTAAATTTGCCGCTCGGCAAAGAGTCGGGCGATTTTCCAGTGCGCTTCGTCGGTTTTAGCGGCAATAATGACGCCGCTCGTATCCTTATCCAACCGATGTACCAATCCGGGTTTCATCGGGCCATTAACCAAACTCAACTGACTTGTATAATTCCGGAGCGCGCCGGTCAGCGTTCCCAGAAGAACGCCGGCCCCGGGATGCACGACCATTCCCGGTGCTTTATCAATTGCGATGAAATATTCGTCTTCGTATAAAATTCGGATCGGAATGTTTTCCGGCGAAATTTCTTTCGGTTCGGGCAATGGAAGAACAACGCTGATTTCATCGCCAGTTCGTAATGAATATCCCGACTTGACGGTTGCCCGATTAACCTTTACAAATCCGGTGCGGATCAGGTTGGAAATCTTCGACCTGCTCAGCGTTTCGATGCGATCGGAAAGGTAAATATCCAATCGCATGTCTGACTCCAGTTCCACTGAAAAAGTCAGCAATCGATCCGATATATCGCTCATGATATGCCTGAGTCCTGGTCTATATTTGGAGAAAACGTCTTGCCTCCGGGAACAAGATCGTTAGTCTTTCCATCGGGAAAAACCTGCTGTGAACGTAATTGTCTGATTATTCACTCTTGTGTTTTGTGCTTCTTGGATTTCCGAACTAACCTCTTCATTCCGAAATAAGGTAAACAAAACCGCCGTGATTGTCCACTGAAATTTTATAATGAGAGGAAGCGAGCCGGTATCAACCCTTGGGTTTATTTTTGCATTTGACGCAATGCTGAGTATGTGGAACTTCCTCGAGACGCTCCTTCAGGATCAGTTCGCCACATTCAATGCAGACGCCGTACTCACCGTTTTTGATACGTTCCAGCGCCTGATTCATGTGAGTCAGGTACTTATTTGCACGGGATAGCCAGAGAAAGGCTTTTTCACGTTCCTGCGAATCGGTCCCGACATCCGCCATGTGATATGAATAGGTCGAGTCAAGCGTTGTGCTGTCCTGCCGTGTATTGTCATTCACCGTAATCGATTCCAGCCGTTTGATTTCCCTGATTGTTTCTTCCCGTTTTTTCAGAATCAACGTTTTAAAATAATCGAGGTCTTCGTTGCTCCATTTCTTCTTTTTTAAATTCTCCGGCATATTTTGTCTCCAAAACCTTTAGTTCAACCGACTAATCGAAATATGAACTATCTGATTTCCAATTTTCAATTCTCTGTCAAATTCGCCTTGAAAATACGTACTCTGGACTTGATTAGCAAGAGTCTCGTTTTTTAAATAATCCTCAAATTCCGCCAGCGCAATGCAGATTTCTTCCGGCGCGGAAAATGCGATCCGGATACGGTCTTCAACCCGAAAATCGGCCTCTTTCCGCATCGTTTGTACGTGGCGGATGAAATCACGTACTAAACCTTCCTTGATCAGATCTTCCGTCAATCGCGTATCAATACCGACGGAATATTCGCCATCGGCGACGCCTGAAAATCCTTCGACGTCTTTTCTCTCGACGATCAATTCGTCTTTCGTCAACAGGATCGTATGGTCGGAAAGTATCAGTTCGATTAGACCGCCGCTTTCGACTTTTTTAAATGTCTCGCCCGGATTCAACGCGCGGATGGCGGTCGTGATCTCTCCCATCGACTTTCCGTACTTCACGCCCAGCGTCGCAAAATTGGGCTTGATAGTGACAAAGAAAAGCGCGCTGTCGTCGTGCGTTAACTCGATTCTCTTGATGTTCAGTTCTTCGAGTATCTGATCCGACAGCAGAAGAATTTCATCCCGTGATATGCTCTTCGGCAATTTTACAATGATCTTCTGTAGCGGCTGGCGGACTTTCAGGTTTGCTTTATTGCGGGCGGCGCGTCCCATTTCGACGATCTTGACGACCGAATCGATCTTGCGAAGCAGGCTTTCATCGATCAGCGATTCGTCGGCAACAGGAAATTTATCGAGGTGAATGCTTTCCGGGGCTAACGGTTCGAGTCCGCGCACCAAATTCTGATAAATGGCTTCCGTGACAAATGGAATGACCGGCGCCAGCACCAAGATCAAGTCTTTCAGAGCCTGATAAAGCGTTTGATAAGCCGCCCATTTATCCTTATCGTCTTCAGATTTCCAGAATCTGCGGCGGCTTCGGCGGATATACCAGTTAGATAAAACTTCCAGGAATTCGTCGATGGTTGACATAACTTTCTGCGTCGCGAAATTGTCGAAATCTCTACGGGCATCGCGGATCAGCAGGTTCAGTCGCGCTAATAACCAGCGATCGAGTTCGCTCAGATCTTTAATTTCAACGTGATTTTTCTCAGGCGAAAACTGGTCGAGTTCCGCATAAGTCGCAAAAAACGAGTATGAATTCCAGAGCGTGATGACGTGTTTCCGAAAATCCTGCGCAATATTATAACCGAAGTTCAGGTTGTTGACCGGATTGTGATCGGCGTAGAGCCAACGCATCACATCGACGCCCATTTTCTCGGCGGCGTCTTCAAACCAGATTGCATTTCCGGCGCTCTTATGCATGTCTTTGCCTTGCTCGTCTTTGACGAGCGCGTGTCCGAGAATCGTGCGGAACGGTTCGCGATTTTCCAGAACCGTGCTCATCGCAAGGATCGAATAGAACCAGTTCCGGAACTGTCCTGGCAGGGACTCGCAAATGAAATCGGCGGGAAACCATTCTTCCCAGTAAGGACGATTCGTTGTGTAATGAAGCGTCGAATATGGGACGATCCCGGCGTCTAACCACGGGTTACCGACATCGGGAATCCGGCTGATGATTTCGCCGCATTTTTCACATTTGATCTTCACCGCGTCAACCCACGGACGATGCGGCGAATGACCGTCGAATTCCGTCCAACCTTCGACAGCGCGTTCCTTCAATTCTTCCTTGCTTCCAATGACCATGACGTGCTTGCAGGACGGACATTCAAAAATCGGAAGCGCTAAGCCCCAATATCTTTTCTTGGAGATCATCCAGTCGTGCATGTTTTTCAGCCAGTCGAGTTCGTGCGTCAGGCCGTATTCGGGAATCCAGCGGATTTTCTTCGTCACATCGATCATATCCTGCCGGGCGCCATCCATTGAAATGAACCATTCATCGACCAGCCGGAAGACCAATTCCGTTCCGTGACGCCAGCAGATCGGATAGCGGTGTTTATAATTGTCGGCGCGGTATTTGATCCCTTTTTGGTCAAGGTCTTTCAAAATGTCTTTGGTGATTGAATCGACGTTTCTGCCGGTTAGCCAATTAAAACCATCGATATAATTACCGAATTCATCCAACGGCGCGATCGTTGAAAGATTGAATTCCACTCCAAGCGCGTGGTCTTCCTGACCACATCCGGGTGCAATATGGACGATGCCGGTGCCTTCCGTCTCCGTGACTTCTTCCCACGGAATGACGACATGCTGGACATTTTTTTGTGCGGGTAATTCATCGTATGGCCCGTGAAATTTCCAGCCGAGCATCTCTTTCCCGCTCAGATTGGCTTCAACAGTGAATTCGCCTTTCATCACCTCTTTTTCGCGGCCTTCGATCAGATAATAAACGTCCGTTCCCTGACGGACTTTCAGATACGTTTTTTCCGGGTGAACCGCGGCGGCGGTGTTCGATGTCAGTGTCCATGGAGTCGTCGTCCAGACCAACAGATATTCGTTTTCTCGGTTCATCAGCGGGAACCGGACAGTGACGCTCATGTGCGTCATTTCTTTATAACCTTCCGTAGCGATCTCGTGTTCGGAAAGGGCGGCGCCGCAGCGCGTGCACCACGGCATGACGTCGTGCCCTTTATAAATCCAGCCGTTTTCGTGGCATTTTTTCAGGAATCGCCAGATCGTGTAATTATTTTCGTCAGACATCGTGTAATATGAATTGTCCCAATCCATCCAATATCCTAAACGGATTGATTGTTCGGCCTGGATTTTGGAATATTTATTAACGCGCTCTTTACATTTATTAACGAAGTTTTCGATGCCGTAGGTTTCGATGTCGCGTTTGGATTTGAATCCCAGTTCCTTCTCGACTTCGACCTCGACCCACAGACCCTGGCAATCGAAGCCGTTTTGGTAGCGCGTGCGGAAGCCGTTCATCGCCTTGTAGCGTTGGAAAATATCTTTCAGCGTTCGTCCCCAGGCGTGATGAACGCCCATCGGATTATTCGCGGTGATTGGGCCGTCGATGAAGGACCACCGGGGAGCTGTCGAATTCTGACTGACCAGTTTGTGGAAGACCCGATTCTTTTCCCAGAAATCGAGCATTTCATGTTCCAACGCGATGAAGTCAACCGTTGGCGGAACCTTTTTGATCACTTAACAAAACCTCCTGAGACTTGAAACAGATATTTATTCAACAACAATTCATCTTTCATTTCCAACGGATCGGATTTGACTACCAGATGGTACATTCGCGTTCCGCCTATGATTCCTAATTTATGTTGCATAAAAACCTGATTTGAACCACCATTTTTAAACCGTGAAATTTAGATTCCGATAGATAAATAAACAATCAAAATGACGGGCTTATATAAAGGTTGGATAAGGTAGATTGTGTTGAATGGGTCGGATTCAGATAAATAGGTTGATTCGGACTGTCTGATTAGGTCTAGCGAATCTGGAAAAAGATTGAACTTTAGCTCAATAATGACGGACTAAAGTCTGGGGTGTATCGTGTTGAAATAATTCCACGACTTAAAAGTCGTAACAATAATGTCGGCTGGTTTACTATAGCACCTGAGATTCGGGTCTCTGTTTACAGACCGACTCAAACTTAATGAACCTATTCTACTTAATCTACCTAATCAACCTGCCTCACGGCTGTTTGGCTTTTTCGAGTTTCGCCAATTGCTTCACTGCGCGCGCCTCGGCTTTCGTACCGGGATAATTGGCTATGATCAGGTTGAGAGTCTCGACCGTTTTGTCGTTGTCCTTGATCTTTTCGGAATAAATTTTTACGATTTCTTCCAACGCTGAAATCGCTTTTTCCGACTTTTGATATTTCTGAAATACTTTCATATACTGACCGACGGCGGATTCGTATTTTTTTTGTGAATTATATAAATCTCCGGATGCCACCAGTGCCGACAGCGCGTCCGGCGTCTCCGGATAGCGTTCGTCAATGGATTGATAGATGTTGACGGCTTCTTCGATCAGGCTCATTTTAGTCGAAAGAATGACTGCTTTCCGCATTAAAGCGGGAATCGCCTGCGGCGACGTCGGATATTTATCAGCAATGACCTGATACGCTTTCACGGCGCGTTCCCATTCGGATAAATTTTCGTCGAGCATTTTTGCGATGCGATATTGCGCGTCCAATGCAAGAGAATCCCGACCAAACTTTTCAATATAGAACAAATAGGATCGTATCGCGTTTTCATACTCGGCAAACTGTTTTTGCTGAATGTCGGCGCATCGAAACAGACAACGCGAAAAGAAAGGTGTGTTCGGATAAAAAAGCATTGTCTTTTGGTAGGAAAGAAAGGCGCTCTGCGGCTGCACATTCCGCTCGTAGGCTTCGGCGATCCAAAGGCTCACGACGTCTGCGTGAGAAGAATACGGATAGAGTTTGAGAAAGGTCTGCGCTTCCGGGATGAAATGCTGGCGGATCGGAGCATCGATGAAATCGCGCAACGTTTCGACGAATTTATAGTAACGTTCTTCTGGGGTCGCAGACTCGGGAACTTCATTGATCAACCGCATCAGGTAATCCGAACTGGATTTGTAGAATTTCTCCGTCTGGAAAATCGCCGAGCGGAGGCTCTGCACCTCATCAAAGAGCGGCGAATCCGGATACAGATACAGAAATTTCAGGATCGAATATTCCGCATTGCTCCAATCGTTCGTCCGGATATAAACCTGCGTGATGAAATCCTGAACGGAATCGCACCGGGCTGCCGGATAAAATATATTCAGGTAATTCTGCAATTCCTGAAGTTGAAACGGAGCGATCTGTTCGATGGTCGAAGAGAGTTTGAAGATATTTTCCTTCTTTTTCGATTCTTCCTGCCTCAACACTTTTGCAAATGAAAAAAACTTCGCTTCGAAAACAGGATCGTTCGTTGCCGGCGATTGACCCTTCCCGGTCAACATACCGGAAAACATAGAAACGCTGTCTGATAAGTTCTGAATACGTTCTAATGCCGTATTCAGATCGTTGAGAAGGATGTTATTCTGGTTGGAGAAAACGACGCCGATCGAATCAACCTGCTCCTGCAGGATTTCGTCATAGACCAAACGAAGAGAATCGGCAATAAATTGTCTGAACGTCGATTTGTCTCCGAGCGCCTGATTGACGACGGAATTTTGAAATTGCATGTCCTGTTTTCCGGCGACTTTATCGACCAATTTATCGATTTGCGCGGATAGCAATACAGGAAAAAGGATCATGCTTGCCGTCAAAAGGTTCAAACACCAACTGCTCTTTTTCATGTGATCTCCAATTTCTTTTTCAATGACTACCGAACAGGTGAAAGTTAGGCCAAACCGAAAAGAAAATCCAGAATTTCATCGGAGAATGAGGACCTTTTAATAAAAAGTAATAAAGTGACAACACGTATTATATCGCGCAGGACAGATTATTATCTTAAAACCGCAACAATAAAGCCCGGTTTGTTTTATGTCCGCATTACACTAACGCCGAGATTATCGGCATGATCGCTGACGCGCTCCAGTATCCGCAAAACTTCAGTGAAAACGACGTGCGCTTCAGACGTACAAATGCCTTCATTCAACCGGTCGATGTGATGCTGGCGTGCCTCCCAGTACATGAGGTCGAATTCGCTTTCCAACCTGCACGCGACTTCCGCCATATTTTTATCGCTGGTTTCAAAAGCCTTCAACGCGGTCCGATAAGTATTCACAACATTCGGCCAGAGCCGGTTGAGATCGACGAGCGCGTCGTCGCTAAAATGTAAATTATTCTGGATCCGATTCATTGTGTATTGAGAAATATCTTCTGCCATGTCGCCGACGCGTTCGATGTCCATCAGTAGGTTTTTCAACTGAAAACAACGTTTCTTTTGCTCATTAGTCAGATCATCCTGCAAGAGCAGTTTATTAACAAAATCCACCGTCAGTTTAAAAACCGGATCGATAAACTTATCTTCCCGCTCCATCACGCGTTTGGCAAGTTCCGTATTTTTTCCCACAAGCGCCTGACAGGATTGTTCCAGCATTTCCGCCGACGCCTCGCCAAGTCTTGTCAATTCACGAGCCGCTTCCGTCAGAGCAACAGCCGGAACCTTGATCTGCATTTCGTCTATATAGGCGGTCAATCTTGGTTTTGTTTTGCTCGGTTTCACCGGCGCGAGATGTTCCGCAACCCACGCAATTTGCTTGACGAACGGGAAAAGCGCCAGGCTGACGATTAAATTAAAAATCGTGTGCGCGTTGGCGATTTGACGGGGTAATTGTGATGATGTCAGTTCCACAAATCCGGCATACTGCGAGATGAACGGCAAGAAGAGCGCCACGCCGAGAACATTGATAAAAATCTGCGCAAATGACGCCTGCTTCGCCGCGGCAGACAACCGGATCGACGCGATCAATCCCGTGATACAGGAACCGATGTTCGCGCCCAG
>Ga0247842_10000127_pt1 | contig 169394 bp, 163 predicted proteins | sample LaCruzMarch2015__3_FD_192411 | JGI IMG/M metagenome (GOLD analysis project Ga0247842, IMG submission 192411) | Freshwater microbial communities from meromictic Lake La Cruz, Castile-La Mancha, Spain - LaCruzMarch2015_19m | ecosystem: Environmental > Aquatic > Freshwater > Lake | place: Spain... | reverse complement strand
TTTTTTTTAGTTCCAAAACTTTATTAATAGTAAAAGTGTATTTGTTATGAAGTTTTTAGTTTGTGATTTGATGGATTTTGTTTCGTTGTTAAAGGGTTTTTATTACAGTGCTGAGGATAAGTGGTATGATTTTTTGGATTTGTTGGATCGTAAGGGTATTGCGGTTTATAGTGTGATTGATCCTGTTGATAGTGTTGTTCCGAGTTTTTTGCTTTTTATTTTGACTTTTATTTTTTTGTTGGTTTTTGTTGCTTATATTTTGCAGTTTTATTCTCCTGTGGAGTTTACTTTTACTGCTGTTGATTCTGTTTCGAGTCAGGCTCTTTCAGGGGTTGCTATTTCTGGTTTGATTAATGATAGTAATTTTAGTAAGATTACGGGTGCGGATGGGGTTGCGAAGGTGGTTTTGAAGGGTAGTGCTTCGAATTTGTTTGAGAGGTTGTTTTCTTTGTTTTTTGCTCAAGAGTTTGAGTATTCCTCAAATATCTCTGCGGAAAAAAGTGGTTATCATAAGATTGTAAATCAGAAGAAAGATTTGTCTTCAAAAGGTGCAACAGTTGAGCTCACTGCGATAGATGGTGTTGATGATAATAAATTTTTTGCTTCAAGTACGGTTGTTGAGTTAGTTGATACTACTACAAATCAAAGAATAGTTGATCCTAAAGGAACCGCATATATAAGTTATAATTGTTCAAATAACTCTTCTTCTAAAACTAGTTCTGATAATTATGATGGGTTGCTAGATGGGGCTTTTAAGTTAACTGAAACTGGTTGTGCTTTTGTTGTAAAAGGGGCTTATTCACCAGGATATGAACAACTAAATGGGTTAACTATACGTTTACCTCCAACAGAAGAACTTCATACAATTAAATTAACAAAAATAAGTAATCCTACTAAAGGTGTTGCAAAGATTTATGTTTCAGAAAAAAATTCTTCTCCTTTGTTGCCATTAGGAAATATTCAAATTACTCTTCTTGATTTGATGGGTAATTCTTTTGAAGAAGGTGTAACTGATTTTTCTGGTGTGTTTTCAAAAGAAGTTTATCCTGGAACTTATATTATAACTGCAACTAGTTTGGATGGAAATTATTCTGCTATTAAATCTGATGAAAATCAGTTGATAGTTGTTAAAGTTGATACTTTGTCAGAAAAAGCAATTTTAATGCAAAGATTAGATCCAAAATTACAAAGATTTTTGAAAATAAAAGTGATAGATTACAATGGAAGAGGGCCATTAAAAGATGTACAAGTTTTTCCACAAAATTTAATTGTGACTTCTGATGGAAATAGAACTGCAAAAGGAAGTGTTGGAGCATGTACAAACGGGTGTAGAACGGATTCAAATGGTTTTATAACAATTAGTGGATTAAATTCCGAAGATGAAGGAAGAATAGTTGTATCTTTATTCAAGGAAGGATATGTTGTAAAAGCATTTGAACCAACTGTGTTCAAAATAAATACAATTGAATTTGAAACAATTGAATTAGAAAAAATTGATTATAATTCAACTGGAAATAGTGGAAAAGGTTTAGTTTTAGTAAGAGCTAAAAATGATTTACATCCTCTTAGTCCTTCAACTGCTTATTTGTATTTTAATTCTCCTGAATTAAATATTGGTGCAATTAGTTTGATTAAGTCAGGAATAGTTACTAATTCTAACGGAGAAGCTCTCTTTGAAGGAGTGCGTGAAAGAAAAGATAAAGTTTATTATGCTGGTACTAATTATGAAGGGCTTAATGGAATATCTTTAACTAAATCAATGGAAATTGGTAAAACTGTATTGTTTGACATAAATATTGATACTGAAATTTCTTTTTTAGAAGTTGATTTGGTAAGATACGATAGAGTCGCGATTGTTGACAAAGCTAGAGCAATAGTTAAAATAACTTCTAATTCTCAAGCAAATCCTTTTTCTGAAAACTTAATATTTGATAATTCTTCTAAAACTTTTAAAAGTAAATTGCATGAAAAAGGAAGAGAGTATACGCTTACAGTGGATTTGAATAATTATGTTCCCATAAGTACACAAGTGAATCTTTCTGTAGAAAAACGTAATTTTAAACCAGTAATAATGGTTCCAAGCAGAGATAATATTTTAGTTTTATTTAATGGGTTGTTCGAAAGTGTAAATGCAACTGAATCTGCAACTTTTCTTGATTTAAATAATTATATTGATGCAGTAACAAAAGGATATTATGCAAAAGTTAGCTATGTAGTAGGTAAATCTCTACTTGATGGTAACGTGTTAGGGATGTTAAGAGTAAATGATAAAATGAATGTAATAAATATTGATTCAGTAACTCAAGATTATTTTAAGAAGTCTGCGATTTATTCTTGTACTCCTCAGGAAAAATTTCCTTTTAATGATAATAATTATTATATTCAATCTACAAATTGTGAAAGTGATGTAGGTAAGCAATCTAGTGTTATGTGGGATGAAAATGTTGCTGCGGGGATATATGAGGTTACAACAAAATTAGTTTTTTCTCCTAATGCAAAAAATGGTGATAAACTTGATTTTAATTATAGTGGGAAACAAAATGATTTAGGTAGTGTTTCTGAAGATAGAAACAGAGTTAATAATTACATAATAGGTAATTCAATTTGTAAATATGGTGTTATGAATCCTTCTTGTTCAGGAATATTCTTTTTTGTAGATTTAAATAATACTTCAATTGGTGCTGAATCATTTAATTATGATCCTACTAATAAAAGATTTTCAAAAATTACTCAAAGATTTGAACTCCAAAAAGGTATTGGTAATTCACTAAAAGTAAATTTATTTAATAATCATTCAACTAAAATTGATTTGAACTTGAAAGTATATGCCTATAACGGTTTAATGGATTCATTTAATTATGTGCCAAACGGGGTTTTGCATTTTGACTCAAATACTGGGCCTCAACAAAAAACAATTGGTTCAAACATAAGTGTTAATCCTTTTGAGAAATCAGTTATAATGAATGTAGATGTATTTACTACTTTAGAAAAAGTTTCGTCTTATATTGTTTTAGTAGCAGAACTTTCTAATAATGAAAAATACTTTTTGTTTATTGATACTATTTCTCCTGGAAGAAAATTAGATTTACTAGGCGGGGATTTCTTTTCAGGATTGCCTGAACAAAAATTTAATGCTAATGTAGTAACTTTGTATGGCGGGATACCCGCTGATTTAGAATTAGTACGATGGCGTACTTTGCGTAATTGTGATGAGGCAAATGTAGTTCAAAGTGGTGTTGCTGATATTAATAATATAAATAAAGATTTTTTCTCAATGACTATTCCTGGTGTTTATGAATATAAGCAAGATTGTTTGGTACTTAATATTAAAGCAAAAGAATTAGTTTATGATGAACTTACAAAGGTTATTTATGCTGGGGTTTGGGATGTGAAAGATCCTGAGCTTTCTTGTATTACTCCTGTAATAATTAATTCATCTTATAATCAACAATCATTTTTACAGTGGGGAGGAACAGCAGTTTTGAGAATAACAAATAATTGTTCTGAACAAATTTTAACCCAAGTTGAAAGTAGACTTTTATTATCTGGTGTTGAAACTTGTGGAACTCTTAATCCTAAACAAAATTGTCTTGTAACTATTACTGCACAAAATAAAGATTATAATAGTAATATTGCTTTCTCTGATATATTAGGGGTATTTCCAGTTTATATTAAAGCAAAATTAGCTAATTCAAGAAAGAATTTTTCTCAAATAAAAATAATTAAAGTTCATGTAAATAATGGTAATGAGTGTTTTGCAATTGACAGAGATATTTTTGATTTATTGAAAGATTCAACTGATACTTCAGTTGTAATAAATAATAGTTGTCAATACACTGATTTTGGAGATTATTTTATTCCTAAAGCAAAACTTGATTTTTCTGGTGTTGATTTAAATGATGCAAAACCGAAGTATGATTTTATTGATATTAATTATAGTTTGAATGTACATGGTGGAACTTATGGTTTGCAACAAATTCAAATTCCAAGAGTGGGTATTCAATTAAATTCAGTAGAATTTGCGGAAGATCATCCGCAAGAAACTGTTGGTGCTTATAAAAAATATAAAAATTTCCATATGGAGATTCCTGCATCTTTAAACGCATATTCAAATTGGGTAATGTTTAAGTGGGTTGATGATACAGCTGATAACACTACTTATGGTGCAAAGATTGACGGGTCTATTAAAATTACTTATGCTGATAATAGTACTCAATTAGTTAAACCTGGGCAAACTTTTGATATATCTTCTGAAATACGTTGCATTACTGATCCTACTGGAGTTACTGGTCCAGGAGATCATTGTATAGAACCAACTCCTGAAGAAGCTCCAAATATGGAGGGGGGAAATACAGTATATTATGGTTTAGCTTATACTACTTTTCCTAGGGGAAAAATAAAATCAATTGATTTTGATGTGATAGGGAATCCTAATCCAGCAAATTTAATAATTGCAACAAAAGTGTTTGTGGATTATAATGAAACTCAGACAATTTCAGTTCCAAATGGAGAATTTGCTACAACAACTCTTTCTACTGGGACTTTTAGAATATACCCTATGGAAGGAATGAGCTTTTTGCTTAGAAATTATACTAATCCTCAAATGAGTGAAATAGTAAAGGAAAGAGTAAATTTTTGTAAAGTTTTCTTAACTAATAATGCTTGGGTAGGGGACACTAATATTTATTGGGTTAATAGACATTATCTTAATTATGCTGGAGCAGCTAGTGACTGTAATTCAATTTATAATAGAATATTTAATAATTCTACAAATCAATTGGTTTCAAATTTTCAATCAATACCTATAAGCATACTTCAAGCATGGAATTCTCATTTGAATGATTTTAATTGGGTTAGTGAAGGTGAAGGAAAAGGGTTTTGGACAAATGAGTGTACACAAACAACATGTAAAACTATTAACAAAACAGTTACTGGGTTTGGTAATGAGTCAATATTAGACACTTTAAAGTTTGATATTGACAGTTATGCTCCTCTTTGTGAACAACAAAAACCAATTGGATTTGCTATGACTGCTGAATCCTGTAATGCTTTAGGTGTAATTTGTGATCCTGTAAATCAAGAATGTAATGAAACTACGCCTTTCTTGTTTGATTCATTCGCATCAACTGGATTTATTCAAACAATTAATCCTGTAGTTGAGTTTGTAATTAATGGTGCAAAAACTAATAATGTAAATTTAGATAATTCCGCAGTTAAGATTTGGATTGAAGGGGGAATATTAAAAGCAATGTTTGTCGGACAGGATTATGAGGGTTATAATGATAAAAGCATAGAATTGAATATTATTAATAAAGATGTAATTGGAGATGTATACGGTACATTAAATATTATTGATTATGTTAATGCAGCGCATTAGTTAAATAGTGAATTATATAAATGAGAAAATTAAATGTATAGTGATCAAAATGGGTTTAAAAAATTGGATTTTGTTATTTGCACTAATTCTTTTGTGCTGCACTGTTTTTGCAGAAACAACTCAAATTAATTTTGAATGGCAAAGTATGACAACAATTGTTTTAGATAAAGAAACTTTTATGGATAATGAACCTATTACAGGAAAAATATTTTTTAATAATTTAGAAAAGTATCCTTCACTAGGGACAAAAATTGTTTTACATTTGGCAAAAGGTGAATATTATTATCCTTCTCAATTAAATTCAAATGAAAACATACTTGAAGAAAAAATATTTAATATGGATTTTGTTTTACCTCTTTCTGGAAAAGAAGTATCTTTTTCGTTAACAAATCCTGGGAAAGGGGATTTTAGAGTTGATACTTACATTTGGGTAGTTAAATCAAAGGCAGGCGGGGCTAGTAATATTTTTTACAATCCTTCAATAAAGAATTTTAGTGTTAGTGGGGTAGAGAAAGAAAAAGCAGTAATTAATAGAGCTTTAACAAAATTTAATGGTGTTGTTGGACCACTAGGTTTTCCAGTAACTGCAGGAAGTAAATTTAAAGGAATTGTAGTAATTGATAATAATACTTCTATTAAAAAAAGTAATTTAGTTTTAGGAATAAAATTATGTGAATGGGCTTCAGCTTTTTGTGAAAATGTAACTGAAACTAAATTTGTTGTTTCTCCTATGCAAATAAACGAACAAGGATTTGTTGAGGTTGAATTAATTGCTCCAAAACTTCCTTCAGCATATGAAATAAGTATTGTTCTTTATGATGGTACTTTAATTGAATCAATTTACAAAAACAGAGTTATAGTTTCTGGCGGAACTGCAAAAGTTAGAAAAATATTTTTAAATGGAATTGAGGATAGAAACTATTCTATTAATGTAATAATTATGGGGAGTCCGGATCATTTCTCATATCCTGATTTTGATAATTTTGAATCAAAATTAGAAATTTTTGATGGAGAAAAAGTAATTGAAGAAAAAAGTATTTCAATTGAAAAAATAAAAACAGGGGATATATTTGAAGAAAAGTATTTAGTTGATGCAAATTATTTCACTAAGTTTTGTGCAAAAATAATTAAAGAAAATATTGTTTATGAAAATGAATGTTTTAAAGTTGATTTAAATAAATTACTAACTGAGTATGAAGCTCAACATCCTACGCCTATTGATATAAAATGGAATTATGATGAGTTTTCAAAAAATCTTTCAATTACTTTGAAGAGAAGCAATATTAATGTTCAAGTAAGGTTATTTGATTCTGATCAGACTTATTTTAAGGAAATGATTAAAACTCAAGGGGAATATTCTACAAATATTCAAATTGAAAAAATGAATCTTTTTTTAGCAGTTAATGATTTTGATTTAAAAGTACAACAATTAATTCCACTAAATTTAGCGCTATTGTCAAGTGATGCAATTATTTATGGGGATACTACTGACCCTAATGCAAATATGATTACTCAAAAAAAATGTAGTGGGGTTATTTGTTCAGAGAATACTGTGTGTAGTGCAAAAACAGAATTGACTATAGAAGGGGATTGTTGTTATAGCGAGTGTGTTTCAAATAATATAAGTTCAGATGAATCAATCACAATTCCATTAATTTTATGGGTTGCACTAATTGTATTAATACTTGCAATTGTTATGATTTATGAAGTAACTAAAAAGAGGCGAAAGAGAAAATGAATATTAAATTTATTTTATTGTTAATGATGTTTTTGTTAACTTCATTGTCTTTTGTTTTTGCTGTTGAAGCGCATTGTTGGAGACCAAATATTACAAGAGAATGTAGTGTTAGGTATGCATTTGATAAAAATTATTCTGGGGAAGGATCGGAATTAGTAGTTCCTACAAATGCAAAATTAAATATATTTGGATTCGGAGATTATACTTACCAATGTGAAAATGGGGCTTCAGGGCATAACACTAACTATGTTTATGTTCTTGATAATAAAACCCAAAAAATAATTAGAACAAATGGTGCTGGTGGGGTTGGTGGACCTAATGCACTTACAGGGCCAGTAATGTGTGTAACTGATGATGCTGCAAAAAATGCGTGTTATTTAGCTAATGGTGAATATTTTCCTGCAAGATATACTTGTGCAAAAGGCGCGTATACTGTTGGTGGGGGAGTAGCTGAAGCAATAGATATAATGATGACTCCTTTTATAGGTGAGCAAGATTGGTCTATTATGATGGGTTTAATTTCTCCAGGCGGAGCTGAACCAACTTCTCCTATGATTTTATCTAAAGAATTAGTTAGGTTAAAATTTATTGTTGATTCTTCAAAACCAGCAATATTAATTTTTCCGTCAAATCCATTACAAAAAATTAATTCATTTAACCAAGAGGGAGACATTAATAAAACAGTTAATTTTACTTTACTAAACAAATCAAAAGTTATAAGTGAAATTAATAGTTATGAGATTAATTGTCCTGAAGGAGTTGTTTGCGAATTAGAAAAGATGGATGATGGAACAAATATGTTTAATGGTTTTAAGCTTTTACCAAATCAAGCGACTATAATTCCTGTTGTTTATTCTTTTAATAAAAATAAAATTCCATTAAGATTTGACTCATTAATGTATGTTTCATACACTCCAAAAGGATTTACTGACTGTGGTGCAGGTGGATGTAATGCAACTTCAACAGCAGTTAGATTTGAATCAGGTTTGCTTGACAAACAGGATTTCCAAATTAATGTTATGAATGAAGTAGAACAAAAATATTGTGTTGATTATGATGGGCGGTTAGGAAAAACTGGCTCAGATTATGCTCCTAGAATTAATCTTTATTTTGGTGCTAATATTTCTCCTAGTAGTATTGAATCTAGTGGTACACTTGTATCACTAAATGAGTGCTCTCCACTTGATTACAATACAATGCAACCTAATCCTGATTGGGTTTATTGTACTAAAAATGAATTCCTTGTTCAATTAGCAGCAAGAATAGGGCTTTATTCAAAGAATATGATTGCTATTGAAAATTATGAATCAAATGGGGATTTTGTTTCAGCAAGTGCTATTAGACAAAAGAATGGACAAATAGGTACATACACTGCTTATTTACGTGACCAGGATTTAAGTTTAGTAAGTAGAAATAGCTCTGTTGAAACTATGTTAGCTACTTTGAGTAATGTTGCATTTACAAATATTGGGTTTAATGATGATACAGTAATTACAAATGTTGCTAGATTTAAGAATTTAATTAATGGGATGAGATTAAATAAAGCAATAGGCGGAGTGAGTACAAACGATACTAATTTTTCTCCAGGGGCATATAAAGTAACAATTAATTTAAGTAGAGTTACTGGTGCAATAACAAGTGATTTATTTAATTCTGGTACAGATGGGCTTAATCCTTATATGAATTTGGAAGTTTTTGTTGAAAAAATAGCTGAGCCAAAATTAAATTGGTTCTTTTATTACCAAGGGGATAATTATGCTGAAGAACTTTATGTTCCTACTCCAAGTGAAACTTATACTACTAACTATTTAGATAGAGGAATTATAATGAATTTTGAAAAAATTGGGGATAATACAAATTTAACAAAATTTTATTCTACATTAGCTGTTCCATTTATTGCAAGAATTGTTGATAAAGGGCAAATAGATGTTTCAGATTCAAGTTTCAAAGTAATTGGGGCTGAGTATTCTAATAAAGACACATTCTCTATTTGGACTGGATTTGCTAGTTCATTAGGTAGTGGGTGCGGAACAACTGTAGTTAGTCCAAAATCAGGAAGTTTAGCTTTGCCTTACAAAATATTTGATTCAAATGCTGGTCAAAATATGTATGAGTTAAAAGATTTGAATGAAGTAAAGCCTGATACTCGGATGTATATTAGTACAGTTTTGTATTTGCCTACTGGAAATTCAAATTTACAAATGGAGTTACCATTCAAAGTATTTACTTTAGATCAAACTGTTGAAGGTACAGTTGGGGATGCAAAAACATTAATCATTAGGCCTGAAAAGTATGGTGCTTATACAATATCTTCAATAAAAGATGTTCTTGATGGAATGAATCAACAAAAAGTTTGTGTGTATTATGATAAATCAACTGAAAAAGAAAGTTGGAAATTGTTTTGGAATCAAGATTTAGTGCTTGATGCTTTGAAAGCACAAGTAAAGCCAACAATAACTGATGCTACTGTATGTATAACTAGAGATATACAATCAAGTTAGTTATTTTTTATTAAATTATTAATTTTTATTAATATATTATTAGTTTTTTTAATTTGTTTTTAATTATTTATTAATTTATTAAAAAAGTATTTTGAAATTAAATTTAGAAAAATTTTATTTTAAATATACTTGCAATAATGAGTAATACTGCTAATAAAATTATTAATATTAGAATTCCGCGTGATTCAAATATTGATAAATTAACTTTTGGTTTAGTGTTAATGCTGCTACTATTTGAATGATTTTTATTATGTTTTTGGCTTGGGTGAAGAAATAAAGCAATTACTTCCTCTATTACTTGTGCAGAATACATAAACCAGCTTTTTGGATTTTTTAATTCATTAAAAGTTTCTTTAGTTATTTCCATATATCCTTTTTGTCTTTCAGGTAATTCTTTTATTCCGCTTAAAGACCCATCTACACTATTAAAAGTTATATCATATTTTTTTTCATTAAGTTTTGCAACTGTCCAATACTCTGGAAGAAGAAGTTTTCTTGGTTCTGAAACAACAACATTTGCTTTTGGCACATTAAAGTACTGTGCAGTTTTTAATTGAAGAACTTCATTTTGATCTTTTTTATCAATGTTACAATATCTTTCAGAAAATTCTCCTCGTGGAACTTCTTGAACTGTGTTTTTCCAATTGTGTTTTAATATGTCCACAAGATCAGTTCTAACTTTTATGTCGTGTCCATCCACCGCAAGTATGCCGTGTACAGTACTTTTAATTACATTTTTTCCTTCGTTATCATTTTCAATGTAATAGTGATAATTAAATAAAAAATAGGGTACAAGAGTCAACTTTAAAGGAGTCAACTCATATTCGTACCAATTCTTCTTTTTGATTTCTTTATTAATTTTTTCCACTGCTTCTGCAGGGGTAAATTTAATAGGCAATAAGGGGTTGCCTAAGTACATCTTAATTCATCCCCTTACTTCTTCTTAATTATTTTTACTTTTGAAGGAGTTACAAGTATTCTTTCAGCAGAAATTCCTGCCATGTCTCCGTCCATTGCTTTTACTTCTGATTTAATTCTACCAAGTAATTCTTTTAACTTAGCTTTATTTCTTTTATTTAAATCAGCGATGTTAGCTAAAACAAGGTTACCTTGTTTAACTTCTCTAATAATAGCTTCAGCATCAACATCAGTGTTTAACTCTAAAGGTTTAACTAAAGCATCTGCGTTTTCGTATGTTTCTTCTTCAACTTGATCTAGAGTATTTAAGAACTCATCCAAGTTAACATTATCTTCTTTTTTCATTACTTTTTCAAAAAAACTCAAACTAACCACCCCGCTAAAAAGCGCGTCATTACACTAATTTCAAACAAAATGTATAAAAAGCCCTCCTCTTGAGTTAAAAAACACAATAAAAAGAATTTTTATTTTTTAAAAAAGGAAATTAAATTTTTTTTATTTTATTGTAAAAATAAAGTTAATTATTTGTGAAAAAATAGTAGACTATATAAATAGTAGTGGAAGTTTTTGGTTGGAAGCCTCACTACCACTATTTATATGGTTTTCCATTTCTAACTTATTTTGAAGTGAATAAAAATGGAAAACATTTTTGATAAACAAATGAACAAAGGTACGGTTTTTCAAAACAAGGATATTATTTCTCCTCACTACATTCCTTCTAGTCTTCCTTTTAGAGAAAAACAAATTGAAACTATTACTCAAGGGTTAAGTGCAGTGATAAATAGTTCTAAACCAAATAATTTATTTATTTATGGAAAAACTGGCACAGGAAAAACTAGTACGGTGAAACATGTATTAGAACAACTTGATGATTTTGTTATTAGAAATAATATTACTTCAAAATCTTGTTATATTAATTGCAGAAGCCACGAATCAAAATATAAAGTTCTTCTAAAAGCTTTACGTTCTTTTTATCCTGAAAAAGATTTTTTGGGTTATAGTGCTTCATTTGTTTATGAAAAATTATTAGAACACGCAACACAAAAAAAGGCGCATTTAATTTTAGTACTTGATGAAATTGACAAAGTAAAAGATCTTGATGAATTAGTTTACTCGTTAAGTAGGGGAAATGACGAACTCCATGGTGGATCTATTACAATGATTGGGATATCAAATAATTTAATGTTTAAAGAAAAATTAGATCCTCGAACAAAATCTTCTTTGTGTGAAAGAGAATTAGTTTTCAATCCTTACAATGCAAATGAATTAACACAAATTTTAACTGAAAGATGTTTAGTTGCATTCAAACCAAATGCAGTAACACAAGGTGCAATTTCACTTGCTAGTGCAATAGCTGCTCAAGAATCGGGGGACGCAAGAACTGCAGTAATGTTAATGCAAAGAGCAGGAGAAATAGCGGACGGGGAACAAACTGGAAGTTTAAATGAATTGCACGTAGAAAAAGCTAAGGCTAGTGTAGAAGAAGAAATAATTATTTCAATGATCTCAACTTTACCTCAACAACAACAATTAGTACTTTATGCAATTTCTCAATTAACTTTACAAAAAAGAGGAATAAGAAAAGTTAATGGGGAAGTAGAAGAAGGAGTACTTTACTCTGGAGAAATATTTGAGACTTACTTGGAACTAGCAAAGAAATTTGGTGAGCGAACAATTACAAGTAGATGGTACAGGCAATACATAAATGAACTAGAAATGTACGGATTAATTTTAGTTACAAATTCTGGAAAAGGAATCAAAGGACAAACTAGATTAGTAAAATTAGGATTTGATGCTACAAAAATAAAAGGTGCGCTTGAAAAAGAATTATTCAAATCGATGAATTAATTTTTTGATTAATTTTTTTATTTAATATTTATTTATTTTCTAATTTTTTCAATCCAAATTTTTTTGAAATAAGTAAGGGAAAGAGTGGATAAAATAAATCCTAAAGTTGGAACAATTGCATTAACAAAAGGATTTGCAACATTTGCTGAAATGAAAAATAAAACAATTACTAAATAAGTGAGTATTGCAATAATTAATTTTCTTGTGTAGCTAGTTTCCCACTCTTTATCAATTTCAACTCTTGCATTTCTTTGTTTTATGCTTTCAATTTCTTTTTTTGTATTCATAATATCATCAATTTACCAATTAAACAAAATCAAATAATCCTTTTTGTTGCACAGCATCTGATTTGAATACAGAATTAATTTCTTTTTCAATCATATCAAGTCTTTGAATTAAGTAAGGGGATAAATTTTCTTGTCGAGCCATGTTTTGGGCAATCTTCAAATATTTTCTTACAGATCCTTCATGGATTGTTAAAATTATAGATGTTTTCCCGCATTTGTAACATTTTCCACTTAATGGAACTCTTCTGTAAATTTCGTTACAAGCAGTGCATCTAAAAGTTTGTCTAGAAAATGCTCTAGCATTACCAATAATATCAGGAAGAAAGTGTGAACCCATTACTTTCTCTAAAGCATCTTTAGCATTAACAGCCATTATTTTCTTTTGTAAAGTATTTTGTCTTTGAATTTTTTCATCCATTGTTTTTAGTTGAATATATCTTGAAGTTTTTGGACCTTCATCAAAAAGATTTGTATTATGAGTGAACCCTAATCCTGAGTATTGATTTTCTTTTCCTAAAAGATCTTTTACAGTTATTACAGGCACATTTGGTTCGCAAACATTTAGTGACTTCTCATATAATTCAAGTGGGAATTCCCAACAAGCTTCCATTTTGTGCACCTCGTCATCAACTTCGGAAGGATTTAATATAATTGTGAAAACGAGTGGCGCATCCATTCTTCCTCCACTTCTATGTGACAAATATTTTTGAGAGAAATTTAAAAGTGCATCCATCAATAGAAGAAGTGAATCCTGGTCCCCATCAACGTTTCTTCTTTTACCACAAACAAAGTAAGGGTGTCCAAATCCTAATCTTGCTTTAGTGTAACCTAAGATTCTAGAGTTCACTGCAGCTGAAGTGTGTGGAGCAAGACCAAGTACTAAGTGTCCGATTAAATCTTCTTTTGTTTTAGCATTGTAAAACTTTTTTTGTTTGTAAAACTTTTCAAGTTCTTCATCACAAAATTGACTTACTCTAACAAGCCAATCTCCACAAGTCTCATTAACAATAACATCTTGTGGATATAGTTCAATTATTTGATTTGGGTCAGTTAATTCTTTTCCAAACATATCTTTTACATATCCTAACTCTTTCACTTTTTCTATAGTTAAATTTATTTCAATTGGTTTGAAGTGAGTTATTACCGCATTAAGTAATTCAAATCTAGTTGTTCCATCTCTAAAAATGTGTATGTCATGTTTTGCTCTTAAAATTCCTTTTCCAATTGGTTCAATTTCCTTACTTTCAGAAATCATTGCCTTTACTCCTTTAAGCGGGTCAGGCAAAATATTTTCATTAACACTTAATTTTGCTTTTGCTACAAGTTCTCGCAAATCAATTTCATGTTCTCCTGCTTGGCGTGTTTTAGTTCCACATATTCCACATTGATCTCCTGTAACTGATTTTTCACAATGTTTGCAGTAATTTAATCTTACTCCTGGATTTTGGCAAGTGTAACAATAATGATTAGCTGAAACTTTTCTACACTCCGGACAAAAGTACTCTGCTATTTCAACAGTAACTTTTCCATTTTCATTATAATTTTCATCAATTGCTTTAATTATGTTTTTAGTGCTTCCTCCCTTTAGTCCGATTGGGAATAATACATGAGGATTTCCTTTCATTTGTCTAGGTTTTGCTTGTTCAGGTCGACCCATTCTTCCTCCGATGAAAGAACCAGCCTTATCTTTGATAGTGAAACCTGCAATTTCAGTTAAGTATTCTAAAACATTTTCATTAGTACTTGTTTTTTTAGTTTCAAGTCCAAAAGTAGAAATTACACTTTGTGCCATTTCGTCAATTATAATTTTTCCTTTTTCAAGTCGGTGTGGGAGTCCGATTTTTTCAAGGAATTTTTTGTTTTCTTCTTTTTTATCAACAACAATTTTTATTGATTCTTCTCCATTTTCTTTTTTTTCTTTTATTATTTCTGCTGTAAGTAAATATTCTCGCAGTGCAATCATTTCTCTTGAATTAATTGCTTTGTAAAAATGAATAAAATTTGGGTGAAGTGCAACTCCAAGTTCTTTACTTAAAATTAAAGCGTCACTCTCACTAATACCCTCAAGTTCTTCTAAATTCATTGTAAGAGTATTTTCCATACCAAGTTGGATTAATTTATTTTTTTTAGTTTCATCAATACAAATTTTCTTTAATTCAAGAGCCCACCATTCTTCACAATACCCAACCGGGATTAATGGGTGTGCACTTTTTCTAAAGTCTCCGTAAGTTGCAAGTAAATCTCCAACATAAATAATTTTTTCAATTTGAGCTTTCAAGTCCTCTGCTTTTGCTCTTGTATTAACTCTAGTTACAGTTCCATCTTTTAGTAAAACAATTGGCCCTTCTATTGTAGTGCAAGGAAAGAATTGAGTTGCTTTTCCAGGTCTTTCAATTCTACCGTGAGTTCCAACTGCAATGAATTCATCAAGCATAATCATTGTTGCTGGATTAATTGCTTTGGCCATAATTCCTGTGTTTCTTCCTTTACCATATCTTAATCTAAATCCACCCCAAGCACTTGGGTAAGCAATTATTGGTCGACCTGCTGCAAGTCTATCTAAGTAAGATTTATTTGGTTTAACTTCAATTTTGGTTTGAGTTTTTTCAACTTTTACAATTTTTTCTAAAAAGTCCCAATCAAGTCCTAAGTCTTTTGCTGTCTTCATTACCCATAGTGCTTTTAGTGCTAATCCTTCAGCAACAACAAGACCCATTCCTCCTCTTATTTGATTTGTTGGAATTCTTGCTAAATCTCTATGAGCAGAAACTTCTACTTCTTCAGTTGGAGTACCATTAATACAAACTGGACACCCATTAATAATAATTCTAATTTCTTCATCCTTCATTGTGTATTGTCTTGAAATTATTTCAGTTTGGTAAATTCCAATTTCTTCAACGTAACGCTCCATTTCATCTTGAGTTGGTTTGTATCTATCAAGGTGCATGAATTGACGTGCATAATCTCCTAAAATTAATGGAATTACTGTTGAACTTCCACCAGCTGCTCTAATTGGTCCAGCAAAATAAATATCAATGTACTTTGAACCATCAGGATTGGTATTAATTTCTACTTTCGGTACTCCGTCAAGTGGTGCTACAACAACTCCTTCAGTTTCAATTAATAGACAAGTTTTGATTCCAATTTCAACTCTTTTTTGATCATCAGGAATATTCCACCATTTTTGTTCTAAGATTTCTTGAAATAATCTAAAATAAGCTTTTCTTCTATCTTTTACTTCTTCAAAAATATCACGAAATATTTTTGCTAGACCCGGCAAACCAATAATTGTTTCTGCACGATCTGCCAAATCCACTGCTGGAACAACTTCAACAAAATCGCTTAAATCTTTTCCAGTTGCTTTAGCTAACTCTGCTAATTCAAAAACTTCTTTTGTTTGATTTTGAAGTGACTTAAAATAATTTTTTATTTGAGGCGCAGCGGGGAAAGTAATTTCTTGAGTAATCATTTCAATTGGAGTTAACTTTTTTATTTTTACTCCGTTAGGGTCATCCTCGTGTACTTGTGTTACTCCTTCAATCATTTTTTCACTTCTTTTTTATTTCTTCATTTTTATTTTTTAAATTTAATTTATTTATTTCTTATTTATTGTTTAGTATTTTCCTCAACATCTCTTTCAGTTGTTTCTTTTGAAAAATGTATTTCACTAATTTGTCTATTTTTTAAATTAATTATTGGAAACGTGCACACAGTTGGAACGTGCCCAATCTTTTTTTGAAAATCGGTTTGACCTTCCCAGCACCCTGAATTAATTATTGTTGTTCCTCGGTAAGTTGCGTATCCCTTATGATGTAAATCTCCAAACCAAATTAAGTCCGGCTCTTCCTTAATTACCATGTAAGCTTTTCCTTCAGGCACATACGGATTTTTTCCACCATATTTTGGCATCAAATCTCTTTTCTTTAATAATTCAATCATTGCTTCTTCTGGTTTAGTCATAGTAAGAAAACTAACTGAACTAATAAGATCGTGAACACTTGGTCCGTGGTAAATTAAATTTTTTATTCCTTCAGTTTCTACCCACGAAGGAGAAGAAATGAAATGAAAGTTTCTTAACTTTGATAATTTTGGAACAAATTCTTTATCAATTGCTGGTTGTGGTTCTGCTCTTCTAACTGCATCGTGTTGCCCAGGGCAAACAAATACTTGAATATATTCTGGAATTTGAAGCATTAGTTCTTCAAACTTTTCATACTGCCCATAAACATCTTTAATTAGTAAATCATCAAGTTGATTTGGATACACCCCAATTCCTGCCACATTATCTCCAGTGACAAATAAGTATTGAATTTTTCCAACTCTTTCTTGTTGCTTTTCAGTTAATCCTATTCCATTCAAGTAATCAAGTAATTTTCTAAATTGTTCTTCAAAAAATAAATTTGACCCAATGTGTAAATCACTAATTCCTCCAATATATACATCTTCATTAATTGTTTTTGAAGCATTAATTGGCATATCGGGCCAATAAAATTCTTTAATTATAATAAAATCTTTTCCCCACTTGGTTCCTTTTACTCCAATAACATTATCTTCAATTACTCTCTCTGCTTTTTCAATTAATATTTTATCTTTCTCCATTACAAGTGCAATGCATTTTGAATCCAAATCTTCTAATTCAAATGCAGTGTGTCCTTTTTTTGTAATCCATTTTTTATTAACCATTCCAATTACATCCACCTTTTCTTTATCAGCAGTTCCTGCCAAATTTTTCAATGGGATTGGATTTAAATTGTGTCGCTCTTTTAGCATATTTGAAAGAAGTTCATATTTGCTTCGAAATAATTTTAAAAAATCATCAACTTTTCCGCTTGAATTACTTTTACCTGTAACATCATATTCTTCCATTACTCTAAAATTAGGTGCACGATCTTTTGCTTGTGCAGTGAATGATGCTTTTCTTACTTCAATTGTATCTACTACTGAAGCCATTTTAGTTCGATTAAGTTTTTTTTCTAAAATATTAGGATTAATTATAAAATTTCCTTCTTTTGCAAGTTCATCAAGGATGTTACTCCAATTTTCATTTTGTGCAAGTAAGTTTGTTGAATCTTTATCAAGAATTAGGCCTAATTTTTCGGCACCACTTAAAATATTTTGAATAATTTCACTTGGTTTTTGAGTAACTTCGTTTTGTGTTTCTTCTTGCATAAAACCAACTTGCCTTTTTTATTTTTGTTTAGTTATTTTAAAAACGGCAAATCTTTTTTTTATATTTTGCGAAAAAAGCATTGATATATTTTAATTTGCTTACTTCATTTTTTCTTTCGCTTCTTCTATGCGAGAGATTAAGTGCCAAATGTCTGTTCTTGTATGGTCAGGCATATTGACATCATTACTTATGTCGTCAAGCAAATAAATTGCTTCACTCATTGAAGTAGCATTATTTTGTTTTACTTTGAAAATTGCTTCTTCTACTTTTGCTCGGATGTTTCTTGGCACAGCTCTGTCTGAAAGAATTTCTTCCATCATTTGAATCATTTCTGCACTCATACTTTAACACCTTTTACAAAACTTTTTTCCGCGCGAATATAAATTAAGATTCGCTTCGTTTAATAGAAAAAATAGAATTGAAAAGGCTTTTTAAGGGGTGCTAGATTGGATAAAATAATTAGAATATTTTATTGTCTTTATCCATTAACCATTCTTTCAAATTGTTAAGTCCTTTTCCTTCTAAAATTATTTTTTCGCCAGCAAAAGTAGTGTTTGCGTCAAGCATTTGAGCTTCGTTAGCTGCATCAGTTTTGTTTATTACAACCATAAATTTGTGGTGTGTGAATAATTTCTTTGCTTCTAAAAATAAGTTCTTTTGTTTATCCATTTCTTGAGTAGGATCAACTACAAAAAGAATCATTCCTGCTAAGTGTTGAAGTGCAGTTACCGCTTTTAATTCAATTTTGTTTCGGTCTAAAAGTGGTCTATCAAGTAATCCAGGGGTATCAATTATTTGAATTGGAATAAATTTCTTTATGAATACTCCAACGTTAAGTCCTTTAGTAGTAAATGGGTACGCTGCAATTTCTGGTTTTGATTCAGTTAATCTTGATAACAGCGTACTTTTTCCTGCATTAGGGTACCCTGCTAAAATAATACAATTTTCTCCAGTTCTAACACTAGGTAATTCTCTTAATTTTCTTGCTGATTCGTTGTAAAAGTCAATTTGTTTTGTAAGTCCCTTTAATAGAGAAGCAATTCTTCCAACGTAAGCCTTAGTAATTGCGTAAGATTGCTTTTGAGCTCCTTCACCGTAACGCATTTCTTTTAATTTAACAATGTAATCTCTTCTAATGTTTTTTATTAATCTTCCAACTGAAGAAATACTTGATAAATTCTTTTTTAGTTCATCAGTATCTAAAATACATTCATACAAATCTTTGTAAAATGGTTCTAAATCTTCAAAACTAGGAAATTCTTTTACTGATCTAAAAAGAGTTTCTTCAATAAAAGTTCCAGAAGCATCAATTTTTGCAATTTCTTTTCCCTTAACTGAGTAAAATTCAGTTTTTTGTTTCGGGTATAATCCTGCGTCCTTTCTTCCTCTATTCATAGCTGAATCAAGCATTGCAGCTGGTTTTTGCATGAAAGGAACATCCATAAGGAACACATTTTTTTAATTTTTTAGTACTAAACTCTATATATTAAATAGAAATATTGGGGTTTATAATCTAGTCTATTTACTCAAAAAAATTGGTTTTTTTAGTAAAAAAGGGTTTTAATTTGATTTTTATTAAAATTAATCCTTGAAGCAATTTCATTTTTTGTTTGAGAAGTTGGTTTTTAATTGTTTTGAATTCAATTATTTAATCAAAGGTTTTTGATATGCAGGACTTTTACCAGAACAATTTCAAAAAAATGATGATTATTCCTCTTGTTCTAACTGTGATAATGTTGCTTTTAATTTTTGCTTACCCTGGAATAAAACCTGGTGTTGATTTAACTGGTGGAAATGTTTTAATTATTAGATCAAGTGAACCAATTTCTGAAAGTTTATTGATTTCTACTTTGAATGAAAATTTTTCTCTTAAAGAATTAAAAGTATCTACTATTGCTTCTCCAACTGGATATGGGGCATGGATTCAATACACAAAAGATCCTTTTATCATAAATGTTGAATCAGTTTTAGATCAAGCAACTAATTCTATTGAAACTGAAAGTGAATCTATTAAGTTTTCAAATCAAGCACTTACTTTACTAAGTAAACCAACTCAAGAATTCACTAATGCTAAAACTGCTTTACTTGCTGCACAACAAGCACTTGCTGATTACAAAGAAGTATTCTCAAAGAAATTACAAGACACTTTAGTTGAAAAATTAAATTTAGGTGCTAATGCAGAATTTCAAAAAAGAGAAATATCTCCTACTTTAGGTGAAGCTTCTTTTTCTTCTTCATTATGGATTACTTTGATTGGAGTAATATTAATTACTTTAATTGTTTTTATTGCATTTAGACAATTTGTTCCATCTGCTGCAATAATTCAAGCAATGATATTTGATGTATTAGCAGGTTTAACTGGAATGGCTTTACTAAATATTCCTTTATCTCTTACAACTCTTCCTGCGTTACTAATGTTAATTGGGTATTCAATTGATACTGATATTATGTTAACTTCAAGAATGCTAAAAGGAAAAGATGGTAATCCTGGAGAGAGAGCAACTTCATCAATGAAAACAGGTTTAACAATGACAACAACTTCACTTGCGGCATTAGCAGTAATGATAATATTTTCTTATTTTTACCAAATTGAAGTAATATACCAAATTTCAACAATTTTGTTCTTCGGATTAATTGGAGATTTAATTGCAACTTGGTTAATGAATGCGCCAATATTATTATGGTGGGTTGAAAAGAAAGAAAAGGGGCACAAGAAATTTTAAATTTTAAAAAATGGTGAATATTTATGTCTATGATGAAAAATCCTTTATTGAAACATTGGCAAATTACTTTCGTTGGAGTAATAATACTTTTAGCACTAGCTTTAATTTTTTTCAATGGAATTAAATTAGGAATGGATTTTAAGGGCGGAACTTTATACCAAATTGAATTACAAAAAGATTTGACTAATGATGAAATAGCTAGAATGGCTAGTATTATTTCTCAAAGAATTGATCCTTCAGGATTAAAAGATGCTACAGTTTACCCAGTTGGAACAAAATTTATTGCAGTGCAATTAGCTGAAACGGATCCTGCGGAACTTGAAAAAGTAGAATCAAGAATACGTCAACAAGGTAGATTTGAATCAACTTTGAACGGAGAAACTATTTTTACTGGGGACGAAATAAAGAAAGTTCTTCGAAGTGATACTTCTTTTGGTGTAATGCCACTAGGTAAAGAGTCTTTTGAATGGAGTTTACCATTTATATTAAATGAAGCAGCAACAAAAAGATTTACTGAAAAAACTTTTCACCAATGTAATGCTACTGGATTTAGTTCAACAGGTGTTCCAAGTTATGATTGTGAAAAAACAGTTTTCTTTTTAGATAAACCAGTTGCGTTAATTGTAACAACTCAAGATGAGTATGATTATGATGCTTCGCTATTTATTGGTGGAAATAGAAATGAAAATATTCCTGCTGATACAAGTATTGATAATATAATTGAAGATTCTCAATTAACTGTAATAGTTTTAGATAGTAATTCACTTGACTTAAATAAAGCAAGAACTGCATTTTTGACTGCAAAACAAGCAGTAGTTTCAAGTGGAGTAAGTTCTGCTGTTAAGGATGATTTGAATTTAATCGGATTTGAAGTTGTTTTACAAAATTCAAAAGATGGAGTTCCTTGGATTTGGACTGCATTAAATGCAAAGCAAGTAATTAGTTTAACTGAAGGTATAACTAATGAAGATGTAACTGATGTTTCACAAGCACAACAATTTTCTACACTTAGAATTTCAGGACAAAGAGAAACTGCAAAAGATGCAAAGAATGATTTGGAAGAATTAGCTATTCTACTTGAATCTGGTTCTCTTCCAACTCCTGTAAAGAGTATTTCAAAAGAAACAATATCTGCTTCCTTAGGAGAGTCTTTCCTTTCTATTGTAGTATTAATGGGCCTTGTTGCATTAGTTTTAGTAGCATTAATAATAATTATTAGATACAAGATGCTAAAGCTTGCTATACCAATAGTACTAACAGGTATGGCTGAAATTGTAATTCTATTAGGGTTCATTGCATTCTTCCAAAGACCTCTTGACTTAGCAGCGTTTGCAGGAATTATTGCTGCGATTGGTACTGGAGTAGATTCAGAAATTGTTATTACTGATGAAATTTTAGGTAAATCAAAAGAATCTCACGAATCTTTAATTAAAAGAGCTAAAGCAGCTTTATTCATCATTGCTACTAGTGCTTTTACAATGATTGGAGTAATGGGCCCAATAGTTTTATTTTCAAGAAGTATGCCTGGACTAGATAAGTTGTACGGCTTTGCACTTGTTGCAATAGTTGGAGCACTAATAGGAATATTCATTACTAGACCTGGATTTACTAAGATAGTTGAAATGATAGTTCAAAAGAAAGAAGAAGGAAAAGAATAATTTAAATAAATTCTTTTTCTTTTACTATTTTTTTATTTTGTTGTTCTTATTTTTTATTTGTTTGAAAGTTAATTAGTTTCTTAAATATTAACTTCATTTGTTGGACAAGTTGATTAATTACTAAGAAATATTTTTTTATTAATTATTTTGTTTCAATTAAGTACGGAGGGGGGGTTGCTATTAGAGTGATTTTAATTTAAATTAGTTTACTAAAATCATTTTCTTTTTGAATAAATTTAATTCCATAAAACCAAATTATGAGTATTATTGCACTCATTAAAAACCAAGTAAATTCATGTACTACTTCTGCATTAAATCCTAGCATACTTGAGTAAATAACTAACCCTATGCGAGGGATATTCAAAGTTAATAGGAAAAGTGCTCCAATAAGTACTATTAGTACTCTTTTTTTTAGCTTCATTTGTTTTAAAGGGAAAGTAATCGCAGTAAGAATTGCTAAACTAACGAGTCCTGTGCATGAATTTGTTACAGTAAATTCAGAAGAATTAATGAAAATAGTGTTATTATAGTAAGTTAAATGAAAGAAATTAGCAACAAGTGCTGTAATAAAATTTGTTAATAACGTTAGGTCAATTAAAGTAATTAGTGCCTCAAGAACAAGGAATATTCCAAAGAATTTTAATAGAAAAATCAGAATTGGTTTATTAGTTTTTAAGAATTGTTTAAATTGAGTTGGGTTACTTGATGGGTTGTGGGTTGTTTTTTTTTTAACTATTTTATTTGAAAAAGTTTTTTTAAGTTTCTTTTTTATTTGCACAATTATTCACCAAGGAACACTTTTTAGTTTTAATTTGAATGCAAGATAATTGAAAAGTTTATGAATAAAGAAAGTTGCAACTAAAAGTAAAACAACTAACCAAATTTCAGGTAATATTATTAATGTGCTTAATACTAAACCTCCTAATACAAAATCTAATTGATCTGCCAACTCCCATTTTTCTCCGCTTTGAATGTGAAATCTTCTTTTAAAAAAACTCTTTGTTAAATCTCCTAATAATGCTCCAAGAGAAAGTAAGAATGCTAGTAAAATATAATTTGGTAAAAGTGTTTCTGAAATTGGGAATAAAATATAAATTATGGTTCCTATTCCAGTTCCAGCTGTAATTCCCGCAATAGTTCCTAAAATGGTTTTTCCTTTTCCAAAAATAGGTTCGCCAAATATTTTTTTGTTTAAATCCAAAGGGATTTTTCCATGAACTAAAACTGGTGAAGAATTAGCAATGTAAAGCGGAGCAACATAAAAAAAAGTAATTAATAATGCATTAATTAAATCCATTTTAAATCAACCAAATTTTAATTTAAATTTACTTTTATTATTCAAATTTGATACTCTATTAAGCAAAATAAATAATTAAATACCAATTGTTAAGTGCTATTTTATTTTTTTTTATCAATTATGAGAATTTATTTAAAAGAAAAACAAACCTATGATAAAACAAAAAATTGCCCCTGATGCAGAGCCAATCATATTCACTTGTGTGTTGTTTAATATTTTTTTAGTTTCAAATAGCGCTCCTGCAACCGAATCAGAATTTGATCCTACTACTCCGGCAATTACTATTGCAATTGCAGCTAAGGGGTTTGAGTAAACAAATAAGTGAACTATTCCAATTATTAATCCTCCAGCAAGTGCAGCTACTTCGCCTAATAGAGTTACTCCTCCATCAGTTCCTTTTGCAACTGGTTTAAATGTTGTAATCATAATTGGTTTACTTTTTGAATAATAACCAACTTCACTAGAAAGAGTATCAGCTAGTGCTGCAGAAATTGCTCCAAAGAAAGCTAGTTCAAAAAGGAAAGCTTTTTGTGGAAAAATTATTATTGGTAAAAGAGTAAGTAATGCAGGAAGAGAATTTCCAATAACATTCCAAATATTTCTCTCTTCGTGTTTCTTTCTAGGATAATTACTTGCAATTTCTCCAAACACAAAAAATAGTACAACTATTCCAAAATCAACTAAAGGTTTAGGTCCATAAGTGATTGCGGCCAATCCTACAGCATTACCAATTAAAATTCCTTCAAAATTAAGAAGTTTCTTTTTATATGAAAGAATTGAAAAAAAAGCGAGAAATAGTAAAAGCACTGTTAATTCAACAGGGTCGCTTAAAACCATTTCCTATTACTTCCTTTTACTTTGATTGAGAGTAAGTTGACTTAGCAACTATTACTTTCTTTATTGGGCAAACTTTTAATGCTTTTTTGAATAAATCATTAGAAAAATTTCCTAATAACAATTCTTGAGTAAGTATCTCAAAGTCTTTTCCTGCTAATGGTGCTAAATGTTCTTTTATTATTTTTTGAACACCTGCTTTTTGTGCATTAGTAGCTTTTCTGTCAGTAACAACAAGTATTGTAGTTATTGCTTCTCCGCCAACAACAGGTAAGTTTTCGTGCAAAGCAACTTTACTGTTTCTTCTTCTAACAGTTCTTCCTAAAGTTCCTTTGTTAACTTCAAATCCTGAAATAACAGTAGATGCGTTTTGACCTTGAATATCGTTTACTTTGAATGACAAAACATAATCTCTTTTTGTTCTCTGTCCAGTAACCATATCCATTGTAGTTTTGAAAGTTCTTCCCATTATGTTCTTTGGTTTTTCACCAGGAGTTTCGCATAAAGGTTTCTTATCAAATATTTTTGAAGATAATATAGTGAACCATTTTTTCTTCTTCCATTTATCAACAGTCTTTCTTGCACCAGAACTTTTTTGTGCTGTACTTTGTGTTTTTTGTTCAACCATTGCTGCCATTTTACTCTACCTCAATAATTCATCAATTTTTTTTAAGCTTTCAATTCCAGTTCCCTCAAATAAAACATTGCTGTTTTCTAAGAGTTTACTTTTAACTTTCAAAAAATCACCAATATCTTGAACCATCACATTACTTTACTAATAATGCTGCTTGTTCAGGAGTGTAAACCCATCCAGCTGGGATTCTTTCTTTCTTTGAATAATATTTAGTTAATCTCTTTATCTTTGCAACAGTTAACTCGTAACCTCTCTTTGCAGAGTAATCTTTTTTGTTCTTGTTCATGTGATTGTTAAGCATTACACTTCTTCTAATTAAGTTCAACAAATCTTCAGGCATTTCTCCAATTAATTTGTTTTCTTTCAAAACGTCTTGGATTTTCTTTCCAGTAGTTTCTGTGAAGTTCTTTACTCCATATTCATCTCTAAGAATAAGTCCTATTTTGCTTGAAGAGTGACCAGCGTTAGCTAGTGATACTACTTGTTCTTCAAGTTCTTCTCTAGATTGTACTTTGTTTTCAACTTTTTGTGTTTTTTTAGCCATCATTACCACTACTCAAAATTTAACCTTTCCAACCTTTACTGGATTAGAAAAGAACATTAAAATCAATATACAAATAACAGGAAAAAGAACGTTTATAAAGGTTGCTGGGAGGGGTCAAAATTTAAGTGTTTAAGGGGAGTTTGGATTAAAATTTAGTTTAATGATATCTTGCTCTTTTTTCTACCGTACTCATTCTTTCAATCATTTCTAAATTGGGATTATATCCTTTTAGAACTAAATCCCATCCATTTTTTATGTTTGAATGCGTTGCATTAAAAGTTTTTTTAAAAACCACTAAATCAGTAGCTTTTGCTTCAATATTTTTTGAAAAATATCCTAAACCAAAATCAATGAAAAATAATTGCCCGTGTTTTTTGATTCTGTCTTTTATGTCTTTAGTTTTGGCAGTTTTAACAAAAAGGATATTAGAAGTAGTTAAATCTCCATGAATTATTCCTGCATCATGCAATTTTTTTATTTCTTTTCCTGCGAGTACGCACAATTCTTTTTTTTTCTCAATTACTTCTTTTAGTTGTTTTCCTTCAATAAATTCCATTGCAATTTGTGAAGTATTTTGATCAACACTAATTATTTTTGGCACATTAACAAAAACAGATGCTTCTCTAAGAAGTTTTGCCTCACTTCTAGTCCTAGTTTTTCTAATAGTTAAATCAAGTTTAGGGTGTCTGTAATTTTTTTGAATTCTATTCTTTAGTAAAATTTTATTATTATCAATTATACTTTCAATTAGCTCTGCTTCTGCTCCTTTTTTATAAAATAGTTTTTCTTTCATAATTAATCATTTTATTCCTTATTTAATTTTAAAAAGTTTAATTATTAATAATTAACATTTAGAATCAACAAGGGTTTTCATTGTGTTTATTTGTTCTTTATATCCATTAAGTAGAGTATTATAGTTGTCCCTTAGTTTTTCTTTTTGAGAAGCAGTTAATTCAAGATAGTTTTTCTCTGCAGAATTAATTGATGCAAAAGCAAGATTAATGTAAGTAATCATCGCTTTGGCTTCTGTTGAAGAACAATTAAATGCAATGTGGTTTAATTTAACCGATTCGCCTAAAGCTCTATTTTCATATGCAAAACTTTCAGCTAAATAAATTTCTGTTTCTATTATTTTTGCATTTTCTCCTGTTGCACTTTTCTTCAAATTTGCTAAAGAAGTAATATAATCAGTCATTGTAGCTTGGTTAGTAGAATAGACTTGTGTTACAAAGTATTTTTGTTGAAGAGTAGCCATTTTTTGTAACGAATCATCGTTTAAGTTTACACACCCTAACAAAGTTGAAAAAAGTAATAACGCAACTAGCGCTTTTAGGATAGCATTCATAGAGAGAATATTGTTATTTAGAGTATTAAATTCTTTTCTTTTGGATTATTGCAATAGAAATTATTAAAATTAGTAGAACAAAAATTAAAGAGTTATCTGGAATTTTAACTTCCTCTTTGTAAGGGACATAACTCAAAAAAGTAGTTAATTCACAAGTGGTGCACTCTGGAACATAATTTTCTATATTTGCTTTAATTTGAATTAAAGTTTCTTGAGTTATTGGTGTACTAAATCCTATTCCTGTTGTGGTAGTGATTGTGTTACAGTTAATTATGGGTTGATTAATTCCTAAATTAGTTGAATTTTCATAATTTATAAAAGTCAAATCTGCTTGTGTGTCACAAGAACATTTTGCATTAACATAAAGTCCTTTGGCGGACACGTTTGCATCTAAACTTAATATTGAACAAGAAGAATAACTTTCATCAACTCTTGTTGCGTTGCATGAAATATTAACATCACTTACACATTTCCAATTTGCACTTGCGTTTATAGTATTTGCTAAAATAGGATTAGTTGGATTAGGGGAACCTAGTGAACAATAAGGTCCTTTTGGAAAAGTATCTGTTGTTGTGTAAATTGGATAAACACCTATTGCAGTTCCACAAATAGGAATAATCCAATTTAAAGGTATACAAGTATTATTATAAATTTTATATCCTGTTTTGCAATGATATTGGCATTTTGTTGCAGTGTTTGAATTAGTTAACGTTTTTGCAATAGATTGAATTAATCCTACATTATCATCAACATATATTTCTGCATTGTTAAAATCAAGTCCTGTGCAATAATTTTGATTAAGGTTAGATTTAATACAAAATCCATTATTGTAGTCAAATGGAGGAGTACAAAAATATTCACATTTTTCTGTTGTAGTACAAGTAGGGACTAATAATTTTGAATGATTTAAATCTAATTCAATATTATCATTCTCACAAAGAGTTGAATTAGTATCAACATTTCCAGTGCATTGGTAAGGAACGCATTTGTTTTCATCAAGTCCGCTACCTTTGTAAAATCCTAGTTTACAATAATATTCACATTTTGTTGGTGTTGAACAATTTGCATTTGAAGAAACAAGTGAAACTGAATAATTTTTATCTAAATCTAAATTATCGTTAGGGCAAAGTAAGGAATTATTATCAGGTGTGCCTAGACAATTATATTTTATTGGTAAACATTTTTTGGTTCCGTTATTTGAATCAAAAAAGAAATTAGGTTTACAAATATATTCACATTTTAGTGCAGGGGTACATGTTTCAACTAATATTTTTGTACCGTCTGAAGGTAGTTCAGTATTATCATTAGTGCAAATAATTGAATTTCCATCTATTGTCCCTGTACAGTCATAAGAGGTGCAAGTGTTTCCAGTTTGATAAAATCCAGTTCTACAATAATATTGACATTTATTTGCATCATTTGTTTGAGTAAGAGTACGTAAAATATTATTCGTTTGAAGATTGAAATCATCATTTAGATAAATTATTGCATTAGAATCAATTGCCCCACTACATTGATTTGGAACACATTTGTTTTCATCAACTCCTGTTCCTTTGAAATATCCTGTTTTACAATAATATTGGCATTTTCTTGAAGTGTTTGAATTAACCAAAATATTAGTATTTTCATCTTTTGAAATAAATCCATCTCCATCCATTTCATACATTATTGCATTACCATCAATTGGGCCATTACAATAAGGAAATGCCGTTAATCTTGGAAAACTATTGCTTCTCCAAATCCAATTACCATCATTCCAAAGTAATGATCCATTATAAACTCCATAAGTGCTTGAATAAAAATCAGATTTATTAAGGGTCGTTGTGCATCGGGTTTCAATTCCTGAACTTAAACAATATAAATTATTAAGATGCCCTTGAGTTGAATGATATCCTACTACTTTATCCACTTCACTAAGCCCTGTGACAATTCCTATCGAAAAAGAATTATATATGCTACAATTATATGCATCGTTATTTCCTGTTATTCCTCCAACTTGAGATCCGTTTGGGTTAATTATATTTGCTAAATTATAACTATTTATTATATTTACATTATTTATTCCACTCATACCATTATTCCACCCAGTTATTCCTCCAATCCCTGTTCCATGCCCGTCCACATTTCCTTTTACAAAAGTATTTTTTATTGTTGAAACGCTTAATGCTGACCCAATTAATCCTCCTACTGAGCCAAACCCTTTTACATTGCCGTCAAAAAATGAATTAATAATTATTGCTGGAGTTGATGTTCCTCCTCGTAATGATCCTATTAATCCGCCTACTCCTGATCCAATACCTCCGTTGACAACTCCTGTTGCAAAAGTATTTTTAATTAAAGAACTATTTACTTGTCCTGCTAAACTTCCTGTACTTCCTACCCCTATTATATTAAAATCTTTTAAACCTAAATTTTTTATTGTGGATGAGTTGATAGATCCAAATAATCCTGTGTTATTTGTATTTTTGTTAATGTACAAATTTGAAATTACAAAATTTCTTCCATCAAGAGTTCCTATAAAATTATTTGTGTCAGTTCCTATTGGAAAAAATCCCGCTCCTCCATTCCATAATGCTCCTCCTGCGTGCGTTTCTGTGTAACAATCAATATCCTTTCCAAGAGCATAGTTTCCTCCATTTATTTTCAAATTCATATCTTGTAATTCTAAACACGTAGTAATTACCCAAGGATCACCAAGTGTTCCAGTTCCTTCCCATTTTTTTTTTAAAGATGGGAAATTATTATCAATTGGAGTCCAATAAGTTGTATTCCAATCCCATGTTGAAAAAGGAATTCCACTAGCACCATAATACTCGCTAGGATTTGCTAATGCACTTGATAAAAAACTTTTTGTAGGTGTTCCTATGGGAAAATTGCATCCTATTATAGGTCCAACCCCAACAGCATAACTATTCATCACAGGACTTGCACTGCAACCTGCAAGTAAAGGTGCATTAATAGATCCAGTTTTGCTGGTCCCTATGTAATAACTATTTTCTAATAACCCTGATGTGAGTTGTCCAATTAAACCTCCAACTGTGTTAGGTGAACTTGGTGTTTTTACTGCTCCTGTAGCACTACTAGTTGAAAGAGTACCCATATTATATCCAACTATTCCTCCAACATATGTGCTTCCAGTAATATTTACATTTATTAAATTAATATTTTTTAAAACACCGGCAATATCGGTGCTTCCAAAAAGTCCAATCCCATTTGTTGTTGGTCTGTTAATAAACAAATTAGTTATCTTGTATCTTTTTCCGTCGAAAGACCCTTTGAAATATCCATATCCTATTGCAATTGGTTCAAATCCTGCTCCGGTATTCCAAGTAGATGTAACAGAGCAATCAATGTTATTTCCTTGAACATAATGTTTAGTTGTGTCGTTTTTAATTTCCTGAAGTTGATTACAATTTAGTACAACAAATGGATCACTAGGTGTTCCTGTTCCAGTTCCACTGAAAGCAAAAGTAAAAGAAGAAAATAAAATTAGACAAAGAAAAAATATTATTTTAGAGTTGATTTGCATTATAATTAAAGCTCTTTTTAAGTATAAAATCATTTCTAAAGTGTTCTTGAGTTGAAATATAGTTTCAAAATTTTTGAATTAATATTTTTTGTTATTTTATTAAATTTCTTAATCCGCCCATACCGTTATTGTAATCATTAGTATCCGCTTGTCCTTTTGTTTCACCCATTACTCCACTTAAAGCAATTATTACTACTGCGACTACTAGAATAGCCGCTCCAATCATTAACAAATACTCAAGAGCTCCTTGTGCTTTTTCTTCCATATCTTTATCCCTACCTTTACATAAGGTTTTTTGAGTATATTAACTTTCTTTTTTAGTAAGGTTTTTACAAAAAAACTCTTTTTTTAATTGTTTTGATAGAGGTGTTTTGTAAAGAGGTTGTAAATATGTTTCCAGGCGGAGTAAACCCAAAGCAAATGGCTGGCATGATGAAGCAATTTGGTATAAAAAACCAAGAAATCGATGCTAAAGAAGTAGTAATTACACTAAATAGTGGTAAAAAAATAAAAATAGTTAATCCTCAAGTTCAATCAATTGAAATGAAAGGAAATAAAACTTATACTGTAGCAGGAAGAGAAGTTGAAGAAGAAGGATACACTGAGGAAGACATAAAGTTAGTTAGTGAGCAAACTGGTTGCACTAAAGAAGAAGCATTAGATGCATTAACAGAAAACAATGGTGATCTTGTTAAGGCAATAATGAAGTTAAAAAAATAATTTTTTTGAATTTAATTTATTTGAAAAATTATTTTTAAAAAAAGTTTTTGTTTTGGAATTTTTTTCCAAAACAATTTTTCTAATTTTTATTTTATTTATTAATTCAAATCAATTACAGGTGTATTTGTATCAACAATTATTTGTTGATTTAAATCCCCTATTTGTGCTTGCCATTCTTTCATCATTCTATCTTGGGCTGTTTTGTTTACTGATTCAATTAATTCAATTGAAGAAATTACTGATCCTTGAAGTTTAATTGTTCCTTCAACTGTTAAAGCATCTCCAGGTAGAGTAATTATATTAGTTAATGCAGAAAGAGTAGTTGCAGGAAATGAATAATTTCTATCAATATTCAAATCCGTGTTGTGAATCATTATACTTTTTGGAACATTAATTGTCATGTGTTTCATTGCAATTTTATCTGAATTTGCATCAAAATATTTTATTGAATAAATTTCTGTTAATATATCATTAATACTAGCAGTTTTCTTTATTGTAACTTCAGCTAAATAAATCCAACTATTAGAATCTGCACTATCTTTTCTAAATTGAGAAGAAACTGTTGAAACTCCACTAACTTTTTTTAGTTCAGCATCAATTAGTGTTTTATCTTCAGAAGAAGTCATTAAAGCTGTTCTAAATGAAGACAAATCTTTTATTGCGTTAGCGTCAAAAGACAAAGTGTAACTAAAAGTAGTGGCAGTTGGTTCTGGTAAATTATTACTATTATCAATTGTTTCTACTGGATTATTCATTACTGAAATTCCAATACCTGCAATCATACTAAAAGCCATTATAATCAAAATAGCAATTCCTAAATATTTTACTAGTTTTTGTTGTTCCACTAAAAACACCCCGTTTCTTCCTAATTGATTGGTTTTACAAATCCTTAAAAAAGCGACTATTTTCAAAGGGTTAAAGCGAACTTTAAAAACCTTAAACTATCTGGTATTTGTAATAATTTACGAGGGTGAACAGTGGATGGCTGAAAAAAAGACTAGAAAAATAGTAAAAGTACATTTTACAGGAAAAGAAGCACTTGAAGGAAAAGTGTTTGATACTACTAAAGAAAATGAAGCAAAAACCGCTGGAATACACGATACAAAACGAAAATACACTCCTTTGACAATTATAACTGGTGAAAAAGAATTACTTGGAAAAGTAGAAGATGTAATAGAACAAATGAAAGAAGGCGAAGAAAAAATAGTTAAATTAATTGCGAGTGAAGCTTTTGGAGAAAGAAAAGCAGATTTAATTAGAGTAGTTCCATTAAAGAATTTTTTAGATCAAAAAATTAATCCAATACCTGGACTTGTTGTAAGAGTAGCTAATGCTATTGGAAAAGTACAAAGTGTAACAAGTGGAAGAGTAAGAATTGATTTTAACCATCCTTTAGCAGGAAGAGATGTTGAATACCATGTTGAATTAATAAAAGAATTGAAAGACAATAAGGAAATTTCTGAAGCAATATTTGAAAAGTATTACGCAAGAATTCCTGGATCAAAGAAAGAAATTGAACCTGGATTACTTACTGTAACGTTATCAACAAACTTAATGAAAAATTTAGTGCAAATTAATAACTCTGTAAAAGGGATAGCAAAAGAATTAGGTGTGGATTTAGTGTTTAAGGAAGATAAGATGAGTGACAGTCAAAAAACTATTCCTGAAGAAATTACTCACGAACACGAACATATTCACGGGCCAAATTGCAATCATGAAGAAGAGCACGTTCATGGAACAACTTGCGAACACGAACACCCAGAAAAAGAACATGTTCATGGAACAACTTGCAATATTGATCACTCAAAGCAACACGAGCACTTTGAAAAATCAAAGAGTATAAATCAAATAGCTGATGAATCAAAAAATATTAAAAAAACTGGAAATTTTGATGTAACTAGAGATAACTCAACAACAATACAAAGGCCGAAGAAAAACTAGTTTCTAATTTTTTTAATGCTAAAGCATTTTTTGCTTTAGCTTATTTTTTCAATTAACTTTATTAATTTGAAAAACCAATTGTATTGTTATGAAAAATATATTTTCAATTATTTTTTTTGTTTTTCTTTTTCTTTCATTTTCTTTTGCTGCAATTCCTGCGCACACAGATTATTATGTAAATGATTTTGCAGAAGTATTTTCGCAAGGGCAAATTGATGAATTAACTTCTTTACTTTATAATCTAACTCAAGACACAACCGCAGAAGTAGTAGTTGTTACAGTTAATTCGCTTGAAGGTACTGCTCCAATTGATTATGCTACAGAAATTGGTCAAACTTGGGGAGTTGGGAAAAAAGATACCGATAATGGACTTGTAATTTTATATGCAAAAGCAGAAAACAAAATTGCAGTTGCTACTGGGTATGGACTTGAAGGAATTTTACCTGATTCAAAGGTTGGAAGAATACTTGATGAACAATATGTCCCACAAAGAGATGTAAATAATGTTTCAGTGGGAATAATTAATGCAACAAAAGTATACGTTGATGAATTATATAAAAATAAAGAGGAAATTGGATTAATTCCTCAACAAACCACTAGTAATTTTGAATGGATGGTAATAGCAATAGTTTTGATAATTATTTTAATAGTAGCTGGATTATTTTTGATTTTTGTAGTTAAAACAAAACAAAAAGGAGGAGTGATTAGATTTATCTTTGGTGGAATTTTACTTATAATAAGTTTTTTCTTTTCAGAGCCTTTATCAGTAATACTTTTCTTTTTTGGAGTTATTTTAATAATGTCAACTAGTGGCGGTTCAGGATTTAGTGGAGGCTTTAGCGGAGGACACAGTGGTGGAGGATTCTCTGGTGGTGGTTCTTTTGGCGGAGGAAGTTTTGGAGGCGGAGGCGCAAGTAGATAAAGAATTATTTTTTAAGAAGTTGATTTAGTAAATTAATTAATTATTTTTGTTTGGAGGGAGTAAAAATGGATTTGAAATTAGTTGGAATAGTGATAGCAGGACTAGCAATAGTTTTTGTTATATTCATAATAGCAATGCTAATTGGTTCGTATAATGGAATGGTTACTTTGGATCAAAAAGTAAGTGCTAGTTGGAGTGAAGTAGAAAATCAATATCAAAGACAAGCAGATTTAATTCCAAATTTAACATCAATAGTTTCTAGTGCAGTAAATATGGAAACAAAATTTGTTAAAGATGTAATTGATGCACGAACAAAATGGTTAGGTGCAACAAGTGTAGCTCAAAAAGATCAAGCAGGACTTGAAATGAATCAAAGTTTAGCAACTTTTGTTAGTGCAATTGCAACAAATGAAGCATACCCTACACTACAATCAAACAAACAATATACTGCTTTAATGGATGAAGTAGCAGGAACGCAAAACAGAATTGCAACTTCTAGAGGAAGATTCATTGAAAATATTCAAGAGTATAATACTACAATAAAAGTAATTCCAAACAATTTCTTATCAGGTATGTTTGGTTTTAGTGAAAGAGAGTATTACAAAGCAACTGCTCCGTTAACTACAGCTCCAATTGGGGATGGAAAGTTACCACAATAAATTAGTTAATTGTTAGAGTGGATTATTCCACTCTAATTTCTTTTTTTTATTAAATTTATTTTTTTTATCACAAGTTTAATATAGACAATTACTCTTAGTAGATTGGTTTTTGTGGTTGAAAAGGTAGAAACTAAATTAAATACACTTAGGTTTGAGTCGCCTAAAAAGAAACACTCTATTTTCTTTTATTTTGGATTATTTTTTTTAATTCTAATTTTAATTGGATTAATTATTTTAGGAATTGGTTATTTTTTTCCAAATTACACTTACAATGGAACAGTAGTTGATGTTTATGGAAATCCAGTAAGTGAAGTTAGTGTAACTGGGCTTCATGGCGAGAGTGCTGTTACTAATGAATTTGGTTATTTTAGTTTTAAGAGCGGATTTGTTGGAAAATCAACTATTAATTTTAAGAAAAGTGGATTTGTTCCTACGCACAAAAGTGTAGAATTTGGAAATGATTTATTTTTAGATGTTTTATTATTTAATAGCGAAGCATTTCAATCAATTGATTTAACACAAGACACTAATGTTGAAATGAAAAGAGCTGGGTTAAATTTAGAAAAAGATAGTTTAGTTTTGAAAGGAACAAATATTTTTGCTACTAGTGCAAATGTTTCTTTAACTCCATTTGATCCAACTAATGAAGAAGAAGTACAAGCATTCCCTGGAGAATTTGAAGGGGTTGCTCTAACTGGGGAAGTCATTCCTATAGAATCATTCGGATTTGCAAAAGTACAATTAAAAGATGATAATGAAACTGCTTTGGATTTGGCGCCAGGAAAAACTGCTGAATTAATTATTCCAATTTCTGAAAATCAAAGACAAATTTCTCCTGATTCAATTCCCTTGTGGAATTTTGATGAAAAATTAGGCACTTGGGTTGAGAAAGGAAGTGCAATTAAATTTTGTTCTGAAACTGAGTGTTATTACAAAGGAAAAATTACTACTATTGCTTCTTGGTGGAATGCTGATAAAGGATTTTTTGCAAATCTAATTAATTTAATTAGCAAACTTGGCGGAGCATTATTAAATGGAATATTAAATCCATGGAGTGCATTAAGTGGAATACTCAGCGCTGAATTAAATTTAGCTGGTCAAATTTGGGCAGGAATGGTTGCAGGAATACAAGATGCTTTTAATTCTGCAAAAGAAGCTGCTCAAGCACGAGCTCAAGGTATGGTTGATAAAGCAAGAGATATGATTAATTCTGGTGCTTATAATGGAAAATTTACTTTAAATCCTACTTCTGATGGATCTTTAGATTTAACTTATGGTGGTGAATTAAATACTTTAACAGATTTAGCTAATTGTGCAAGAGATTTAGAAGGTTTATTTCCTGATGCAACTCCTGCGGAAATAGCAAGAATTATGCGAAATAGTACTGATTATGGACAGTGGGGTAATTCCAATATTGTAAATCAACCACTTGGAAATATGTTATTTGGGGGAGGGGATTTACAACACTCAGTAAGATTAAGATCTTCTGATGGAAGTTTATTTTTAAGTCATAATGGCGGCGAACTTACTCATAATGGAGTTCCTTTTGATGGGGTTCACACTTTAATTGGGATGGATTCAGTTGGTAGTCCTGTAGCAGGAGTTCTTTCTAATGTTCCTGGGTCTCCTTTTCTCAATATTTCAAAATATCAAGGGGTTACGGATTTTGTTGATGCTTTTTGGTCAGATTCTCTTGGACCTGCAAATCCAAGCGACCTTAGAGGAAATAGTTTAGGGACTGCTGCAAATCCAACTCGTGCAGGTTCAGTCTCTGGCGGATTAGATTACGCTGCAAATAATTTTAATTCAACTACTGCCCGGCTAACACTTACGAAAGTGCAGTATACAATCCGATTCACAATGGCACTCCGGTTAGTTCAATACCTATTGGAAGTATTTTAAGTAACACAGGAATGGCTAGTTTGAATAATTATTTAATAGTTGCTTGGGGGCTTGAACAAAAAGAAAACAATATTGTTTCAAAAATTTATTTTTCTGATTTAAATAATTCTAAAGAATCTAATTTTGATTCCTTTGGAGTGGATATTAAAACAGGGGAAATTAATATTAGTGTTTTTCCAGGATTAATTAATTATTCTCAATTTTCTAAGAACAAACCTAATTCTTTTGCATATCCTTTTTCTGTTTTACAAGTTAATGATGAAAGATTTTTGTATTCAGAAGGAAAACTAGGTTATATTATTGACTCAAATAAAAGAGGGATGTTTTTTAATTATGAAAATAATATTTTAAAAAATATATTTTTGCTTGATGATAAAAATTATTATATGAAATATGATTTGACTTATACAAATGGTTTGTTTTCATCAATAGATGTTTTTTTTGCTAGTTCTGATGTAAACTTAAGTAATCCTAAACAAATGGAATATGATTTGTTAGGGAGACTAATTAAATATAGTTACAATGGCGCTTCTAGGTTTATTGAATATGATGATATTAATAGAGTAATTAAACAAAAGTTTGTTAGTGATGGAAAAGTTTTGTATTCATTGAATTATGATTATCAAGCAACTAAAACAATTGTTTTGAATTATTATAAGGATTTAGAAATATTGATGAGTGCAACAACTTATGATTATTCAAGTAGTAATATTAAAGTTAATATTCAAGAAAATATTTCTTATTTAGATTTGGAAACTTTTAGTAAGTTTAACTTCAAAGAAGAAGTTCAGCAGAGTAATTTATTTTCTGCGCCTCAGGACTTGATTTTACAAAATTTAATTAAATCAATGGGTTACTCACTTAATTTGAATAGATATATGACAATTGATGGTGTTGATTATGCTTCTCACTCAAAGAAAAATATTTATTTTTCTTTAAATGGATTTAAAGGTACATTTGATGAAATGATTGCTGCATTTAATAATAGTGTTAGCAAAGTTAATTTGTATGGGAAAGCTAGTGGTTTAGCAAGTGTTAAACTTGAAGTAGATGGATTTTTATCACAAGGAATACTAGTTAAGGTTCCTATGAATGGAAGTATAAATGTTGATGTTTCTTATGCAGGGATTGTAGTTCCAATTGGATTGAATAATTTAAATAATGCTTCAAATGTTAGTGTGAAATATTTTGCTGATGATGGAACAGTACTTTCTGCTAGAAAACTAATTTCAAAAAATAGGCCTTATGATTACTTTGGGTTTTTGGTTACTCCTAATAAACCGGGGAAAATAGTTATTGAAGAAAAATGGAGTGGATACAAGAACGAAATCAATATTGATGGTTTAGTTGAAAATGATTTAAAAATAATAGATCTAGTTCTGTTTGATGGAAATATTTTTACAAATTCTAGTGGGGCCGCATTAATTTACAATTGTCAAGATTATAACGGGGTTAAGCAAAAAGAATGTTATCGTGATTTTGTGTTACAAGATGCAAAATTAAAGAAAGATCCATTAACTTGTATTGATGTGTTTAATTATAGTGATGCATATTGGGTTTATGCACTAAATTGTGTAAAACAAATTGATACTACTAATGCTTTGAATTATGAAGTTTTAAATTCTAAATTAAAACTTAAAACAATTCCAAGAAACTATTTGATTTATACTGATTTAATGAAATATTATGACAATGTGTCATATTGCTCAGATATAACTGATGTTGCAAAGAAAAGTGTTTGTGACTTTGAGTATGCTAAAAAGCATTAATTTTAACTCACGGTTTTTTCCATAACATAAACAAATCCTTTTTATTAAGTTCTTACTTCATATTCAATACGTTTAGGGGTGGAGTTGATTTAATGAAAAGTTTTGGTAAAAGTAATTTGAAGAATACACAAACAGATTTTAGTATTTTTATTGTCGGAGTTTTATTACTATTGGTAATAGTTGCAGGGTTTTTAATGCTTAATCCTCCTAAAACAATTGAACCAACTTTTAATGCTCAACCTTTAGAAAAATTTTCTAATTATTCAGATATGGTTGCTTATTTTGAAAAAGCAAATACTTCAAGCGGATATAACAATTATGATGGAAGAATGATTGATGTTTTCGTTATGGAAAACCTAATGGCTACTGGCGCAGCACAAAAAAGTGTTTCTGATTCAGGAGCAAGTGCAACAGATTTTTCTTCTACAAATATACAAGTAGAGGGAGTAGATGAAGCTGATATAATTAAAAATGATGGAAAATATATTTACGCAATTGCAAACGGTAAATTGTTTATTGTAAATGCGTTTCCTGCTGAGAGCGCAAAAATAATTGCGACAATTGATATTAATGAAGTTACTCCTAACGAAATGTTTATTTCAAGCGATAGTAAAGAATTACTTTTATTTTCAAATAAAGGATACTCTTATGGTGGAGGATATTCTTCAAAAATGATGATTCGCCCAGGGTATTATCCATCTTATGGTGGAGGCGGAACAAATGTTCAATTATTTGATATTTCTGATAAAGAAAATCCAGTAATGGTAAAAGAAATTGAATTTGAAGGAAGCTACTTAACTTCTAGATTAGTTGGGGATAATGCTTATTTTGTAATTAATTCTAATCCTCGTGTATATTATGCCGAAGCAAAATATTCAAATGGTGTGGACGAAAATAGTATGATTCCATTAATGAAAATAGATGGGGTTGAGGAAAGAATTGCAATGCCTACTGATATAGGGATAATGCCAAGAGTTAGACCACAAAGCTTTGTAACAATTGCTTCAATTAACTTAAAGACACAAGACTTAACTAAAGAAACTGCAGTTGGTTCTTCACAAAACCTTTTTGCTTCAACAAGTAATATTTATTTAGCTGATGCAATTTGGGATTATTCAGTAGAAGATACTAATACAATTGTTCCCGCAGAAATAGGTATGATTGTAAAAAGTATATATTATCCAACTTGGAATACAACACAAAAAACTGTAATTAACAAATTTCATTTTGATGATGGTAAAGTATCTTTCGTTGGAGCGGGAGTTGTTCCAGGAAATATATTAAATCAATTCAGTATGGATGAATATAATGGTGATTTTAGAATAGCAACAACAGTAGAGCCGAGTTATTCTGAAATGAATAATGATTTAACAAATAGATCAACAAATAATGTATATATTTTAAATCAAGACATGAATTTAGTTGGGTCACTCGAAGGAATTGCTCCTGATGAAAAAATTTATTCAGTGCGATTCATGGGTGCTAAGGGTTACATGGTAACTTTCAAGTATGTTGATCCATTATTTGTAATGGATTTATCTGATCCAACTAATCCTAGAATTTTAGGAAAATTAAAAATTCCTGGATACTCTGATTATTTGCATCCAATTGATGAAACACATTTACTTGGAATAGGAAAAGATGCTAATGAACTTGAGGACGCAGAAAAAGTTCATTCGCAAGGTGCAGTTTATTACACTGCAATTAAAGGAATAAAAGTTGCAATCTTTGATGTAAGTGATGTAGAAAACCCAGTAGAAATGTCAAAGTTTATTATTGGAGATAGAGGAACAGATTCAGAAGCACTACAAAATCATAAAGCAATTTTGTTTGATAAAGAAAAAGAAATATTAGTGTTCCCTGCAACAATTGTGGATAACAAAACAGGAAGTGCTGATTACTATGGAATGGAACAATCCTTCCAAGGTGCAGTAGTACTTAATGTATCTCTAACAGATGGATTGAGTGAAAGAGGAAGAATAACTCACGTTAGCGCGGATGAAGAATTAAAGAGAGGGTATTATTATGATTCAACATCAATAATACGAAGATCTTTATTTATGGATGATGTGTTATATACATTTTCTAATAAAATGATAAAAGCAGATAATTTAATTGATTTAACTTCAATTAGTGAAGTTAACTTTCCTGCTAGCGAAAATATAGTAGATAACTATCCAATAATGGTGGATTAGAAAATTTAATTAAAAAAAATTTCTTGGGGAGTTAAAACTCCTTAAGATTTTATTTTTTAAAAATACAAACCTTTTTATTTAACTTAATTTATTGTAATTCAAATGGTTTCAATAAGTAATTTAAGATTTGCATTTTCTTTTTTAGTTTTATTTAGTTTAGTTAGTTTTGTTTTTAGTGCATGTTATGTTAATGGGGTTGAAGTAGAGTGTCCCCAATTTCTAGATGATTATGGGTTAGTGATTGGAATTATTGTTGCAGTAATAATATTAATTGTTATTGTTTTTGCAGCATTTATTTTTTTAAAATCATTTTTAACCGGAAATGTTACTATTGATTTGCCAAAAACTGTTTTTGCTCCAAATGAAAAAATTATTGGAAAAATGGGGATTAATTTAAAAAAAGCAGTTGAACTTTCAAATGCTAAAGTAATGTTACAAGGGGAAGTTACTAAAACTCAATTCAGAAATGGATCAAAATATTCAAAAATTGAAATAGTTTTTCAAACAAGTCAAAATGTTGTAATTTCACCAAATTACCCTATTGGTAAAAGTGAAGTAGAATTTTCAATAAATGTCCCTGATGATATCTTGAAAAAAGGAAAGTTTGATGCAAGTTCTTTAGGTCAACTGGGGAACGCAATTAATTTTATTCAAAGCGTTGCTTTGCCAAAACCCCGATGGTACTTAATTGCTTTGATCACAACAAAAGAGAATTTGACTTTAAGCACTAAAAAAGAAATACAAATAAATTAAATTTTTTTACTAGGTTGTTATTTTTATGAAAAATTATTTTATTTTAGTATTTTTACTTTTATTAATTGTACTTTTTGGTTGTACTAGTTCCATTGTAGTTAATCCTGTTACTGATTCAAATACTGGTTTTTTTAAAAAATTAGTTGATACTAATCAAAATTATTCTATTAGCGGATTAGTTACTGACGAAAGTTTTAATGCGGTTAGTGATGTTGAAGTTTATTTTGGAAATATAAAAACTGTTACTGATAAATATGGGAATTATTCTTTTAACACTAATTTAAGCGGAAAAGCAATCCTCTCTTTTTTGAAAGAAAGTTTTGTTCCAATACACAAATCAATTGTTTTAGGAGAATCTGATTTGACTCTTGATGCAGTATTGTTTAAAGAAAATAATTTTGTCAAAGTTGATTTGAATAAAAATATTAATGCAGAGATGGATAAAGCTGCACTAAGAGCTAGCGCTAATAGTTTTGTAATTAAAGGGACTGATACTAAAGCAATTGATGCACAGGTTTCACTAACATCTTTTGATCCTACTAGTGAAGTAGATGTACAAGCTTTTCCAGGAGATTTTGAAGGGGAATTAAAAACAGGGGAAGTTACTGCTATTGAATCTTTTGGATTTGCAAAAGTACAAGTAGAGAATTCTAAAGGAGAAAAACTTGATCTTGCAAAAGGGGAAGAAGCAACTCTAAAAATTCCTATTAGTGCAAATCAAATCCAATCATCTCCAGAAACAATTCCTTTATGGTACTTTGATGAAGTGAAAGGAACATGGGTTGAGAAAGGAATTGCAAAAAAACTTGTAATAATAATGAGTGTTACTATGAGGGACAGATTGATACAATTGCTTCATGGTGGAACTGTGATAAAACTATGGAGAACAGCGGAAACCTTTTATTCAAAAATCCTTTCAGTGGTTTATTCAGCTGTCTAATGAGTCCTGTTTCCTGCATAAAAAATTTTGTTAATGGAAAAATTGATTCAATGAAAAAAACTGCAAAAGATATTTGGAACAAAATGAAAGAAGGGGCTAGCGATGCATTTGATAAAGCAAAAAAACTTTATGCTGATTTTAAGAATAGAGAAAAAATAAGAGCCCAAAAAATGGTTGAAGATGCAAGACAAAAATTACAAGAAAGGTATCCTGGAAAAGATTTTGGAAAAGAAGGAGATTTTTTGCAATTACCTTATGATAAGCAAGTAAATAATATGGAAGACTTTGCTGATTTAGTAAAATATACTGAAGGATTGTTTCCTGATGCAAGTAGAGGTGATATTGTTAGAATGTTGAGGGGTAGTACAAATTATGGTCCTCGCGGGACTCAGGATCTTGCAACTCATCCAAATCCTGCAATTGCATTTATTTTCGGTAATACAAATGCATATGCTAATACTAAATTGGGAAAACTTATAGGTTCTTTTTTTAGTGGAGGTCAATTACAAAATTTTGCAGGTTATCCGAATGATTTTTCAGGAATAATTAATGGTCGAGAAGTTTCAGTCAATGGAAAACCTGTTGATATTGCACACGTGTTAATTGGGGCTGATAGTTATTATAATCAAAATTGGGTTACTTCATCTGCACTTTATGCTGTTTCAAAAATTGTTTCTTGGAGTGGAGGCGAAACAGCTGCTAGTTCATTTTATCAAGGAGCTTTAAAGCAAATGAATACAGATTTTGCAGATTTTACTAATCCCTTGTTTTTAACTCCTGTAATGGATTCTTTTGAACAAGGTAATATTGGTATAAATGATATTTTGCCTACTATGCTGGGGCAAGCAAATTTAGCTGATTTGAGAGCAAATATTATTGGTGCTGAAATAGGGCGAGTAAATGGTTCATTTTCAAGTGCGTTAAATTCATCCTCTTCTAATATGTCTAATTGGACGAGCGATGTAGATTTTTATGAAACAAATGTTTACAATCCAATTCAAAGTGGAGTTCCTGCTTCACAAGTAATGCCTGCTGTTCAAGAATTAACTACTATGCGTTCAAATTATGGTGTGTTGGGAGCTCAAATAAATAATCTTAATACTATTGTAAGTGATATTACTGGGTCTGGATTTCTTAAAAAAGTATTAATTAAAAAAGATGCTTTGCATTTTGCTGAATCTGATTTTAATTTGAATATTAATTTTGATGATTATGGCGTTGATTTAAGAAAAGGAAATTTGAACTTAGTTCTTATTCCAAACTATGTAAGTTATTCAAATGATTCTTTAAGAGTTCCTAACAAAGATGCTTTTCCATTCAGCGTATTTAATTCATTCGTGTTAAGTGAAAATCAAAAAGAATTTCTTGTTACTCAAAATTCTAAATCCGAGTTGTTTTCTTCAAGTGGGGTGGATTATTCTTCTACACAAGAAATGTCAAAATTAACTTTTACTAACGGATATATGAAGTTTAGTGAAAAGATGAATGGCAACAAATTTATTAGTGAAATTAAATCAGACAAAAATAATGCTAGTGCTTTTTTGTATGATAATAACAAGCTTGTTTATGTTGCAAAACCAAACAAAGTTGGAAATTATTTGTATTATGAAAATAATTTACTAAAAGAAATTTTTGCGGTTTATGACGGGTATTATTTTATGAAATACACCTTAAATTATAATAGTGGTAAATTAGATTCAGTTGAACTTTCTTCTCCTTATTCTGAATTACAGCTAAAAGATTATTACAAAATAAACTATTATCCTGACGGGAAAATAAAAGAGTTTATTTCAAATAAATTAAAAAGAGAATTTGAATACGATTCTATTGGAAGAGTTATATCTCAAAAATTAAATGTTCTTGACAAGGCAATTCTTTCTTTTAATTATGAGTATCAAGCAAACAAAACAATTGTTTCTGAATATTACAAAGATTTTGAAATTTTATTGAAAACAACAACATATTCTTTTGAAGGGAATAATGTTTCAACTAGTGTTGAAGAAAATATTTCTTTGGAAGAAGTTATTTACATTGAAGAATTAATTCAAGAATCTGTAGAAGGTCTTGAAAGCCAAACAGCTTCAATAAATGCAGTTCTTAGGGGAATCAGTTACAGTTCTTCTGCTTCAATAAAATTCAACCCTTCTAATGCTGAGTCATTTGCTCTAAGAGGGGCTCCTGATGGAAAAGCAGAAGTTTATTTTACTGGAATAAAAAATTCTCTTGTTGAAACAATCCAAGTAACTCTTCCAAGTGCAGGAAAGACAAGTGAATTAGAACTAAATTATGCTTTCGCATTAATTCCAATAACAATCGGCTCTGATTATGGCGATGTTAACAGTGTTCCTGCTTATGTAAAAATGGGGGAATTAAAATCAATGATGATTCTAAAAAAAGAAGATGCTATTGTTTTGGCTGTTAAAGCTGGTGAAGAGAAAGAGATAAGCGTTACTATTGGAGAAGATGAGAAAAAAATAAATTTAAGGGCACTTACAAAAGGTGAACTTGTTATACTTGATTCAATTGATTTTAATTTAAAATTCGAAAACAAAAAATACAAAGTATTTGATTGTAATGGGCATTATGCATATGTAAAATATGATGTTAATCATGAAAATCAGGAAATTTATTTTGACGGAGTTAAAATTGATGAAACTATGTTGACTCAGGATTTAACTATTTTTGACAATCACATTGCATATTCAAAACGAGCATATTTTGATTCTGATGGAAATCTTTGCGGGTATGATTACAATAAATTTTGTGATTATGAGCAATATGTAGTTTATGATGGAAAGCTCCTTGGAAAAGGGGACGAACCTTACCTTTGGGGAAATCACATTGGTTATTGTGATTCAAATCACCACTTCGTTTATGATGGAATTGTTTTTGAAGATTCTTCTTGTTATGTTGGTCCCCACAGTGGATATTCTGATTTTGGTATGTCTCATAATAATTATGCTTACCTTACAGAGGACGGATCAGTTATTTGGAATGGAAAGAAAATAACAGATTCTAATGATTCGCCAAGACATCTAGTTTGGGTAGAGGGGAATAATCTTTTAACTGTCAAAGCAAACTCTGATTATGATAGTAATGATTTTTATGCAGTGTTTAAAAATGGGGAATTAGTTCAAACAGGCTCGGTGTATGATGAATTTGCTTCATCTATAGGAACTATTTGGGATAAGAAAAATAACGGGAATTTAGGTAAGAATGGATTTGAAATTGAAAATTCTGATTATTCTTACACTATATTTGGGGAAAATTATATTTTAGATTCATCAAATTCAAATTTAATCTTTAACGGATATTTGTTGCCTTTTAATGTTACTTGTTATGGATGCTATAATTTATTTGATAATCATTATTCAATAGCAGTAAAAGAAGGGTTGTTTATTGATGGCAAAAAAGTTAGCGATTTGCCAATAGAAAAACACAAACTATTTGAAGATAATTGGTTAGGGTATATTTCAAATGATAAAAATTATGACTTTTATTTCAACGGGGAATATGTTGGAAGTGGCCCTAGAGACACACGGGTTTTGTTTGGAAAAAACTATGCATTTAATTCAAATGAGGGGCTGATTTATAATGGAAAATTAATTTACAAATTAAAATCAAGATTATATGGTGCAAGCGAAGCAAAGTTATTCGGAGACCATATTTTTTGGGTTGATTATAATGATGGGTATGAGTATTACATAGACGGCAACTTAATAGGGGATACGGATAATATGTACCCTCTTACTTCTAATTTAGCTGTTTGGCCTGCTTTAGATGGGGATTGGAGCGGTTATGAGAGTGTTGATTATTACCCTCAAGATGAGGAGTTCCTTAAAGCTTGGGATTACTGCATGAAGTACCCTAGCGAAATAGAAACTAAAAATTGATGTTTTTTTAGTAAATCTTATTAACCACTTTTACATTGATAAGTAAAGGTGATTTTTTGAGCAAGGTAATTGGTTTAGGGATTAGTGTTATTTTAGTTTTTTTACTTCTTTTTGGTTGCACTCAACCAAACAAAAATCAGTTTGATTTTAATGACCAAAACCTTGGATTCAATATTCAAAATGGTTTCAATAATAATACTAATAATAACAATAATGGCGGGATTAATGTTGAGACTCCTGAATTTGAAAGAGGAGATATTTCTTATACAATTAAAGAATCTTTTTATGGAATAGATGGAAATAAAAATCTGACAAAATTCATCACCAAAGATAAGGGTCGAATGGATATTGATGTTCCTGAAGGTCTTGGAAAACTATTTATTCTTCCTTCTGGAATGTTCCAGTGTGGTATCCAAGAAGGGGCTTGGATTTGTATGACTTTATTAGATCCATTAGAGTCTAGTGATTATGATAGTTCAAAGCACGTGTTAGACCTTGAAGAGAGAAACGGTTCAGTAGATGAATTACAAATTGCTCCAAGAGTAATAGCCGGAGAAAACACTAATTGTTTTAAAGGGACTGTAGATGGAGATGAAGTTGAATGGTGTTTAAACAAAAGAGGAATAGTATTTTACTCTGAAGGATCATATCAAGGTGAAAAAGGTACAATGATTGTGACTGAGTATACTGAAGGTCCAATTAGTCCAGACATATTTACTTTGCCTGGCAAAGTAATAACAATATACGACTTGATTGGCTCTTCAAGTTAATTAAAAGTAACTTTTAAACAATTAATAATTTGCAGAAGGGTGCTTTGAAAAAAGCACTCTCTTTTTCTTCCAAAAAACTTATTAACCACAACTTCCTCTTCTAGTTAGTGATTTTGCTACTTAAATGGTGAGAGGGATTTTTTATGGCTGGATATGAAGATTTTGTAGAGCTTGGTTACAAACCAAATAATAAAGATGTTTTAGCAGCATTCAAAGTTAAAGTTCCTCTATGGGAGACTCCTGAAAGAGCATTTGGTGCAGTTGCAAGTGAATCAAGTGTTGGTACTTGGACTGATTTAGATATTTGGGCAAAGTATCCTCACGTAAAAAAAGTTGCAGCAAAAGTTTATAGTATTGAAAATCACGGAGATTATTTTTGGATAAAAATTGCTTATCCTCAAGATCATTTTGAAGCAGCAAATCCTTCACAAATATTGGCTTCAATTGCAGGAAATGTTTTTGGGATGAAAGCAGTTGATTCACTCAGATTACAAGATATTCAATTCACAAAAGATATAATCAAACAATACCGAGGTCCAAAGTTTGGAATAAGTGGTGTAAGAAAAATATTTGGTGCAGAAAAAAGACCAATTATGCTTAGTGTAGCAAAACCAAAAGTAGGAATGACTACTGAAGAGCACGCACAAGTTGGTTATGATATTTGGACTGGTGGACTTGATTTATTAAAAGATGATGAAAATTTAACTAATCAAAAATTTAATCCATTCAAAAAAAGAGTAGAAAAAACTTTGAAGATGAGAGAAAAAGCAGAGAAAGTTACTGGAGAAAAAAAATCTTATTTAATTAATGTTAGTGCTCCAACAGTGCAAGAAATGATAGAGCGAGCAAAATATGTAAAAGCTCAAGGCGGAGAATATGTAATGATTGATATTATTACTTCTGGATGGACTGCCACTAATTCACTAAGAGAAGAATGCGAAGATTTGAATTTAGCAATACATGCGCATAGAGCAATGCATGCTTCGTTTACTAGAGATTTGGATCATGGTTTTTCAATGAATTGTGTTTCAAAGTTTTCTAGATTAATTGGAGTAGATCAATTACACATTGGAACTGCTTATGGAAAATTAGTTAGTCCAAAAGAAGAAGTACTTCAATGTCAAAATGAATTAACTCAAACTAAAACAAAACCAAATGCCTTAGAGCATTGCTTTGATCAAGATTGGTCAAATTTAAAACCAGTGTTCCCTGTTTCAAGTGGGGGATTACACCCTGGAATAGTTGATAAAATATTTAATTTGTTAGGGACAAATATTATGATTCAATTAGGTGGTGGGGTTCATGGGCATCCGCAAGGAAGTCATGCGGGAGCCGTAGCAATGCGAGCAGCAGTAGAAGCTTATATTGAAAAATTAAGTGTAGAAGAAAAAGCAAAAACAGTTCCAGAACTTAAAGTAGCATTAAAGACTTGGGGACATTCGCTCCCTAAGTAAAATTAGAATTAATTTTTCCAAAGTTAATGTGCTATATTGGTTGTTTTTCTTGCAGGAAAAAGTTTATTAACCAAAAAGCAGTTCTAGTTGTTGGAGTTTGCCTTTAATAAGTAAGAAAATCGGCTAAGGTGATTTTTATGAGTCTAAGTTCATTAACATTTGCAAGTGCGAATAGTACAAATGCTGCATCACACGTACAGGGAAGAGTAAAAGTTGTAAAGGCAGAAAAATTTGTTGGTATGGATGCTGTTTGCGTTATATCTAGATTAGTTGAAGGTGCTGTAGCAAAAAAAATGCGAGTACAAGGAAAGAACGGATCTTTAGTAGTTAGTGTTGAATGTAAATCTGGAGATGGGCTTTGTACAAAAATAGGTGCTCAAGTAGTTTTAATGGTTGAAGGAATAAACAAAGATGATTACCCAACTGGTTCAGAAATAATTTTTGAAAAATGTGGTGAAGAAGCTTGTAAACCAAAAGGAAGAATAATTATAGCATAATTATTCTTTTTTTTATTTATTTTTTTAATTTAATTAATTCTTTTTAATTTAATTAATTCTTTTTAATCATTTTTTTATTTTTTATTTAACTATTTTTTTAAATTTATTATTTTTTAAAATTTTTTTCTATTTAATTTTGATTCATATTCACTAACCATTTTATGTATTTTTTCTAAAGCTTTTTTACCAGGGTGAATGTGTGAATTGTTTAGTGCTTCAATTAAAGTGCAAGTTGCTCCTCCATAATTATGGCCTGGCCAAAGAATAATATTTTTTTCTAAACTGAATAAAAAGTTAAGTGAATTTTTTAGTTCTTCTAAATTTCCTCCGTAAGCTGTTGTTCCTACGCCTTTACAAAAAATAGTATCTCCTGAAAATAAATTATTTTCAATGTAGTAAGCAACGCTATCATTAGTGTGGCCTGGTAAGTGAATTAATTTTATTTCTAGTCCGGCTAATTTAATTAATTCAATTTCTCCAAGTTTTCCTTCTTTTGGGAAAAGCACTTTTGTATTTTTTGAGAAATGTTCAACTAATTCGCAATGATCGGGGTGAGAATGAGTGAGTAAAATTCCAATAATATTAGTCTTATTTTTTGTGATTTCTTTTTGAATACTTTCAATATCTCCTGTGGGATCAATTAGAATTGATTTATTATTTTTTCCAATTATTAAGTAAGAAAAATTATTATCAAAACCTTTTACTTCAATTTGAATTATTTTCATAAAAAATTAACTAAAAAAAACCTTATTAATTGGTTGTAAAAGAGATATATTTGTGATTTTATGGCTAAAAAACAAGTAAAGAAAAAAAGTGTTAAGAGTGTAAGAAGCTCAAAACCAATTAAAGTAGTAAAAAAAGATAAAGTTCTTTCTAGATCTACTGATAAAAAAGTATTAGCAGGAGTTTTAGCAGGGATTGCAGATTATTTGAATTATGATCCAACAATTGTTCGATTAGTGTTTGTGTTGTTAGTATTAGTAACTGGTATAATTCCAGGGGTATTAATTTACATAATAGCTGCATTAGTAATGCCAAAGAAGGTTTATTAGTTTTTTAAGCTAAACTGAAACTTTTAAAGCCTTACCATAGAAAATATTTCTAGTAAAGAAGCAAAGTTTCTTTGAATAGAAGACTGCCTTGTTCGTCCAGTGGTCTAGGATTCACCCCTGTCACGGGTGAGACCCGGGTCCGAATCCCGGACAAGGCGCTTCTTTACAATTTCTTAATTTTTATTTAAATTCTATTTTCATATTTTATTAAATAACTTCTTTTCTTGGACAAACTTAACTTTTTATTCAAAAACATTTTTTTTAAATAAATTTATTTAGAATTTGATTTTAACAAAAATTAAAAAACTAGTATTGAAAAAATAATTTAATTGAAGCATTTACGCTTCAATCATTTTCTTCATATCTACTTTTCTTACAATTATTTGTAAAGATCCTGCAGCTTTTCCGTTTAAAAGTTCTCCAGAGATTGGAGTGAACCCAGAGCTTGAAACTAAAGCATTCATCTTTAGTCTTACTTCTCCGCCTTTAATGTCAATTTTTCCGCTTAAAGCATTAACTTCAAATTCTCTTTTGTAATTAACTTTTTCAATAGTTCCTCTTTGTCCGTGAGAAATAATATCAAAGTGTTTTATTGCTCCTTTAGCAGAAACAATCATTCCGTAAGTAATTTCGTTTTCTTTAGAGAATTTTTCAAGAGCAGGGAATATTTCCTCGTCTTCTTCAAGTATTACAGTATAATTAGTACCCATTTTCACCACTATGAACTAATCTATTAAACAACTATTTAAATAACTTGACTTTTGTGTCGTAAAAGCAATTAGAGGAGGTTTATTTTGCACTAATTGAGTGATATATTTGGATATTTAATCCTGGTTTTGTCCATTCATCTTCATCTAAACCAGCTTTTCTGCATAAATTTGAGAGAAAATCTTCTTTAGTTGGAATATCTTCCCAAACGGATGGGAGAAAAGTTGCTGAGTGTGAGTTTTTTGATAGAATTAAACCATTTTTTTTTGTAATTTTTTTTAATAAATCTTCTTTATTTTTAAAAATAAGTTTTTTAGGGGTAGTTAAAATAGAAATTTCTATTTCTAATTCATTTAATTCATTTTCTTTTAGTGAAGGGAATCGAGGATCAGTAAATGCAGCAGAGTATGCATTTCTAATAATTCCTAAATATAATTCATCATAAGGATTAAGGTTTCCAATACATCCTCGTAAATTATTATTAATTTTTAATGTAACAAAACAAGTTCTTTTTTCAAATAGTTTTTTTGGAACATTTTTAAGTTCAATTTCATTTAATTTTAAGAAATTTTCATTAGTTAAGGAATATTCAATTGATTTTTTTGCAAGGTTCACACAAAACTTTTTTTCTTTTGAATTTAATGAAAATTCTTTTTCTTTATTCATATTTTTTTCCTCAAAATTATTTTTTTTCTTCAATAAATGCAATACAAGCATATCCCACTACACTTTCTTTATCTCCTTTAGTGTCCCCTGAATTTTTGTAATCTAAAAGAATTGTTTTCCATTTATTTTTCTTTGCTAAAATCATTAACGCTCCTATTCCAATTTTTCCGCAAGCATCTCCTTCACTTAAAAATTTTTCAAAATCAAGATTAAGTATTAGTTGAATTGTGTGTGAATCAACTTTTTTTGCTATGTCATAGGAAAGATAATGACTCAAATCAGAACTTGCAATTAAAATAGAATCATCTTTTTTTTCTATATTAATTATATCTGCTAGTTCTTCAGAAGAAATATCTCCATAAATAATTGGGGTGATAGTTAACTTTGAATTTGGGATTATTGATTGAAGAAAAGGTAATTGTACTTCTAAAGAATGTTCCTTGTCATTTAGTATTATTGGCAGATCTATTGAAACAATTTTTGTTTCGCCTAATGGAGTAATCCAATTTCCGCTGAATCCAAACGCTCCTTCTAAATAATTATGGTGAGATGGGCCAAAAAGAATTATTTTTTCTTTTTTACTTTCTTTAAGTAATTTAAATCCGTATCCAGCAACAACTCCAGAATAAATGTATCCTGCGTGGGGGACAATTAATCCTTTTAATTTTCCATTTAATTTTTTTAAATCATTTTTTAAAAAAGAATTTATCATTTTTTTAATTTCATTTTTATCTTTAGGGTAAAAAGAACCAGCATAAACCGCATCTCTTCTCTCAATTTTATTTTTATCATTCATAAAAAATACCCTTTATTTTTTCTTTACAATTAATACATTTTCCTTTACTTAATCCAATTGTATTTGCATTAAATCCATTTCTTTTAATTAAAAGAGAATTGCATTTTGGGCAATAAGTATTTGAGTTAATACTAGATTTGTTCATATTGCCGCCATAAACAAAATTTAATCCATTTTCTTTTCCAATAGTAATAGCCTTATTTAATTCACTTTCATTAGTAGGTGATATTTTTTGCATTTTGTGCATTGGGAAAAAAGCACTTACATGCCAAGGTATATTTTTATCAAGAGTTTTAATCCAACTCGCAATTTGAGTTAGTTCTTTATTAGAATTATTTTTATTAGGGATAATTAAAGTTGTAAGTTCAATCCAAATTCCTTTTTTATGAATCTCTTTAATACAATTAAGGACTTTATCAAGTTCTCCTCCGCACGTAGTTTTGTAGAAATTATCATTAAATGATTTTAAATCAATATTAATTGCATCAAGGCGGGTGGATTTCTTTGTTAATTCTTTAATTTGTTCACTACTCAAATATCCATTACTCACATAAACTGAATTTAATTTATTTTTTCCTTTTTCTTTATTTTCTTTTTTGAATTTGTTTGTTTCTTTAATTGCTTCTAAATTATATTCGACACTAATCGCAGGTTCATTATAGGTGAAAGCAATACTCTCTGCTTTTTCTTTAATTGCAAGTTTTACAAAATCTTTTGGAGATAATTTATTTAAATTAATTAAATTATTTTCAAGTTGTGTTCTTTTAGTAAAACTAATTTCACTATTTTGACAAAAATCACATTTAAAGTTGCATCCAAAAAAACCAATGCTCATAATTTTACTATTTGGGTAAAAATGGTAAAGGGGTTTCTTTTCAATCGGGTCCAAATGAATTGAAGTGGGGTGAGAGTGAGTTAGAAGAACTAATTCTTTATTAATATTTTTTCGTGCTCCACAAATTCCAAATGAATTGAGTGGGATAATACAATAATGTCTGCAAGCAAGGCATTTAATTGAATTATTAGTATTATTATTTTTTATCTTAGAAAAAAATTTCATTTAAAAAAATAGTATGCGATTTTAGTTTAAATATATTGGTTTAATGAAATATGCGATAAATACTTCGCACATTTCTTAAAACAAAAAATTATTTTTCCCAAGGGGCTTTTTCATTAGTATCAGAAATTACTCTTGCTCTTGCGTGTTCAGATTCTGTTTTTCTATATTTTGATCTCATATCTCTAATGACATTATCAATGTCTGCAATATCACTTTTTAGTGAATCTTCTTCACCTGGACTTAGTAAATTTAATTTTCTTCTTCTATCTAGTATTTTCTCTAAATTAACTTTTTCTCTTAAAATTTTCTCATATTCGTACTTTAATTCTTCTACTTCACTCATTCTTGCCATACTCCATCCACCTGCCGATTGTGACTTCTTACTATTCTTAGCGCTAAACTCTTTAAAAAACCATATTTAGTGTGTTGTAAGCGAGTTTTTTATAAAAAAAGCCTTTTTTGAAGATTATTAGTAAATTAAAGTTCTTTTTGAGTAATTTATTTTGCATTTTAAGAAGCTTTTTAAATTATCAGCTAAAATATATTTAGGTAATATCAATGCGAAGAACACATACTTGCGGAGAATTAACTACTTCTAACAATGATGCTTTTGTAACTTTAGAAGGTTGGGTTGACACAATTAGAAACCATGGTAATATTACTTTTGTTGATTTAAGAGACAGATACGGATTAACTCAAGTTGTAGTTGATCACACTAAATCAGAAGAAATTGCTCAAGTAATTAAAACAGTTAGAAAAGAATTTGTAATTCACATTGAAGGTAAAGTTAGATTTAGACCAAGTGGAACTGAAAAAAAAGATTTGTCTACTGGTGAAATAGAAATTGATACTGAAAAAATTTTTATAGTTGGTCCAGCGCTACCTTTGCCAATTGATTTAACTGGAAGAACAGAAACAAATGAAGACTTAGCACTGAAATATCGTTACTTAGCACTTAGAGATCCAATGTTACAAAAAAATTTAGCAACAAGACACAAATTAGTAAAATCATTTAGAGAATTTTATGATAGTGAAGGATTTTACGAAATAGAAACTCCAATAATGGCTAAGAGTACTCCTGAAGGTTCAAGAGATTATTTAGTTCCAAGTAGAGTGAATGCAGGAAAATTTTATGCACTGCCTCAAAGTCCACAATTATTTAAACAATTACTAATGCTTTCAGGGTTTGATAAATATTACCAAGTTGCAAGATGCTTTAGAGATGAAGATCTTCGAGCAGATAGACAACCTGAATTTACTCAAATTGATTGGGAAATGAGTTTTGTAGATCGAGATGATTTACTTGATATTGGTGAGAGAGCAATTAAAAAAATAATGAAAGATGTTCTCAATGTTGATATTAAAGTTCCATTGCAGCGAATAGCTCACTCTGAAGCATTCAGAAGATATGGTGTTGATAAACCTGATACAAGATTTGGGATGGAATTAATTGATTTAACAGATTTACTTTCTAAAGGAGAATTTAATGCATTTAATTCTGCAGTTCAAAATGGCGGATTAATTAAGGCACTTAATATCCAAGGAAAAGCAGACTTCTCAAGAAAAGAAATTTCTGAACTTGAAGATTTTGTAAAAGTATACGGCGCAAAAGGAATGGCTTATTTGAAAGTTGTTAATGGAAATTTTGAAGGATCAATTGTAAAATTCTTCAAACCAGAAGTTTTAGCAGAATTAATGAAACGAACTAATGCGAAAGATAATGATTTGATTGTAATAGTTGCTGATAAATTCAAGGCAGTTAATGGTTCCTTAGGAAACATGAGAAATTTACTTGCAAAGAAATTAAATTTAGTAAAACCTAATACTTGGGACTTTTTGTGGGTAGTAGATTTCCCTATGTTTGAAGAAGATGAAGAAACTGGAAAATTAACTTACGCGCACAATCCATTCTCAATGGTTAAAGATGAACATAAGCACTTACTTGACACTAAACCACTTGAAGCACTAAGTGGTTCATTTGATATGGTATTAAACGGTTCTGAACTTGGAAGTGGATGTATTAGAATAACTCAACCAGAATTACAAAAGAAAGTGTTCAACATGATTGGACTGAGTGATGAAGAAATTGAATCAAGATTTAGTTTTATTTTAAATGCATATAAGTACGGAGCCCCAGTGCACGGCGGATTTGCATTCGGTCTTGATAGACTTGCAATGATTATGGCAGGGGCAAGTAGTTTAAGAGAAGTTTTAGCATTCCCTAAGAACAAATCAGGAATTTCTTTAATGGATGATGCTCCTAGTATGGTAAGTGAAAAACAATTAAGAGAACTTCATATTGCTTTAGATTTGCCAAAAGAATAATTTTGACAAGTTTTTTTCTGATTAGGATTTTTGCATAAGAAAAACCAACTCTTAAATACACTTTGTTCCTAATAAGTATAGTGAATTAAAATGGATTACAAAATTTTTGCGGTTTTATTAATTTCTTTGATATTATTAGCCGTGCCTGTTTTTGCAATAGATTCAAATAGTAATTCTGATTTAGATGATGATTCTTCAGATTCTAATGAACTTATGGTTGGAAATGATCGAGATGAACACGGGTGTATTGGTTCTGCTGGTTATTCTTGGTGTGAAGATAAGCAAAAGTGTTTAAGAAGTTGGGAAGAAAAATGTGAAATAACTTCTGAATTGGTTCCTCCATGTGCTTGTACAATGGAATACATGCCAGTTTGTGGAAAAAATGGAATAACTTATGGGAATAAATGTGCAGCTAAATGTGAAAATGTAGAAATTGCTTATGAAAGTGAATGTAATATAGCTGATGTGAATGTTGTTTCGCCAATGCCTCCAGTTTGTGCTTGTACAAGAGAATACATGCCTGTTTGTGGTAAAGTAAAAGTTTGTAATACAATGTATATTGCTACAGGAATTGATGAAAATGGAAATATATTTGGTGGCGGAAGTAGGGTTATTTGTGATGAAATTAACAAAACTTTTTCTAACAAGTGTTTAGCTAATTGTGAAGACGCAGAAATTGTTTATACTGGTAAATGTAAAGAAATAGGTGTAGATAATTGTGCTTGCACTAGAGAATACAATCCTGTTTGTGCTTCAATAAAAGATCCTAATTGTGATTGTCCAGAAGGTGCAATGTGTAAATGTGCTAGTGTAGAAAAAACTTTTTCTAATAAGTGTTTAGCTAATTGTGAAAATGGAACTATTTTAAGACCTGGTTCTTGTGATAGTACTTCAATAGGCGATAATTCAAACAATAATTTCTGCGGAGGAATCGCAGCAATAAAATGCAAAGAAGGATATAGATGTAAATTAGATGGTGATTATCCTGATGCTGGCGGAAAGTGTGTTTATAATTGTCCTGAGTACATGCCTCTTTTATGTGAAGAAGGGAAAACAATAGTTGTAAAAGTTAATGAATATGGGTGTAAAAAACCAGTTTGTTTAGAAATAACTTCAACTACTACTATAAATTCATCTGATTTTTATTTAGGCGCAAATTGGGTTTGCTCAAACGGAGAACAATATAGACAAAAAACAGAATCTTGTATGCCTGCTTCTTATTGGAAAGAAACTGCTAGAAAAGCTTGTGCACAATTTTTTGTAGAATGTGTTAAGCCTCCTATTACTCCTATAACAAGTACTAGTTCAGGTGGGGCAAGTCCTGCTACTGGAAATTTTTTACTTGACATAGTTTCAGCAGTAACAACTAGCATAGATTATACAACTCCTCCTTTGGATACAAATACAGTTGAACCAATATCTCAAGAAAATGTTATTGTTGATTCCGTTTGTATTAAAGGTGAAGCATATGTGGCTAAATTCGAATTTGTTGAACCTTGTAAATTAAATTGTGAAGTATCTATTGATTCAGAAGGATGTAAAAATATTAAATGTGAAAATGGGGAAATTAAGAGATATTGTAATAATGAATGTGAAAAACAATCAAGTGAAGAAATTGTTAAGTTAAAAGAAAAATGCTATGCTAAGGGCGGGCAATTAATAGTTAAGACAAACAATCAAAGTTGCACAAGATATTTTTGTGATAAGGAAATTGATTTTAATTATACTGATTCAAATATAAGTGAATCTTATTCTAGTTCAACTTGTACTTTACTTGAAGATTTACCTAAAGAAAAATATGCTAATTGTGAAGCAAATGGCGGAAAATTATTAGTTAAAACAAATCAAGATAATTGTATAACTGTGCTTGAATGTGTTGGAACAAAAAATTTAATTGATTTGAATTCAACTAGTGTTAATAAAGAAATAATAAAAGACCAAATACAATTACTATCTCTTGCTTTGAAACTTGAAGAATTAAAAATTGAATTAACTAAAACTACTTTGAAAGTACAAGCTATTTCTGATTATTATGCTAGTGTAGGGGATACTAATTCTTCTATTAAATTCCAAAACGCTGTTGATTTATTAAAAATTTCTTCAAGCGAAGTGGAAGCATTAAAACAAATGATTAAAGAAAGAGTAAGTAATTTTACTGAAGTTGATGCTTTAGAAGTAAAGAAAGGAGTACAATCAATAAGAAACGAAATATTAAATAAAGTGTTAATGATATTACTAGATTGAAATTAAGGGGTTGAATGTGTATGAAAGCAATATATTTGGTATTGATTGCAATGGTATTATTTTCATTATTTTTTGGATGTACACAACCAGTAGTTGATGTGGATAGTAATGTTCCTAAATTAACTAATCAAGATCAAGTTGATTCAACTGCAAGTGATGTTGGTACTGATATAAGTGGGATTAATACTACTTTAATTGAAATAGATTCGGCTCTTAGTTGAGTAAAATTCACTAATTTCTCTTAACACATTTCTTTTTAACCTTCTTAATTAAACAATTAGTTATGAGAAACACTTATTTTCCGCGTGAATTCTTGGACAAATATTCAGCTTTGCTTGGAAAAGAATGGGATGAATTTTTTAAAACCATTCAAACAAAGCAACCAAAATCATTTTGGATTAATACAAACAAATCTACTGTTAATAATGCTCTTGAGTCTTTAAAGAAAAAAAATATTTCTTTTAAATGGTTAAAATTTCACGAACAATCATATAGCATTGATTTTGCTACTCCTGGTCAACTTGAGGAATATCGAGAGGGGTTAATTTCAATTCAAGAAAAAGCTGCAATGATGCCAGTAGTAGTGCTTAATCCTTCAAAAGATGATTATGTTCTTGATGCCTGTGCTGCTCCTGGGATGAAAACTATTCAATTAAGTAATTTAAGTGGAAAAGTTTTTGCTGCAGAATTAAATACAAAGAGATTTGAAATACTTAAAAAAACAATTGAACGATTTGATTTAAAAAATGTAGAAGCAAAGAGAATTGATTTTAGAAATTTAAAAAGAAATAAAAGATTTGATAAAATATTACTAGATGTAGTTTGTTCAAGTGAGGGATTAATTAGAAAAAAAAGAGAAGCGTTAGTTGATTGGTCACAAAGTTTAGTTAAAAAAAAGGCTCACGATCAAAAACATATGCTAGTTAGAGCATTTGATTATTTAAAAGATGGCGGAGAAATGGTTTATTCTACTTGTTCTTTTGCACCAGAAGAAAATGAAGAAGTAATAAATTATTTTCTTACTCGAAGAACAAATGCAACAATAGAACCAATTAAATTAGAAGGCGTAAAAATAAGAGAAAATAAATTATGTAAAAATTGTGTGCGGTTATATCCTCAAGATAATGATACTCAACAATTTTTTATTGCAAAAATAAAAAAACATAAAAGCACAACCCCTCAACCAGAAGAAAAAGATTAATTTTTTGTTTTTTTTTAAAAAATAAATTTATTTATTTTAAGGAATTATTTCTGCACAATTATATTTTAAAAATTTGAACTCCTTCTTTTTTATTTTTCCTTCTTTAATTAGTTCTTCTACTTGGGGTTGCACTCTTTTCATTTCTTTTAGTAAATGTTTTATTGTTATACAAATTTCTTCAATTCCTTTTTTTGGCCAAACTGGATAAATATTTGAATACAAGCATCTGCCTCCGCAAAGTTCTAAATCAGAACATGCTTCACAAGAATTTTTGCAAGTAAGTTTGAAAGGAAGATCTTTAGGGTTAAATTCTTTAATATCTCCTAAATATTTTTCTTTAATTCCTTGCATTATGGGGCAAGCACTTATCTTTCCATTAGTAAGAATAGTAAAATTTCCTATTCCTGAACCACATCTTAAATAATATTGTTCTTTAAACAATAATGAATTCATTATTCCTAAAAATGGATAAAGTTTCAAAACAGTTCCTTTTTTCATTTCACTAATCCAATAATCTGCAAGTTTAGTTATATCTGAATTGTATTGTTCACTCCACACAGAAAAATTTCTTTTTTCATAATCATGCCACATATTAGCATCAAGTTGCCAATGGATTGAAGTAAATTTGAATCCCTCTTTGTTTGTTGGTTGAATTAATTCCATAATATCATTAAAAAAATTAGTAGGTTCTTCTACAGCCATTCGAGCAATAATTTCGTGTTTATAACCATTTGATTTAATTAATTTTAAATTATTAGTAACTTTCTCCCAAGTGCCCTCTCCTCTATTTTTATTAGTAGTTTCTTTTCCCCCATCAATTGAAACTAAGATTGTATGAAATTTATTTACATACTTTTTTGGCAATTTGTCAAGCAAAGTTGCATTAGTTTGAATCAAAAAGTTTTTTACAGTTTTGTATTTATTTTGTGCATCAATTGTATTTTTTATAAAATCAATATTCAAAAGTGGTTCTCCGCCATAAAAAATAAGTGAAATTGGTTTGTCTTTATCTTTTTTTAAAAAATTATTTAATTCAATTTGTGAATATTGGGGTGCACTTGGTAAGGATTCAAATTCAATATCGCTTTCAGGTTCACTAAAAGATTTTCCGCAGCAGTATTCGCAGCACAAGTTACAGTCAGGCGAAGTAATAACGTGGTATATCATAAAGAATTATTCAAAACAAAGAATTAAAATTCTCTTGAAAAGTCAATTCCTTTAAAATATTTATTAATTCCTTGTTTTTTATCCATCGGCTCTCTTTTTGCCTTGTTTCTATAAGAAATAACTTTTCTTTTTTTTAGTAATATTGGCATTTTTGAAACAATTCCATTTCCTCCAATACACCCTCCTTCACAAAATAATACATCAAAAAAAGTTTTATTCAAATTTTTATCAAATACTCTTGAAATTTTTTTAAATCCATCACAAGAAATCATTTCATTTTCTTTTAAAATTCCGTGTTTATTTAAAGTTTGTCCTAATCCTCCTGAAAGAGGATAAATTTTTGTAAAATCATTATAAAATGAATCGAATTTGTGGGAATTGTTAGTTTCTTTTGGTTTTTCTTTTGCAATGATTTGTTTTAACTCAGCAAAAGTTATTACTGCATCAATTAAGGGGTTATTTTTATATTTAGCATTTTTTGCTTCCATTTTTTTTGCATAACAAGGAGAAGCAAAAACAATTTTGTATTTTGGATAATTTTTTTTCAATATTTTAGCCATTACAATCATGGGTGAATCAAAGGGTAAAAGAAATCTTTTCAAATAAGGGTATTTGTTTTTAATTAATTCAACTGATGCGGGGCAAACAGTAGCAATAAATTTTTCTTGTTTATTTTTATTTTCTTTAATATATTTATGATAACATTGATTAACAATTTTTGCCCCAAAAGTTAATTCAGTTACTTTATCAAATCCTAATCCTTTAACAGTTTTTACAAATGTGTCATATTTGAAATCAACAATAAAAGATGGTGCGCACATCAAAACTAGTTTGGGTGCATTTTTTCTTTTGGATTCTTTAATTAATTGAAGTACTTTTTCTTGGTCCTCAGAATAAGCAAATCCAAAAAAAGAGGGTAATCCAAAATCCATACTAAAGAGCACGTATTAGAAGTATTTATTTGTTGTTAATTGGCAAAGAAGGTGGCAATTTTAGTTTTAATATTTGTTTAAACAATATTAATTTAATTTATTTTTAGTGAAATTTTTGTTTATTGGATGTATTTTTTTTGTAAGTTTATTTATTTTTATTAAAGTTTTTTTATTTAAAAATAATGGGTTTTAAAAAAGAATATAATTATATTTATTGATATTATTATTATTAGAAATTTTGATTATGTGTTTGATATGGGGTTAATTAAATTTAATAAAGTTGTAATTACTTTTTTTGTTTTAATTTTTATTTTTGCTATTTTTACTATTGTTTTAGTGGATTTATCTAACCCTTATTTTGTTTTACAACAAGATGTTATAAGTTCAAATGATTTGATTTTTATAGATATTAATTCTAAAGAAAGTATTAATTTAGATCAAATAACTAATCTTAAATTTGCTCCTAATTCTTCTGATTCATTAAATTCTAATGGTACTTTTAATTCAATTTTGGAATTATTTTCTGAAGTTTTGGAAGATAAAAATATTTTAATATCTATTAAATGTGCAAACGAGGTTAAAGTAAATTTAAATGTAATGGGGGCTTCTACTGGTGAAGATTATAATTTGAGTCAAACTCAAATTGATTGTAATAATAGTTTGATTAATTATAAAATACAATTATTAACTAAACCAATTAATGAAAATGAATTAATTATAACTACAAATATAGATAAAAATACTAATGCTTGTTACACTTGTGAAATGAGTTCAACTTTAGATATTACTAACATTAATCCTATTTTTGTTGTGGATCCTACTATATTGTTGATAATTGGATTAATTGTTATGGTGCTAATTGTTATTGTGGTGTTTAATATTTTATTTAATCAAGATATAAGTGAATAAAAATTTAATTTTAATTTATTAAATTTTTTTATTAATTTATTAAGTCTTTAATTGATTTAGTTTTTTTATTTATTTATTCTTTCAATTAATTTAAACACTTTGTCATTAGGTCTAACTCTATCTTTAACTTTAATTCCAATAGCAGCTCCGTTACTCGCACTTTCTACTTTCTTATTGTGTATTTCCATTGAGTCAATTGTTTGTTGAATAAAAGTAGTTACTCCTTCAATAATTATTTTGTCTCCAACTTTTAAACTATCAAATAATTTTATTTCAGCAACATTAACTTTTACATAATATTTTGTTATTATTCCAACATTTACTCTTTTTTGTTTTTGAGAAGAGCCTTGCCCAGTTGCCAAATCTTTTTTATCAGGTTTATCAAAAAAGAATCCTTTAGAAAAACCTCGGTTGTAAACTTTATCAAGTTCTATATTCCAATTATCAATTTTTTCTTTTGAATAAGTTTTATTTAAAACCGAATCAATTGCTTCTCTATAGCTTTTTGTTGTAGCTGCAACATAATCCGCAGGTTTAGTTCTTCCTTCAATTTTAATTGAATCAACGCCTGATAAAATTATTTTATCAATAAATTCAATGCTCTTTAGATCTTTAGCAGAAAGAATTGTGTCTCCTTGTAAATGAACTTCTTTTTTTTCGTAATTAGGTGCATCTCCATCAATGAAAAATGCTCTTCTGCAAGGTTGTAAACATTCTCCTCTATTTGCACTTCTTTCATTAAATAATTCATGACTCAAAAAGCACCTTCCACTAACACTAATACACATTGCTCCATGAACAAAACATTCTGTGTCAATTTTAATTTTGTGTGCTTTTGTTGTAACTTCTTTTATTTGACTCAAATTCATTTCTCTGGCAAAAATTACTCTCTTCACTCCTAAGGATTTGTATTCTTTAAGTGCTAAAGAATTTGAAACACTTGCTTGAGTGCTTAAGAAAATATTTAATTTGTGTTTTTTTGCAAGTGCAAGTACTCCAAGGTCAGATAAAATTATTGCGTCCACCTTGGCTTTTTTTGCAGAACTTAAAATACTATTAACTTTATCTAATTCATTTTCAAAAATAATTGTATTTAGTGCAAGATATCCTTTTAATTTATTTTTGTGTAAATATTGCATTAATTTTTTTAATTCTTTGGTTTCAAAATTAGTTCCAAGGTCTCGCATGTTGTATCCTTTTACTCCAAAGTAAATTGCATCAGCCCCATTCTTTACAGCAGCAATAACACTAGCAAAATCTCCTGCTCCAACTAATAGTTCTGGTTTATTCATCTTTATTCACACTAATTCCTTTAAACAAAATAATTAAATACCTAAAATTTTAGTAAAATATTTTTTAAAATAAAGTCTATTTACACCAATTCAAATAATTTATAAACCTTTTAATCCTTCTTCTTTTATGTCTAAAATATATTTATCAGTTTCACAAGCTAATGATTTGATTCAGAAAATAAAATTTGATGTTGATAGATTATTTGAGTTAAATGAGCAATTGCAATTTTTAGATAATACAAAAATAGAATTTGATAATGATTCTATGGAAAATTTTCTTTTAGAAGTAGAATTAAACAAAAATTTTCATGAAAAGAATTTGGAAATGTATACTCTTTTAGGTTTTTTGATACGCCAAGGTTGTGTAATGAGGGATTTAGAGAAAATGGAAATTGATTTTTATTCAAGACACGCTGGGAAAGAAATTTTGTTGTGTTGGAGACCAAATGAAGAACAAGTATTATTTTGGCATTCTTTAGATGAAGATGTGAGTAAAAGAAAATCAATAAAACAATTAAATGAAGAAGCAATTGAAAATTTAAAGAAATTAATGTAAAGTAAATGTTTTATACTCTTAAAACGTTTTACTTTAATGCAAATTAAATCAAAATTATTACTTTTCTTAATGGCTTTATTTTTAATAGTTCAATTTGTTTTCTCTTTATCTGGCGGGGGAACAGAAGCAGATCCTTATGTTATTACTACTTGTGTTGAGTTAGATCATATTCAAAGTAGTTCATTAAAATTTTATGTTCTTGGAAATGATATTGATTGTTCTATGACTTCTTATTCTGGAGGAGCTTTATGGAATAATGGAAGGGGATTTAATCCAATTTCAAGATTTATTGGAACTTTAGATGGGGCCAATCACTCAATAACTTCATTATTCATTAATAAAACTAATTTTAATTTTATAGGATTATTTGGTCAAACTGATGGTGCAACAATAAAGAATTTAACTTTAGATGTAAATATTTTTGGGCAAGAGTATGTTGGTGCAGTAAGTGGAAGTTCAGAGAATACAACTTTTGAAAATGTAATAATAAGAGGAAATATTAATGGAAAATTAAAGTACGTTGGTGGAGTAGTTGGTTATGCTAAATCAAGTTCATTTGTTAATATAAATAATTTTTCAAAAATTGATGGGAATAGTTATACTGGTGGAATTAGTGGTCGGGTAACATTTAGTTCTATGCGAAATATTTCTAATTTAGGAGAAGTAAATGGAAGATCTGTTGTTGGGGGTTTAATTGGAGGTTTATCAAATTCTTTAAATCTTGTTGCTTTGCATAATTCAGGAAAAATAACTGGTTTTTTAGAAGTTGGGGGAATAGTTGGAATAGTTGGGAATGATTCATTAATTACTCACGCTTATAATACTGGGGGAATTAATTGCCCTAATTATGCAGGAGGAATAATTGGATATAATAATTATGCTTATGGTAATGATATTCCAGTTTTAGTCAATAGTTACAATACAGGGACTATTAATGGTAGTATTAATGCTGGTGGAATTGCAGGAAGAGTTAACTCTGTAGTAAAAAATTCTTTTTCTGTTGGTAAAGTATACGGTGAATTTAATGTTCAAGGACTTTTTGGGTTTAGCCCAAATATTATGGTTAACAATTATTGGTATGATGCAGATTTAACTGATAATGCAACAACTTGCGGGTCTTGTTATAAAGTTAATTCTCCTTCTCAATTTTTTGCTCCTGCATTGTCTGTTTATGTTTTTACTTATTTTAACTCGAATCCAGGTGCTGGATCTAATGCTGGGAATGGTTGGATTATTTTTAATTATTGGAATGATGGAACTTGGGTTTGGGATAGAGTAAGTTATCCAAAATTTTGTTGGCAAGTAAATGCTCCTTGTGTTCCTTTTGTTCCTCATTGTATTGGAACTATTACTAATGCTGATTTTAACGAAGCTTGGGAAACTCAAGGATTAATTGATGATAAACAAAGTTATGTTTCTGTTACTCCTTCTAATTATAATCTTTGTGAGTGGACATGTAAACGTGGATTTTATGTTGCAGTTCTTGATGGAGGAAATCAGTGTTGGAGTGATGTGAATGCAGTATGCGGAACTTCACTGAATACTTGTTTAGTTTCATTTAGTATTTCCGATACTGGAACTAGCGATGATAACTCAACTCATTATTTTTGGACTTGCATTGGAAAAGGTTCTACTTCAGTTAATACTCAATGTAGTTTGTTAAAACCTATAAATGGTTCGTGTAGTACTACTCGTGTTAAATCTTTTTTATTTACTGATAATGCTTGGCCTAGTGAAAGTACTTATTGTTCTAGTGGTACTGTTTCACTTCCTGCTCCTAATTTTCCTAGTGCAGGGAGTAGTGTGAGTTGGGTTTGTAATAGTTCAACTGGGGGTTCTCCTTCTCCAACTTGTACTGCAAGCAGAGCTTCTGCACCTATGAATGGTGAGTGTAATAATTTAGTTGCAAAAGAATATAATTTTTTAGAAAATTTTCCATCTAGTGGTTTTTGTTTAAGTGGGGTAGCTGATCCTTTAATTCCTTTAAGTCCTCTTGCAGGGGCCTCTACTACTTGGCATTGTGATAGTATTAATGGAGGTAATCCTTCAAGTAATTGTATTGCAACTAGATCTACTTTTGTAAATGGTGTTTGTAATTCTTCTGTTAACAATGGTTGTGTTTCTGGAATTTTAAATAATGTTGATGATAACTTGACTCATTACAAATGGGATTGTAATGGAGCAGGAGTTGGCGGAACTTCTATTTCTTGTAATTTATTAATTCCAGTAAATGGAGTTTGTGGTAATGTTAATGGTGGACTTTTTTATTTTGTTCCAACAAATAATTTGTGTTCAGTTGGTGAAGCTTCAATAATTTCCGGGTCTGGTCCATGGACTTGGAGTTGTTCTGCTATTGGTACAGGAACAATTGCTTTGTGTAGTGCAAATCGTAATACTAATTTTTTCTGCTTAGGAAATATGGACTTGAATTCAGAACTTTATGTTGATGATGATAAAGCACTTGATTCTAATTTACAAAGTGTTTTAGTTAATTCTGACTCTGTTGCAAAATGTGAATATCATTGTAAGAATCATTATTACAAGGGTAGTGGGGTTGATGAAAATAAATGTTTTCCAAGTTCATATTTTTGTTTAGGTGAAATGGATTCAAATTCAATAATGTATGCTAATGATAATATTGGGTTTGATTATAATGTTCAAAGTAGTTTAGTTGATTCTAATACAAATAAAAAATGTGAATATTATTGCAGAAGTGGATTTTACAAAGGTAGTGGAGTAGATGAAAATAAATGTATTCCTTATGTTTGTAATGGAACTATTTATTCTAATGCAGAAATTTATGTTGGGGATAATATTGGGCTTGATAGAAATTATTTGAATAGTTTAGTTGATTCTGATTCTAATAATAAAAAGTGTGAGTGGCATTGTAAAAATAATTATCAAAGAGGGGTTGGGTATAATGCTAATGTTTGTTTGCCTGTTTTAATAAGAACTTGTGATGGTAATATTGATCCTAATGCTCAGCTTTTTGTGGGTGATGATGAGAATATTTCTTTGGTTGATAATAGGACTAATATTTTGGTTGTTGAGAATAGTGAGTTGAAGTGTGAGTGGCATTGTAAGAGTGGTTATTATTTGGAGGATTCAAGTTCGGGTTATGTTTGTGTGCCTGAGGTTGTTGAGGAATTTAATTGTTCGGGTGCAATTGATGGTAATGCGGTTATATTTTCGAATGATAATAGGGGTCTTGTTGTTGATTTGAATAATGTTTTGGTTGATTTTAATACGGGTCGTAAGTGTGAGTGGTATTGTAAGGGTGGGTTTTATTTAGGTTCGGTTAGTGGTGTGGGTGTTTGTTTGCCTAATAGGTATTCTTGTAAGAATTCTGTTAGTGGGGGTGTTATTTATTTGGGTGATGATTCTGGTTTGACTAGTGATTTGAATAGTGTTTTGGTTGAAGCTAATTCTTCTAGAAAGTGTGAGTATCATTGTGGGAGGTATTATGTTAAGGTGGGTGATGCTTGTGTTTTGAGTGTTGTGTCGAATGCTGTTTGTGGTAATGCTGAGAAGAGTTATACTGTTGAGGAGAGTTTTTTTGGTAGTTATTCTTTGTGTAGTGTGGGTGTTTCTAGTTTGAGTAATCCTGTTTTGGGTAGTGAGGTGGGTTCAATTGTTGAGTGGGTTTGTGTTTCTGATGTGAATGTTAGTTGTTCTGCTTCAAGAGTTTCGAGTAAGTATGTTCCTCCTGTTGAGAATAATGATGTTTTGAATTCGATTGAAGTGTTGACTTCGCAAATGCTTGATGATGGAAATTTAGAAGTAACAATGAAGTGTTTGAAAACAACTGCAGTAGATTTGAACATAGTTGATTATTTGTCTAATGAATCTTATTCTTTTAATCAAAAACAATTTGATTGCACAACTAGTGAAGTTAAATATAAAATTAAATTAAATCCAGCACCTGAAGTTGAAAGATCATTAATAATAAGAGCTAGTATGAATGGTGATAAAACTGAGTGTTCAACTTGCAAACTTGATTATTTTGTTGAGTATGTTCCCACAAATAGTTTAATTGAATCTGATCCAAATGTTACAATATTTTTAGGTATATTAGTATTAGTAATTTTAATTGCAGTAAGTGTTGCTGGATTGACTTTAATAAAAAAGAAAAGATAAATAAATTATTTTTTTGATTATCTTATTAAGTAGGCAGAATTAAATAGGACTTTTGTTATTAAATTATTATGCAAAAAAGAGTGAATTTATTTTTAATTATTGTTCTAGTTTTGCTTGTTTTTGGAATGAACGTTAATGCCTATACTTTAACAATTCCTTCTGGTAGTTGGGATAGAAATGAGTATAGATTTACTTTGCCTTCTGTTACTTCAACCACCATATCTTCTTGGAGTTTTACCGTAACTTATGATAAGGATCTTCCAAGTAATGTTCATTCCAGTTGTGTTGTTGATATTTTTGTAACTACCTCTGATGGGTCAATGCATTCACTAGATTCTTCAACTTTTACTTCAAATGTTACAGGACAAACAATAAAAAAAACTTCTGTGATAAATGCGGGGGTGGTGTCAATATTTATGGCTCCTAAGTATACTTCTACTTGTCTTGATATTAGTAATCATTTTACTTTTAGTAATTTAGTTTTGGATCTTGGCTTGGGGATGATTGGTGCAGGAACTAGTTCAAATCCTTACCAAGTAACTAATTGTACTCAACTAAATGAAATGAAAAATAGTTTGACTTCTTGGTATTCTATACAAAATAATTTTAGTTGTTCTGGAATAAATTTTTCCCCAGGTACAGCTTCAACTCCTTTTTCAGGTAATTTAAATGGACATGATTTTAATATAACTGATTTGACAATAAATACACCAACTTTAAGTCACATTGGATTGTTTAAATATTCTACAGGAAATATTTCTAATATTAGATTAATTAATGTTGATATTGATGCATCTTCTTATGTTGGGGCTATTACTGGAACACAAACTAGTGGAACAATTAATAATTGTTTTGTTTCGGGCAATGTAAATGGTAGAGCTTCACATATTGGTGGTTTAGTTGGGGAATCAATAGCAGCAGGAACAATTTCAAATTCTTCTTCAACAGTAAATGTTACTTCTAATAGTGTTTATACAGGCGGACTAGTTGGATTTTCTTATGGAACTATTTCTAATTCCAATGCAACCGGAGTTATTATAGGAAATTCACAAACTGGTGGATTAGTTGGACAATCAAATGGTGCTATTTCTGGTTCTAGTGCAACAGGAACTGTTACAGGAGATACTTATGTAGGTGGCTTAGTTGGATATGCTCATGGCCCAGTTAGTCAATCATATGCAACAGGAAATATATCTGGACTTTCTCAAGTTGGTGGTTTAGTTGGACGTTCAATAAGTTCAATTAGTCAATCTCATTCAACAGGAACAGTATATGGAACTTCAACTAACATTGGTGGATTAGTTGGATATGCAGAGGGTGCGATTAGTCAATCTTATGCAATGGGTGCAGTAAGTTCTGGTAGTCAAAATGTTGGAGGATTAGTTGGATATTCTTCTGATATGATTTCTGATTCTTACGCAAGAGGAAGTGTATCAGGAACTAATTATCTTGGTGGATTAGTTGGAAAATCAAGTAATGTTGGTATTATACATTCGTATTCAATTGGGCACATAACTAATAGTTCTCCAAATTATAATGGTGGTTTAATTGGATACCTTTCAATTTCAAGTTGTCCAAATTGTGCTTTTCTTTTTTATGATTATGAAACTGCAGGCACTACAACAAGTGATGGCGGAATTAGTAAAACAACAACTGAAATGAAAACACAAACTACTTTTACTTCAGCGGGTTGGGACTTTACTTCAACTTGGAAACTTTGTAGCGGAGAATATCCGACTTTTCAAAGAAGTGGAACGTGCTCCGTTCCTAGAGTGGATGGGGCTTGTAGTTCTACTCGTGCTAAATCTTTTTTAGCTACTGAAACTGCTTGGCCTAGTGGTAGTGTTTATTGTTTGAGTGGTGTTGCGTCTAGTTCTCCTGGTTTTCCTAGTGCGGGGAGTAGTGTGAGTTGGGTTTGTAATAGTACTACTGGTGGTAATCCTTCTGGTAATTGTGTTGCAATTAGATCTGCTTCTTCTGTTGTAAATGGTGTTTGTAATTCTTCTGTTTTGAATAATTGTGTGACTGGTGTTGCTGTTGATATTGGTACTACTGATGATAATGCGACTCATTCTAAATGGATTTGTAATGGTAGTGGTGTTGGTGCAACAAATGCTCCCTGTAGTTTGTTAAAATCAATTCCTAATGTGCAAGGAGTTTGTAATTCAGTTTATAATAATAAATATTTGGTTAGTGCTCCAAGTGTGAATTTGTGTGATAATGGTGATTCTTCTTCAGTTTCTGGTGTAGGTCCTTGGACTTGGACTTGTGGTTCTGGAACAGGATTAATTAATTGTACTGCTTATCGTTTTGTGAATGGTGTTTGTAATCCATCTTATGATGGGCAAAATTTGGTTAGTGCACCTAGTGGAAATTTATGTTCTAGTGGAGACGCTTCTAGTGTTAGTGGTTCGGGTCCTTGGACTTGGACATGCAGTGGTTCGGGTCCAGGCGCATTAGTTGATTCTTGTGTTGCAAATAAATATGTTTCAGCTACTGATGGCGCTTGTTCTTCTACTAGAAATACAACTTTTGCAAGTTCTATTACTGCTTGGCCTAGTGGTAGTGTTTATTGTTTGAGTGGTGTTGCGTCTAGTTCTCCTGGTTTTCCTAGTGCGGGGAGTAGTGTGAGTTGGGTTTGTAATAGTACTAGTGGTGGTAATCCTTCTGGTAATTGTGTTGCAATTAGATCTGCTTCTTCTGTTGTAAATGGTGTTTGTGGGGATGCTAACGGTGGTAGTTTTCCTTCTATTCCTGTGAGTAATTTATGTTCTGTTGGTAGTGTTTCTGTTGTTAGTGGTTCGGGTCCTTGGACTTGGACGTGTAGTGGTTCTGGTACGGGTGCGATTAGTGCTTCATGCAGTGCAAGTAAAAGTTCTTCAGTTATTAATGGTGTTTGTAATTCTTCTGTTAACAATGGTTGTGTTTCTGGAAGTTTAAATAATGTTGATGATAACTTAACTCATTACAAATGGGAATGTAATGGTAGTGGTGTTGGTGCAACAAATGCTCCATGTAATTTATTAAAATCAATTCCTAATGTGTATGGTGTTTGTAATTCTTCTATTTTAAATAGGTGTGTGGTTGGTGTTGCTGTTGATACTGGTACTACTGATGATAACTTGACTCATTATAGATGGAGTTGTAATGGTAGTGGTGCTGGTTTAGTTAATGCTTCATGTAGTTTGCCAAAAATAATAACTAATTTTTATTGCTTAGGTGAAATTGATTCAAATTCAATAATGTATCCTGATGAAAATGTTGGTCTTGATAATAATTATTTTAAAAAATTAGTTACTTTGAATACTTCTGAAAAATGTGAATATCACTGCAAAACAAATTTTATGAAATCTTCAACAGAAGAAAAATGTATTCCTAATCCTTATGTTTGTAGTGGGGTAGTTGATGGAAATTCTATTTTGTATGTTGATGATAATTATGATTTAACAATTAATACTCAAAATGTTTTAGTTGAATCTAATACTAGTGCTAAGTGTGAATATTATTGTAAAAGGGGTTTTTACAAAGGTAGTGGAGTAGATGAAAATAAATGTTTACCCGGTACTTATTATTGTACTGGAAATGATTTTAATAATGCAAAAAGGTATGTTGATGAAAATGTTGGACTTGATAGTAATTATTTGAATATTTTAGTTGATTTTAATACTCCTACAAAATGTGAGTGGTATTGTGATACTAATTATAAAAAAGGTGTGGGAAATAATTCTAATATTTGTGTTTCTGCTTCATTAAGAACTTGTGATGGTAATATTGATCCTAATGCTCAGCTTTTTGTGGGTGATGATGAGAATATTTCTTTGGTTGATAATAGGACTAATATTTTGGTTGTTGAGAATAGTGAGTTGAAGTGTGAGTGGCATTGTAAGAGTGGTTATTATTTGGAGGATTCAAGTTCGGGTTATGTTTGTGTGCCTGAGGTTGTTGAGGAATTTAATTGTTCGGGTGCAATTGATGGTAATGCGGTTATATTTTCGAATGATAATAGGGGTCTTGTTGTTGATTTGAATAATGTTTTGGTTGATTTTAATACGGGTCGTAAGTGTGAGTGGTATTGTAAGGGTGGGTTTTATTTAGGTTCGGTTAGTGGTGTGGGTGTTTGTTTGCCTAATAGGTATTCTTGTAAGAATTCTGTTAGTGGGGGTGTTATTTATTTGGGTGATGATTCTGGTTTGACTAGTGATTTGAATAGTGTTTTGGTTGAAGCTAATTCTTCTAGAAAGTGTGAGTATCATTGTGGGAGGTATTATGTTAAGGTGGGTGATGCTTGTGTTTTGAGTGTTGTGTCGAATGCTGTTTGTGGTAATGCTGAGAAGAGTTATACTGTTGAGGAGAGTTTTTTTGGTAGTTATTCTTTGTGTAGTGTGGGTGTTTCTAGTTTGAGTAATCCTGTTTTGGGTAGTGAGGTGGGTTCAATTGTTGAGTGGGTTTGTGTTTCTGATGTGAATGTTAGTTGTTCTGCTTCAAGAGTTTCGAGTAAGTATGTTCCTCCGGTTGAGAATAATGATGTTTTGAATTCGATTGAAGTGTTGACTTCGCAAATGCTTGATGATGGGAATTTAGAAGTAACAATGAAGTGTTTGAAAACAACTGTAGTTGATTTGGATATTGCAGATTATGTTTCTAAAAAAGTTTATTCTTCTAGCCAAAAACAATTTGATTGTACAACTAGTGAAAGTACATATAAAATTAAATTAGATTCAGCTCCAGAAGTTGAAAGATCATTAGTAATAAGTGCAAGTATGGGTAGTAATGAAACTGCTTGTTCAACTTGCAAACTTGATTATTTTATAGAATATGTTCCTTCTGCTAGTTTGACAGAATCTGATCCTAATGGACCAATATTTTTAGGTATATTAATATTAGTAATTTTAGTTGCAATAGCTATTGTAGGATTAACTATGATGCAAAACAAAAAATGAAAAATTAAATTTTTTCTAAATTTTTTGAAATTAATATATTTAAATAAAATATATTGAGTAAAAAATGTTTTATGAATTCAATTTTTAACTAAAAACATAAATAATATTCAAAATATTAACTATTTTTTAAAAATTGATTTTTTGTAATTTAAGTTTAATAAATTTTAGTTTAACTTAAAGGGTGTGTTTTATACTCTATTCAAAAAAGCGCTCCACCCCCAACGCTTTTAAAGGTTTCTGATTCTGTATTTCTATAATTGCTGCAGTTAAGCGGTTGTCTACGGTGATGCTTTTAGGTTGTTTTTGGATTTTTTTTAATTTCCTTAATAATTTAACGGCTTTATTTAGATCAAATATAGTTTTCTGGTGATATATTGGTTGAAACAATTGAAACTCAAAAAACACACTATTTAGTACCAGAGCACGTTTTAATTAAAAAAGAAAAAGTTGCTGAATTAATGGCTGAACTTGGGGTAAAGAAAGATGATTTACCTAGAATTTTCAAAGATGATGCAGCACTTAAATTACTTGGTGCTGAAAAGGGCGATGTAGTTAAAATAATTAGAGATTCTTTGACAGCTGGTCAAAGTGTTTATTATAGAAGAGTAATCTAAAAAATCAGTTTTAATATTTAGACTTGGCGAAAGTCGAGTAAATGAAGCGGGGTAGAGGATTATGTCATGGGAACTAATTGATTCTTATTTAAAAAACAAGAATGTTGCACAAATGGAAATTGATTCATTCAATCAATTTGTTGATCAAAAATTAAATGATATAGTTCAAGAGAACGCTCTTATTGTTCCAAAAATTGAAGAAGTAAGAATTGAATTATCTAATATTGAAGTTGAAAAACCAAGAATCATGGAAGCTGATGGTTCTCCACACGACGAATTTACTCCAATGGAAGCAAGACTTCGAAATAGAAGTTATGCTGGACCTTTATACTTAACAATGCGTTTATACAGAAGAGATGTTGAACAGGACGCAAGAAGAACTTTTATTGGAGATTTACCAATAATGTTAAAATCACAATTATGCTGGTTAAATGGAAAAAGTCCAGAAGAACTAATTGGAATGAGTGAAGATCCAAAAGACTTTGGTGGATATTTTATTATTAACGGTAGTGAAAAAGCATTAATGACTCAAGAAGTATTAGCTTCTGACAGAGTATTAATTTCTCAAGGAGAAAAAGGAGTTGTTTCTGAAGTTATCTCAACTAGAGGAGCTTTCAAAGGAAGAGTAAGAATTTTAAGAAGTCCTGAAGGATTAATTTACGCTTCATTCCCTACAAGTCCAAAGAAATTATCTTTGTTCTCGCTATTCAAAGCTTTGGGATTAAAAACAAAGAAAGAAATTTTTGATGCTTTCCCTGATGAAAAAGAAATACAAAACGATTTACTATTGAATTGGGAAGAATGCGAAATAAATACTGAAGAAGAAGCACTTGATAAAATCGGTAAGTACGTTGCTCCTGGACAAGTAATTGATTATAGACTTCGAAGAGCAAGAGAAGTTATTGACGGATTTTTATTGCCACACATTGGACAAGATGAGCCAGCAAGATTAGCTAAAGCTTATTACTTAGCAATGATGTCAACTAAAGCAATTGAAAGAGCTTATGGTTTACGTGGAAAAGATGATAAGGATCACTACGCAAACAAGAGACTTGAATTAAGTGGAAAATTAATGGAACACTTATTCAGATACTCATTCAAATACTTTGTAAAAGATTTAAGATTCCAAATTGATAGAACTGTAACAAGAAGAAGAAAATTAAATATTTCTACAATTGTTAGACCTGGTGCTGTAAGTGAAAGAATTAAATTCGCAATGAGTACAGGAAACTGGATTGGAAGAAGTACTGGTGTTGCAAAATTCCTTGATAGAGTAAATTACTTAGCTCCATTAACTGATTTGAGAAAAGTAAAATCACAATTATCAAAGACAAGAGAATTGTACGAAGCTCGTGATGTTCATGGAACACACTGGGGAAGACTGGATGCAATTGAAACTCCTGATGGACCTCAATGTGGGTTAGTAAAGAACCTATGCTTCATGGCAGAAGTTACTACAGAAGCAAAAGAAGCTCCTGTTGAAGAATTCTTACACAAACAAGGTGTAAAGTTGAAGAAATTGTAAAGTTAAAAAATTAAAAATTAAAGTTAAGTGTTTAGTAAAAAAATTAATGGTTAGGTGGATAAAATGGCAGATATAACAAAAGTAGCAAAAGTGTACATTAATGGAAGACTAATAGGATTTCACGATGATCCTATTGAACTAACTGAAACAATAATTAATGCTAGAAGAGAAAACAAATTGCCAATCCAAACAAACGTTGCCTACCACAAAGACACTAACGAAGTATACATGAACACAGATGCAGGAAGAGTACAAAGACCACTTATAGTAATAAAGAATGGAAAAAGTACTTTCACTGAAGAATTGAAAAAACAAGTAAAAGAAGGAAAATTAACTTTTAATCAAATTGTAGAAATGGGAATCGTTGAGTACTTAGATCCTGAAGAAGAAGAAAACATGTTGACAGCTCAAAACGAAGAAGAAATTACTAAAGCTCACACACACTTAGAACTTGATGGGGCAGCAACACTTAGTGTTATCACAAGTTTAATTCCATATGCAAATCACAACATGGCAGGAAAGGCACTACACGGAGCAAAAATGTTCAAGCAAGCAATTGGGATGGGTGCAATTAATTACAAAATAAGACACGATACAGAAGGATACTTACTTTACTACCCTGAAAAGAATTTAGTAAAAACAAGAACAATGGATTTAATTGAACTTGACAAAAGACCACAATCTCAAAACTTTGTAGTAGCAATTATGCCATACTACGGATTCAACACAATGGATGCATTAATTTTGAATAGAGGTGCAATTGATAGGGGCTTAGCACGCGCATCATACTTAAGAAATTATGAAACAGTTGAACAAAGATACCCTGGTGGACAAAGAGATAAATTTGAAATACCAACAGAAGAAAAAGTTGGATTTGTTTTAGAAGACAATTATAAAAAATTAGGAACTGACGGAATAATACAATTAGAACAATTCGTTGGAGAACAAGAAGCAATAATTGGAAAAACTTCTCCTCCTCGATTCTTTGAAGATATGACAGACTTTGGAGTAGATGAAGAAAAAAGAAGAGATGCTTCAATGACTGTAAGAAAAGGAAAACCAGGTTTTGTTGATACAATAATGATGACTGAAGGGGAAGATGGAAGTAGACTTGTAAAAGTTAAAATTAGAACTCCACTTGTTCCACAAGTCGGAGATAAAATTGCTTCAAGACACGGACAGAAAGGTGTTGTAGCAGCAATAGTAAACGAAGAAGATATGCCTTTTACTATTGACGGAATAAAACCAGATTTGATAATTAATCCACACTCAATTCCATCAAGAATGACTATGGGACACTTACTAGAAATGTTAGGTGGAAAAGCTGGAGCAGCACAAGGACAAATAATTGACGGAACTCCATTTAGTTCAACTCCAATGATGGAACTTGAAACAATGCTTCGAGCAAACGGATTTAGAGGAGATGGAATGGAAGTCTTCTACGATGGAATAAGCGGAAAGAAAATTGACGGAGAAATATTCCAAGGTATAATTGCAACTCAAAAATTGTTCCACGTTGTAACACACAAGTTACAAGCAAGAGCAAGAGGACCAGTACAAGTATTAACAAGACAGCCAACTGAAGGAAAAGAAAAAGAAGGCGGACTTAGATTTGGAGAAATGGAAGGCGAAACACTTGTTGGACACGGAGCAGCAATGCTACTCTACGAGAAGTTAATTGAAGATTCTGATAAAACTGTAGAATTAGTCTGCGAAAAGTGCGGAGTAATTGCAGTTAACGATGAAATAAGACACAAGAAATATTGTCCGTTGTGTAAAACAACAGCAGTATATCCAGTAGAAATGTCTTACGGATTCAAGCTACTCTTAGATGAATTAAAAGCTCTAGGAATTTTAGCAAAATTGAATTTAGTGGATAAAGTATAAATAAAAAAATAAATTATAAAATAAAAAATGATAGTTAGAATAGGTAGCGAGTAAAATAGAAGGTGTTGAAAATGATTGTAAAAAAAATTGGAAGTGTAGATTTCAACTTCATTAATCCTGAATTAGTAAGGAAAATGAGTTCAATAGAAATAAAGAATCCAGAAACATACGATAAAGACGGCTACCCAATGGAAGGAGGATTAATGGACCCTCATTTAGGTGTTATTAATCCAGGAATAAAATGTAAAACTTGCGGACAAACAATGAAGAACTGCTCAGGACACTTCGGACACCTCGAAATGGAAAGACCAGTTGTTCACTCAGAATTTGGAAGAAGATTAGAATTACTAATGAATTGTACTTGTAAAGATTGTGGAAAATTAGTATTAAGCGATGATCAAACAAGAAAATTACAAGATGCTGCAAAAGGCAAATTAGTAGATTACACAAAAAGAATTTTATTAAAATCAAAGAGCATAAAAAAGTGCCCGCACTGTAACGCAGCATTATTCAAAACTGTTCTTGATAAACCAACAAATTTCTTTTATAATAAAGAAAGAATATACCCAACTCAAATAAGAGAATGGATGGAAAAAATTCCTGAAGAACACTTAAAATTATTAGGGTATGATACTAATAGAATAAAACCAGAATGGTTTGTAATCACAGTACTTCAAGTACCACCAATTACAATCAGACCAAGTATCACTCTTGACAACGGAATAAAATCTGAAGATGATTTAACACACAAATTAGTTGATATTATTAGAATTGATAATAGATTAAAAGACAATATCGAAGCAGGAGCTCCTCAATTAATTATTGAAGACTTGTGGGACTTATTACAGTACCACGTAACAACTTACTTTGATAACAACACAGCAGGAGTACCACCAGCAAAGCACAGAAGTGGAAGACCTTTGCGAACAATTATACAAAGATTAAAAGGAAAGAAAGGAAGATTTAGATATAACTTAACTGGAAAGAGAGTAAATCACGCAGCTAGATCAACTATTGTTCCAGATCCATACTTAGATATTTCTGAACTAGGGATTCCTCAAGAAGCAGCTGATGAATTAACTGTTCCTGAATTTGTTACGGAATGGAATTTAGACACAATGAAAAAAATGATTGAAAAAAGTGATAAACCAGTTTATGTAATCCGACCAAACGGATCAAGAAGAAAAGTATCTGTAGAAAACAGAGAAGAAATTTCAAAAGAACTTGATGTTGGATACAGAGTTGAAAGAAACTTACAAAACGGGGATATTGTATTATTCAACAGACAACCATCACTACACAGATTGTCAATGATGGCGCACACTGCAAGAATAATGCCTGGAAAAGTTTTTCGAATGAACCCAATTGTTTGTTCTCCTTATAACGCGGACTTTGATGGAGATGAAATGAACTGTCACGTTCCACAAACAGAAGAAGGAAAAGCAGAAGCAAGAAAATTAATGCTTGCAAGAGATCAAATTATTTCTCCAAGATACGGAGCACCATTAATTGCACCAAAGGAAGATGGAGTTTCAGGATGCTTTGCATTAACAATGCCACAAACTGAATTCACAAAAGAAGAAGCAATGCAATTATTGTACTCACTTGGCGTAAGTGAATTACCAAAAGCAGATAGAGGAAAGAAATACTCTGGGAAATTAATTTTCTCACAAATTTTGCCAAAAGGATTGAATTTAGAATTTGATTCATTCACAAGCAAAGTATTCAAAGATTCAGGATACACTCCTGAAGATTCAAAAATAATTGGCGAAATAATGGCAAAAGTAAAAATCGTTGATGGAAAATTAATTAGTGGTATAATTGATTCAAATGCTTTAAGTGAAGGACGAGGAAAAATCGTTGACTTAATGGCAAGAGAATACCCTGGTATAGTAATTGAAGAATTCTATAGAGGATTAAATAGAATAACTTCATTCATTTTAACAAGCCAAGGAATGACAGCTTCACTTGCTGAATATGAAGTTAGTGAAGAAATTGAAGACTTGAAGAAAAAATCAATTAATGACGCTCTAAAGAAAGGAGAAGCTCTAGTTGAATCTTACAAGAAAGGAAATTTAGAAATCATACCAGGAAAAACTATTGCTGAATCATTTGAGCAATACATGGTAAGAGTAGGTTACGAAGCGAAAGAGAAAGTAGAAAAAGCAATTTTGAAAGAAAAGTTGCACTACGTAACAAGCGAAAAAATGACTCTAAATACAATTTCAATGATATTAGCAAAGTCAAGAGGAAGTTCATTGAACTTAATGAACATCGCTGGATTTTGGGGTCAGGCATCTGTTCGTGAAGGAAGACCAAAGAAAGGTTATTACAACAGATTAATTACTTCAAATGAAAAGGGAGATGTTGGATTACTTGCTGGTGGATTCATCAGAAACAATTTCCTTGATGGAATGACATCAAAAGAATATTTCTACCACTCAATGGGTGGAAGACAGGGAGAAGTAGATACAGGTGTATCAACAAAAGTATCTGGATACTTGTACAGAAGACTTGCAAATTCATTAAAGGATTTGGTAGCCTCTCCTGATGGAACAGTAAGAACAGCATCAAATATGTTAATCCAATACCAATATGGTGAAGATGGAGTATTCCCTATGAATACAAAATCTGGAGTAGCAATTGATGTAAAAGAAGAATATAAGAAATTGAAGGACTCAGGTAAAATCTAAGATTTTACCAGGGAATTATTTTTAGTATAGCGGAAAAAATATAGTGAAGGTGGGTAAAATGACTAGCGAAGATTTTGTAGAAGAAGTAACTGAAGAAGTTGTTGAAAACGAAGACGACGAAGAAGATGTTACTGAAGAAGAAGCAGAAGAAGTTGAAGACGAAATTGTTACAAGCGCATCCCACGATGAAAAGAAAGCAGAAATCACTGAAGTAAAATCCGCTAAAAAGAAAAGAAAAGTTGCAGAAATTGATGATGGACTTATAGTTGAAGATGAAGAAATACTTGCTCCAACTGAAAAAGTTTATGAAGAAAAAGAACGAAGTTGGGAACAAGTAGTACTTCCAAAGAAAATTTTAGAAGAATTAGTTGCAATTGCAGAAGTACACAAACTTTCAAAAGAACAAGCTGATAAATTAGCTGACGCTGTTTTAATTAAATACAATCAAATAATTGTTGAACCTGGAGAAGCAGTAGGAATAGTTGCTGCACAATCTTTAGGAGAGCCAGGAACACAGTTAACACTAAGAACAAAGCACTTTGCTGGAGCTGCAGAAGTATCTGTAGGATCTGGAATTCAAAGAGTTGAAGAAATTGTTGATGGACGAAGTAAAGCTAAGTACCCAACAATGACAATATACTTAACTAATGATTTAAAGAAAGACAAAGATAAAGCAGAAAAGTTTGCAAAAAGTTTAATTGATGTTAGATATGCAGATGTAGTAAAAGTAAACGAAGACTTTGAAAACATGAAAATTGCTGTAGAAGTACTAACAGAAAAAACTAAACCCTTAGCTTTGAAAACTGATGAAATTGCTGAAGTTTTAAAGAAAGGACTAAAAGATTTCAAATCAATTTACAGAGATGACACAATACACTTTGGGTTAGAAAAGAAGAGTGAATATTTGAAATTTAGAAAAGAATTACAAAAGTTGTTAGAAGAAAAAGCACACGGAGTAAAAGGAATAGAAAAAACTCTTGTTGTTAAAGAAGCAGATGAATATATAATTAAAACAAGTGGAAGTAACTTAAAATCATTATTAAAATTAGAAGGAATAAATACTGAAAAAGTATTTACTAATGATATTATAGAAACTTCAAAAGTACTTGGAATTGAAGCAGGAAGAACAATGATTGTTAACGAACTAAAGAAAGTTCTTGATGACAACGGAATTAAGGTAGATGTAAGACACATAATGCTCTTAGCTGACTTAATGACTTATTCCGGAGAAGTAAAGGGAATAGTAAGAACAGGAATTACAAAAGGAAAAGCATCTCCATTTGCAAGAGCTGCATTTGAAGAAACAACAAAGCACTTACTAGAAGCCGCTTTCAAAGGGGAAAGAGAAAACCTAACTGGAGTTGTTGAAAACATAATTGTTGGTCAACCAGTTAAAGTTGGAACTGGAATAGTTGAATTACTAATGAAATAAACCTCATTAGTAAATCTTTTTTTTAAAAAGTGAAAGTCAAAGTTGACTTTTACTTTATCTATTTTTTTATTTAATAATATTTAAATACTTGAATTCCTTTTAGTTATTAGTTGTTTTACATGAAAAATAATTTTATTTTAATTCTAATTATTTTGTTAATCTTTTTATTCGGGTGCACTCAACCTCGTGAAGTTGTTGAGCAAACTATTGATGAAAACGAGGTGATTTTGCCGCCAGATGAGGTGTTTTGGCCAGTTGACAAACCTTCTTCTGATTGTGGTAATAGTTGTATTGCAAAGCCTGACATAAATTCTTTGTTAAAGGAAAAACAATTAGAAGTTAAAACAAATTTGATTAAAGTGATGCAATCTCAAGAGCAAAATTTTTTTTCTTCTACTGAAGTTGATCTTCAAAATGATTTTGGGTTCCAGGTTCTTAGAATTGATGAAACTAATAATACAAATTTTAATACTTTTGATGATCTTAAACAATTTTTTTTTGAAAGTATGTTTTTGAGTGGTACTGATAATTCTTTTAATGCTGTTAACAAGTATGTTGCTGATAAGTTGAGATATAGTTATTTTTTAGACTATTCAGTAGGAGAATATGGGACTGATAATTTTTATAGTTATAATTTTTCTGTAGGTAAAAGCAATCAAGAAATACTATTAAATACATTGAATACTTCAATTCAAAGAGCTGGAAATAATTTTGAATTTATAACAATAAATAATTGTAGTGAAAATGCTTGTGAAGAAGGAACTATTACATTAAATTATCCTTTAAGTAATTTGACTGACTCTGAAATAGATTTAATTCCAAAAATAATTGCGACAGACATGATGAGTGGAGATGGGACTGAAGGATCACAAAAAATTGTGGGTAGTGTTCCTATTTTTGAAAAAAAGGACTTGAAAATTAAAATCCCTTTAAGATTTTTTAAAGCAATGTATGAAGCAAGAAAATATGCTATAAACTTGAAAAATTTAAGTGAACAAATAAAAGGGCTTGATTGTAAATCTATATTGGATTTGATAAGTGATGTTACCCCTACTAATGATTCTTTATTTGAAAAGATTGATGAATTTAATTCTTGTAAATTGTCTATTGCTGAAATTAATATTGATTTGGTATTTAAAGAATCTAACCCTTTGTACATAGTAAGTCCTGATGATCAGAACAAAATTATTACAGAAAATAATTATAAAATGAGAATAACTAAAGAGTATCCTTCAAATTAAACTTAGTCTTTTTTTCTTCAAAAACCTTATCTTTATAAATTCTCGCAAATTTAGTTATTTTAACTTTAAGACCTTGAGAAGTAAAAGTATCTTTTAGAAAGAAACTTTTTCGGAGTAAGGGAATATTTACTCGTTCTTAATGTCCTAAAATTTTCAAAAAGGTGAATGTTATGGATGTTGAAGCAAATAAAGAAATTAGAAGAGCAGTTGATACTGGAAAAGTAGCTTTTGGAACAAAAGTTGCAAGAAAGAAAATATTAGCTGGTGAAGGCGAAATGGTTATTGTAAGCAATAACATGCCAACTAATGAAAAAGAAACTTTAAAACAATTAGTTACTGTTGAAGGAAAAAAGTTTTATGAATATTCTGACACAGGGCTTGTTTTAGGTAGTGTTTGTGGAAAACCATTTACTATCTCAGTAATGATAATATTAGATGCAGGTAAAAGTAAAGTTCTTGGATTGTGAAAACAATTCAAGTCTTTTTTTATTTTTTTAAAATGAAATAGATAGGTGTTTTTTATGAAATTAAGTATGAAAGAAATAATGTTAATGAATGCATTGCAACAAGTAACTGGTGTAATGCCAAAAGATTGTTTAATTGAAGAAACACTAATATCATTTTTTGTTCCTGAACAATTAATGGGAAAAGCTATTGGAAAAGGTGCGATTAATGTTAAAGATCTTGAAACAAAATTAAATAAAAGAGTAGAACTTGTTCCTTATTTTGAAAAACCTGAAGATGTTTTTGCAAGTTCCATGGAAGTAAATTTTAATTCTGCAAAAAAGAATGCAGGAAAATTAATATTAAATCTTGATTCTGCTTCACGAGCAAAGGCGTTCAAAAATAGTTCTAGAATAAAAAGAGTAAAAGAATTTATATCTAGAAATTATGGGCTTGAATTAATTATAAATTAATTAATTTATTAAATTTTAATTTCACTTTGTTTAATTACTTCTTTAATTAAAAAAGTTGTAATTGATTTAAAATTATCTACGTCTCTTCCTTCTTCTAAATTTTTTTTGAATTTATCAAATTTTTTATTTGAGATTATTATGAAAGGAAAATTTTTTTGTTCCAAAATATAATTCATTAAAATAAATGAAAGTATAAAATTATTTTCTTTAAAAAGTTTTAAATTATAAAATTTTGCGCAAAACTTTGCTGCGAATTCAATTTGGTGAATTAAATCATTTTTTTCTTTATGCCAAGTTAAAAATAAGTGCATTACTTGCGAATCATACTCTTCGTTTTTCATTTTTATATTTTCTGAAAGTAAAGAATGCATTTTTTTAATTTTTATTTCAGTTAAAGGTTCATTTTTTAAAATTCCTTCATTATAATATTCTAATAAATGTTTTAAATTTTTTATTTCAATTTGTTTTTTTTCTGTTAAATAAAAAATTTCAATAATTGATTGAATTTTTTGTTTGTTTATTTTTTGAATTTGATTTTCATTTAATTTTTTTAAATAATTAGTTTTTGCATTATCAATTATTTTTGCGGTTCTATTTCTAATAAATTCAGTTAAAGGGGGAACAAGAACTATGTGATTTCTTGCAAGACAAGTTTTATTCAAAACTTCTTCGCCTAAAAAAATTTCATCATTTGAAGGATACATTGAGCCAAAGTAAACACTCTCTTTTACCAATTTTTTGTTGAACTTAAAAGACTCTTCTAAATAATAATATTTTTTTCCTTTAACAGTTCTTTGGCTAATATAACTCATAGTTGATTTATGTGTAAAAAGCAATATATGCTTTGTGGTGATAACTATTTTTGATTCCCCTCCTCATTTAAAAAGGTTTCTTTTGAGTATTCTTCTAATATGGTGAGCTAGAAGAAAAATGGTTCTTTTAGAATAAATAAATTTGATATTAATTTTAGGTGTTAAAAGGTTGATTAACAATGGGTAATGGAGAATTCGCAGGAAAAAGTTTAGAAAAGAAGAGACAAAAATGGGTAAAGAAAGATGCTAGATCCATTAAGAAAACAAGAGCTAAAAATAATGTTTTCAAAGACTTACTTGAAGGATCTCCTCAAGGTAAAGGAATTGTTTTAGAAAAGAGAGGAGTTGAAGCAAAGCAGCCAAACTCAGGAATTAGAAAATGTGTAAGAGTTCAATTAATTAAAAATGGAAAAGAACTAACTGCACTTGCACCATATGATGGAGCAATAAAATTTATTGATGAACACGATGAAGTAATTGTTGAAGGACTTGGTGGAGCTCAAAATGGTCCAAAAGGAGACCTTTGGGGTGTTAAGTATAGAGTTACTCACGTAAATGGAATTGCATTAGAAATGCTTAGAACTGGAAAGAAAGAGAAGTCAAAGAGATAAAATTTTTAAAATAGGGTGGAATCAGAATGGAACAAAAAATTGAATCAAAAGTTGAAACTCCAAAAGCTGTAGCTGTAGGAGAAACAAAGGCACCTGTTGCTAAAGAAGCTAAAGTTCAAGTAAAAAAAGAATTTAGTAAAGAAGCACCAGTAGAAGCTACTAAAGAAGAAGTAAAAAGTGTTTTTGTTAAAAAAAGATCTCAATTCGCTGATTACAAATTATTTAACAGATGGTCATTTGATGATGTAGTAGTAACTGACTTAAGTTTAGTTAGATATATTAACTTAGATCCTGTTGTTGTTCCACATTCATTTGGAAGAAAAACTCAAGGTAGATTTGAAAGACAAAATTTGAATATTGTTGAAAGATTAATTAACAAAATAATGAGATCAGGACAAGGAAAAAGAAAATTGTCTGGAAAAGTTATTAGAGGAAGAGGATCTTGCGGAAAGAAAGTTGAAGCAATTAAAATTATTGAAGATGCTTTTGAAATAATTGAAAAACAATTAAAACAAAATCCAATTCAAGTACTTGTTAAAGCTTTAGAAAATTCAGCACCAAGAGAAGATGTAACAAGAGTAAAAAAAGGTGGTGTGTCTTACACTTTAGCTGTTGACTTAGCTCCATTAAAAAGATTAGATGAAGCTATAAAGAATTTAGCTTTAGGTGGATTTGGTTCATCATTTAACAAGAAAGTAACAGCAGCACAAGCTTTGGCTGATGAAATAATGGCTGCAGCGAACAATGATATTAAAAGTATGTCAATAAAGAGAAAAGATGAAGTTGAAAGAATTGCAAAATCTTCAAGATGAAAACAATTCATTTTTGCAAATTGGATTTTTCTTTTTTGCAAAAAATTATTTTTATTTTCTCAAATTCTTTTTTGGATTTGGGAAGAATAATTTTTTTTAGGTGATTTAATGGGCAGAACTGAAGCAATGGTTGAAACAGTAGAAAGTTTAATGGCGAATAGAGCAAATATTAGAAATATTGGGACTGTTGCCCATATTGATCACGGTAAAACAACACTATCTGATTCTTTGATCGCAGCTGCAGGATTAATTAACTCTGCATTAGCTGGAGAAATGCAAATGATGGATTATGAAGATCAAGAACAGGAAAGAGGAATTACAATTAACGCAGCTAACATTTCATTAGGATTTGATTGGAAGGACCAAAAATACTTGGTAAACTTAATTGATACACCTGGGCACGTTGACTTTACAGGAGAAGTTATTAGAGCAATGAGAGCTGTTGATGGAGTAATATTATTAGTTGATGCAGTTGAAGGAGTAATGCCTCAAACTGAAACAGTAATTAGACAAGCTTTGAGAGAATATGTTAGACCAGTTTTATTCATAAATAAAGTTGACCGAATTATTAAAGAATTAAATGCTACTGAACAACAAATGCAGGAAAAATTCATTAAAGTAATTGCAAAAGTAAATACTTTAATTGAAAGAAATGCTCCTGAACAATTCAAGCAAGAATGGCAAGTAAGTATTCAAAAAGGAACTGTGGGATTTGGATCTGCTAAAAGAAAGTGGGGAGTAAGTGCCGCATACATGCAAAAATCAGGAATTAATTTTAAACAAGTTTATGACTACTTGAAGAATGATAAGCAAGACGAACTTGCTAAATTATCTCCAGTTCATGAAGTAGTACTACAAATGGTTATAGAACATTTACCAAACCCAATGACTGCTCAAAATTACAGAATACAAAAAATTTGGGGCGGAGACATGGAACAACCAATTGCAAAATCAATGCAAGCATGTAATCAATCAGGTCCAATCTCAATGGTTGTAACTGATGTATCAGTTGATTTACACGCAGGAGATGTTGCTACAGGAAGAATATATTCTGGAACTTTGCACCCTGGGGATGTAGTTTATTTACTTGGATCTCATAGAGAAATAAAAGTACAAAAAGTTGGAGTATATATGGGACACGATTTTGTTTCAATTTCTAAAGCAGAAGCAGGAAATATTGCTGCAATAGTTGGATCAAAAGATGTTTACGCTGGTGAAACAGTAGCAACTGATAAAGAATTGAAACCATTTGAAAGTTTCATGAGTAATGCTGAACCAGTTATGACAGTTTCAATTGAAGCAAAGAATCCAAAAGATTTACCAAAGTTAATTGATACTTTGAGAAAATTATCTAAGGAAGATCCTAATTTACGAACAACAATCAACCAGGAAACTGGAGAACATTTGTTGAGTGGAATGGGAGAATTACACTTAGAAGTAAACACATACAGAATTACAAACAATGCTAAGATTGAAATTCAAACTTCAGCACCAATTGTAGTTTATCACGAAGGAATAGCTTCAGAGAGTGAAGTGTTGGAAGCAAAGTCTCCAAACAAACACAATAAATTCAAATTGAGTGTACACCCAGTGCCTCAAGAAATTTATGATAAATTAGCTGAGAAACCATTCAATGCAAAAATAAAATTCAAGAACGCTGAATCAATTGCTAAATTGCAAGAATATGGATTTAACACTGATGACTCAAAGAAAGTTTGGGCTGTTGAAGGAATGAATGTTTTAATTGATAGAACAAGAGGAATTTCAGCACTACACGAAATTAGAGAACTTGTAGTACAAGCTTTCAAAGACGCAATGGCTGAAGGACCGCTTGCTAAAGAAAAGTGCCAAGGTGTAATGGTTGAACTTGAAGATGCAACTCTTCACGAAGACTCAATCCATAGAGGACCCGCACAAATCTTGCCTTGCATGACAAGAGGAATATACGCATGCATGTTACAAGCAGGAACAAGTTTATTTGAACCAAAACAATTACTAACAGTAACAGTACCTGAAGACCAAATGGGTTCTGCATCAAGAGAACTTGGTGGAAGAAGAGTACAAATTACTGAAATGCGTCAAGAAGGAGATTCATCAATTATAATTGGAAAAGCTCCAGTTAAGGAATTAATCGGATTCTCTTCAGCTATGAGAGGCGCAACACAAGGAAGAGCAGTTTGGACCGGAGAATACTACGGATACGAATTACTTCCAAGAGAACTTCAATTAGCAACAACAAAAGAAATTCGAAAGAGAAAAGGAATGCCTGAAGAAATGAAATCATGGCAATTTTTCTTAGAATAAAGTTTCTAATTAATTTAGTTGGAGAAGAGAAATCTTCTCTAACAAATCTTTTTTTATTTTTTTAAATTAAGTTAATCTTTTAGTATTTTATTTGAAAAACAAGTAAAAAAGTAATTTTTTGTTGTCCGTTTTATTTAGATGCCTTTTTATATAATAAACTCTTTCTTTTATAATGAAAAGGGATAGTAAAAAAATAAGTATTGCTTTTGTGATGGTAATTTTATTTATTTTAATTTTTCTTATTTTAAGTGTGCCTGTTTTTGCTGAAGAAAAAACTGGTTTTATAATAGAAAATGACAAGGAAGATATTAATTCAAAAAATTCTATTGTGCAACAAGCACCTATGCAAAAAGAAATAGTTGAAAATTTTCAGACTTCCTCTGATAATCAACTGCCTCAAAAAGAGATTATAAATAATTTGGATGAAGAATTGCCTGGAAAAAATGGTGTAGTTGGGGTAACTAATATTGAAGTTGATAAAAATGTAAATTCTGTTCAGCTTACTAAAGAAGGGTTTAAAACAATTATTCAATCTTTTTCAACTGAAAAATCAAATGTTTCAAAAATAAAAGCAGAAACTAAAGAGATAATGGAAATTAAGAATAATACTCTTTATGCAAATAATAAAGAAATAAAAATAATGCCTAATCAAGCAGTAAAAAATGCAGAAAATAGATTAGAACAGGTTTTAGAAAAAAATATTGTTGAATTAGTGGATAATAATAATATTTTAACCTATGAAATACAAACTGAGAAAAAAGCAAATTTATTTGGATTAATTTCTGTAAAAGTTCCTATTTTGATAAGTGTTGATGCTCAAACAGGTGAAATAAATCAAATAGAAAAGCCTTGGTGGGATTTTTTAACAATAAGTACGGAACCTAAACCTGAAATTATTTCTGAGTTGGAAACAGAAATAAAAAATATCTTAATAGATTTTAACATTGGGGCGTGTGTTAATAATAACTCAAAAGGAAATGAGCAAAATGACATTAATGCTCAACTTAATGGAATTGTATTAACTTTTCAGCATAATTTGAAAACATATTGTAATTTTGCTGGGTTAGCTGAATTTGAAGCAAGTGTTGTTGGGACTACTCTTAAAATTAAGGAAAAAATACCTGTTGGGTCTTCTTTAGCTAAATGTATTTGTACAGTTCCTGTGAGTGGAATAATTCAATTAACTGGAAACATAAACATTCCAAAAATAGATATTAATTTGTTAAATGAAGTTACTGGAGAAGAAATATTTGTTGGGAGTACACAAATAAGTAATACAAATAGTTGTGGAAATGAAGTTTGTGAATTTTGGGAAAATGAAAGTAATTGTCCTATCGATTGTAAATACATTTGGGAAAACCCTGATATTGGTGAGCAAAGAGAAACTGCTATTATTGTTACAATGGGGCCATTAAATTCGATTGATGGTATTTCAGATCCAGCTTTATTGGTGGAAAAAACCAATGAGGCATTTGCTGATTTAAATGAATTTGTTAAAACCAATTCTTATAACAAAACTTGGATTTCTGAAAGAACTTTAGGTCCGTTTGATATTGGCACGGGGGTTTGTGAAATTAATGGTTATGGTGAAATGTTAGATGAACTTGTCAGACGTGCAACTGCGGCAGCAGGAAATAACATATTGCCAAATTCAAAAATAATAGTTTTTCATCCTTTCTGTGAAGATGTAATAATGAGTTTTAGTTGGAGAAATATATGGTCTTTTGAGCCGGGAATTTTTAGACATGAGTTTGGGCATAGTATGAAAACAGGTCATCTTGGGGCACGAAAATGCTTTGATGAAAATGGTAATCGTGTTTTCTTAAGTGATAATTGTGAAAATTTTATTACTTACTTTGATTCTTATGATGCTATGACTAGTGTGTACAGGGCATCAGGAAATAATTTTTATGGCGGGTTTTCCTCAATAAATAAGGGTGCCTTTGGATGGCTTGATGAAAATAATTTTGTTGTAACAAATTCTGGATTGTACACAATAACCCCTCTTGAATATGATAATATTGGTATAAAAGCAATTAAAGTGCCATTGCCAAAAATGAAATATCAGCTTTATATTGAATTGAGAGATCAAAATAAAGTAGTGGTTCATGTAGAAGACGGAGGATTTATACCCTATCTTATTATACCTGAAGATGACAAAAGTTATTTGGAGCTTGGAAAAGAATATTCTATTAAAGAAGCAGGGATTTCATTAAAAGTTACTGAAATTAAAAATAATGATTATGCAAAGGTGTTGATTACTTCGACAACTAATTCAACACAATGTAATGATGGAATAGATAATGATTCCTATGTTGATTGGTTGTATGATGCAACTGATTTTTCATGTTCAAGGAACGGGGTTTATGACTCAAATGTACTAAGTGAATTTGCGCCGGTTCCCTCCTGTTGGGATGGTTATGATAATGACTATGATGGGTTTACTGATTTTACTGACAGTGATTGCGTTAGCGTAAATGATGACACTGAACTTAAAAGATAATTAGTTTATTGTGAAAATTACTGGGCTTCTCAAACAAAATATTTTTTCTAATCTCAATCTTTTTATATTTCAAAATCCTATTTTGTAAATGGTTTTAGCTTTTCTTTATGGATTAATTCAAGGTTTTTTAGTTTCTCAGCTCGTTTCAACTTTGCTTCCGGGCGCTCTTGGTTCAGTGGTTTTTGCAATTGACTTTGCTTTTAATGGAAGTAGCGCATTTAGTGGAATAATTATTTTACTAATTGCAAATGCTGCAATGTATTTTTTGCTTTCTTCAAAAGCAATGAAAACAAAACCAATTCAATTTTATTTAGGGTTATTTTCAATGTTAATATTTTCAATGCTTTTTTAAGAACATTTAAATAGTTAGGTTATTGTTATCTTAATTATGAAACAATTGAGTTTAATTTTTTTATTAGTTCTTTCTTTATTCTTATTTTTTGGATGCACTTCTTCACAATTGGAAACAAAAAATCTTGATTCTTCTTTAGTAGGTACTTGGATAGCGTCTAGTGCAGGGACTGAATATTTACTAAAATTTGATATTAATGGAAATTGGGAAGTAAAACAGACTTCTTTTGGAAATTCACCAGAAATTATTAGTGGAACATATTATACAAAAAATAATATTCTTTATTCACATTCAGACAATGCTTCTTATGGTGGTCATGATCAACAAGAGACTTACTTTGTTGATGAGAATACTCTTAGATTGAAAGTATATCCTGAAGATTTATCAGTTGAAGAAATAACTTATATAAAGGTAACAAATGTTAATCAAATATTATTTATTGGAGATCCTTCACTTGGGGAAAAAATTGTTGTTGATGAAAAATATTCCTATGACATAAATTCTGCAACTTCACTTTTTAATGCAACTTATGAGGATTTACAATTCTACAAAGTTATTATTCTTGATCAAAGCAAATCTAATGAAAAAAGTGTTTCAGTAGCTTTAAGTGATTCACTTCAAAATTATGTTCAAAAAGGCGGAAAATTAATTATAGTATTAAATTCAGCAATATACTCTAGTGTTAGTGCCCCAGGTTACACTGCTGTTGATGCGATTGGTTGGCTGGCAACTTTAGGGAAATTATCTCCTGCTTACTGCGGATCAGATCAACAAGGAATACCTTCTTGTAAAGAAGGAAATGAAGTTAATGTTCTTGGGAGAATTTTTAGACAAGATTATGATCATCCTATAATGCAAGGAATAGAAATTTTTCCTATGCCTCAAGATTATCCTCTTAGTTTGACTACTCTTTCAATAACTGCAGATGCAGGTGCAAAGACACTTGCTTATATAAAATCTGAAAATACTCCTTTAACCTATCCTGCAATTTTAGAAAAAAAAGGTATTATGGGGGATGTAATATATTTCAATTATGATCCTGGTTTAACTAAAGATATTTTTGAAAATACTTTGGCTTATTTGATTAAATAAGGTACTTTTTGTAGTAATAAGTAAGAGCTAATAATTCTTTATTCTAGTAATTTTTCTCGATTTAACGGATGGTTTTAAAAGGTTTCTAAGTGAGAATTTGTATAATGCGTTGCCGGTGAATGGCTTAAAATCGCGGAGTGACGCTAATTAGATGCGATTAAGATTCATTGGAGGAATGTAAAATGGCTGAAAAAGAATTAATTAACGTTGTTTTCATTGGACACGTTGATCATGGTAAATCAACAACTGTTGGAAGATTACTTTATGATGGAGGAGCTCTATCTGAACAGGAATATAGAAAACTTGAAGAAGAAGCAAAATCAAGAGGAAAAGGAACATTTGTATTTGCTTACGTAATGGATAACTTAAAAGAAGAAAGAGAAAGAGGAATTACAATCGATGTATCTTATAAAAGATTTGATGCTAAGAACCACCAATTCACAATAATTGATGCTCCTGGACACAAGGACTTTGTTAAGAACATGATTACAGGAACTTCACAAGCGGATGTTGCTGTTTTAGTTGTAGCTGCTGAAAGTGGAATACAACCACAAACAAAAGAACACGCATTTTTAGCAAAGGTTATGGGAATAAACCAAATCGTTGTTGCAATCAATAAAATGGATGCAATTGAATATAACGAAGCTAAATATAATCAATTAAAAACTGAAGTAACTGCTTTACTAACAACTACTGGATACAAACCAGACAATGTAAAAATTGTTCCAATCTCATCATGGAGAGGGGATAACGTTGTTAAGAAAACTGACAATATGAAATGGTATGCAGGAAAAAGTTTGTTAGACACTTTAGATGACTTACAAGCACCACCTTCACCAATTGACAAGCCATTAAGAATACCTTTACAAGATGTTTATAACATCAAAGGTGTTGGAGCAATCCCTGTTGGAAGAGTAGAAACAGGATCAGTAAAACCTGGTGATAAAGTTATAGTAATGCCTTCTGGAAAAACAGGAGAAATTAAAACTTTAGAAGAACACCACACACAATTACAAATAGCAAAACCTGGAAACAATATTGGATTCTCAATCAGAGGATTGAGTGCTGAAGATATGTCAAGAGGAGATGTTGTTGGAAGTGTAACAAGTCCACCAACAGTTGCTAAATCATTTGTAGCACAAATCGTTGTGTTAAACCACCCAACAGCAATACCTGTAGGGTACACACCGGTGTTCCACATACACACAGTTCAAATGTCAATGACTTTGACTGAATTAAGAAAGAGAATGGATCCTAAGACTGGAGCAGTAGCTGAAGAAAATCCTAAGTTCTTAAAGACTGGGGACGCTGCAATCGTAAAGATTACACCAGCAAAGCCAGTATGCTTAGAGAAATTCTCAGAATTCCCACAAATGGGTAGATTCGCAATCAGAGATATGGGTCAAACTGTAGCTGCAGGAGTAATTCTAGAAATAGAAAAAGCTTAAACGCTAGCGAAAGTCAATTGACTAAAAACAATTAAAAACGGGAACCAAAGTTTTTTTTGGTTTCCGTCCTTTATCATGAGACGAAAGTCTTGTGATAATTTATTTTTATGGAGAAGAGGGTGTTTTGATGCAGACAGCAAGAATAAAATTAAGTAGTACTAGTTTTGAAACGTTAGAGGATATATGCAACAGAATTGTAGATGTTGCGGAAAAGACTGGAGCAAAACACTCTGGAAAAATACCTTTACCTACTAAAAAACTTTGTATTCCAACAAGAAAAGGTCCATGTGGTGGGGGAACTGAATCCTACGAACAATGGCAAATGAGAATTCACAAAAGAATAATTGATATTCAAGCAGATGAACGAACTTTGAAAAGAGTTATGAGAGTAGAAATACCTGAAAATGTTCAACTTGAAATTGATTTGAAAGGATGAATATTTTAAGTTAGTTTTAATTTTGGTTTGGGGGATTTCCCAAACTGAAAAATCTTTTTTTGATAAAATATTTGGGTTATATTTTAAACAATAAATATAATAAGGACTTAATTCTAATTATATTGTGGAAACTAAAAAATTAATAATAATTATTCTTCTTATCTTGGTTTTTATTTTTGTTGTTTTGCCAATTTTAATTGTTGTAGGACTTGTTGGTCTTGGACTTGGTTTACAAGTAATGGGCACAGGTCCAGTAAGTATGTCTGATACTTCCTCAAAAATGATGTGGAAATCTGCTGAGCCTATTGCAATAACTGATTGGGCTAGAAGTGGAGATAATTTAACAGTTGTTTTGAAAAATAATTCTAGCGAAACTCTTTCAATAAATTCTGTTCAAATACAAAATAATTTAAATGTTAATTTGACAGGGATTCCTCCAGGAGGAACAAGCACTGTAATTATTTCTGGATTAGGGAATTGTAAGGTTGGTTCAAAATATTCATTTGTGAAATCTATGATAAATATTATTTATTCAGAAAATACTGCTTCAGTTAAGACTCAAAGTGGTGCTGCTGATATTGTTGGAACTTGTTAATTGATATTTATTTTTTTTATTTAATTAGGTTATAACTCAGTTCTTTGTCTATTAAGAAAGTATAAAAACACCTTTTTCCCTAGTTCTAATATGGATTACATGCAAAAAGCTACTAAAGAAGCATTCAAAGGAATGAGAGCAAAAGATGGCGGGCCATTTGGAGCAGTAATTGTAAGAAAAGGAAAAATCCTTGCAAGTGCTCACAACATGGTTCTAAAAACTCATGATCCTACGGCTCACGCAGAAATAACTGCAATTAGAAAAGCTACAAAGAAACTAAAAAGATTTGATTTAAGTGATTGTGAAATTTATTCTTCTTGCCAACCTTGTCCTATGTGTTTGGCTGCAATAGAGTGGGCGAAAATAAAAAAATTATATTATGGTTGTACAAGGTTTGATGCTGACAGAATTGGTTTTAGTGATAAAATAATTTATGATGAATTGAAAAATTTTCCAAATACAAAACAATTAATCATGGTTCAAATTTGTGATAAAGAAATATTAAAACCATTTGAAGAATGGGTTAAGAAAAAAGATAAAAAAATGTATTAAGGATTTAAAATTTTTTGAGATGATAAAAAAATGGGTTTGATAGTAACTTTGACTGGAGTAATTGGATTAGTGATTCTTCTAGTTGCATTAATCTTTAATGTTAGAAAAAGAACAAGGCATAGAGTTGTTTTGTATTATTTAATGCAATTAATTGGTGCAGGATTTTTATTTATTTATGCATATTTAACATCATCTCAAATATTTTTTATTTTGCAAGGAATTTGGGTTCTTGTTTCAGGATATTTTTTATACGAAAATATAATTGAATTAAAAAATAAAAATAATTTAAAAAATGAGAATAATTTTAAAGAAAAAAATAATTTGAAAATTAAAAGTTTAATAAAAAATAAAAACAACAATAAAAAATAAAAAAATAGATTGAATGTGGTTTTATGAGTTTTGAAACATTTGAACACAAAGCAGATATTGGTGTGCGCGGAAAAGGGAAAACCATTGCATGTTCATTTGAAGAATGTGCGAGTGCAATGATGAGCGTAATGGTTGATATTGATTTAATTAATCCTGTAAAGAGTCACGTGATTAATTTAAGTGCAAATAATGTTGGTGCATTACTAGTTTTATTTTTGAATGAATTATTATTTTTAAAAGATAAAAAGAAAATGATTTATGGAAAATATAGAGTAGAGATAAAAGAAGAAAAAAATGAATTGGGCGAAAATAACTTTTTGTTAAAAGCAGTTATTTTTGGAGAAAAAATTGATTCAAAAAAACATGAATTTAAGGTTGATGCAAAAGCCGCTACGTACTCACAACTTGAAGTAAAAAAAGAAGGAAAAGAATATGTGGCCCAATGCATTATTGATGTTTAATGTGATTTATGTTTAGTTTAATTAAAATTAAGTGATTGAAATTGGAAATAAAACAAAAAAGTAAATATTGTTTCGAACTTGAAACAAATACAAAAATTAAACCTAAACTTTTTGCTGATAAAGAAATAATTTCTATTTTACAAAGTGAATTAAGTAATCCAAATAATTCATTAACTCAATTACAAAATCTTTCTACCCTTCCTGGATTAAAGGGGATTGTTGTAGCTCCAGATGTACACATTGGTTATGGGTGCCCAATTGGAACAGTAACCGCTTCTGATTTAAAAGAAGGAGTAATTACCTTTGCCGCTACTGGATTTGATATTAATTGCGGAGTTCACTCTTTAGTACTTCCAATAAGTGCAAAAGAAGTTGAATCAAAAAAGAAAGAACTTGCTGAACAATTGTTTAAGGATGTTCCTGCTGGCGTAGGGATTGGTGGAAAATTAAAATTAAATGTTTCTGAAATGGATGAAGTTTTAAATAAAGGCGCAGAGTACGCAGTAAAAAAAGGATTTGGTTCAAAAAAAGATTTGCAGTTCATGGAAGAAAACGGAAAAGTTAAAGGGGCTTTGTCAGAAAACGTTTCTCAAAAAGCAAAAGAAAGATGCACTGATCAAATTGGAACACTTGGTTCAGGAAACCATTATTGTGAAGTGCAAAAAATAGAAAAAATATTTGATGATAATGCAGCTAAAAAATTTGGATTAAAAGAGGATGGAACTTTTGTAAGCATTCACTGTGGATCACGTGCAATTGGACACCAAATAGGAACAGATTTTTTGCCTATTCTTGAGAATGCAGCTAAGAAATATAATATTTTGATTCCTGAAAGAGATTTAGTTTGTGCTCCATTTAATTCAGAGGAAGGGCAAAAATATTTTTCTGCAATTAATGCTGGGACAAATGCAGCATTTGCTAATAGACTAGTTATTGGCACGTTAGTCAAAAGAACTATTGCAAAAATATTTGGTGTAAGTGAAAATGATACAAAAACATTTTATGATGTGGGGCATAATACTGCAAAAATTGAAACTCATTTAGTTGATAGAAAAAAAAGAAAAGTACTCATTCAAAGAAAAGGATCAACAAGAGGATTTGGTCCAAATAATAGTAATGTCACTAAAAAATATCGTTCAGTTGGCCAACCAGTAATTGTTGGTGGTTCAATGGGTACAAATTCATTTATTTTAAAAGGAACAAAAAGTGCAATGAATGAAACTTTTGGTTCTACAATTCATGGAGCGGGTAGAAGCATGTCACGAACAAGTGCTTTTTCAAAATGGACTCCTTTACAATTGCTTGAAGAATTAAATAAAAAAGGAATAATAGTAAAAGCTCGTTCAATAAAAGGTTTGGCAGAAGAAGCACCAGAGGCTTACAAAGATATTTTAAAAGTGGTGGAAATAATGCACAAATCAGGTATTTCAGAAAAAGTTGCAAAGTTAAAACCAATGATTTGTATAAAAGGTTGAATTTAATTTTTGTTTGTTTTTTTTATTTTAATAAGTTCAAAAATCAAGTATTTGAATTTTAAATTTCTATTTAGAAAGTATTAAATATTCAAACTTGCTTTATCTTTAAGTCTTGAAATTGAAGGGAGGTGTATGTAAATGGCTAAAGAAATAAACATGTTAGCATTGATTTCAGTGCTTTCAGTACTATTAATACCTCTTGTAGTCCCTTTAGTAATAATTTTTGCTAAGAAGGATGATGCTTATGCGGTATATTATTCAAAGCAAGTTGTAGTACTTGAAGTAATAGCTGTAGTAGCAATGATAATATCAGCACTTTTAATGCTATTATTAATCGGAATAATATTACTTCCAATAGTAATGTTAGCTACATTAATCTTGTACGTTTTGTGCTTGGTAAATGTATTAAGTGGTGAAAAGAAACCTCTTCCAATAATTGGAAATTTGTGGAAATAAATAATTTGTTTGTTGGCTCTTTAATTAGAGCCAACAATTATCTTTTTTTATTTTTTTGATGATTTGAACTATTTTTTTAGAAGAAGTTTTGTCTTTTTAGTTTGATTAATAAAATGTTCTATTCATATATACTTTAGAGTTGATAAAAAAATGACTTTTAATTTTAAATATATTGAAAATTTCAATTTTAAAGCAGTTTTTGAATTTGCTACAATTGGTTTATTTAAACAAAAAAAGTTAGTTATGGAACTTTTAATTTTGTTTTTAATTTTGATTAGTGCTATTATATTTTTTGGTTTAATTTGTGTCTCAGTAGTGGCTTTCTCTTATTTATTTTTCACTCCTGATTTAATTATTTTTTCAATAATTCCTTTGTTATTTTTATTATTATTTTTAGTTGTAATGATTATTACAGGAGTTTATTTTTCATATAGGATAGTTTCATTTGCTTTGGGTTCAATTGGGAAAAAGGTTCAAAAATTTAGTATTAGGTTGGCACTCAAATTAATTCTTTCAGGAATAGTTTCTTTTCTTGTTGCGTTGTTTAGTCTTTATGAGTTAAAATTATTGTTAATTGGTATTGCTGGAGTTATTTTATTGTTAATTAGTTTAGCTTTGATTATATTTTCTAATTTTAATTTTTTAATGATTATTTTAGGTTTTTTAGTTATTTTTGTTTCAATAATTTTACTTTTTATATACTATATTGTTTTGATAAGGAACATGACTAGAATTTCTTTTGCACGTATTCTTATAATAGAAAAGAATTTAGGTGTAAGAGAGTCAGTAAAAAATTCTTGGAATTTGACAGCAGGAAAAGCAGTTTTGATATTTTTAATTCAATTCATATTTGTAATGATTATTGCTGCAATTGAGCAAATATTAATGTTTTCCATGAATATACTTTCAATTCCTTTTACTTTTAGTTTTAATTTAATTTTACTGGGCATGTTTATGTTAATCTTTGTTATTTTGTTTGCAGTTATAATGGTTATTTCTGAATTAATTATTGTATTTGAGCAAGTTGCGGTTTACAATCAAATTACTCTTAAAAAGAAATAAACCTTGAAAAACACTAATATCACTTGTTCCAGTTAACAAGCGAAAAGTATTTATACTCCTTGTGCGCAATGTATGTATTGCACGTTAACTTTTTGACGTGATTAATAGGGGATGTGGTATTATGCAATTTAACCTAAGAATACTATCAGTATTATTTTTGTTATTAGCTATAACTTACGGTGCGTTCGCTTGTTCTATTAATGTTGATAATTTAATCACTCAAGTTAGATCTGATGGTTCCTATGATACCACAATAACTGCTGAAAAAAACACTCTTATTGATGCTAAATTAAGTTTTGATGTTTCTTATTCTGGGACTAATTGCCCAACAAATCTTACTACTAAATTAAAAATATTCAAATATGATGAAGATAATTCAGATTGGGTTTTAATGGAAACTCCTTCAAAATCAGAATCTTTAGCAGAGGGGGATCATACAGTTTATTTTTCTGATGAATTTAACACAGGAAGTAATTCTAATTATGTTCAATTTAGAGTTGAAGGATATGTTTTGGACGGAACAAATGAATTAGCAATGGAAAATGCTTTTGTTGATGTTGAAGATAATTCTTGTGAAGGAATAGATTTGATTACAAGTAGTTTTACAATTGATGAAGGGGTAAATTCTACAAAAACATTTACTATAGAAAATAATACTGGTGTTGATTTTAGAATAACTAGTGCTGACTTATCATCTTCAAGTTCTGCAATAAGATCAGGATATGTAACTTATCCAGCGTATGTTTATTCTCACTCAGATGATGATTTAGATCTTTCAATTGAATCAGGATCTGTATCAAGTAATACTACAACTACAGTAAGTTTAAACGTAACAGGGTATTTAGGAAATACTTATTGTTCAGCAGCAGCAATAGGTAGAAAAAATATTAGTGTAACAATTAGTAATAATTCAAGTGGAAATAGTAATGATAGTTCTTACTCAACAAGTTCAGATTGTGATGATATTGATATTCAAACTAGAGTTAGTGTGTTTGATGAATCTTCAACTCAAAAATTAGTTTTTGGGGTAAAAAATAATTCTACAAAAAGATTTGAAGTATTATCAGTAGAACCATATTCTTCAAATTTTACTTTAAGTAATTATTTTAATGAAAAATATATTTTCTCTGGTCAAACAGGAGAATTAATCCTAAATGCAGTTCTTCCTAATGTTACTCAAAACAGAACTCTACAAGGAACTGTTAAAGTAAGAGGAATTTTTTCTGACGGTAGAAGTTGTTCATTTACTCAAATAGGAACAAAAACATTTGATGTAAATGTACTTGATGTATCTACTAATAATAATACTAATTTGAATTGTTCGGGGTTTAATATTTCAGCTCCAAATTTAATGACAGTTGAAAATTATGGGGCTTTAGCATTTACAATAACTAATAATACTAATAAATCTGCAAAAATAATTGTTGAAGGATCAATTGATGTAACTCCAACAATAATAGTGTTGCCAAGAAATTCTTCACTAAGTAAAATAATTAATATTCAATTAAATTCTCAAAGCGGATTTGTAAAATTCACTCCTACAATTGAAGGATGTGGAGTTAGTGCAAAAACAGTTCAAATAACAAACACGGCTACTGGCACACTTAGTGACGCAACAATGAGTGTTAGTTTGGATAGAGATTATAATTTAAGTGTAATAACCCTATCAATTCAAGTAAATAATTCTACAAATAAAATATTTAATGGTCTTTTGATAATAGATTCACCTAATGGTTGGCCTAGTATCGAAAAGAATGTAACAATTACTCCTGGTGAAAATACTTTTACTGAAAAGTTAGGTTCTAGTGGAGATTTTGAAGAAGGAGTTATGAAAGTAAGTTTCTCTTCAGAAGGTAAAACACTTTCTAAAAACATAAATACTAATGAACAAAATAATATGGCATTAGCTGGATTATTTGCTTTCGGTGGAAATGTTGGAATAATAGGAATAATTTTGTTAATAATTTTAGTAGTAATAATCCTTGTGGGAATGTTGGATTATTCACCTAACACTAAAGCGACAAAGCAGGAATGGGTAAATGAAAAGAATTAATGTTTTGTAACTTACTCTACGAGCTAACCCTCGGGAGCAGGTTTATAAATGTTTTTTTTAGAGAATATGTTAGCGAGTACACTACTCTTGTAGACAGTAACGGTGAGCTTCTGTCGGAAAAGAGCAAATACAAAAAATATATCTATTTTTTGGATTTGAAAGTTTTGTAAAAAATTTTTAGTTAGCACAAAAAGTGCAAGTATTCAATTGAAATTTGAAATTTTAAAAGAGTGAAATTATGTCAGAATTTAATGCACCAAGAAGAGGATCTAAATCCTACTATCCAAGAGTAAGAGCAGCTAAAGAAACTCCTTCTCTAAAGGGATATGGAACTGAAAATAAACCACTTAATTTTTTATGTTACAAAGCTGGAATGACTCAAGTAATGGGTAAAAACGTTCACAAAGCATCTCCAACTTTCAATCAAGAAGTTGTTGTAGCTGCAACTGTTGTTGAATGCCCTCCAATGAAAGTGTTTGGAATAAGAGCATACACTAAAGCAGAAATTGGTGTAGTTGTATTAAGTGATGTTATAGCAGAAACTACTGATACTAAACTTGAAAGAAAAATAAATAATTTTAACCACAAGACAAGTAAGAAAGAAAGAAAAGAATCTACTTCTGATTCTTACACTGTTAGTGATTTTGAAAAAGAAATAAATGATATTGAATATTTTACTTTGTTAGTTAATACACAACCATCTTTTAAGAAAACTCCTGAAGTTTCAGAAGTTTTTATTGGTGGAACAAAAGAACAACAATTAGCTTATTGTAAAGAAAAATTAGGAAAAGAAATTGCAATTAGTGAAGTATTTACTGAAAATGAATTTTTAGATGTTAGAGCAGTAACAAAAGGAAAAGGATTCCAAGGACCTGTAAAAAGATTCCACGTTAGATCTTTAAGACCAAAGAATAAGAGAGTAAGAGTTGTAGGATCAATTGGACCATGGCACCCTAATACTGTAATGTGGACTGTTGCAAGAGCAGGACAAATGGGTTACCAAAACAGAACTGAATCAAATAAAAAATTACTTAAAATTTCTTCTGATCCAAGTGAAGTTAATTCTAAAGCAGGATTTCAAAACTTTGGAATGGTAGAAGGAACTTACGCATTAATATTCGGTTCATTACCAGGACCAGCAAAAAGATGTGTTGCATTAAGAAAATGTTTAAGACCTGAACAACACGTTGGAGTACAATTACAAAAAGTTGAGGCAATAGTTAAGTAAAAATTAATTTGAGTGATATTTATGGCAAAAGCAAATATTTTTGGAATTGATGGAAAAGTTTTGGCACAAATAGAATTGCCTAGTGTTTTTTCTACTGAATATAAACCAAGTTTGATTCAAAGAGCTGCACTAGCTTTACAAACTACAAAGAAACAACCAAAGGGTGCTAATCCTAGAGCAGGAAAAATGAACACAGCAAGATATAAAGGATACAGAGGAGTACCTGCTAAACACAGAACAATTAACGTTGAACACGCAAGATTACCAAGATTAAAAAATAGAGGAGCTCTATTATACGGAAGAGTTGCTTCAGTTCCACACGCAGTTGGCGGACCAGCAGCACATCCATTAAAATCATGGGAAACTATTGTTGAAGAAATTAATAAGAAAGAAAGAAAATTAGCTCTTAAGAGTGCAATTGCAGCAACAACTGATAAAAAATTAGTTGCATTAAGATTTGTAGTTGAAAATGAATTACCAATAATTGTTGAAGATAAATTTGAAACAACTGCTAAGACTAGTGAAGTTTTAGATATATTGGGAAAAATTGGTGCAGGTAAAGATTTAGAAAATGCACGAGGAAAAATTAGACACAGAGCAGGAAGAGGAAAATCAAGAGGAAGAGTTTGGAAACAAAAGAAAAGTGTTTTAATTGTAACAGGAAAAAATTCTCCTGTATTAAAAGCTGCAAGAAATTTGCCTGGTGTTGACACAGTAACTGTTAAATCATTAAATATTGATTTACTAGCTCCTGGTGCAGAAGCAGGAAGACTTGTTGTTTGGACAAAGTCAGCAGTTGAAGAATTAAATGAAACTAAAAAAGAAACAAAAGCAGCAAAGAAAAATTAATGAATGTTTTGTGTGATGGTTATGGTAAAATTAAAAGAAGCAGAAAAGAAGCAAGCAACTCAAGAAGCTTCAAAATTCAAACAAGAAAAGAATAAAGAAGCAAAAGCAAAGAAAGTTGAAACTTCTAAAGTAGTATCAAAAGTTGATAGTGCTAAAGCTGAAAGTTCTAAATCAGAAAGTATTTTAGCAAAGACAGCAACTTTACACGATATGGATGTAATCATTCACCCACTTGTTACTGAAAAAGCAGTTAACATGATTGAAGCAGAAAACAAAATAACATTTATTGTAAATGATAATTCTTCAAAATTAGAAATAAAGAAAGTTTTAGAAGAAGCTTATGGTATAAAAATTGTTAAAGTAAATATTATAAGAGACATGAAAGGAAGAAAGAAAGCAATTGTTAAACTTGATAAGAAATTTAAAGCAAGCGAACTTGCAACTAAACTTGGAGTATTGTAAAATTAAAATTTAAAATGTGATAATATGGGTAAACGATTAATCTCACAAAGAAGTGGAAGAGGAACACACACTTTCATTGCAAAACACAAAGGAATACAAGCAAAATATTGCTTACTTTCTGAATCAAGTGTTAAAGGCGAAATAACAGATTTAATTAAAGATACTGGAAGACACGCAATTTTAGCAGAAATAACTTTTATTAATGGTGCAAAAGAATATTTGCCAGCAGCAGAAGGATTATACTTAGGACAAAGAATTCAACAAGGAAAAGCTATTCCAATTGAAATTGGAAACGTTTCATATTTATCTGATTTACCAGAAGGATGCCCAGTTTTTAATGTAGAAAAAATTGCTGGAGATGGCGGAACTTTAGTTAAGTCAGCAGGCGGATACGCTTTATTAATGGCTAAAGATAGCAAAAGTGCTACTTTAAAAATGCCTTCAGGAAGTATGATAGTATTACCTTTAACATGTAGAGCAACAATTGGAAACATTTCATGCGGTGGAAAAGGCGATAAACCAATGGTTAAAGCCGGAAATATGTTCCATTTAATGAAAGCAAAACACAAGATGTATCCAAGAGTAAGAGGAGTAAAGATGAATGCGGTAGATCACCCATTCGGAGGAGCTTCACACCATCCTGGAAAATCAAAGAGTACATCAAGAAATGCTCCACCTGGAAGAAAAGTTGGTGCAATTGCTTCATCAAGAACAGGAAGGAAGAAGAAGAACTGAAAATAATGTTTGGGGAATTTTTAAAAAAATTCCTCAATTTGTTTTTAAAAAGATTATAAGGTGTGTAAAAAATGGCTGAAATTAGAAAAGTAACATTCAGAGGAAAATCAATAGAAGAATTGCAAGCAATGAGCTTACAAGATTTTGCTAAATTGTGCACATCAAGAGCAAGAAGAGCATTATTGAAAACTGGTGTTGATAAAAAATTAATTAAGAAACTTGAAGGTCAAAAAGGAAATCCAAAACCAAAAGCAGTTAAAACTCACAAAAGAGATTTAGTTGTTGTACCAGCGATGGTTGGTTCAAAAGTTTCAGTTTACAAAGGAAAAGATTGGGAGCAAGTTGATATTACAACTAGAATGCTTGGACATTATTTAGGAGAATTTGCATTAACTAGAAAGAAATTACAACACGGAAAAGCAGGAATAGGAGCAACAAAGTCTTCAACTGCAGTAACCGCAAGATGATAAAGTTAGGAAATAAAAAAGTGTGATGATTATGGCAAAAAACAATTACCAAGCAAATGTTGGAAAAGAAAGCAATACTGCAAGAGCAATGCTTACTAATGCACCAGTATCTCTAAAATACTCTGTAGAAGTATGTAACCAAATAAAAACAATGCCAGTAAACAAAGCAATAGCTTTCATGAAAAGAATTTACGCGCATGAAGATTATTTACCATTAAGAGTGTATAATAAAAAAGTTGCACACAGAAAAGGAGATTCAAAAGGCGGAGTTAAATCAGGAAGATTCCCTGAAAAAGTTGCTTTAGAATTTATAAAATTATTTGAATTAGTAAAGTCAAATGCTGACAATAAGGGACTTGACGCAGAAAAATTATTAATAATACACATTTATGCAAATGCAGGAATCAATAGATTCTCATACCAATCAAAAGGAAGAATTGCAGGAAAAGCAAGAAGAAGAAATGCAACAAACATAGAAGTAATAGTACAAGAGATGAAAAATTAAATTTATTAAGGTGTAAAAATGATAGAAAAAACATTCATACAAAAAAACTTCAATAAAATGGAACTTGAAGATTACTTAACAAAGAAACTTGATAGAGCAGGTTTTTCACACTTAGAAATAATAAAAACACCACTTGTTACAAGAATTGTTCTTAACGTTGCAAAACCAGGTTTCGCTATTGGAAAAGGCGGATCAACAATAAAATTATTGACTGAAGTAATTGCAAAGAAATACAAAATTGATAATCCACAAATTGAAATACAAGAAATTAAAAATGCAAGTTTGAATGCAAAGATACAAGCTGAAAGAATGGCTGGAATGATTCAAAGAGAATTTTCTTGGAGAAGTATTGCTTACAAATTAGTTAAAGATGTAATTGACTCTGGAGCACAAGGAGTTGAATTAGTAGTTAAAGGAAAATTATCTGGAAAAGGTGGAAGAAAGAAAAAAGTTAGAATTGCTTACGGTTATATGAAGAAAATTGGAAACCAAACTAAATGGGTTGATTATGCTAAAGCAGCAGCTTACCCTAAAAGTGGTGCAATTGGAATAAAATTAATGATAATACACCCTGAAGTAATTTTCCCTGATAAAGTTGATATTAAAAAAGTTGTAGCAGCAATGAAGACAGTAGAAACTGAAGCTAAGGAGCATTTAGAAACTCCAAAAGAAATAGAAGTAACTAGTGTTGAAGTAAAAGCAATAGCTGCTGATGTAAAAGAAATTAAGCACGAAGAAAAGAAAGAAATAAAACACGAAGAAAAAGCTAGTGTTAAACACGTTGAAAAAGTTGAACACAAAGCTGAAGGTACAAAAGAATAAATAAATTAAAATGTGTGATTTTTATGGCAGAAAAATTTAAAGAAAAAATAAAATTAAGTGAGAAAGAACTTACTGCAAAAGCTATTGAATTAAAACAAGAGCTTGTTAAAGAAAGAGCACTTGCTGCAAGTGGAACAAAAAGTGAAAAACCTGGTAAAATAAGAACTCTTAGAAGAGAAATTGCAAGAATACTTACTGCATTAGCACAAAAAAAGAAGGAGGCAATGAACTAAATGCAAGAAATAGATAAAATTAGTGGTTTACCAAAAGATTTGTTTGATATAAGCAATATTGCAAAAGAACAACAAAAAATACGTGTAAGTGTTATAAGAAGAAAGTTTTCAAAGTTTGTTACAGTTATAAAAGGAATTGATGATAGCGAAGTTGTAAAAGATTTAGGTAAAGAAATGAAACAAAAATTTGCATGTGGTGGAACAGTTAAGGATAATGAAATAGAATTACAAGGGAAACACAGTAATAGAGTGGTTGAATTTTTGATTAAAAAAGGATATAAGGAAGAATTGATAGAAGCACGAGGATAATGATATTTAAAAGTTAAGAGATGAAATGGAGATGATTGAGAGTAAGTGTTACAAGATTACAAAGGAAAATATTTTAGGCCACGAAATGATTGGTTTGGAATTAAATGTAATTTATAGCACTGATCCAAAAAGAATAGGAACAAAAGGAATTGTTGTTGATGAAACACAAAACACTTTTGTAATTGTTCGCAGTGGAAAAGAAGAAATATTAGCAAAAAAAGAATGTGAATTTGAATTTGATTTAAATGGGGAAAAAGTTAAAGTTATAGGAAAAGAAATTTTGAGAAGAAGTGAAGATAGGACAAAAGAATTTAGGAATTGATGTTTGTTAAAAAAGGTGAATGAAAAATGGCTGAAAAAAAATCAAAAGAAGCAAAAATAAAAGCAAAAGATACTGCCGTTGTAGTTGAAGTTACTCCTACTGAAGAAAAACAATACCCAATTAGAGGAAATATTTATTACGGAAAAGTTGTTTCAGCAAAAGCAAACAAAACAGTTACAGTTGAAAGAGAAATTACTCAATATTTACCAAAATATGAAAGATATAAAAAAGGTAAATCAAAAGTTCACGCACACAATCCAAACAATATGGCAAAAGAAGGAGATTTAGTAAAAATCGGAGAAACACGAAGAATCTCAAAAACAAAAACATTTGTTGTAATGGAAATAGTAGGAAAAGATAAACAATAAATGAAGAAATGAAATTTAACAGGTGATTATGATGAGAGCAATGAGTATCCCAAATAATATGGCCCTTACATTACATAGTAGAACAGTTTGTGCTGATAATTCTGGTGCAAAAATAGTTGATATTATCTCAGTTTTCGGTTATAAGAGTAGAAAAAAACAATACCCAAGTGGTGGAATAGGTTCACTTGTTAATGTTGTTGTAAAAAAAGGAAAACCTGAAATGAAAGGAAAAATTGAAAGAGCAGTTATAATTAGAACAAGACAAGAATTTAGAAGACCAAATGGAATGAGAGTTAAATTTGATGACAACGCAGTTGTTTTAGTTGATGAAGAAGGATTACCTAAAGCATCAGAAATAAAAGGATGCGTAGCAAAAGAAGTTGGAGAAAGATTCCCAAAAATTGTAGGACTTGCTCCAATAGTAATTTAATGTTTAGAAAAATGAATGAATGAAAAATTGAATTTAGGTGTTAAAGAATGAGTAAGAAACCAAATAAATCAAGAAAAGCATTTTATACAATGCCAAAGCACAAAGCTGTAAAAGCAATAGCTTCACACTTAGATAAAAAATTTAAAGCTGAACTTGGTAAAAGATCAATAAGTGTAAGAAAAGGAGACACTGTAAGAATTCTTAGAGGAACAAATAAAGGTAAAGAAGGAAAAATAACTTCAGTTGAAACAACTAAAGGAAGAATTTTTGTTGAAAAAGTAATGTTGGTTAAAAGTAATGGAAAAGAAAAACAAGTACCAATACAACCATCAAATGTTTTAGTTATTGATTTAGATAGAACTGACAGAAAGAGATTCAAACACGTAGTTAAGGCAGCAGAAAAAAAGTAAGAGGGTTTGGTTTATGAGTAGAAAAGGACAAAACAAAAAGACAAAGACAATAAGTATGCCAAAAGCTGTTAATACAAGTAGAAAAGAAACTGCTTGGACTGTTAACACAAAAGCTGGACCACACACAAAAGAAACTGCAGTTGCCTTAGGAATAGTAATTAGAAATTACACTGGAATAGTTGCTACAATGAAAGAAGCAAAGAAAATATTAACTTGCAGTGAAGTAAAAGTAAATGGAGTTGTTAGAAAAGAACACCAATTCGCAGTTGGTTTGTTTGATGTTGTAACAATGGCAAAACAAAAATTATTTTTTAGAATGGTTTATGATACAAAAGGAAGACTTGTATTAAAAGCAATTGAAAACGAAGCAAAAGAAAAATTAAGTAAAGTTACTAAAAAAGTAATGTCATCTAAAGGAGTACAAATTACTACTGATGACGCAAGAACATTTATTGGAGTAAAAGCTAACGTTGGAGATTCATTAAAATTAGCTTTACCTAGTGGAGAAGTTACACAAGTAGTAGCATTCAAAGAAGGCGCTATGGCTTACATAACTAAGGGAGCACATTGTGCAGAAGTTGCAAAAATAGTTGCAATTGTAGAAGGAACTGAAAAGAAAGAAAAATTAGTAAAAATGGAAAAAGGAAAAGAAACATTTGAAACAATTGCTAAAAATATTCACATTGTTGGAAAAGACAAAAATGAAGTTGAGGCATTGAATTAAATTAAGAATTAATATTGGTGAAGATTATGCAAGAAGTATTAATGGATAAAGTTGTTGTTAACATGGGAGTAGGTGCTGATCCCGACGAAATGAAGAAGGCTATTCAGATTATAACATTAGTTACTGGAAAGAAACCTGCTCAAACAATTTGCGTAGCAAGAATACCAGACTGGGGACTAAGACCAGGAATACCAATTGGATTAAAAGTTACATTAAGAAGAAACGAAGCAATTGAATTTTTGAAAAAAGCAATCCAAGCAAAAGCTGGAAAAATTGCTTCAAAGAGTTTTGATAAAGAAGGAAACTTCGGATTCGGAGTAAGAGAATATATTGATTTACCAGGATCAAAGTATGATCCAAAATTAGGAATAAAAGGATTTGATGTTATAGTTGCCTTAAAGAAAAAAGGGTATAGAGTAAAGAAAAGAAGAATAATGCCAACTTTAGTTGGAAAGAAACAAAGAGTAACAAAAGCTGAAGCAGTTAAATTTGCTGAAAGCTTGGGAATACAAGTAGAATAAAATTTAAAGTATTATTTTTGAGAGGAAGAGAGTATGAATCAAGAAGAAGCAAAGTCAAAACCTGCTATAAAAAAACAGAATTCGAAAAATGACAAAATGAAGAAACGAAGTGTTGGAATAAGGCAGTGTAAGATGTGCGGAACCAGAAAAGGAATGGTAAGAAAGTACTCTCTAGGAATTTGCAGAAGATGTTTTAAAGATAGAGCACAAGATTTGGGCTGGGAAAAATACTGAGGTGAAATTATGGCACAACAAGACCCTGTAATGGATGCATTAACAAAACTGAGAAACGCTGAAGTTGCTTCAAAGACTGAAGTAGTGCTAATGCCAGCTTCAAATTTCTTAGGTGAAGTATTGAAAATAGCAAAAGATAATGGATATATTGCAGATTTTCAAAAACAAGAAAAAGAAAAAGGAATAATTTCATTTATAGTGCAATTAAGTGGAAAAATGAATGTATGTAAAGCAATAAAACCACGATATGCTGTTAAGAAAAATGAATTTGAAAAATACGAGAAGCGATATTTGCCAGCAAGAGATTTAGGATTAATTGTAGTTTCAACTCCACAAGGTTTAATGACTCACGCACAAGCAAAAGCTAAAGGACTTGGGGGAAGATTAATTGCATTCATGTATTAATGATGTAAATTTTTTAGAAAGTGAAAATTATGGCTGAAATAATGACAAAAAAAATAAGACTTCCTAGCGAAGTTAGTATTTCTATAAAAGATGGAAATAAAGTTACATTAAAAGGACCTAAAGGGGAATTATCAAGAACTTTTAAAACCTACAGAGTTAAATTGTCAAACGAAGGAAACGTAATAATTCTAACTGGTAGTCCAAGTAACAAGCAAACAGGAATGTTTATTGAAACAATTTCAGCACACTTAAGAAATATGACTGAAGGATTAGTTTATGGTTATGAGTACAAAATGAAAATTGTTTACTCTCACTTTCCAATGTCTATTATAGTTGAAAAAGGTATTGTTAATATTAAAAACTTTTTAGGAGAAAAATTTCCTAGAAAAGCTAAGATTGTTGGAGACACTAAAGTTGTAGCAAAAGGACAAGAAGTTATTGTTAGTGGAATTAACAAAGAAGATGTTGGACAAACTGCATCAAACCTTGAACAAAAATCAAAAGTAAAAGGCAAGGATATAAGAAGATACCAGGATGGAATATATTTAATCGAAGTTGGAAATATTGTTCCAAAGAAATCACGAGCAAGTGTAATTGAGATTGTTAGAAATTAAATTTTGTAAATGAATGAAATAAAAAAGGTGTATATAAAATGGCAGAAAAAGTAAAAGCAAAAGAAACAAAAGAAACAGCTCCTAAAGCTGAAAAAGCTACTAAAACTGCTGCTCCTAAAGTAGAAGCTAAAAAAGTTGTAGTTAAAAAATACATTCCTTACGTTAAAAAAGAAAATAAGAAAAAAAGTAATGAAGCTTACGCTTTGATGAAAAAATTAAATTCAAAAAAGCACCACCCAGTATTTAGAGGAAGATTTGGTAAAAAGAATATTAGAAGAAAATCTATCGCTAAATGGGATAAGTGGAGATTACCACACGGAATTGATCTTGATAAAGGAATAAACCACGGTAGACAACCAAGAATTGGTTACAGAAGTACAAAAGAAATTAGATTTGTACACCCTAGTGGATATAAAGAAGTTTTAGTTTGTAACATGAATGATATTGCAAAAGTTGATAATAAAACACAAGCAGCAAGAATTGGTGCAACTGTTGGAAAGAGAAAACGAAACGAAATTGTAACAGAAGCAAACAAAAAAGGAATTTGGGTTTTAAATTAATAAAATTAAATTGAGATATTTTAGGTGAATGAAATGGAACCAAAAAAAGCAAAAGAACTTGCAGCAATAATACTAAAAGTGGGATTAGGAAGAATATATGTTGATCCTGCTGGTATCGCAAAAGTAAGCGAAGCTATGACTAAAGATGATATTAGAACTTTAATTGCTGAAAGAGTAGTAAAGAAAAGACCACAAGTTTCTCAAAGTAGAGGAAGAGCACACGCAACTCAAGCAGCAAAAGCAAAAGGAAGATCACGAGGAAAAGGAAAAAGAAGTGCTACAAGAAAAGTTAGATCTGAACAAAAAAGTAGATGGATGAATAGAGTTCGATCACAAAGAAGAACACTTAGAGAATTAAAAACAAGTAATCCTACTGAAATGGAAAAAATGAATTACTCAAAAGTTTATAAGAAAATTAAAGGTGGATATTTTAGAGGAAAAAGACACTTAGTTGAATACATTGAAGGGGCGAAAAACTAATGGCTACTAACGTAACATACAAAACACTTTTCAGAAGAAGAAGAGAAGGAAAAACAGATTACACTAAAAGATTAGCTTTAGTTAGATCAAAAGTTCCTAGATTAGTTGTAAGAAAATCAAACAAAAGAATAGTTGCACAAGTTATTAAATTTGATTTGAAAGGAGACACAACACTTGCAACAGTTGATTCAAACGACTTAAAAGAATACAAGTGGTACGGAACAAACAACACTCCAAGTGCTTACTTAGTTGGATTTTTAATTGGAAAGAAATTAACAGGACAAAAATGTGTTCTTGATATTGGAAGAAGACACCCAAGTCACGGAAGCGTAGTATTTGCTACACTTAAAGGAGCAGCTGATGGAGGAATTATTATTCCATTTAGTGAAACTGCAGTACCAACTGCCGATAGATTAAATGCTACAACACTTGATGAATACGCTAAAAAATTAGGTGATAAAGCAAAAGTAACATTTAGTAATTATATAAAAGAAGGAATAATGCCTGGCGAATTCAACAAAGCATTTGAAAAAGCTAAAGCAGAAATTGCAAAGGTGAAAGCATGAATAGACGCGATGAAGCACACAGCAAAAAAGGCGCAAAGACTGGTAAGGGCGGAAGAAGAGGAAGAGTTGAAGAAACTGAAATTGAAAAGATTGAAAGAGAATTAGTTGAAAGACAAAATGTTATTGCTAATTGGGTTCCTAAAACTGAATTAGGAAGAATGGTTAAAGCAGGAAAAATTACTACACTTGATGAAGTTTATGATAAAGGTTTGAAAGTAATGGAACCAGAAATAATTGATTCTTTAACAAGACTTAACGAACACTTAATACAAATTGCAAGAACTACTAGAGTAACAAGAGCTGGTAGAAAATATTCTTACAGAGCAGATATGCTAATGGGAAACAAAGATGGATACATCGGAGTTGGCTCAGCAAAAGATGCTGATAGATTCCCTGCAATAAATAAAGCAAAAAGAATGGCTAAATTAAATTTTATTAGAGTTTATAGAGGAAGCGGATCTTGGGAAGAACAAGCAACTGACGATAAACACTCTGTGCCTTTCAAAGTAGAAGGAAAAGCAGGAAGTGTAAGAGTAGTATTACTTCCAGCACCTAAAGGAACTGGTCTTGCAGTTGGTAAAGCAATTAGACCTGTAATGGAACTTGCAGGAATAAGAAATGTTTGGGGACAAACAAAAGGAAGATCAACAATTTCATTAAACTTTGTACAAGCAGCTATTGATGCTTTATCACAAACTGGAAAAATGAAAGCGTCAAAAGATGTAGAAAGAAAAATGTCAAAGGGACATATGTAAATATATATAAGAAAAATTAAATTTTGAGAGTGAGAAAAATGTATGCAGTTATAAGAATCCGAGGAACAGTAAATATTGCTCCAAAAATAGCTACGGCTTTGAAAATAATGAACTTAAGACGAACAAACAACTTAAGTCTTTGGCCTGAGACTCCTCAGACTTTGAAAATGATTAAAGTTGTAAAGGATTATACTACATTTGGAAAAGTAAATGAAGAAACTCTAAAAGAATTAATTGAAAAAAGAGCAAAACCAATCCTTGGTGAAGATAAACTTGATACTAAAAAAGTTCTTGCTGATTTAAAAGCTGCAAAAACATTAAAACAAGCTGGAGTAAAAAATTGCTTCACAATGAGTCCTCCACGAAAAGGATTTGAAAGAAAAGGAATTAAAGTAGCATTCGTTATTGGCGGAGCACTTGGAGACCGAAAAGAAAAAATCAACGCATTAATAATGAGAATGATTTAAATTTAAAAAATGAGAATAAAGAGTGGAAGTGAATTTTATGACTGACCGAAAAAGAAGAAAGAAGAACAAGCTACGAGGACAGCGAACAATGGGTGCAGGAAACACTAAGAACCGAAGAGGTGCTGGTGGACGTGGTGGAAGAGGAAAGGCAGGAACTAACAAACATAGATTTCACACAGCAGGACGATTAAAACCAACTTTATACAGACAAAAAGTATTGTCAGTTAAAGGAAAAGCAATAAAGCTTGGTGAATTAAATGCAAAACTTGATGCTCTTGTTGCTAAAGGATTAGTAACAAAAGAAAATGACAAATATGTTGTTACTAAAAAATCAAAGTTTGCTAAAGTTCTAACTCAAGGAGAAGTAACTCACAAAATTATTTTGAAAATAAATGCATCTAACGGCGCAGTAAAGAAAATAATTGCAGCCGGTGGAAAATTCGACTACGCAAAGAAAGGTGTAAAAGTTGAAGAAGAAATTAAATTCTCTGGAGACGAAGCTGACGAAGATTTAGAATTCGAAAGTGAAGAAGGAGAAAAAGCATAAATATTTCACAAAGCCTTTATCGAGGGGGCTTGAGCAATAAAAATAAAAGAAAAAAATGAATTTGAACAATACTTAAAAGAAATTAAAATTTCTTTTAAGATTTTATTTTTAAAAAAATTAAATATGGAATTGTAAAAAGGTGAATTTGTTGGGAATAATAGTTGATACACTAATTGGTTTCTCCCAATATTTACCTGAAATTAAAAAACCAACTAAAGAAGTTCCATTTAAACACAAAATGCTCTGGACAATTGGGGCCCTAGTTATATTCTTTATTCTAGCTAACATTAGTTTAGTTGGACTTGATACTGGTATTAGACAAGTACAAGAAATTCTATTTGCTCAAACTCTACTTGCTGGAGAAATGGGAAAACTAATTACAGCAGGAATTGGGCCAATAGTAATGGCATCAATTTTCTTACAATTATTCATGGGTGCACAACTTCTAAACTTTGATTTAGGTACTCCTGAAGGAAAATCAAAATTTCAAGCCCTGCAAAAAATACTTGCAGTAGTATTATGTTTTGTTGAAGGATATATTTACGTTGGAAGTGGAATGCTAATGCCAATAGGCGGAGCAAGTATATTCAACCCAATGACTATATTTGTTACATTACAAATAGCAGCAGGATCATTAATTTTATTATACCTTGATGAAATCGTTTCAAAATACGGAATTGGTTCAGGAGTAAGTTTATTCATTGCAGCAGGAGTTGCTGGTGGATTGTTCTGGCAAGTGTTTATGCCTCCAATTGTAAGTTCAGTAAATACTTACTTAGCTAATGGTGGAATCTTATGGAAAGTATTCACTTTAGGGGATCCTACTTTATTATTGCCAATATTAGGTGTAATAATAATTTTCTTAGTAGTAGTATTCGCAGAAGGGATGCACGTTAATATTCCAATTACATTAGGTCAATCAGGAATGGGCGGAAGATACCCAGTAAAATTCCTTTACGTTAGTAACATGCCAGTTATACTTGCAATGGCATTATTTATGAACATTCGTTTATTTGCGTTGTTTATTGAACAGGCTAAAGTACCTGTTTTAACAGAAATAATGAAAGGTGTATCTTGGGCAGTAACTATCCCCTATATTGGTGGAAGAAGTTTAGTTCAAGGATTATTAGATCAAGGTTTAACAAGTATAACTATGATGGCAATAGCTCAAGCATTTGTATTTTTGTTTGTTTTAGTAATAGCATGTGTAATATTTGGTTGGTTCTGGGTACAAATGGGAAATCAAAGTACACAAGCAGTTGCAGCACAACTTGAAAGAAGTGGAATGCAAATACCTGGATTTAGAAGAGACAAGAGAGTAATAGAAAAAGTTTTGGAAAGATACATTCCTCCAATTACAATTTTAGGATCAATATTTGTTGCACTTTTAGCAGGAAGTGGAGATTTAATTTTAGCAGGAGTAACAAGTGGAACAGGAATATTATTAACAGTTGGAATTGTGTATAGATTCTACGAAGAAGTTGCAAAAACACAACAAGAAGCACTATCAAAATTGATTGGTAAAATGGCTTAAATTGGTAAAATGAGTGAAATAAAATGATATTTATTAAAGGAGAAATTTAATTTGTTATTCAATTTGGGTAGCTTTTAAAAGGTTCTCTTTAAGAAAATTGTTATAACTGGTGAGTAAAAAATAGGTGTAATGTTTTGGAAGCTGCAATAGTAATATTATTAACAACAATAATTCTTGCAGCAATTACAAAAGTATTGCAGAGAAAATTAGTTGATAAAAACGAAATGAAAAGATATCAAGATGAATCAAAAGAAATGCAATTACAATTAAAAGAATTGATGAAGGAGGCTGAGAAAAATAAAAGTAAAATTGATGAGTTACAAATGAAAATGTTAAGAAATAGCACAGAGATGATGAACAAAAATATGAAATTAAGTTTGTTCTCTGCTCCTGCATTCATAGCAGTTTTTTGGTTTCTCTCAACGCTTTACGGTGGACAATTGATTGAATCATTTATAGCACTTCCAAAGTTTATTGGATTTAATTTATTTAATCCAGCAAGTTGGGTGCCAGTTGGTTTAACAATGCAAACTGGATATTACAAAGCATTTTTCTTTTATTATTTTGGAGCTTCAATATTAATGGGTTTAGTAGAAAAAGTTTATGATTATTTTAAAAAAATGAATAAAAAATTGGTGATGTAAAATGGTTGCTCCTTGGCAAAGAAGATTAAAAAAGAAATTCAGAAAAAGTGCAAGCGGTTCAAAAGCAGAACGATACAGTGAAAAAAAATCAATAACTGAATGCGCTATAACTGGAAAGAAACTTGCAGGAGTTCCAAATTGTACTAAGTGCGGAAGAAACAAATTAAGTAAAACTGAAAAGAGACCAAGTGTTCCATTCGGAGGAGTACTTTCTGGGGAAGCACGAGAAAAAGTATTTATTGAACTTGGAAAAGTAGTAGCAGGATTAAAAGAAATTGATGATGTTGATATAAAATATAGAAAATATGTAAAACAAGTTCTGAATAGAGCTGAATAAAATTATTTTTTGAAGAGTTGATGATGAATGGAAATTGGAGACATAGCAATAAAAACAAAAGGAAGAGAAGCAGGAAGAAAAGTTACTATAAAGAGTAAACCAAAAAACGGAAGAGTAATGGTTGAAGGAGAAAAAGTTAAAGCAAGAGAATGTAACGTTTTACATTTATTTCCTTTAGGAAAAAAAGGAAAGAAACAATAAATATAAATGAGTAATTGATAGGGATTATTTTTGAGAGTGGATGATATGAGCGCAGAATTTAACTATATAGTACGTGTAATCGGAAAAGACCTTGACGGTACAAAAAGTATAGACCTAGCTTTGCAAGGAATAAAAGGAATAGGCCAAAGAATGGGCGGAATAATTGCAAACGAGTTTAGAAAAGAAAACAAAATTGCTAAAGAAAAATTACTTGGTGAATTAACTGATGCTGAAGTAAAAAAACTTGAAGAAGTAATAATTACTCCTCAAAAATATAAATTACCTATTTGGACTTTAAACAGACAAAGAGATTTTGAAGAAGGTTTAAACAAACACTTAACAATGAACGATTTAGCATTCGCACTTAGAAATGATGTAACAAGACTAGCTGAAATAAAATCATACAAGGGTCTAAGACACATGTGGGGATTAACAGTTAGAGGACAAAAGACTAAGAGTAAACATAGAGGAAAAGGCGGAGTTGTTAGTGTATCTAAGAAAGTAGAACCAGCTAAAGGTGGAGCACCAGCAAAAAAGGATAAGAAATAAAAATTTGGAGAAATGAAAATTTACGTGAGTGATAAACATGGGTGACCCGAAAAAGAAACGAAAGCAGTTCCAAAGACCTAGAAAGTCTTTTCAAAAAGAAAGAATAGAAAAGGAAAGGGAGCTTAAGAAAACTTACGGCTTGAAGAATAAAAGAGAATTATTTAGAGCTGAAACAATTGTAAGATTAAAAAGAGGAACTGCAAGAAGATTACTTGCTTTATCACTTGAAAACAGATTAAGAAGAGAGAAAGAATTACTTGATTCACTAAAATTAATTGGTGTATTACAAGGTTCACCAACTCTTGAAGATGTTTTAGTACTAACAACAGAAGCATTACTTGAAAGAAGATTGCAAACAGTTGTTTGGAGAAAAGGATTAGCTAACACTCAAAAACAAGCAAGACAATTCATCGTACACGGACACATTAGTGTTGATGGAAAGAAACTTGATAAACCAAGTTATTTAGTACTAGCTAGTGAAGAACCAAAGATCGCATGGTACGGCGACGAAATGATGTTTGAACAAAAGAAAGCTCCAGTAAAAAAAACAGCTTCTAAAAAAGAAGAAGCACAAGCTGAACTCAAAAAAGAATTTGATGAAGCAAAACCAACTGAAAGCTTAAAAGAAAGTGAAGGAGCACAATAAACCGGTGATATAAAATGGCTGAAACAAGAGGAATAGTTCATGTGTTTGCAACACACAACAATACAATGTTGTTGCTCACTGATTTAACTGGTGCTGAAACAATTTCAAAAGCAACAGGCGGAATGGAAACAAAAGCACAACACAAAGAAGGCTCTCCATACGTTGCAATGAAATTAGCTGAAAATATTGCTAACGCAGCAAGAGAAAAAGGAATAAAAGAAATTTATGTTAAAGTTAGAGGAAGAGGCGGAAACAAAAGCCCAAGTGCAGGAACTGGAGCAGAAGCTGCAATCAGATCATTAACAAGAAATGGTTTGAGAATTGTTTCAATTGAAAATGTTACACCACACCCACACGATGGATGTAGAAAACAAAAGAAATTCAGAGGAAAAGCTGAGAAATAAAATTAGTGTAAATGAATGAATTAGGGGTTGAAGCTTATGGATATAAAAAAGGTTTACGATGAAAAAGGAGTTGTTAAGTTCTTAATAAAAGGAACTAACTACACTTTCCTTAATACTCTAAGAAGAACAATAATGACTTCTGTTCCATGCCTTGCAATTGATGAAGTACAAATCTACAATAATGATTCAGTTACATTTGATGAATTCTTAGCAAATAGATTAGGATTACTACCAATAAAAACTGATGTTGAAAGTTACAAAAAAGGAGACAAAGTAAAATTAGTTTTAGAAAAAGTTGGGCCTTGTATAGTAACAAGTAAAGACATTAAATGCACTGATCCAAAAATAGAGATCCTTGATAAAAAAATAATAATTACAAAATTAGGAAAAGAAGAGTCACTAAAATTAGAAATGACTGCTGTAATGAATACTGGTTCAGAGCACGCAAGATTCCAACCAGCAATAGTTTCATACAATCAACTAGCTGAAATTAATAATGATAGTGTAAAAGAAGCAAAGAAAGTTGTTGAAGAAATGCCAAAAGGAAGTATTGAATTGAAAGCAGGAAAATTATTCTTTACTGACCCATACAATGTAACAAACCAAAATCAACACCTTGATATTTTGAAGAAACACAATGTAAGTGTTGAATATTCTGAAACTGACTTTATTTTGACTGTTGAAACAACAGGACAATTAACAGCAAAAGAAGTACTTGATTCAGCAGTAAATGTATTAGTTGAAAGACTAGATGCTTTAGAAGAATCAGTAAAAAAGTTATAAAAAAATTATTTTCACAAAGTGAAAATACCGGAAAGGGATTTTTTAGTCGCTGAAAAATTCAGCAGGGGTTCCCGAGCGGTCAAAGGGGCAGGACTTAAGGTCTAAAAACAATTTTAGATAAGTTGCATTTAGAAATGAAATCCTGTGGCTTAGTGCCTTCAAGAGTTCGAATCTCTTCCCCTGCATTGAGCCCTTTTTGCTATTGCAAAAAGCGTTCGCGGAAAAAGAAGCCGCAGTGCAGAGGCAAAAAGTCAATAGGAAATAAAAAAAAAATTGAAAGATGTGAAAATATGGTAAAAAAATTGGAAACAAAAAAACTTATTGCAAGTATGGAAAAAGCTGCAAGAACAACAAAAAAATTGTTCTGGTCTGATTTAGCTGAAAGAATGGCTAAACCAACAAGAGGAAAAGTAGAAGTTAATATTGATTCAATCAATACATTAGCTCTTGCACACAAGGGAAAAATATTGGTTGTTCCTGGAAAATTACTCTCAAGAGGAGAATTGGCAGAAAAAGTAACTGTAGTTGCAGTAGCAGCTTCAAGTGGCGCTCAAGAGAAAGTAAGTGCAGCTAAAGGAGAATTTATTGCATTAAAAGATTTTGCTTTGAAAGCAGACAAGTTAAAAGTAAGTGATTTAGTAATAGTTGGATGAAGTTGAAATTTATTTGATGGTGTTAGTATGATGATAGTGAATGCGAATGAACTAGTTGCAGGAAGACTTGCAAGTAAAGTTGCTAAGGCAATGATTAAAGGAGAAAATGTAACTGTAATAAATGCTGAAAGCATGATACTAGTTGGAAACAAAAAATACATTGTTGATAAATTTACTGTAAAAGTTGATGCAAGAGTTTTGTCAAACCCTCATTTTGGACCAAAATATGATAGAGTTCCAAGTAAAATGTTTAGACGAATGGTAAGAAACATGCTTCCTACAAAAAAGCAAGCAAAAGTTAGAATAATAAAACAATTAAAAGTTTTCAATGGTTCTGCAAAAGGAATTGATGAGAAAGAAGCTATTACATTTGAAGACGTAAAGTTCAACCACAGAAATAACTACATGACATTAAAAGATGTAGCTCTATTAATTGGTGGACGATGGTAATTAACAGGTGTTGAAAATGGAAGACGAAAAGAAACTAAAGCCAGCTGCAAAAAAAGCAGGAATGACAGTAAAGGCAAAAAAGAAGAACGCTGTTGCAAGAGCAGTAATAAAAAAAGGAAACGGAACAATAAAAATTAACGGAATGAATATTCACGCATACGCTAAAGGGTATGTAAAAGAATTACTTTTAGAACCAGTTAGATTAGCTGGAGAAGCACTAAAAGAATATAATATTGATATTAATGTTAAAGGCTCAGGATTCATGAGTCAAGCTGTTGCTGTACGATCATGTATTGCTAAAGCTTTAGTAAAAGCAAAAGGAAAGAAACTAAAAGAAACATTCACAGCATATGATAGAACATTACTTGTTGATGATGTTAGAAGAGTTGAAAGTAAGAAGCCCTTAGGTAGAAAGGCAAGAAAGAAAAAGCAAAAAAGTAAAAGATAAAATTCTTTTGCTTCACAAAAACCTCTTTTTTTTGGAGGTTTTTGTAAAGTATTGGAAATGTTGTTTATTAGAAAAAGAGAGTTTTAGAGGTTGAGAAAATGATTGTACCAGTAAGATGCTTTTCATGCGGTAAGGTTCTTGGGGGATTCTACGAAGAATTCAAGGAACGAACTTTAAAAGGCGAAACAGCAGGAAAAGTTCTTGACGATTTAGGTGTTAAGAAATACTGTTGCAGAAAAATGATTCTAACTCACGCCGAAACAATTGATGATATAATGAAATTTAATAAGTAAAGTGAAAAGGAGAAAATAAATATTTTAAAGAATAAATTTTGAAAAGATGTGATGCTATGGACGGAAAAACAGTTGAAAAAGAAAAAAGACAAGAATTTGATGAAACAGAATTCTACAAAGGAAAAGATCTTTTGATAGACCTAGAAACATACCTAAAGAGTGGAGTACACATCGGAACAAAATTTAAGACCGGCGAAATGAAAAGACACATCTTTAAGCGAAGAAAAGACGGATTAATGGTTTTCAATATAGAAACAATTGACCAAAGAATAAGAATAATCGCAAAAATGCTTGCAAAATACAATGGAAAAGAAATTGTAGTACTAGCAAGAAGATTATATGGTCACAAACCAGCAAGAAAAATGGCTTCAATGATTGGTGCTAAAGAATTTGTTGGAAGATTCATTCCAGGAACTTTTACTAATCCACAAGCAAGAATATTTTACGAACCAAAAATTGTTTTAGTAACTGACCCAATAGCTGATTCACAAGCATTGAAAGAAGCTACTGAAGTTGGAATTCCTGTAATAGCTATAACTGGATCTGATTCACCATTGAAGAATGTTGATTTAGTAATCCCAGCAAATAATAAGGGAAGAAAAGCATTAGCTTTAATCTATTACTTATTAACAAGAGAAATTTTAATCCAGAGAAAGGAAATCTCAAAAGAAGCATTTACTGCACAAGTAAGTGACTTTGAACAAGAAATTGATGAAACTCAAGAAGACAAGCCAAAGAGAGTAGTTTCAAGATTTTCAAGAAGACCAACTGGAAATAGAAGAAGAAGGGACTAAAAACCTTTTTTTTCTTTATTTTTTTAATAAATAAAACCCCCTGATTAACGTAATAAAGTAAATTTAAATACTTGTTTGACCCAATATATATAGTATAATTCGTGAAAAAAACCAGAATAGGTGTTTTAAAAATGAATTCAGAAACTCATACTTTACTTGAAAAACTTGGTCTAACTGAATACGAAGCAAAAACTTTAGGTACTTTATTTACTTTAAAAGAAGCTGAGGCTCCTGAAATATCAAGAACTGCACAAGTTCCAAAAACAAGAGTATATGATGTTTTAGAAAAATTATTACAAAAAAATTTGATAATTGAAATGAATGGAAGACCAAAATTGTATAGAGCAATAGAAGCACAAAAAGCAATTGATTTACTAATTTTAGGAAAAAAAATCCAATTTGATGAACTTCAAAAAGAAGCAATAATTGTGAAAGATAATATTATTGATTTTAGTGATAAAGAAGAGGGCGGAGAAAAAGTAATGAAAGTAAAAGACAAACAAGATTTTGAAAGAATATTAGGTCAAGAATTACTTAAAGCAAATAAATCAATTCAAGGACTAACTGAAATAACTGATGAACATGATATTATTCATGATGCATTAATGAGAGCAAAAGACAAAAATGTTACTGTGAAATTACTTAACTCTACAGCTTCAAAGAAATTAAAAAATTGTTCTGAAGTTCGACAATTCAATCACGGACTTAATGCATTTATTATTGATGGTAAAAAAGTTGTAATGGCTATTAGTGATTTTAAAAAAGACAAACCTGATTATCACTTTACTATAATGAATGATCATGCTCCAATGGCAAATGCTTTAACTCACTACTTTGACAATCACTGGGAAAAAGGAAAAAAATACTAGTGGTTAAATGCCTCTTAAATTAACTAAAAAAGTTTTAAGAAAAACTTCTAATCCAGTTTCTTTACAAATTAAAAAAAGACAAACACTTACTAAATCAACAATTCCTCTTGAACTTTTAAATCTTGCAAGAAAAAATCCTTCTTTTAGAAAAATGACTATTGGTTGTAATTATTTTAGGGAGCACACAATTGATGCCATAAGAAATGCAATTCAACTAAAGCACAGATTGCCAAAAAAATTACAACACGCATTTGTTGCAACAATGATAGTTCATGATGTTGGAAAAATGCGAGCAATGTCTCCTGAAGGAAAAAGAGAAATGCAACAAGAATACACAGTTGATATTCTTAAAAAAACTAAAATACTTGAGAGCCTTGGAATTAATAGTAATGAAAAAAAACTTGTGCTTGCTTTAGTTGAATCCGATTCAATTGGATTATTTTTACAACAAAAAATAAATTTTGCACAAGCTATAAAACAAATTAAAGATTCTGCTCAAAAATCACAAATTCCTTTCAAACAATTTGTATCAATGCTTGAATTATTTTATATTTGTGATGTCGGAGCGCACGAAAGTTTGCGCGGAAGATTAATTAATCAAGAGTGGAAAATTGCTGCTCCTGATTATAGTGAATTGAAAAAAAGACTTTTAAATCTTAAATGAAAAAACTCTTAAACTCTCCTAAATAAGGTTTTAGTTATGGATGGAGTAAAAGAAGTAGCTTACAAGTACGCTGTAAAGAATGCATTTGAGCACGAAGGCAAGGCTCAGATGGGTGCTGTAGTTGGAAAAGTAAAAGCTCTATTTCCAGAAATTGATTTGAAAGTTGTAATGCCGGAAATTATGCAAGCATTGAATAATGCAAATAAGATGCATAAAGATATGTTAAATTCTGAATATGCTAAATTTAATGCACAAGGTTGGGAACTAAAACACGAAACTCGCGAAAAAACTTTAGCAGAACTTGATTGGATAACACCTTCCACTAAAATTATTACTAGAGTTGCACCAAATCCAAGTGGAGCAATGCACTTTGGACATGCTCGGCCTAGTGTACTAACTGATGAGTACGTAAAAAAATATGGTGGGAAATTTATATTACGATTTGATGATACTGATCCAAAAGTAAAAAAACCAGTGCCAGGAATTGAAAAAGATTTTATTAAAGATTATGAGTGGCTAGGAGTAAAGTTTCACGAAACTTGCAATGCTTCTGATAGACTTGATAGATATTATGAAATTATTGAACAATTAATAAAAATGGATAAAGCTTACATTTGTTCTTGTGAAAGTGAAAGTTGGAGAAAACTAATTTGGGAATCAAAAGCTTGTCCTTGTAGAGAAAGAAAAATTGAAGTTCAATTAAATGATTGGAAAAAAATGCTTGTACACGAAATAAAAGAAGAAGAAGCAGTTGTTAGAATTAAAACTAATTTAGATAATCCTGATCCAAGTGAAAGAGATTGGTGGATTGCAAAAGTAGTTGATATTGTTGAACATCCAAATAAAAAAACTTTGAATAATCACGTTTGGCCATCTTACAATTTAGCTAGTGCTGTGGATGATCACGATATGAATGTAAATTTAATTATACGTGGACAAGAACATATGACAAACGGAGACAAACAAAAAGAACTTTATTCTTATTTTAATTGGGAATATCCTCACTGCTACTATCATGGAAAAATTTCTAAATTAGGTGACATGACTCTCTCAAAAAGTAAAATGAAATTAATTATGGATGAACTTGGAGTAGAAAGATATGATGATCCTAGAATGGCTACAATAAAAGCATTTAGAAGAAGAGGATTTAGGCCAGAAGCAATTAGAAAAATAATTCTTGATTGCGGTTTAAGTTTAAAAGAAGTAAAAATTTCTACTGATGCATTTGCTGCAGCAAATAAATTATTTTTAGGTGAAGTAAATGAATATCCTTATTTTGAAGAAATAGTTCCACTTGAAGTAGTTAATATGGTTGAAGGAGAAGTAGAGGGGCATGGAGAGCACCAAAAATTCAAAGGTGGAATACAAAAGTTCTTAGTTAATAAAAAAGAATTAATGAAAAATAAAGTTGGAGGAATGGTTCGATTAAAGAAAGCCTGCAATGTAAAACTTGATGAATTAAATGAATTTGAAACTCGTGCAACTTTTGTTTCTTACATGAAAACAAATAATCCAATTTTATCTTGGATTATAGATTCAGTTGATATTGAAGTTTTAATGAGTGACGGAACTATAAAACGAGGAATTACTACAAAAAACATTTTGGAAGAAAATGGAGTAATTAGAATAGAAGGAATTGGTTATGCTAATATTGAAGAAAAAACTGATTCTGGATTAAAATTAGTATTTGCTCACGATTGAATATAAAAATATTTAATTTTCTTTTTGGGAAAGCTTATTATCTTCATTGATAGTATTTCTTTATAGAAGGGATAATATTTGATTGTATCACGAAAAAAAAATTTAGCAAAAATGCAACCTAGAAAACTTAATCTTAGTGAAGTGAAATCATTATTACGACAAAAAAAAGTTAATCCTGATGTAGTTAGAAATGTTCTTTTGAAATCTACTGATAAAATTGTTTTGGATTCAGTAATTAATCATTTTGTAAAAAATGCTAAAAAGGGTGATGTTAGATCTAAACTTTTTTTGAATCGATTAGTTTCGAAGAAATTTAATTCAAATATTATTTCAAGAGAACGAGTTTTAGGGGAGTTTAGGGGTCTTGCTAAAAAAGGTGATTCACTTGGTTTACGTGGATTATTGATTGGTGTTAAGGATCCTGTTTTAACAAACCGTTTTTTTGCTTTGTGGGGATTAAGAGAATTAGCTGAGAGGGGAGATGCTCGAGTATTACCTGGTTTACTTACTGGTGTAAAAGATTTTAATCTTGCTAATCGTTCTTGGGCTTTAAAGGGTTTAGAAGCATTGGCAAAAAAAGGTAATGCAAGTGCGAAAAATTTTTTAGAAGAGTTGAAAAATTAAGTCTAACTAAATTCAAATGAGTTTAAAGCTAAAATAATAAAATCTTTTTTTTGTAAAGATTTATATATTTGAAAAGTCTTCATTTTGGTTATGAAAAAGTTTATTTTAGTTTTATTTTTAGTTCTAAGTTTAATATTCTTCGGATGTACTATCCTTAAATCGAAATCTCCTGAATATGGTACTTTTAATGATCCTGTATATATCTTGAACTCTGACAAAGTTACTGTTAGTGATAATTCTAATGGTTTAATGTGGCAAGTAAATAGTAATGGTATGGTGATAAACTGGCAAGAAGCAATAGATTATTGTGATTTATTAAGTGTTGGGGGTTTTACTGATTGGAGATTGCCTAATAAAGAAGAAATAGTTTTGTTATATAATTATTCTGAAAAGAAATGGTTTGGTGATCCTTTTAAATTTCATATTTCTCTTTGGACAAATGCTTCTACGGAAGGAGAGTCTGCGACATACGTTGCATATTATTTTGGTAGTGATGGCAAATTTCACACCCTTGATAAAGTTTTTAAAAATGATGCGAAATGTGTTCGTTCTAAATAAGTTGAGTATTCATAAATGGTTTTGGTGATATTGGGTGAAAAAAGTTTTTTTAATTTTGTTTTTAGTTCTAAGTATATTTTTATTTTTTGGATGCACTCAAAGCGAAAATACTACTGATTTGAACAAAGTTTCACCAACAGTTGATGTTTCTGAAAATAAAAATGTTAATCCTAATGCTGTTTGTTCAAATGAAAAATATTCAGGAGTTAGAAAAGATGATGGAGTTTATCTTGAACCTGATTTTGATACTGCATATGATGATTTATCTGATATTAGTGATTTGACTTGTTTAACTGTGTTGATTCTAAAAGGTTCTGGAGATTTGGATGATGTTTCGCCTATTGGAAATTTAGTAAATCTAACTGAATTACGTTTTTTATCTACTTTGGATAGTAGAACTCTTACTTTTGACTTTAGTGATATTTCTTCTTTTGACAAATTAGTTAACTTAAAAGTTTTAGATGTGAGTGATAGTGGTGTTGGAGATGTTTCTGTTCTTAGTAAATTAACTAAGTTAGAAGAATTAAACTTGAGCAATACTAGTGTTAGTGATATTTCTTCTATTCAAGGTTTAACTAATTTGAAAAAATTGGGTTTATGGGGTGTTAAAGTATCTGATTTCTCTGCTATAAAAAATTTAAAAAATCTTGAATATTTAGACCTTAGTTACTCTAATTTTGATGAAGTATCTCTTTTGAGTGATTTGGCTTTGTTAAAAGAATTAAAAATTGGTGGGACTAGTGGTGATGGGTGGGACTTGGCTAATATCTTCTTAGGTTTGACTGATGTTTCTTCTTTAAGTAATTTAAAGAACCTTGAAACTTTGCACATTCTTGGGAGTATGAATCTTTCTGATATATCTTCAATTAGTGGTTTAACAAAACTAAAAGAATTATATTTGGGTTTTAATAGAGTTACTGATCTTTCTATTCTTAAGAATTTAACTAATATAGAGACTTTGATTTTGTTCCCTTACAGTAGTGATCCTATATTATACTGCATGTCAAAGTCAGATGATTTTAAGGAATGTGCTGATAAATTTTCTGCCGAATTCTGCATGAATATGATTACAAACCAATCTAATGCTTGCATGGCTGAAGCTACTGCTTTGCCTAATTTATCTTTCTTAAAAGATTTGGAAAAAATAAAAGTATTGACTTTAGGGATAGAGGGTGGTTTCTATTGGCCTAGTAATAATCCTAATTTATCTGATTTGAGTAGCTTAATGAATTTGGAAGAGTTGGATATAGCAGATTTATTGAATATTTCTGATTTAAGTTCTATAATGAGTTTACCTAAGTTGAAGAAGATTTATTGTGGTTTTAATGAAGATTATAAGTATTCTACAGTTTTAAATCAATTGAAAATTCTTGATGAAAAAGGAGTTGAGATAACTTGTATTTCATACGGAGAATTTAGAGGGTTTAAAGGTAGAGTATAATTATTAGAACTTTTTAGTTAAACATAAATTTTGGTGATTGTTTGAACAAATTTGTTTTAATAAATCTAATTATTCTATTAGTGTTGTTAGTTAGTGGTTGTATCCAAAATAATGTCTCTGTGCCAACTAATTTGAAAGATTGTGGGGTAATTGATGTAAATGCCTCTGATGAAGAAAACTCTTCTAAAGAATTGTGTGTTAAGGAAGTAATGTCTTCTTGTAGTGGGAAATTTGTTATTAAAAGTGAAGAGGATTTTTCTAATTCTTTAATAGAACTTAGTTTTAATGGATTAGTTTTCAAGAGTTGTGTTTTTAGAGCAGTTATTAAGTCTGAAGAAAAAGTATTAGCTATTGTAAATTGTAACTTTCCATCAGATAGTTTGGGTGAATTGGTTTTTGATGATCCTTCTAAGTTTTTTAAATCAATGAGTTCTGATTATTGTGAGAAAATAACTGATCCTAAAGAAATTCAAAAAATTTATAGTGAAGTAATTAAAGAGAAAGAAGATTCTCAAAATCAAATAGTTGGAGAATTAATTCCTGGATCAATGAGTAAAGAAGAGATAGCTTCTTTTTTTAATAACTTGAAAACTGTGTCTAATATAATAAACAATGATTATTTTTCAAAAGAAAATAATTATCTAATAATGAAATCTATTATATATTCTCAGTTTGGTTTGGAACAATCTAAAATGAAGATTACCTCAATCACTCCTAGTGAAGGGGGTATTACTATTAATTCTGATTCTTATTTGATTTACAAAAATGATTCTCAAGGGAATTTGGTTGAAATAGTTTCTTACAAGACTTGTATGGATAATCCTTTAGGGGGTAGTAAAATATGTGTGGATTTAGCCACATTAGGGGAAGATGTTTCTAAATTAACTAGTGAACAGAATCTTGCAAGTAAAGAAGTATGGATTGATTCAGTAATCTCTTATTTGGGTGAAAAAGATATACTTGGAATAAAATCTAAGTGTTTTAAGATGAATTATTCTAATTCAAGTACTTCAAATAATTGTTACCATCCAGAGTATAGTATAATTCTTGAGAGTGATATTAGTGAAGGTAGTTTAGTTAGAGCAACAGATTTGAAGATAGGGGACATTAATCCAAGTGAATTTGAGTAAAATTCTGCCTCAAGAACCACATTTTTAAAGGTTTCTAAGGGAAATTATTTCATAGTTTCAAGGCTAATTATTGCCAATGAAGCTGATGTTTAAAGTCAGCCGAGGATGTTTGAGTTAATTTAACTCTAAGTTCTAGTGCTGATTTCTAAACAATTGACGCGGAGGAGATTTTAAATGGCAGCATATGTAAAAATACAACTAACTGATGAGTTGAGAGACGCAACTGTTAGTATTGTAGAAAAATCAAAAAAAGGAAAAATCAAAGCAGGAATAAACGAAGTAACTAAAGCAATTGAAAGAGGAAATGCAAAACTAGTAGTAATAGCTGAAGACGTTAGTCCAGCAGAAGTAGTAATGCACTTACCAATTCTTTGCGAAGAAAAAAATATTCCATACAGTTATATTGCAACTAGAAAAGAACTAGGCGAAAAAGCTGGATTAAGAACAGCAACTGCATCAATCGCAATAACTGAATCTGATGCTGACGCGGATATTAAAGATTTAGCAAAGAAACTTGCTGAATTAAAGAAGTAAATTGTGGAGGGGAATTAAATGGGTGACGAAAGAGGAACTCCTGCAGAAATCGTAGAAATAGTGAAAAAAACTGGAGTTCATGGAGAAGTAACACAAATCCTCTGCAAGATTATGGATGGACCTGAAAAGGGAAGAGTAAAAAGAAGAAATGCAAGAGGCAGTGTTCAAAAAGGAGACATAATAATCCTTTTAGATACTGAAAGAGAAGCAAAAGAAATTAAGACAAGGTAAAGGTGAGTAAAAATGGTTAAGTGCAGTTTTTGCGGTAAAGACCTTCCAATCGGTGGAGGAAAATTATTTGCTAAAAAAGAAGGCACAGTGTTTTATTTTTGCTCTAATAAGTGCGAAAAAAACCAAATTGTTTTAGGCAGAAAACCTGTTAAAACAAAATGGACTGAAGCGTACATAAAGCTGAAAAAGACATTGATGTCAGCAAAAGGAAAACAAGAAACAAAGGAACAAGCTAAAAATTAAGCTTGTTCTTTTTAGTTTTTTTTTAAAATAAAAATAATTAAAAAAATAAAATTTAAAAAATTAAAAAAATAAATTATAAACTAAACAAATGGAGCTTGGTGAGGTTATGATTGAAAGAACTTTAGTTTTAGTTAAACCTGATGGAGTACAAAGAGGATTAACTGGTGAAATTTTAAAAAGATTTGAAAACGTTGGGCTTAAAATTGTTGGAATGAAAATGGTTTGGATAGATGAGACTTTTGCTGCAAAGCACTATTCTGATATTCAAGTTAGACTTGGTAAAAAAGTATTTGATGCATTAATGGAACTAATTACAATGGGGCCAGTTGTTGCAATAGTTCTTGAAGGAGTAGATTCAGTTGAAATAGTAAGAAAGTTAGTTGGAAAAACTGAACCAAAACTTGCGTTACCTGGAACTATTAGAGGAGATTATGCTCATGTAAGTATTGCTTATTCTGATGAAGTTAACCAAGCAGTACGAAATGTAGTACACGCTTCTGGAAATAGTGAAGAAGCAAAAACTGAAATTGCTTTATGGTTTACACCTAGTGAAATACATGCTTATCCTAGTGTGAATGATATACATATTTTACACCACAAAGTAGCGCGAATCAAAAAATAATAAATGTAATATTTGAGTAAAAAAAGAAGGCGAGAAAAATTGAAAACATTAATAATTGTTAAACCAAGTGCACTCGCAAAAAAAGTACTTGGTTTAATTATTTCTAGATTTGAAGAAAGAAAAGTTATAATAGTTGCAGTAAAAACAATGAATTTTGATATTCATTCTTTAGGAAGAAAAGGTTTAGAAGAAATTAGTGAAGAAATGAAAATTGAAATGAAGAATGCAGAAAAAATTCCTTCAGTACTAATAATAGTACAAGGAGAAAATGCGATAAATGTTGGACAAGATTTGAAGAAAGAGTTCAAGGATTATGTTCACGTTTCATTAAATGAAGAAACAGCAAAATATGAAATAAATAGATTTTTTGATAAAAAAGAAATATTTGAAAATGATTTAGAAGATCAAAATTATTTTTTAACAGGAAAAAATCACAAAGATTTTTTGAATAAAAGTATTGAACAAATTACAAAAGAAGTTTTGAACGAGAAGAAAAATTAGATTGAGAAAATTTAAATGAAGTGAAAATTATGATTCGTCAACCAATAATTACAGTTCTGGGACATGTTGATCATGGTAAAACTTCGTTACTTGATGCAATTAGAAATACTAGAGTTGCTGCAAAAGAAGCAGGAGCAATTACTCAACACATTGGTGCAACAGAAGTACCAATTGATGCAATTGAATCTGTTGCAGGTCCATTAATTAAAAAATTTGGTTTTACTTTAACTATACCTGGATTATTATTTATTGATACGCCGGGTCACGAAGCATTTACTAATTTAAGAAAAAGAGGTGGGGGAATTGCTGACCTTGCAATTTTAGTAATTGATATAATGCAAGGAATACAACCACAAACTATAGAAGCAATAGAAATACTTAGAGCTTACAAAGTTCCATTTGTAATTGCATTAACAAAAATAGATTTACTAACTTTTTATTCTTCAAAAGAAGGAAATTTTATTGATAATTTAAAAAATCAAGATGCAAGAGCTCAACAATTATTTGATGAAAAATTATATACTATTGTAGGGCAATTATACAAATATGGATTTGAAGGAGAAAGGTATGATAGATGTGCTTTTGGAAAACAAATACCAATGGTTCCTTGCTCCGCTCATACTCGCGAAGGACTTGCTGAATTAATTACTCTATTAGCTGGTTTATCACAAAAATATTTAGAAAAGAAATTAGAAATTAGTATGGAAGAATGCGCAAAAGCTGCAGTGCTAGAATCAAAAGAAGAAAAAGGTTTAGGAAAAACAATTGATGTTTTATTATACCAAGGAACGTTAAACGTGAATGATGAAATTGCTGTTCTAGGAAAAAATGGAGTAATACAAACAAAAATAAGAGCACTACTTCAACCAAAACCAATGCAAGAAATGCGTGCAACAAAAGAAAAATTTACTTCAGTAAAAAGTGTTTCAGCTGCATGCGGAGTAAAAATCTCTGCGCCTAATTTAGATGAAGTACTAGCTGGTTCTACTTTAACACAAGTTCGAACTGGAAAAGAAGTTGAAGAATTACAAACTGAATTAAGAGAACATAGTTTTGTTAGTGATATTAGTGGATTAATAGTTAAAGCTGATGCGATTGGATCAATTGAAGCAATGATGAATTTATTAAAAAAAGAAGGATTTAATTTAAGAAAAGCAGAAATTGGAAATATTACTCGAAAAGATGTAATGGAAGCTGCTTCAATGCAAGCAGAAAATGCACTTTTAGGTGTACTATTGGGATTTAATGTATTAATTGATTCAGATGCACAAACTGAAGCTGACAAGAGAGGAATAAAAATATTTAATGAGAAAGTAATTTACCATTTAATTGAAAATTATAAAAGTTGGGTAGAAGAAAAGAAAAAATTAGAAAAACAAAACGAAGTATCTGCTTTAGTTCTTCCTGTTGAATTTGAATTAATACGTGGAAAAGTATTTAGAAATACTAAACCAGCAATTGTTGGAGTAAAAATAAATGTTGGAAAATTAAAAGAAGGTTGGAAAGTAATGAATTCTGATGGGATTTTTATTGGCAGAGTAGAAGGAATACAGTCAGAAGGAAAGAGTGCAAAAGAAGCTAAGACTGGTGAAGAAGTAGCTGTATCAATTGATGGGGCAAATGTTGGAAGAAATTTGTTTGAAGGAGAAAAATTGTATTCTTGTATACCAATAGCTCATTATGCAAACATTGCAAAATATTCTACAGATTTTAACGAAAGTGAGAAAAAAGTCTTGGAATTTATTAAGAGTAAGCAAAAAAGTCAAGAAGAAGAGGAATAAAAGCGTTGCGAATGACTAAATTTGTAATAGGTATCACATTTTATTAAAGGGGGAGAAAGAATGAAAGTAGTAGTAAGTGATCAAAAAACAGGAAAAGCATATATGGCTAGTCCAGAACAAGAATTGTTCGTAGGTAAAAAAATGGGAGAAATCATAAAGTTAGACGAAATAGGTCTACCTGGTTATGAAGCAAAAATCACAGGCGGAAGCGATAAAGACGGATTCCCAATGAACCAATCAATAGTTGGTCCTGCAAGAAAAAGAATCTTGACTTCAAACGCAGCTGGATTTAAAGCTAGCAAAAAAGGAGAAAGAAAAAGAGTTTCAGTAAGAGGAAACACAATTAGTAAAGATATAGCTCAATTGAATGTTGTAATTACAAAAGTAGGATCAGTTGATGTTTCAGTTGTTCTAGCAAAGAAAGGTCTTGAAGGAGACGATGCTTTGAGTGCAAAAGAAAGATTGATTAAGAAAAGTCTTGAAGTTGCAGGAAGCGCTGAACTTGGAAGCGGAGTAAAGAAAGCAAAGCACTAAAATAATTAGTGTTTTTAAAAAAGGTGAATGAAAAGTGGTTAACAAAAAAATCATTTCGGAAAAAAATACTGTTGATGATAAAGTAGCCACTAAAGTAACACCTGTAAAAGAAAAAAAACCAAGAGTAAAGAAAGTGAAAGAGGCAAAAGAAATTTTGCCTTCTTCTTCCCCAAAAGCAGTAGTTGAAACTCACTCTGAACATAAAAAAGAAATTCATGAAACAAAAGAAGTTGTTCACGAACATGAACACAAGGAACACAAAAAAGAAGTTCACGAACACGAAAAAAAAGAAACTACTCATGAATCAAAAGCTCCTAAAGAAAATTTGATTCACCAATCAGAAATTAATATTGGAATGATTGGTCACGTTGATCATGGTAAAACTTCTTTAACAAAAGCAATTTCTGGAAAATGGTGTGATACCCATAGTGAAGAAATGAAAAGAGGAATTTCAATTAGACTTGGTTACGCTGATGTAACTTTTTATAAATTAAAAACAGCAAATGGAATTGTTTATTCTAATAAACCAGAATACCAAGGACAAAAAGCAGAAATACTTTCTAAAAGAAATGTAAGTTTTGTTGATGCGCCTGGACACGAAACACTAATGACTACAATGTTGAGTGGAGCAGCACTAATGAACGGAGCGGTTCTTGTAATTGCTGCAAATGAACCTTGCCCGCAACCTAGAACTATAGAACACTTAATGGCACTAAAATTTGCTGGAGTAGATAAAGTTGTAGTAGCACAAAATAAAATTGATTTAATTACAAAAGAACAAGCACTTGTTAATTACAAATCTATTAGAAATTTTTTAGATTCATACGGATACACTACTGCACCAATTATTCCAACTGCGGCAACATTTGATGTAAATATTGATTCATTAATTGAAGCAGTTGAAACACATATTCCAACTCCACACTTTGATTTGACTAAACCACTAAAAATGTTTATTGCAAGAAGTTTTGATATTAATAAACCAGGAACTTCTCCTAAAGACTTGAAAGGCGCAATAATTGGTGGAAGTATTACACAAGGAGCTGTAAAATTAGGAGATAGCGTTGAACTTAATCCTGGATTAAAAGAAAAAACTTTATTCAAAGTAATGAGTATTTCTACTTCAAATGGTTTAGTTAGTGAAGCATTTCCTGGCGGATTAATTGCTTTAGGGACTGATTTAGATCCAAGTGTAGCACAAAATGATCAATTGCGTGGACAAATTGCAGCAAAACCTGGAACAATACCAGCTCCTGTAAAAGAATTGAAAATGAATGTAACAATGTTTGAAAGAATGATTGAACAAAATAATAAAACTCAGGCAAAACCTAATAATTCACAAGCAAGAAATGAAGCAGATGTTGCATCACAAAAAGTTATACTAAAAGTAACAGAACCACTTGTTATTACAATTGGAACAAATACTACAATAGGATTTGTTACAAAGGTGGATCCAAAAACTATTACTTTAACTTTAAAGAACGAATCAATCTCTGAAAAAGGAGAAAGAGTTGCTATTAGTAAAAATATTAATGGACAATGGAGACTTGTTGCATACGGAGAAATAATTTAATTTTTAATAATATGATTTTTATGAATAAATTATTAATTGTTTTAATAATTTCTTTACTATTTGTTCCTTTTGTTTTTGCTAGTGTAGCACCAATTGAGTTTTCTATATTTTTATTTAATGGATTATTGAATTTAAGTTTAATTGGATTTTTGTTTTTTGTTGGATTATTTTTATTATTAAAAATTCTTAATCATTTTAAATTTATTCCAGTTGAAAGTGAAACTGATTTAAAATTGGCTTTCAAATTACTATTTTGGCTAATTGTTGGATGCTTCATTGTTTTTAGCATATTTAGTGGATTAACAATTTTAGTATTATATCATATTATTTAATTTTTTTTTATTTAATGGATTTGGTTAAAATGGTTGATAAAATAAAAATTATGCTTGATACTAATTTCTTACTAACAATGGTTAGAAACAAAATTTTTGGACTTGAACAATTAAAAGGAAAATTACCTGTTGAGTTTTACACTCTCTCTCGTGTGCTAATTGAATTGCAAGGGTTAGGTAAGAATGATAAAAAAATTAAAAAAGAAGTTGGACTTGTAAATAAAATTCTTGAATTAAATTCAGTAAGGGTAATTGAGAGTTTAATAGATTCTGTTGATGAAGAAATGATAAAGTTAAGCAAAGAGTATGTTATTGCGACAAATGACAAGGAATTACGAATAAGAGTGCATAAAGTCGGTGGAAAAACAGTGTTTATTCGAAGTCTAACTTACATTGATACAAGCGATATACTTGAAGAATAATTTATCAAATTTGTTATTGGTTTAATTTAAAATAATGCTTATAAATAACTTTATTTATTGTATTTTATGGTTGACGGAAAAATAATTCGTGATACTTTAGTAAATAAAACAATTGTGGATGCTATTCTTTCTTCAGTTATTTTTTCTTCAGGCATTATAATAGTTGTTTTACAAATTATTCTTTATGTTAGAGACAATAATATATTTTTTATTGATCCATTATTTTCTTCAGTTGTAATTGCATTAATACTACTTATTGCGATAGCAATTGAAATAATAAAATTGTTAAGTGTGAAGGGATCATTTGGGAAAAATGAAAATTTGTTTATTGATAAAAAACTATGGATGAAATTGACGTTGCTATTCACTTCAATTTGTTTGCTTGTAATATTGCCTTATTTGGTATTTCTTTCATTAAGTGTTGTTCAAACCCAAAATTTAATTTTTGATAATCAAGTTGCAATCGGTTTTGCAAGTTACGATCGGGAAGGATATATTCAAATTCCTTTGCAAAACCTTACTGAAAAGACCATTACTATTTTTGCGGTAACAGCAAAGTCAAAAAGTGTATTTAATTCAAATGGAGTTGCAGATACTATTGGTATTTCAAAATCAATTATTGTTCTTTCTCCAAAATTGAAAAATAATGTAATTTTTAGTGTTGATCATGCTTATACTGTTTGTAGTGAGATAGAATTGGGACAAAAATTATGTGAAATAACATTGCATTATTCAGTTGATGGCAAAGATGCTGTTGAAGATCTAAATTTAATCGCAACCTACCGTGGAATTTAATCTTATTTGGTTGAATTTTTATTTACACAACAATTTTATGGCAACAATCTTTATTTTTTTACATTTAATTTAATATAATTTACTGCATCCAAAAAATCTTTTGCGATATATACTCTCTCTTTGTATTTTTCTTTAAGTTGGTTAACTTTTTCTAAATCGCCAAGTTCTTTGGTTTTTGGTCCAGAAACTAATATTCCTGTGCCATTAGCATTAATTCCCATTTCTACATCAGAAGCTCTATCCCCAATAAAAAAAACTTCGCAATATTTTAGCTTTTTTTTAATACTTTTAGCGGCTTTTTTAATCATTCCAATATTTGGCTTTAAATCAGGGTGATCGTCCTTAACATAATTAGGATTAACTAGTCTTCCTTTGCTTTTTGATTTTTCTACATATTTGTTATCCACAAAAGGACAGGCGAAATATCCTTTCACTTTTGCTCCTTTTTCTTTAAGTGTATCAATAATGTGCTGATTCACTTGGTGCATTCTTTTTTCATCAAGTAAATCAAATTTTGGGCCTATTAAAGCAACTCCTGCTTGGTTTGTTATAATAAATACTTCAAAATCCTTAAGCTGATTTAATTGTTTAATGCCTTTGACTACATTTGGGAGAATTTTTAGTTGTTTTTTCCATTCTTGCGAACTGCCTAAAAAGTAGTTATCGTCTTTGTTAACGGTTCCATCTCTATCAAGACAAACAAGTACTGTCATAACGTACAAGTACTTGTTTCAATTAATAAATTTATTCAAAAAGATAAATTTTCTTCTTTAAATCACAAAAAGAAATGGACTTTTTTAGCCAAAAGTGATGGTTTTTAAACTTGGCGTTGGACTAATTAATTAATCCTGCCTTAGTGTAAAGGCTCGGGAAAAGTTGATTAATTTAGTATTTTGAAGGTGAGCAAATGTTTTACAAAGCAAAAATAATGGATAAAGTTAGAGTACAACCAAGAAAATTAGGAACTAACATTAAGGACTCACTCTTGGATATTTGTAGAGAAGATTATGAAGGAAGAATCGGCGAAGAATATGGAGTAATAATTGCAGTTACAGGAATTGGAAAAGTTGGAGACGGACACGTTATTCCAGGAGACGGCTCAGCTTATTACGAAACAGAAATAGAAATGCTTACTTACAAACCAATGGTACAAGAAGTTGTTAGAGGAACAATCACTGAAGCAACTGAATTTGGTGCATTTGTTAGAATTGGACCAATTGAAGGATTAATCCACGTAAGTCAAATCATGGATGACTATATTAATTATGATTCAAAATTGCCAGGATTTTTAGGAAAGAAAACTGATAAGAAATTAGTTCCTGAAGATAATGTTCTAGCAAGAATAGTTACAATCTCTCTAAGAGGAGATACTTCATCTTCAAAGATTGGATTAACTATGAGACAACCTTTCTTAGGAAAAGCTGATTGGGGAAGAGTAGATGAAAAAGGACCAAAAGCAAAAACAAAAACTAAGGAAGAAAAAATGGCTAAAAAAGAAATGACTAAAGGGGAAAGTAAAAATTAAATTTTCTAAAGGTGTTTGAAAAATGGTACTAAAAGAAAAAGCTTGTAGAAATTGCAGATACGTTGTAGAAGAAGGGGACGTTTGCCCTAACTGTAATGAAAAATCATTTACAACATTTTGGAGAGGGTATGTTATTGTAATGAACCCAGACCAATCAGACATAGCAAAAAAAATGGGTATTACAAGACGTGGAAAATTTGCGTTAAGATTAAGTCGATAATATTTAGCGGGTGAAGATGGATGGATTTGAAAATAATAAGTAAAAAGAAAAATGAATTGTTGAATAGAACAGAGTTAGTTGCTGAAATTGAGGAAAAAACAATTCCTTCAAAAACTGACATAAGAGCTAAACTATCAGCAGTACTAAATGTTCCAGTTGAAACAATTGCAATACAAAAAGTTGCAACACAATTCGGTTCTCCCCACGCATTAATACAAGTTAGAACTTATGCTACTGAAGCAGATTTAAGAAAAACAGAAGCAAAATATGTTATAACAAGAAATTTTGGAAAAGAAAAGAAAGCTGATGAGAATACTGAAAGTGCTCCTCCTGCAAATTTTAGAAAGTAAATTTATTTAAGGGTGACTTAAAGATGGCTAAAGAACAAAAAGAAAAAGAATTAAAATCAAAACAATATGACGTTTCAAGCGGAGTATTAAAAAGAAAAGGAAAATTCTGTCCTAAGTGCGGTCCTGGAGTATTCATGGCAACACACAAAGATCGTTACTCATGCGGAAAATGCGGATATATGGAGAAAAAGAACTAAATTCTTTTTCTTTATTCTATTTTTTTTATTTTAATTAAATCTAATTTTAATTTAATTCTTTGATTTTAACCTAATCACTAAGTTATTTAATAACAAAATTACTTTAGTTTAGTATGATTGAAGATTTGGTAATTCTATTTTTTTTAATAATATTTCCTGTATTTTGGTTGAGGATAATTAAAAAGTTTAATTGGAAAAAAATTCAAAAAGAATTAGTTCCTTATTCTAAAGATGTTAAAACTGAATTAATTGGTTCAATAAAATTATTTTTAGCTTTATTCTTTTCATTTGTTTTGTTATCAATTATTTTAACTTTTTTGGGATTAAATGATTTAGAGAAAGTAAGTGAAGTAATTGCACTAAATTCACAAAATTTGGTTCTTTACATTTTATTAATGGCGATTTTGGTTTTCTTTGAAGAATTCTTCTTTCGTGCATTTTTGATTAATAGAATTGGTTTAATTCCTTCTTCTTTAATTTTTGGGCTTGCGCATGTTGGATATTTTTCAATTGCAGAAATGATTGGAGCGTTTGCATTAGGATTATTACTTGCTTATTGGTTCAAACAAAATAAATCAATAGTTCAAAATTATTTTGGGCATTTATTATATAACTTGTTTGCAATTACATTGTATTTAATGATGAGATAATTTTTTTAAGGATTTGAAATAAATGTTAACACTTGGAATTGAATCAACTGCTCATACTTTTGGAGCAAGTGTAGTTGAAAGTAATATAGATAAAGTTGATTATAAAAAATCAACCTGTAAAATTCTTTCAAATGAAAAAGATTCTTATACTACTATTACTGGGGGAATGATTCCTCGAGAGTTAGCAGAACACCATTATACTTGTTCTCCAATTGTAATAAAACAAGCACTAGAAAAAGCAAAAGTGAATTTGAATGAAATTGATTTAGTTAGTTTCTCTCAAGGGCCTGGTATAGGAAATGCGTTAAGGGTTGGAGCAGTTACTGCAAGGCAAATTGCACTCAAAGCAAAAGTTCCTCTCATTGGGGTAAATCACTGTGTTAGTCACATCGAGATTGGAAGAAAACTTTGTGATGCTACGGATCCAATAATGCTTTATGCGAGCGGAGCAAATACACAAATCATTTGCTATGAAAATTCTTACTATAGAGTATTTGGGGAAACACTTGATACAGGAATTGGCAATTTCTTGGACACTTTTGGTAGAGAACTAGGTTTAGGATTTCCTGCTGGCCCTGCACTTGATAAAATGTATTTTGAAGGAAAAGAGTTAATTGATTTACCTTATACGGTAAAAGGAATGGATTTGGCTTTTAGTGGACTTTTAACTTCTGCAACAAATAAAATTCCTCAAATACAAAGTGGAAACCTCTCAAGTAAGCTTGAGGGTGTCGCAAAACCAAGGGTTTTGCAACAAATAAAACAAGAAGATTTAGTTTACTCTGCACTTCACAATGCATTTGCAATGCTAACTGAAGTAACTGAAAGGGCACTCGCACACACCCAAAAAAGTGAAGTTATTTTAGGAGGCGGAGTGGGTTGCTCAGTTGCTTTACAACAAATGGTAAAAAAAATGTGTGAAGAGAGAGGGGCAAAATTATTTGTTCCACCAAATTCAGTTATGGTTGATAATGCTGCGATGATAAGTTGGACAGGGATGTTAATGCATAAATTTGGTGCTAAAACAAATTCTTTAAATTCAAAAATTCTTCCAAAACAGCGTACTGATGATGTTAAGGTTAATTGGAGAAAAAACTAAATATTAAAGAACTTTTTTTATAAAGTTAGATTTTTATTCAAGAAAGTTACTATTCGTTAGTATGATTACTGATAGTCGAATAGAAGCTCTGCTTGAAAAATACATTAAGCAAGACACTATAGTTTCTTTTGGAACTGGCCCAACTAATGACAATTTTTTAAAAAAATTAGCTTTGTATTCAATAAATTCTAGTGTTAGAATAAAAGTTGTTCCAACTTCACACACTATGTCAATACTTTGTTCTCAATTAAAAATTCCTTTAGTTTCATTAAACGAAGTAGATGTTGATTTGGCTTTTGATTTTGTTGATCAGGTTGATGAAGATTTTAATTACATTTCAAATGAAACAACTTCTCTTATTAGAGACAAAATGATTGCACTTAATGCTGAAGAAATGATTGTAGTTTGTGATGAAAAAAATTTTGTTACAAGATTAAATTATCCAATCTCTGCGGAGGTAAGTACTTTTGCAGTAAATAAAACAATAACTCAATTAATGAATTTAGGAGAAGTAACTTTAAGAAAATTAAATGAAAAACCAGTTTTGAGTGAAACAGGACACTATTTTGTTGATATCAAACCTGATGAAGTTTATGATTTAGAAGATTTAGAGTACCAGGTAAAAAAAATTCCAGGAGTACTTGAAACAAGTTTATTCATGGGCTTTGCCGACAGAGTAATATTGCACGGAACTCAACTAATTGTAAAAAGCAGAATGAATAATCCTGAATTATAAAAAAGGAGTTGATGCTTTTTGACTCTCTTAAGAATGATGAAAAAAGCTGAAGAAAATACTTTAAATCGATTTAGGAATGGCGATGTTGGGTTAAGAATTCGTTTAGCAAGAGAATTAGCTGATTCAAGAAGAAGAGATGCTGTTTCAACCAATTTGATTAAATCTGCTAAAGAGGAAAAGGGATGGAGTTTGTCTTTTGGTGCAACCCTTCAAGAATTGTCAAATGATTTTTATTCAATGGATTTACTCTCAGAAATAAATAAACACTCTTTTGGAAAATTAAATTATACTATAATGGATTTAGGGTGCGGGCCTGGAAACGCTGCAAAAGAACTTGCTAGAGCCACTAAAGGGCAAGCAAAAGTAATTGGGACAGGAGTAAAAAGACTTTCATCATGGGACAAAACTTCAGGGGTTGATTGGCACGTTTTGCACGCAGAAAATATTGAAAAATTCATTAAACCAAAGTCAGTTGATTTTATTCACTCTAATTTAGGAATTGCTCACTCCTCTGATTTGGTTAAATCAGTTGAGAATTGTAGAAAAATCCTAAAAACAGGAGGAAGATTGTTATTTACTGTTGATGGCTCATCCTATCATAGATTAAATCCAACTGATTTAGAGGGATTTAAATTACTCAAATTCTCCCAACCAAACAAATACGTTTGGGTATTTTATCTTGAAAAACTCTAAAAAGCAAGTATTAAAACCTTTTCAAGGGGGTTTTATTTATTGAGACTTTTTAAAAGTTTCTGCCACTGTAGATCAGCAGTTAGATCGCCTGACTCATAATCAGGAGGTCGGCGGTGCGATTCCGCCCAGTGGCACTTATTTTTTAGCACTTTCCCAAATAGTTTCAAAGAACATTTTATAGGTTTGTGCTAGTTCTGAATTCTTTATTACAACTACTTGAACATTATTTTCAATCGGAATTAAATTTACAACTAAATCTCCACAAATATCTATCATGCATTTAGTTTGTTTGTCATTTGGTAAATATTTTATTTGAACAGTTTTATCTATCCAAGATTTTTCTTTATCATTTCGAGTGAATTCATAATAAATTGTTCGCATTTTTATTTTTCTTTCAAGTCTAACTTTGTTCCACAAATCATGTTTGTACCCTAAAAGTTTTCTAGTGTAACCTGATCCTCCTAAACCTAATACTTCCTCCCCCTCTGCTAGCATCATATAATACGCTTGTAAAATTCCTTGCACTCCAGTTAAGTAAAACACTTGCTGTTCTTTTTTTGAATCAGTTAATTTCTTTTTAATAAGTGGAAGAACACTGAGGAGCGATTCTTTCTTTTGATTTATTACTTCAACTAAGTGATCAGGGTTTGAAGGGAGATAAATCTTTTTTGAATTTTTAATTATTTCACTAACTAAACCCTTCTCTTCTAATTTTTTTAAAATATCATAAATGTTAACTCTGTGGATTTGTGATTTTTTTGATATTTCACTTGCCCCTGCTTCTTTTAGATCAAGCAAAGCAATGTAAGTTTTCACTTCTCCATTAGAAAAGCCAATTTCTGCGAGTACCTTTTCTATTTGTATATCCATGTAGTAATATACAATACTACACATATTTAATTAGTTTGGTTGGTGCAGTATTATTAATAGCAAAAAAGATAATGTTGGTGAGAATTAATGGAAGAAAAAATGCAATACATAAAAGGACACTTACTCGCAAACATTACAAAATGGACTGGAAAAGAATGGTACCACCAACGTTTTGACGGAGCACCGTACTTTATGCACTGGGTTGGGGAAGCTGAGTTAATAGTTCACAATGAAATAAAACAAGGGCTTGATTTCTCGGTACACTATTGTTTTCTTGAAAATGGAAAAGCGGATTGGTATATTTTGCACGATGATATGAATAAAGTTACAAGCACTGTTCTTGAAAATTTGAAGAAAGATAATAAATACGGAAAGAAATTGATGAACTTATGGGTTAAGGATGAAATACAATATGAAAAAATGTGTAAAGAACTAGAAAAAAAAGATTTGTCAAAATTAAATAATAATAAATTTTTGGAATATCACGATAAGTGCTTTAGAGTAATATTAAACAGAGGAAGTTCAAGTTCAATTATTGATGGATTTGCATTAGGTTCAGATGAACTAATTGCAGGAAAAATAAAAAGTGCGTTTGAAGCATCAACTGTTAAAGACAAAATGCGTTTCACCGAAGTATTCTCAACTCTAACTGCTCCAATTCATTTATCTTTCATTAATTACGCTGAAGTAGAACTATTAAAACTCGCTTTAAAAATTAAGAAAACAAAATATGCTTTATTTTTTGAACAAATGAATGCTTATGAAATAGATAAAAAAATAAAATGGACAACAGCGGGTAAATTAATTTCAAAACATCAAAAAAAGTATTATTGGACGAGAAACAATTACGTTGATGACAATATTTTAGGGAATGATTATTTTATTGAAGAAATAAAAAAAATTCTTAATTCAAAATTAGATCTTGTTAAGGAAATAAAGAGATTATCAAATACTCCAAAAGAAAATAAAAGCAAAAAAGAAAAATTAATGAAAATAATGAAAATAAATAAAGAAATTAAAAGTTTGATTGAAATATCTGAAGATTTCACTTTTTGGCAAGATGAAAGAAAAAGATCTTCTTTTTTAACAACGCACTACCTTTCAAAATTTCTTGAAGAGGTTTCAAGAAGAACAAAAATTAGTTTAGATTCTTTAAAATATATTACACAAAGAGAAGTAAAAATGGTTTTTGATGGAGAAATAAAAGAAGAAGAAATGCTAGCAAGAAAACAAAACGGAGTATATTATTGGGATAAGTTTGGAATGGAAGCTCTAGTAGGAAATGAAGCTGATAAAGTAAAAGAAAAGGTTCTAGGTAGTAAGGATTTGGGTCAAGTAGATGATTTTAGAGGACTAACGGCTTCTGTAGGAAAAGCAATTGGAAGAGTTAGAATACTAAGAAGTTCAACAGAGATATCAAAAATAGAACAAGGAGAGGTTTTAGTTGCAGTAATGACTCGACCGGATTATATACCTGCAATGAAAAAAGCTAGTGCTATAGTAACTGATGAAGGTGGGATTACGTGCCACGCTGCAATAGTTTCTCGTGAGCTAGGAATACCTTGTATAATTGGAACAAAAATTGCTACAAAAGTACTCAAAGATGGGATGGTGGTTGAAGTTAATGCAAATCACGGTTGGGTAAAAATAATTAAAACTCCATAGTTTTAATGCAAAATACGGTTTGGTTTATTGTATAAGATTTATTTTTAAAAAAATAGTATTGTTCAGTTAAAAAATCAAATTCGATAGTATTATTATAGTGCAAAAATATATTAAATTAGGATTTTAAATGATTTCTGTACGAATTTCTGCTTTTGTTTTATTCTTATTACTTTTATTTGCAAGTGTTTTTGCTGCAAGTAATATTAACATAATTAATCCTCATACAGGGGATTCTATAAGTGGGGTAAAGACGATTGATTTTAATGTTTTGTACACTGGTGTAGATACTTATAGCATTAATCTTTGGTATTCGAGTAAAGCTGGAGATTATAATTATTTAATTTTTCATGATAATAATGTTGCTGATGGTATAGGCGTTGTGTGTGATTCAAATATTTTTTCTGTTCAAACAACTTGCCATTATGATTGGAACACACTAGGAACTTCAGGGAAATATCAAACTGCGGTAGTTTTGGGTAATTATGGGATAGCTAATGCGTTTATTCACATTTCAAATGATTATTGGAATACTTCAATTATGAAGTTATCAGACAGTAATCGTCCTTGGGGAGGGGTTTCTGTTTCTTTTGATGGGAAGTATCAAACCGCTGTTGAGTCTGATATTCATGTTTCTAGTGATTATGGAACGAATTGGGGGGCTAAAAATATTAGAAACCAGTGGGGAGATGTTTCTGTTTCTTCGGATGGTAAGTATCAAACCGCTGTTGTATCTACCTCCGATGGAAATATTTATGTATCTAGTGATTATGGAAATACTTGGGTGCCAAAAGGTACTCGGGGTTTTTGGTCAAGAGTTTCAATTTCTTTTGATGGAAAGTATCAGGCAGCATCAAACGCATGGGGAGGTTTATATGTTTCTAGTGATTATGGAAACACATGGCTTATGAGGGATTCAGCTTTGTGTCATTATGGTATTTCTGTTTCTTCTGACGGGAAGTATCAGACTGCAGTAGGTGACTATGCTAGTGTAAGAGTTTCTTCTAATTATGGTCAGACTTGGACAAACCCCCAAAGTCTTCCTTATTGTCCATCTGATTGTATTTTTAGGGCGGTATCTGTTTCTGCAAGTGGTAAGTATCAAGTTATAGTATCTAGTTCTGGATATATTTATGTTTCTGATGATTATGGTGCGACTTGGCCATCAAAAGGCAGTGTAAAGACATGGTATGGGGTTTCTGTTTCTAGTGATGGAAGGTATCAAACTGCAGTTGAGAAGGATGGTAATGTTTATGTTTCTGGTGATTTTGGTGCAACTTGGGTAACAAAAGATAATGTGCAAGCATGGACTAGGGTTTCAATTAATCCAGGTGTTTCTAGCAGTCCAGATGGTGAATGGGTTGTTGAAGCAGGATTAAAAAATATTTCTACTCAAGAGAATATTTTAACTTCTTCAGGAGTATTTGATATTGGTAATGGTATTTCTCCACTAACAACTGTGAGTGGTTGTACAAGTGGATGGCACAATGAAAATCAAACAATAACATTAAGTTGTGACGGGAATGGATACATTTGTTTGGATACAAATTACTCATTAGATAATGGGAGAATAGTAAAATATGATTCTCCTTTTGTTATATCTTTTGATAGAAATCATAAAATAGAATATTTTTCGAACAATAGTTATCCTGCAACTGAATCTACAAAAACAAGTTATTGTGCAATAGACAAAACTGCGCCGAGTGTTGGAACAATTATTGTGAGTGGGTTTACAATTAGCGGAACACAGATTTGGGGAACAGGAAACATTTCTTCAACAATAACAGATATTATTTCTGATATTAATTCAGCAGGATGTTATTATTCAATAAATAATGGCTCAACATATGCTTTGGCGGATAAAAATACAACCCACTGTTATAAAACTGGATTAACAATAACAGCAGGAACATCACCGCAATACAAATTAAAAGTATTTGACAATGCAGGAAATTTTATTGAAAGTACTGCAAGTACAGCATATACTGCTGACAACGTTGCGCCTTCTACCCGTCTGCATGGTTGTTCTCCAGGTTGGAATAATTCTAATCAAGGTATAGCTTCTTTATGTACTGATGCAGTGAGCGGTTGTTTGAATACTACATATATTTTGGATAATAACGGAACTGTTTTTACTGGTAATTCTTTTACTTTGGGTAGTGACGGGAATTGGAGAATAGATTATAATTCAATTGATAATGCAACTAATCAAGAACTTACTAAAACTAGTTATTGTGCTATTGACAAAACAGCGCCTGTATTTGATTTGAATGAATTGAATCCAAATTATACATTAATTAGTGATATTAATGCGAGAATTGATTTGAATGCGAGTGAATTTGTTACTTGCAAGTATAAAATTAATCAAGATGCTGCTTACTCGTCAATGTTGCATGAACAGACATTTGATACAAATAATATATTAGAAGTTTATGATTTGAATGGCGGAGTGGATTATAATTTATTTGTAAGATGCAAAGATGCTGCTCAAAATGAATCAAGTACTTACAAAATGATTTCCTTTACTACTTTATCAGATACAACTAAACCAATTATTTCTTTGAGTGCAGTGACAACTTCAACAAGTACTGCGCAATTGACTATAACTACAAATGAATTAGTGACTTGTAGAAGAAGTACGCTTGATTTGAATTATGACTTAATGCCAACAGATGTAAATTTAGTAATAACAACAACTGATGGCAATGGTGCAGGGGTTGTAAGTTTAAGCGGATTAAGTGCAAGTACTCCCTATACTTTTTATGTTACATGTAGGGATATGAGTAATAATGATTCAAATGCATTCAAAGCATTTACTACTTCTTCAGCTAGCTGCACATCAAATTGCGGCGGTGGAGGCGGAGGCGGTGGAGGTGGCGGTGGCGGCGGAACTATACCTAGTTTAAGTGATTCTAATGTACCTAAAATAATTATACTAATGGATATGAATCAATCTTTCACGCCAAGCATTATTGATATAAATAATTTAATTGAAGATTTAATTGATTTAAATAGTGTGTTATTTAATGAAATGGATTTAAATTATTTAATTAGTGATTTTAATAATTATTCATTTGAAAGAAATGTTTATTTTGAATCTAATACTTTAAATAGAAATACTGTTTACAAGGGTATTTTTTCTGTTGTTGTTAATAATTTTTCAAATAATAATGTGAATAATGTTGTAATAATTGAAATAATACCTAAAGAGGCTATTAATAATTTAATATTTTCACAAGTAAATTCAAATACTCCTTTTACTATTTTATTAGCTGATCCTGTATTACGATTTGAAATTCCTTTGATGAAAGCTAAAGAAAGTTATACGATTAAATATTCTTTTGATACAAACTTGAGTCCTGATTTGAATAAAGTCTCATTTTCTAGTCCTTTGGTTTTAACACAAAAAATAATTAATGAGCCTAATGTGGATGTTAATATTAGTGTTAATGATCTAAATAGTAAAAACTTGGTTGATTCTCAAATAAAAAATGATTATTTAATTCCAATAATTATTTTAGTTTTGATTGTTGTTCTTTTTTTAATTGGTTTCTTTTTAATAAAAAGAAAGCCGAAAGTTTCGCCAATTGTGGAAGTAAAAAGTGAAGTAACTAATAATCCAACAAACATTTCTTCAGATAAAAAAGAAGTAATTCAAACAATTTCTAACGAATATGATTTATCTTCGATTTCTAAACTAAAAGAAGAATTAAAAAATAATGCAAAAAGTAATGTTGAAAATGAAAGTTTAAATTCTCCTTCTGTTAAAGTAAATGAAGCTCCTATTCAAACAAAAGAAAATGTTTCTGTTTTGGAATCTTTAACTGAATCTGATTCATTAAAGCCTGAAATTAAAATTGATGAAATAAAATCTTTTGAAAATAAACCCTTAAATGTTGTAATTCAATCTGATGATGAAATCAAAAAAAAGTTGTTACCCTAGTAGAAGCTGATTTTTTGGCAAAATGCTTTTAATTTTAGTTAAGTAAGTTCCTTTTTTAATTAATTGTTTCACTTTTTTTGTTAGAATGGCTGATAGTGTATATTCAAAAATAAAAAATGCTGTAGGAAAAACGGTTGATGCAGGAGCTCACTTTAATGCAGCAAGTGCAGCAGAATCAATTGGAAAATCATTAGGATTAAGCGAAGCGCTAATTCAATTTGCTCACGTTGAACTAAGAAATGCGGTTTACGAACCTGAATTCAAAAAAATTCCTTTCTCTGAAAGAGCTTTATTTTTACCTCATTGTGCAAGAAATTCAAAAACGTGCAAAGCTAGTAATGATGAAGAAGGATTTCATTGCAAACACTGCGGAGCGTGTGGAATTAGTGACGCTGTAAAACTTGCAAAAAAACTTGGTTACACTCAAATATTTATGGTTCCTGGCGGAAGCATGGTTAAAAAAATGCTTGAAAAATACAAACCACGCGCAGCTATTGGAGTATCTTGCTTTCATGAAGCAATAATGGCATTTGAATTAACAAAACAAGTAAATGTAATTCCGCAAGTAGTAATGTTACTAAAAGACGGATGTAAAGATACAACAATTGATATGAATCTTTTAGAAGAAAAATTATCTTTAACAGATAAAGTAGTTAAGAAAAAATAATTTAGAAAAACAATTACTCTGCAATTAAATTAATAAAAGAAGCAATTTCATTAAAATCTTTAGCAACAAAAATTGGATTAAATTTTCTTAATTGATTCTCAGTACTAATACCACCAATTTTAGCAATGAATTTCACTCCTAATCTTTGGCACATCAATCCATCCATTACTGAATCTCCAATAAAAACAACTTCTTCCTTTTTTACTTTCAATTTACTAATTGCGATTTGTAAAGGCTCAACATCGGGTTTCTTGTGCAAAACATCATCACTTGTAATAATTGATTTAAAATAATCTTTTGTTTTCTTGTCAAAAACTTGATTTATGAAACGATGACGAGAACCAGTTACTAAAGCTAAAGGAAAAATTTTGTTTATATTTTTTAAAAAATCCTTTGCACCCTTAAACCACAAACCATTTGCTTTATTTTTTTTTAATAATTTTTCAAAATAACTTCTTCTATATTCAATAAAATCTTCTAAACACAAACTTGTTTTCTTTGAATCCATTAAATAATATGCAATGTCGCGAGAGTGCCAATTACTCACTTCCCTTAATTTTAGGTGAGAAACATTAAAACCAAATTCCTTAATTGCATTTAAATCACTCTTCATGATTAACGGAATCGAGTCAATTAGAGTACCATCCAAATCTAGTAGAACTGCTTTTAGTTTCATGCAAATAATGAATGCAAGCAAGCAATATAAACCTAATCGGGGGGAAGTTATTTAATTATCCGGAGCGATTTGCAAAGCAAGTGCCAAGCACTTGCACAGACGTGAACCGGCTGGGCGGTTCGCCCCGATAGTGCAGCGGTCAAGCACACCGCCTTCTCAAGGCGGTAACCCGGGTCCGAATCCCGGTCGGGGTATCTTATTTTAAGTTGAATTATTATCTGGGTACCAATGGGTGCCAATTTTGTTTTTAAAGAACAGAAGTTGGTGTTAATGGTATGGACGATGTTTCACGAGAAGCTTATGAAAAAAGAATAAAATATATTCTTGAAAGAATTAATCCTAGTAAGTATGGTTATACTTTGCGTCAAGATGCAAGGAATGTAATCGAGCATAGAGGGTCTTCTTTTTCTCCGTATAATTTAACTGATTATAATCGTGACATGTTGGAACGTTATTATTCAAGCATGGTTAACGAAGGACTATCTTTACCACGAACAGGAGTATCTTTAGGAATAACTTGTAGGTTAGTTGAATTACTTGGAAAAGACTTTTCTGTCGCTAACAAAAATGATTTTGAAGGACTCGTTACTAAAATTCGAACCATGAAGCTAACTGAAACAACCAAAGTAGATTATTTATTAAAATTAAAACGATTAGACAAATGGTTTAATGGAGGAGAAGAGTATACAGAAAGAACAAGGAAAATTAAAACAAATTTACAAAAAAAATACATGAAACTACCTAAAGACATGATAACACCGGAAGAAGCACAAAAACTAATAACATCAGCCGACAATGCACGTGACCGAGCATTCATTCATTTTTTGTGGGAATCTGGTTGTCGTATTGGTGAAGCAATTAATTTGAAAATGAGTAATTTAGAATTTCACAAAGGAGAATGCAGAGTAAATCTTTATGGAAAAATGGGTGCAAGAAGAATACTGCTATTAGAATGTGTTCGAGATTTAGAAAACTATTTACTAGTCAGACCAGACGCTAAACCCAACGACCCATTATTTGTACTTCACGGAACCGTGAATAAAGGTAAAGCACTAAATCATGGTTCAGTATCAAAACTTCTTGGTGAATTGAAAAAAATAGCAGGCGTAACAAAAAACGTTTACGCTTATTTATTCAGACATTCTCGAGCAACTTATTTAGCTAGTCAAGGATTAAGCGAAGCTCAACTTTGTTTAATCTTTGGTTGGGTTTTAGGAAGCAAACAAGTAGCAACATACATTCACTTATCAGGGGCACAAGTGGAAGACGCTTACAAAAAACTTTATGGAATAGAATCAGTTCAAGATCAAGAACAAAAAATGATTAAATGCCAAATATGTAACACAGTAACTTCAGCAAAAAATGATGTCTGTCTAAATTGTCACAATCCGTTAACAATTCAAGGGGCTCTTAAACTTAAACAACAAAACGATTTACTAGAACAAGATAGAGATGTTTCACAAAAAGTATTTGCAGAAGCATTCAGATTAATGACTCAACAAAAATTAAGTCCAGAACAAGCACAAGCAGAAGCGATTAAGACTTTAGCAAAAGAACAACTTGAAGCTAAAGCAGGGGGTACTAGTCATTAACTTAGAGAAGTTTCTCTTAAAAGAAGTATTGTCATATAATATAGTTTTGTGACAATTATAATGTTTAATTCAAATTTGAAAAATAAGTAAAAAAGTTTATATTAAGTGAAATGGAGGTTTTTAGAGCATAAAAAACAAAGCATTCATATAAGGAAACATTTATAAATAGTTTCCCTCTAAATATTAGTTATGGTTTCAAAGGAACAATGGGTGGAAATAATAAAAGATTTCCAAGAAAAAGAACTACCAAACATTATCCCAAGAGATGTACAAATTCCATTAGACCTTCCAATCAACCGAGCAATAACAATAATCGGACCCAGAAGAGCAGGAAAAACATACGTAATGTACCAACTAATAACAGAACTTTTAAAACGCGTAAAAAAAGAACAAATACTTTACATAAACCTAGAAAAATCAGGTTTGGGCGTAACAACTTCAAAAGACCTTTATTCACTCTTAGAAACATTCTACGAAATCTACCCTCAAAACAAAAAAATTAATACATACTTTTTTCTTGATGAAATCCACACAGTAGAAAACTGGGAAGGATTTGTAAGAACCTGCCTTGATGATGGACTAAAAATTTATTTATCTGGTTCATCCTCAAAAATGCTAAGTAAAGAAATAGCAACAAGCATGAGAGGCAGATCACTATCATACTCTGTATTCCCATTTTCTTTCAAAGAATTCCTGCAAGCAAAAAAAATTTCTCTAACTAATTATTCATCAACCGAAAAAGCAAAAGTAATGAACTCATTTAGAGAATACTTTACTTACGGCGGATACCCTGAAACAATCCTATTCCCTCAAGAAAGAGAAAAAATATTAGAAGAAATACTCGAAGTTACAATATACCGCGACGTCATAGAAAGAACAAAAATAAGAAACACAAAAGCACTAAAATTACTTATTGAAGCACTAATAAACGCAAAAGAATTCTCAATACACAAATTTTATAATTATTTAAAAACAATCGGAATAAAAATAAGCAAAAATACATTATACCAGTACATTGATGCACTAAACGACGCATTCTTTGTTTTCCTCCTAAGAAAATTCGCGTTCTCTTACAAAAAAGCCGAACAATCAATTCCAAAACCATACATAATAGATAATGGATTTTATTTAACTAAAGGAACAGATAACAAAAGCCTCTTAATGGAAAACTTAATTTTTATCGAATTATTAAGAAGAAAAGAAGACACAGCTTACTACTCTTACCAAAGTGGAGAAGTTGATTTTCTAACAAAGAAAGTAAAAAAAGTTACATCCCTCATACAAGTTTGTTATGATACAACTAATTACACAACAAAAGAAAGAGAAACCAAAGCACTAATACAAGCAAGCAAAGAATTCAAATGCAACAATCTTCAAATAATAACTTGGGATGAAGAAAAAGAAGAAACTATCCAAAACAAAAAAATCAAATTCATTCCACTATGGAAATGGCTACTCGCATAAAATTAAGGAGCCAATCCAATACTATCATCTAAATCAATTATTACAAGTTGGTGATTAGTTGATTTGTTAAAACCAAAAGTAACAGAATACTTTCTACTGGGCGAATATTTATTTCCAATATAAAGTTTTGGAACATTAATTAAATACTGAAGAGCCCTAGTACCTCTACCTTTCAATCGTAACTTATTGTATGTCTTTAAAGTTTCTTGACAAGCAAACAGAATCTTTTCTGCTTCAAAACTAATATTGATACACGATTCTTTTCCTTCCATAAACATCAACCTTTACCTTCGGTCCCAAACTGGGATCAAATTCAACTAAAGCAGACTCCTGCTCAAAAGATAACTCTCCTCCCATTCTTCGAACCTCTTTTAAAAAATCTGCATAAATTTTTGAAATCATTTCAAATCACTAAGAACTCACTTGCAGTCAACCACACTTAAAAACATTTAGTCTTTCCATTCCAAAAAAATTGGAAAAATTCCAACAAAATTGGAATCACTGGACAAAGCATTTAAATATCGCGGAGTGAGGAAGATGATTTTAAGAGAAAAAAAATTCTCAAGGAGGAATAATTGATGAGAAAAAGTTTAGCAATTTTAACAATCATGCTGTTAGCAACTCAAATGGTTTTCGCAGCATCAGTAAGCGACATCACCGAACCCATAATGAAAATATATGATCTAATCAAAGGAGTCGTTTCCGTTGTGGGAATAATTGCTCTAACAATCGCAGGAGCAATGTACATGTTCTCAGGCTCAAACATACAAGCCCGAGAAAATTCAAAATCAATGGTGTCATATGCGATAGTCGGACTCGTGTTAGTTTGGGTAGCTCCATTAATTGTTGGTTACTTAACAGCACCCGCATTATAGGTGGTACAAAATGGTTAAGTGGTTTGAAATATTTTTTCCAGCATTGTTCGTAATAAGTGCAATAACACCCTACGCACACGCAATAACAGTGAGAATAGATTTAGCAGGTGTAATCAATGCAATCAATGGGGGAACATCAAGTAACTCAACCGCATTAACCAATACCACCAACACACTAAACGGAACACTACTAGACATACCAACACAATTACTCAACTTATTGTTAGCGAGTATAAAAAATTCTTTAATAAATTTCAACAATACCCTAAACGACCTAACCCAACAACTATTGGCTACCAATCCAGACCCGACCGGAATGATGGGTTGGTGGCAATCAATAGTAATAATCATCTCCTCACTATACTTATTACTTTTTTTAATAATTGGATTACAATTTTTACTATCAAGTGATAATCCGACAAGAAGAGAAGAAAGTAAACAAAATCTAAAAAACGCAGTAATAATGATAATAGGAGTAAACATTTCATTTTATTTATATAAATTAGTTTTGGAATTATCTACTGGAATAACTAGCTTTATGTGGAGTGTAGGTTTTGAACAATTCTTTCAAAACGATTTATTCGCATCAACAAGCATACTCTTTTTATCATTAAATATTTTCTCAATCGGACTAGCACTACTAACTCTCTTTGTTAGATATTTATTTTTAATCGCAGGAGTAGCACTCTTTCCAATTGGAATATTTTTGTATCTTACTCCTAAGTTTGAAACTTGGGGAAAAATGATATTCAACTTCCTCGGAGTAATGCTCGCACTACAATTCATTGACGTAATAATATTAATTTCCACTCAGCAAGTTTTACTTCAACTTGCAGGAAACTCAGGAACTCCCCTAATACTTCCACTCGGATTTGTAGTAATCGCACTAACTAACACTCTAGCAATAATTTACGCACTAGTAAAATCAGCACTAACAATTACAACAAACGCACCAGCACTAAACCTCGCACTAAGCACACTAACTGGAAATATTGCCGGAGCAATTGGAAGTGCAAAACAAACAGGAGCAGTGAGTCCAGATGTCTTATGAAATACCTAAAAACTTAAAGTACGAAGAAAAATTTATCTTCAACCTATCTTTATCACAAGCAGGGTATTTAGGAATATTTGGAGCAATCGGAGCACTAATATTTCTAAAAACTCCATTAATGTTTGAAATCAAATTAGGAATCGGATTAACTTTCTTAGGAATTGGTGCAGGATTTGCATTCTTTAACTTACGCGAACACCTAACCACTCTTGCAAACTTTGTTTTGCGACCAAAAGAACTTGGATACTTAGATAAAGAAATGGAAAAATTCATCGAAGTAAATAAAATCACAGACGACACTTTGTTTTTGACTAATGGATCTACAAAAGCAATTTTACAAATCCAACCAATCAATTTTCACATTCTTGATGTTCGTCATCAAGAAGCAATAATATCAGCATACAAAGACTTCCTCAACTCTCTAGACTTTCCAATCCAAATAGTAATGAGAACCGTAAATCTTTCTCTTGAAGAATATCTTAAAACTCTTGAAAACAAAGTGAAAAAGTCAAAGAAAGAAAAGTTACAAAAACAATTCAATGACTTCAAAGAATTCGTAACTTCCTTTATTGAAGCACATGCTGTGAAGAATAGATTATTTTACATAGTAATTCCAAGTGATGAAAAGAATCCAAAGTACGCTTTAAGTCAACTCGATATTCGAACAACTCTTTGTCAAGAAAAACTTAAAGCATGTAATTTGACAACTAAAAGATTGAATACTAATGAACTCGTTTCAATGCTTTCAAGTTACTTTGAAGGATTTATTGAAACCCAAAACCAATACCTCTCACCCTTATCAATGCTAGAAAAACAAAAGGGGGTGACTGCGTGACTGAAGAAGACCAACAAGCAACACCAAGAATGTTGCCCATAATTTTGTACAACGGAAAAAAATATTTCGTTGACCACAGACTAAGAGAAATGAGAAACGTAAACAATCCACACGACTACATCAACTACTAAAGGAGGTTGAGAAGATGTTAGAAAAATTAATGAAAATAATAGAAGAAAAATTTGGAAAAACAAAACAATTGAAAATAACTGAAAGTGAAAACAATGAGCTTCATACGAACCAAAACAATCAAAGGGAATCAGTACAACTACCTAGTGGAGAATAAAAGAATAAATGGAAAAGTTGTACAAAAAAACTTACAATACTTAGGGAGGGTTAAAAATGAAAGAACTAGCGAAATTACTCAAACCATCATATGTAAAGAACGAATTCGACTGCCTCAAAGTTAACGAACAACTAACAAGAACAATAATGGCCGTAGGATACCCAAGAACTATTAGAGAAGGTTGGTTGGATTCAATTATTTCAAGCGAAGGTAATTTTGACGTGTCCATGCACATTAAACCCTCTCACATCTCCACAATCATAACACAACTTAATCAAGAACTAGTAAAACAAGAATCAGATTTAGTCGCGGCACAAATGAAAGGAATAGTAAACCCCTCACTCAAACTACAACACCAAGACACGCTAAACGTTTTAGAAAAATTACAAAAAGGAGAAGAAAAACTATTCAATCTTTCTTTATATTTGGGTGCTCGTGCGTATGATAAAGAAAAACTTGATTTACTCACTAAAAAGATTTTAGCAGAACTAAACTCAATAATGGTAATACCCAAGATTCCTTTTTTGAAAATGAATGAAGGAGCAAAAGCACTCTACCCAATACAAGAAGACAAACTCAATATTAACAGAAATATTCCAAGTGACGCTTTAGCCGCCTGTTTTCCTTTTACTACTGCTTATTTGAACATTGATCAGCAAGGAATTTTATTCGGATTAAATAAAATAAATAACATTCCAATTATTTTAGATCCTTTTAGTTTCGCAAACTATAATGGTTTAATTATTGGAACTTCTGGTGGAGGAAAAAGCGTAACAGCAAAACTATTTATTATTAGAAACATTTTGCGGGGAGTAAAAACAATAATGATTGACCCGCAAGGAGAATACGTTGATTTAACAAAAACTTACAATGGTCAGTTAGTTGAAATCAAAAGAGATAGTGAGTCAATTATTAATCCGTTTGATTTAATGGATTCAGATTTAGGAGAAAAAACAATTTCCTTAATGGATTTATTCAAAATCCTCTGTGGAGAATTAACAGAAGTTCAAAAAAACATTTTAGATAAAGCAGTTCACATAATTTATCAAGACAAAGGAATACTCCCAGACGATGCGAGTACTTGGACTAAAGAACCACCCATTATGGAAGACTTGTATAATGAAATTATTAAAGAAAAGAAAACAGCTTCTCGACTAGAAAGAATGACATACGAAGCACTTGAAAATAGATTGAGGATTTATGTAAAAGGATCATTTAGTTTCATCAACAAACAAACTAATCTTGATTTGACTAACGATTTGATTTGTTTTAACATTGCAAACATGCCGTCGCAAATTAAACCTGTAATGATGTACCTTATTCTTGATTTTGTGCATAAGAAGATGCAAAAAGACCACGAACGAAAAACACTCATCATAGATGAAGCTTGGTCTTTGTTGCGATTCGCTGAACACTCAAAATCAATATTCGAGCTAATTAAAACTGCTCGAAAGTTCGGACTGGGGATAGTTATAATCACCCAAGAAGTTGAAGACCTCTTAACATCCCCAGCCGGAAAAACAATCCTCGCAAACACAGCATGGAAGTACTTGTCTCGACAAGAGCCTGCGTGTATAGTAGACCTAGCAGAAAAATTTCACCTAAACCACGAAGAACAAAACTATTTACTAACTGCAATGCCTGGAGAAGGATTACTATTTGCAATGAACGACCACATACCCCTTAGAGTTGTTCCTAGTCCGAGTGAGTTGGAGTTAATTACAACTAATCCTGATGAGATTCGAAAGAGGGAAGAAAAGTTGAAAGAGTTAGGCACGGCGGTGAAGGAAGACCTTGAAGCGTATAAGTTGGAAAAGAATTTTTATTTGTTAAAAGATTTGAATGAACAGCAAGTAGAATTTTTGAAGAGAAACAATTTTGAAGAAGCACGATTATGCGGACTTGAAAGTTCATCAAAAGTATATTTAGTAAAGAAACCAAATTCAAGTGAAAGTATTGAGCACTACTTCATGACTCAAATAATTGCAGAAGAAATTAGGCACTACACTAAAAACGTCAAAACACCACTCACAGCCGAAGCAGATGTTATATTTGAGTTAGAAAAAAATGGTGTAACAGAGTGTTTTGCGATTGAAGTTGAAACAGGAGTTCAAACAAAAAAACCAGAATTCTTGCGGGAAAAAGTTGAGAAGAATAATTTAGATCCAAAAATTAAATCTTGGTGGTTTTTAGTAACAGACAAAGATTCAAGTTCAGAATATGAAAAACTTCACCAAACTTTGAGAAGAACCGAAATCAAACCTTTACTAGAAAACCTATTCAAGGGGGAATCAAAAAATGGAAAACAATCAGAAACTATTAATGCAAGCCAATAGAGCCCACGCAGTACGCGAATCACTAGTAAACTTAATCAAAGACGGAAGAGCATACTCCGGAGAAGTAAGTAACATTTTAGAAGACTATTACAAAATACTTGATTCAGCTAAAGCAATTGACAAAGATATTGAAGCTCCTGAAGTGGATAAGTATAATCCTGTTTATTTAGCAGGGGCTCTTGAAGCACTTACTTCGGCAATTAGAATAGCATCAGGAGAAAATGAAATTGATACTACTCAAATCAAAAACGAAAACCTTAATTTAAGAAAACAAAATTCTGAACTAACTCAATCTATTAGTAAATTAATTAGTTCTGAAGAAATGAAACCTGATGAAAAATTTCTAACACTACTTCCACTCAATTTACGGGACAGAATTATTGAAGCATATATTTCTTACAATCATGGGGCTTACGTTGCAACATGTTTACTATGTGGTACAGTAATGGAAGGGCTAATAATCGAAGCCACAGATACAAAAGCACAATTTAGAACACTAAACGAAAGAATAGCTTACTTAATTGCACAACAAGAAATCAACCCTAACGAATCAGGAAAACTACTAAGTGTAATGAAAGAATACAGGGATTATTCTGCACACCCAACAAGCAAATTATTCGAAAAACAAAACGCAAGCTTATTCATAAACTCACTAATAATATTAACAAAAGATTTGAAATCAAGCTAAAACTTAGTTGTTAATGTTTTTATTTACATTATAGCAAGTAATTCTCATATGAGTGAAGACGTGGTTTCTAATGAGACAAAAAAAATTCCTTGGAATAAGGGAAAAAAGGGAGTTATGCCAATACCTTGGAATAAAGGCAAAACTGGTGTTGTGCCATGGAATAAAGGGAAACATGGAATTTATTCAGAAGAGACTTTAAAGAAAATGAGCGACATACGTAAAGGACAACACTCGTCTCCAAAAACTGAATTCAAAAAGGGACAACCGGCTCCAATAAGAGTAAAAGGATGGAATGCAGGAGAAAAGAATTATTGGTATGGGAGACAACATACTGAAGAATCAAAACAAAAAATGCGAGAAACAAGAAGAATAAACTTCGCTGGCTTAAAAGAAAAACGCAAAGAAGAAAAAGCTCTAAAAAAACAAATACTTTTCAAAGATAAAGCATTAAAATTTGAAGAACTAGTGAAATCAAGACGCGGAATCTTATGCTCTCCATACAAAGATCCAAAAACCTTGGTAAAAATTAAGTGTATTGACGGACACGAATTTGAAAAAACACCAAGAAACATACAAAATGGTGGATGGTGTAACAGCTGTGGACCAGGCATAAGCGAGAGAATGTGCAGGGCGTTCTTTGAGACAATATTTGAGAAATCATTTTTAAAAATAAAACCTGCCTGGTTGAGAAATGAAAAAGGAAATAAAATGGAATTAGATGGATATTGTGAAGAATTAAAGTTAGCATTTGAGTATAATGGAATACAACATTACAAACAGAATAACTTTTTGCACCAAAATCAAAATTTTGAGCAACGTAAAAGAGATGACTCCTTGAAAAGGATGCAGTGTTTTAATGAGAAAGGCATTATTTTGATTGAAGTTCCATACACAATTCCTGAAAACGACATGGAACGATATATTCTTTGGCGTTGTGAAGTATATGGGGTGAAAGCACCACAATTTAGAAATATTGATTATACAAAATTTAATATTTATTCACCAGAAAAATTAAAAGAAGCTCAAAACCTTGCAAAGGCAAAAGGCGGAGAATGTTTGTCAACGATTTATGTTACTGCAAGAACTAAAATGCTTTGGAGTTGTAAAAAAGATAATCACCAAAATTTTGAAATGACTTACGATGATGTAAAAAGCGGTACTTGGTGTAGGTTGTGTAGTTTCAAAAGTACAGCTCAAAAGAAAATTAAATATTCAATTCCATTCTTTCAAGAATTAGCAAATAAGAAGAATGGCAAATGTTTAGCCTCAGAATATATAAGTTATAACAAAAAGCTTCGTATGGAATGCGAGAGAAAGCACCAATGGAACGCAAAACCGGGAGATTTGCTAAAAGGGACTTGGTGCCCGTATTGTGCGCATGTTGCAAAACCACTAATTTCTGATATAAGCAGTCTGGCAAAAAGTAGAGATTTTGAGTTGTTGTCTAATGAATACAAATTTCATACTGATTTAATGGCAGGGGTTTTAGCAAAAGATGTTAATCTTTTCAAAGTAGAAAATTATAGTGGGGGCCCTTTTGATCTTGGAGAGTTTGAACCAGTGAATGGAACTTACAAATTAAAAATAAGAGAAACAATTGAAGAAGCGGATTATTTTGATGAAGCAAAATTAGTTTTGGTTGATGCTCCAAAAGGATATGATGTAATGACTCGCTGGTATTACATTCCTGAAACAGGACAATCTACTCCTAAAGATTTTGTTACTATTAAAGATCCAAAAGAGCCAATTTCTGCATTTGACCGAAAAGGAAAAAATGTTCTTTTTGAAGTATCAAAAAGTGATGAAGTTCCAGTTGCACTTTCTTCAAAAGATGATAAAACTCAAGTGATAATTGATTTTGGAAATATTGAGCATCCTGAATATGCAAAATTAATTCTTACAGGATGGGCTCAGTATGTAAGTAGAGTAAATGAAGATAAAACTCCATTTTCAGTTTGGACAACTATTGAAACTCTTAATGATAAAAATGAATGGGTGGTTCAAAAGAAGACTATAAAGAATGGGGGATTTAAAAGAAGTTTATTAATTGACATTCCTAATATTTTGAAAAAAGATAATACAAAAATGAGAATAACTATGGCAAATAGTCCTGTTGAATTAGGAATACTCGATTCAGTGATGCTTGATGATTCTGTTCCTGTAAATGTTAGTGTAAAATATGTTGATGCGAGTGTTGCAAATTTAGGTTATGCTGGTGCAACAAATTATATTTATCCTTCTATGACGCAAGGCGGAAGTTCTGATGATGCAAAAAAGCCTGTAGATATTAAATCTATAATGTATGGAAATTTTACAAAATATGGTGATGTAAGACCACTTCTAGATAAAACTGATGATAAATTTGTAGTAATGGCTTCAGGGGATGAATTGGCATTTGAATTCAAAGACCCAGCAAAACAAGTTGGTTCAGATAGACACGCTTTCTTTTATGCTGATGTGTTTTATACAATTAAAAGTACTGTAAAATCATTCTTAACTGATAGTATTTATCCAATTCCTTTCCACGGAATGAAATCATATTCTTATGATGATAAAGATTGGAAATATAGATATGATTCAGATTATAGAGAATATTTAGATACTTGGAATACAAGAGTTATAGGAAAAGAAAAAGGGACTCACACGATGTATGAAAATTCATCCTCTTTAACTGTAAAATATATTCCTGAATACAAATCTTTTGCATCATTTACTTCTAATAAAATAAATCTTAAATCACCAAAAAAATTAGTGCAAATAAATTTTACTGCGGATGTTCCTTCTGCAACTACTGTAAAATTTCAAATACGCTCTGCGGATACTAATCAAGGCCTAGATACTGCATCTTGGATTGGTCCGGATGGAACGGGGGCTACATATTATACCACTAATGAAGAATTGATAAGTTTAGCACACGGAAATCCTGTTTGGGTTCAATGGAAAGCATATTTGGCAACAACGGATTCTACACTTACTCCAAAAATTCATGATGTTGATTTAATTGTTGGAAATAAAGTTGATAATTCTAGCTGGGCTACATTTATTGCTGGTGATGGAAGAAGTACACTTTGGGATACATTTACTCCTGTTCAAACATTAAATAATGGAACTATTGATTGGTACTACTCTGGATATGATTTAGTAGAATCTCCTTGTACAAATGGAAGTGAATGGACTTTAATAAATTTCCAAAATGGAGTTGGACAACTTGGTAGTTTTTCAAACAATTATTTGTGTTTGAGAGCTTTTATGCAACCTGATAAAAATACAAATTTAGGTCCTGAAATTACAAGTTTGAATTTAAATATTCAAAGGCAATAATTGAATGAAATTGTGATGGTTTGTATGCAAAATAAATTTATTACTGGAGGATTGCTTTTTTTTATATTAATTCTTCTAAGCGGGTGTTCTTCTGTTATTCAAGAAAATGATGAAAATTTAATTAAATTTAGTTGTATTGGAAGTAATCCATTAAACTCTTCTCTTTGCGAAGGGGATGATCTAAACTTAATTGAGAATGAAACAATTAGTGTTTCAGAAAGTTGTACAGACAGTAAAAAATGTGAATATGTTTGTGATTTAGATAGTATATTAGTAGAAAAATTTTGCATAAAAAAAGAAAGTGAGTTTGATTCTAATGAAACTATTAAAAAATTTGATTGTGTAAACAATTTACTTGTTGCTAATTCAATAATTTGTGAAGGAGATAATTTAGGATTGAAAGAAGAAACACAAACAAAACTTGTATCAATTTGTACTTCTGAAAATAAATGTGAATATATTTGTAAAAAAGGTTATGAAAAAGATAAAAATGAATGTTTGATTCCTTTTACTGATTTTTTATGTAAGGGAAATATTTCTTCCCATGCTCAATTGTGTAAGGATGATAATAGAGGTTTATTAGTGGATACTAATGCAAGTTTAGTTTCTTTTTGTACTTCTACAAATAAGTGTGAATATATTTGTATTAATGGTTACGCAAAAGAAGGAAATTCTTGTGTAAAATCAACAGGATCAAATTATTCATGTACGGGAGTAATTTTTGAAAATTCAGTTATTTGTGAAGGGGATGATTCAGATCTTAAGTGGAGTACTTCAAGCGAATTAGTTAGTGAATGTACTTCTTCTAAAAAGTGTGAATATTTATGTGCATCAGGATATGAAAATAAAGCAGGTGTGTGTACAAAAATATTATCTACTGATACATGCAAAGTTATAACAACAATAAATCTAGTCGGATCAGTTGTTGCAATAGCGTCTTCAAAAGATATAAACTCAGCAATTTCTCCGCAAAATGAAAAAGCGCAATACTTTGTTATTTTTGATAATAATGTGTTTAAAGAAAATGCGTTTAATCCTTTTGCTACTTCAAGTGGAGATGTTTCAAAAAATGTTACTGATTGGTTGAGTGAAAAAGGTGTAAAAAAAGTTGTTGTAAGTTCAGTAAATGGTGGATTTGCATCAAGTTTAGATCAAAAAAATTTAGAATGTTTCCAAACAACAGGAATGATAAGAGTAATAATTGGGTGGGGGCTTCTTAAGGGAGATAATCCTAATAATCCTTATTAAACAAAAGTTAGTTTATTAGATGAATAATTAAATGTGATAATTATGGTTGATAATAAAAAAAATAATGTTTCTAACTTTGAGGGCGCACCTTTAACTAAAGGTTCAGTTATTTCTGGCGCTGTTGATGTTGTGCTTAAAACTAAATCCAATTCAAAAAAAATTATTTTATTTGGATTGATTGTGTTAATTATTGCTGTTATAATAGTTTTATTTTTTTCTTTTTCTTCAGTTCCGATTTTTAATAATCAAACTTTCCAATGTACTGGTGAAGGATTTGAAAATGCAATTTTATGTGGTGGGGAAAATAATTTATTAGATAAGGATTATTCAAAGGTTCTTCTTTCTACTTGTTCTGAAAATCCAAAGTGTGAGTATGTATGTGTTAATGGGTTTGAATTAAAAGACAACAAATGTATGCTTCCCTCATTAAAATATTCTTGTGTTGGGAGTGTTTTTGAAAATGCCATTCTTTGTCCTCAATCAAATCAAGACTTAACTCAAGATTCAAACTTTATTTTATCTGACGCATGCACAGTTGAAAAAAATTGTGAATATATTTGTAATTCTGGTTATTTGAATGATGGACAAAATTGTATAAAAGAATATTGTGTTCAATCTAGTACTCTTGATTTCAAAGGTGAAATTGTTGCAATTGCATCTGCGGGGAAAGATGCTAATGCTGGATTATCTCCTTTGGGTTCAAATGCACCTTATTTTCTTATTTTTGATAATAATGTTTTAATTGAATCTGCTCAAAATCCATATTCAAAAATAAATGCTGATGAAAATGTTACTAATTGGTTGGTTGGAAAAAAAGTAACAACTTTGGTTTTGGCTGATGTTAGTTACGGATTTGATTCTAATCTAAATAATACTAATATAAAATGTCTAAAAATGAACGGACGTATTAGCGATATAATTGGAATAAAACAATCAGGGGGGGTTTATGATTTTGTAAATAATTATTGCAAAACTACAGTTTCTGTAAATCAAGTTGGAACAAAACTTGCTGTTTTAACTATTAATTCTGATCTAAATAGTCCAATATCTCCTAATCCTAATTTTTTAAATTACTTTTTAATATTTGAGAATGGAGTTTTTGTAAATTCTGTAAAAATTGATTTTAATAAATCAAGCAGTACTTTTAATGAAGATTTGTTGAGTTTGTTAAAAGCTAACGATATTAATAGAGTAGTTGTGGGTTATCAAAGTGTGCCTTTTGTTTTAGGATTAAATCGTGAAAAGATTGATTGTTTAAGAACAGTTGGTATTGTAAATAAAGTTGTAAAATAATTTTTTAATTATCGGTTTTAAAGTTAAGGATAATAGTTAGCAAGTAAATTTAAGAATTTATATAGATTTTTGAAATTATGACTTTTTGTTAAATTTTGGTTGAAGTATTAAAGAAAAGTATATTTTTTTGTTAGTCTAAACAAATAAATACTATTGTAAGTTTAATTTAGGTGTAAATAAAGGTTGGGAAAAATGTTTTTTGGGGTTAATAGTTATAAAAGTGCGTTAAGCATTTTTTTAGTTCTTATTTTTTTATTAATGTTAACAACTGGGGCTTTTGCTGTATTTTATCAACATCAATTTAGTTTGAATGATTTAAAAAAAATAATTTCTATTGAAAATAATTCTGAATTATCCGAAACACCAATTATTGATTCTATTAAGGTTGTAAAAGAAGTTCAACCAACTATTTCTAATCTTCAACAAATAAAAAAAAGGTATGTCCAAGGGCAAGTATTAGTAAAATATAAAACAAGCAAAATAAATTTAGATACAACTTTAGGCAGAACTGCTGCTAAAAGTTTTAGTGTAAGTAATTCAATGACTAGATTAGAAGATTTGACAAAAAACAATATTTCGGTTTTAAAGATTGATGATAATAAAACAGTTGAAGAAAAAATTGCTGAACTAGAAAAAAATCCTAATGTTGAATATGCTCAACCAAATTATCAATACTATCCAATGGGGATAGCTACTAATGACACTTACAAAGATTTATTGTGGGGACTTGATAACACGGGACAAATAGTAAATGGAGCTAGTGGAACTAATGAAGCAGATATTAATGCGCCAGAGGCTTGGAGTATTTCCCAAGGTTCATCTGATATTATTGTTGCAGTAATAGATACGGGTGTAGCATACAATCATCCAGATTTAATTAACAACATGTGGGATGGTTCAAGTTGTAAAAATGAAAATGGGGATTCTATAATTGGTGGTTGTAATCATGGGTATGATTATGAAAATAATGATATAACTCCTTTGCCTACAATTAGTTCTCATGGAACTCACGTTGCAGGAACAATTGCTGCTCAAAAAGATAATGGCGTGGGAATTATTGGTGTTGCACCTAAAGCAAAAATAATGGCAATAAATGTAGATTTTAGTACTGTTAGTCTTGTTAACTCAATAAATTTTGCAAAGCAAAACGGAGCAAAAATAATTAATGCGAGTTGGGGTGGGCCTGGGTATGATTTGGCACTTGCTGAAGTTATTAGTTTATTTCCAGGATTATTTGTTGCAGCTGCAGGAAATAGTACTGAAAATCACAATATTACTTCAAGTTACCCTTGTGATTATAATTATAATAATATAATTTGTGTTGCAGCAACTGATCAAAATGATAATTTAGCTAACTTTTCAGATTATGGTGCAATTTCTGTTGATGTTGGAGCTCCAGGAACTAATATTTACAGTAATGAGGGGTATAGAGCTTTTGATGAAGATTTTGAAAGTGTTCCTATTTACAATATCGGAACCAAGTTTACTCAATCAGGGAGTGGGACTTGGGGAACGCTTAGTTGTTTAGATAATTCATGCAAAGTTCTTGTTTCAGATTATGTAAATTGGGGAGATTATCTAAATAATATTGATTCAAATATTGATTCTTCTATAATTGATTTAAGTGGAAAATCAAATAGTTATTTGAACTTTTATCTTAATTGTAATACAGAACCAGATTATGATTTTTTTGAATTGTATTTTTGGAATGGTTCAGAATGGATTCAACAATTAGACATTAATGGGAATTATAATAATTCAATTGAATTATATTTAGCAGATTATTCAGTTAGTGATTTTAAATTTCGTTTTAGATGGATAACGGATGAATCTAATCCAATTCCTTATGATGGATGCTATGTTGATGATGTAAAAATTATTGATGCTAATTCAACTAGTGGTTCGTATCAATACATGGACGGAACTTCAATGGCAACTCCGCATGTTGTTGGTTTGGCTGCTTTGTTATGGGGGTATAAACCTGATTTGAATTATTTACAAGTTAAAGATTTAATTTTAAATAATGGTGATTCACTTATCGCTTTAGATGGAAACACTGTTACTGGAAAAAGAATTAATGCACAAAAAACTTTACAATCCGTAAGTTCATTTTTTCCAACTGTGACTTTGATTGCTCCTGCTAATATGGCTATTATGGGTGATGCAAATATTACTGCGCAAGATCATAACTTTTTGATAACTGTAACTGACACTATTAGTGAATCAGTTGATTGTAATTTAATATGGGATTATGGTGGAACTATTGGTTCACAATTTTTTACTAATATTTCTGCAAATGGAACTTTACAAAATTTAGGTAAAGTAGATGGTAGTGATGCTAATGTTAGTTGGTATGTAATATGTTACAATGATGTTGATAATAACGAGCAATCAATTGAATGGAGTTATTTAGTAGATAAAACACCACCCACAATAAATATTGTTGATAATATTGGAATAACTTGGCAAAATGCTGATTTTAATATAATTTTAGATTTGAATTATTATATTTCAGAATTAAGAGACGAAAATATAACTTTGAATGGGGAAAGTCCAACAGCAGTAATTTCTGTTGGAACACTACGCTATGTATTAGTAGATAAAGATGGAAATCAAGAATTAAGAGTTTCACAAACAGATAATGCCGGTAATAATACAACTACTTTTGGAGTATTTACTGCTTTGGACAAAACGGAACCATATGTTTTTTTAGCAGTGACAAACGATAATGATATTTTTTATGGACAAAATCAGAGAATAAGAATAGCTTTGACTCCTGGAATTAAAAAATATGGGTTTGGGCCAGAATTTGCATCTGTAGATGTAAACTTTTTTGATATAAATGGTTCAAACATATGGGTTAGTACAACTAAAGTTGATGCGAATACATTTGATTTAAACACTGGATCAAATTGGACTCATGATTTTGATGGAGTTTTGTTAACTATTAGAGTTACTGATGCAGCTGGAAATATTATTGTTCGGCAAATGGATAATCCAATAATATTGTATAGCAATGGTATTCCTAATGGGCTTGGCGGAGCATCAACAAATTTTCAAGATATAAATAATTTTGAACATGTGAATCCATTAACTTTTGAAAAAACAGGATTTGGGAAATTAACTTTTGCTAATGATATTAATTTAACTGATTTAAGTGTAATTGAAAATCTACTATTAATTTCAAGCGCACTTGATATGAATCAGGATGTTAATACACATAATTACTATATTGATTTGAATACAACTGTAGTTGCAGCTTTGCATGATTTGAATGCAATAGTAACAATGTATAATCTTCCATTTGCGCTAGCGCCAAATATTAGTCATACAGAAAGTGGTTATGTTAACGAATACAGTTTAATTGATGCAAACATTAATGGAAATTACAACTATGTTGACGGAAATTTAACTTTTGATGCGCAAGGTTTTAGTAGATATGATATTGATGGTATTGCTCCTACATTTGATTTGAATTTGTTTAATTCTTCTGCAACAATAATTAATGACATTAATGCAACTATTGATGTAAATGCAAATGAAAATGTTACTTGTAAATATAATCTTAATGAGGATAAAAATTATGCTTCAATGATTAATGGAAATAAAATTGATGGAAATGATGTCCTTATTGTTTACGATTTGAATGGTGGGACTGATTACAATTTATTCGTGAGATGCAAAGATGCTGCTGGAAATAATTCAACTAGTTATAAAATGATTTCATTTAAAACTCAGTCAGACATAACTAAACCAATAATTGGTTTAAGTTCATTAACTAAAACTTCAACTACTGCTCAATTAATTATTTTTACAAACGAATTAGTAACTTGTAGAAGAAGTATATTGGATTTGAATTATGATTTGATGCCAACGGATGTAAATTTAGTAATAACAACTACAATTGGTATAGGTTCAGGCACAATTAATTTAAGTGGATTAAGCGCGAGTACTGCATACAACTTTTATGTTGTTTGTAGAGATAACAACAATAATGATTCAAATGCATCTTATTTGTTTACAACTAATGCGGCTAGTTGCACCTCTAATTGTGGTGGAGGTGGAGGGGGCGGTGGCGGAAGTGGTATGACTACTCTTAAAGATGGAATAACAAATATTTTCCAAACAACTCAAACTGTAACATACTCTTCAGAAGTTTTGAAGGAAATGACTGACAATCAAGGTAATAAATTATTCAATTCAACTCAAATTGCGGATATGGTTGCAAATGCAAATAATTATGAATTTGAAATAACTCCTAAAGTTGAACAAATAGTTTCTAATGGAAAAACAAGTTATAAAACAACAATAACTATTAAAATAAAAAATATTACTAGTGTGGATCAAGAGAGTATTAAAGTAGTTATTGAGATACCTAAAGCTATTGCACTTAGTGCTTCACAAATTATTTCAGGATTTTCATTTGAAATATTAAAAGATGATCCAATAATTGAATTTACTGTTCCTTCAATTAAAGCGAATCAAAGTATTGAATTATCTTACAAAATTGATTCAAATAAAAAACCTGATTTGAACAAAGTTCAATTTGTTTCACCAATTATTTTAGAATCAGTTGCAAAACCTATAATTGATTCAAATGTTCCTATTGGATGTACTATGGATTATAATCCAGTTTGCGGAGTTGATGGTAATACTTATTCAAATGTTTGCAATGCAAACGCAGCAAAAGTAATAGTTGATTATAATGGTGAATGTAAACCAAAAATAGAACCAAATATTATTGATAATCTTAGTGAAAATTTTTTGGGATTACCAATTATTTACATAATATTAGGATTATTGTTAATATTAATAGTCGGAGTTGAAATATTTATAATACTTAATAAAAAAAAGAAAAATAGTGTATAAATTTGCAAAATAATTGATTTAGTATAGTAAAAATATTTTTTTTAATAAAATTAGATTTTATATTTATTTTGGTGTTTGTGAGTAGTATGGATTTTTTGATTTTTAGTTCTGTTGATATCCTTCTGCTTGCTTTTTGTCTTGGATTTATTTTTCAAGTTTTTTTCTATGCTAAAGAACAGGTTTTGTCAAAATGGTTTTGGATTGGATTTTTTGTTTTGTTAGTGTTATTTTTTATTCCATCAAAAGAGGAATTGATTACAAGTTATAATTTAATGAGTCATGTTTTTATGTTTACAATATTTTTTGGGCTTATTGAAGGGTTTATTTTAAGGGATAAAATTTTGTTTAAATTAACTGAATTTAAGTTACTTGTTTTTCAACTAATATTTATTTATTTAGCATATATTTTGCTTGATTTTAATTTATTTTTTATTTCGCT